>Ga0315274_10006796_pt1 | contig 16632 bp, 4 predicted proteins | sample YL17G02_20_MG_FD_203700 | JGI IMG/M metagenome (GOLD analysis project Ga0315274, IMG submission 203700) | Sediment microbial communities from Yellowstone Lake, YNP, Wyoming, USA - YL17G02_20 | ecosystem: Environmental > Aquatic > Freshwater > Lake > Sediment | place: USA: Wyoming | collected...
AAATTCATGAATAAGAGTGATGCTGAGGCATTGTTGCGACAGGGCATCGAACTCTATGATCTTGGCAGATATCAGGAAGCCATTATCATGTTTGACCGGGCACTCGCCCTCTTTCCCAACCTTTCAAAAGCTTATTATTTCAAAGGCATAGCCCTGTATGACCTTGGCAAATACGAGGATGCAATCGATTCCTATGATCATGCGGTAGCGATAGAACCTTCTGATACGAATGCATGGTATAATAAAGCAGCAACACTGGCCCAGATTGGGAAGAATGAGAAAGCGCTCGAAGCGTGCGATCGTTTACTAGCGGTCTCCTGGGACAATGCAGAAGCGTGGATCCTTAAAGGTATTGCTTTTTATGAACTGGGACGATTTAAGGAAGCCATTAGCGCATACGATCATGCGCTAACGGTTGATCCCAGCCATGCAAAAGTCTATTATAATAAAGGAATTGCGCTTGCTGATCTCAGTCGGCACAATGAGGCAATTTTAGCCTACGATAAGGCAATTGAAATCGTACCCAATTATGCCAAGGCATTCTATAACAAAGGTATATCTCTCTATGACCTCGGAAAATACAATGATGCCCTGATTGCATTCAATAAAGCGTACGAATTAGATCCCACTGATATCTGGGTATGGTATTACCGCAGTTTCATTCTTGCAAAACAGGAACGATACAACGAAGCCAATGAGTCATCTGATAAATTCCTTGAATATGAACCGGGACATTCTGATATCTGGGCGATTAAAGGAATTTCATTGTTCAAAATCGGAAGATATGAAGATGCTGTTGCTGCGCTTCATCGGTCCCTTGAACTTGACCCCCTTGTTGCTGATGCCTGGCTTCACCAGGGATTGGCTTTAAATAAAATTCAGAAGTTCAGCGAAGCGGTTTTTGCGTTCAATAAAGCTATTGAGCTTAGCACGGAAAATGCCAGTGCATATTACAACCGCGGTATTTCCTATGCTTACCAGAATAAATACCGGGATGCCGCACTGGACTTCGATCATGTTCTCTCGTTTGATCCTGTAAATTCCGATGCACTGTATCTGAAAGGAGTTGCCTGCATCAAACTGAGCCGGTATGAAGATGCACTTGCTTCATTTACGCAAACTCTTTTAAAGACAGAACATCCTGCATCATTTTATTACCGTGGAATCGCACTTACGAAGCTTGGCAGACATAAAGAAGCGATTGAATCATTCGAACGGGCACTCGATCTGGATCCTGGATGTGCTTCCGCTGCATATCAGGAAGGAATAGCGTATGCCAGTCTCGGCAGGTTTGCCGAAGCTATTACCGCGTATGACCGGGCATTAAAAATCAATCCATTATTTACCGATGCACTCTACCATAAGGGATTCGCACTCGCAAAACTGGGTAATATCAATGAAGCAATTCAGGAATTTGATAAGACCATTCTCCAGGACCGGGATAACGCACAGGCATATCATCAAAAAGGGCTCCTGCTTGCAAAACTTGGAAGATACAATGATGCCATAGATTCTTACAATGAATGTATTGAGATTAAACCCTCATATGCCCAGACATACTTTGACAAAGGTCTCTCTTTAGCAAAACTCAAAAAGTTCGAGCCGGCAATTGATGCATTTGAGCATGCAATTGCAATCAACCCAAACTACGTGAACGCTTATTATAACCTGGGACTTGCACTCCTTGAACTCGACAGATTTGACGATGCAGTTTATGCATTTGATCAGGCGCTTGAAATTGATCCAACGAATACCCTTGTGCTCTATCAACGGGGAACTACGCTCATGCATGTCAAGCACTATGCGGAGGCGGTAGCAGATCTGGATAATGTACTTGCACTATTACCCCAAAACACCGGAGCTTTGTATAACAAAGGGATAGCCCTTTTTAACCTTTCACGGTATCAGGAAGCGATGATAGCCTTTGACGACGCGATCGAACAGAACCCGGGACTTGTTGAAGGCTGGCTCTATAAAGGGATAACCCTCAACAACCTCGGCATGCTGGACGAAGCAATTGCTGCATTTGACAAAGTGCTCATATTAAATCCAAGACATGCTGAGGCGGCAGTTCGTAAAGGGATCGTCCTTGTCGCCCTTTGTCGATATGATGAAGCAATATCAATCCTCAATCGCGCTCTTGAAGAACAACCTGACAACGACTGGGCCTGGTGCAATAAAGGCATAGCCCTCTCCGCTATCGAAAGATTTGAAGAAGCAATCCGATCTTTTGACAAGGCGTTGGAAATCAACACCCGATGCACGCGTGCTATCTATGAGAAGGCAAATGCCATCTCCTCCATGGGAAACCAGTCCGACGCAGTGGCATTGTATGATCGTGCATTAGAGATTGAACCAGATAACCCGAAAATTCTTTATTGTAAAGGAGTTGCCCTTTCCCGTCAGGAACGTTATGACGATGCAATCGACACATTTGAACATGCCCTTTCTCATGAGCCGGAAAATGCTTCCGGGTATTATTACCTTGGAGTGGCATATGCTGGAACGGAGCGATTTTTTGAGGCCATAACAGCATTTGACCGTTCTCTTGCAATCGAACCCTCAAATGCCATCGTCCACCATTTTAAAGGTATTGCTCTTATCGAAATAGAGCACTATAATGAAGCCCTTACCGAATTCAATCATGCCATTATACTCGATCCTGTTCATGCACCTTCGTATTATTATTTAGGGATCGTTCACCTCCAGTTAAAACAATATGAAGAGGCGATCGCAGCATTTGACCGAACAGTTGCATTGGAACCAAAAGGGAAGGACGCCGCTGTCAGAAAAGGAATTGCTCTGGTCAAGCTTGAAAGAAATGAGGAGGCAGTTGCAGTTTTCAGCAGTTCTCTCAAGGAGAGACCCCGTGATACCCTGGCCTGGTGTTACCATGGTATCGCGCTTACTGCACTGGGACATTTTGAGAAAGCAGTCCTGGCATTCGATAAAACGATTGAAATTAACCGGTTATGCGCCCCTGCATTCTACGGCAAGGGAAATGCACTCGCCAGTCTGGGGATGTACCAGGAAGCAATTTCATCCTATGATCGGGCTCTTGAACTCGAACCCGGTGATTTGAAGACCAATTACCATAAAGGAATAACTCTCCTGAACCTTAAGCAGTACGATGAATCAATCAAGGCGTTTGAACATGCTCTTGCTATAAAACCTGATTTTATCGATGCTCATTTCCACAAGGGACTTTGTCTCGTTCAATTAAAAAAGTATAGTGAAGCGATAGATGTATTTGATTATGCCATTGAAATTGATCCAACGTACACTCCTGCTCTCTATAATCTCGGTACTGCCCTGTTGCAGCTCAAACGATATTCAGATGCAATAGAAACCTTTGAACGTGTGCTTGACATTTCCCCGCAAAATTCAGAGGCATTATATGGAAAAGGAATCGCATTTTTACGCCTTTTCCAATATCAGGCCGCTCTCAATACTTTTGGAAAAGCGCTCAAACAGAATCCAGCACATATCGAATCATGGCTTCACAAAGGTATTGCCCTGGCCAATCTCGGCCAGCATGAAGATGCTGTTACGGCATTCGATCATGCACTCGCAATAAATCCAAAACTCGCTGAAGCGACAGTAAGAAAAAGTATCGAGCTTATCAGACTTCACCATTATGAAGAAGCAGTTACGATTCTCAGCAGTTCAGTTGAAGAACAGCCCCGTGATGTATGGGCCTGGTGTTACCTTGGCATAGGATATATAGCCCTTGGACGATTTGAAGAAGCAGTTCATGCATTTGATAAAACTCTGGAAATCAACCGGCGGTGCGCCCGTGCATTTTTTGAGAGAGGGAACGCCCTGCTGCATCTGGGAAAACCCCTTGAAGCGGTCGTATCGTACGACCAGGCACTCGAAATTACCCCCAAAGATCCAAAAATTCTCTATCAGAAAGGTATTGCTCTTGCCCAGCGGGAGCGGTACGATGATGCCATCACGGCATTTGAGAAGTCTTTAGCCATCGAACCGGAAAATGCACTTGGTTTTTACTTCCTGGGCGTCTCTTTTGCCGGACAGGAGCGATTTACTGACGCAATAAAAGCATTCGATAAGGCAATAGCACTTGATCCATCAAATGCTTCTGCCCATCATTTCAAAGGTGTTGCTCTCGTCCAGCGTGAACGATACAATGATGCTCTGAAGGCCTTCGAAACTGCCATTACCCTAGACCCCTCGGATGCATTAAATTATTATTATCTTGGGGTTTCCTATCTCCAGTCAAAAAGATACGAAGAGGCTATTCCTGCATTTATAAAAGCCACAGAAATTGATCCATCACTTACCGACAGTTACCTGTATCAGGGTATCGCCAACGCTGAATTGTCGCGTTACGACGAGGCTATACCATTACTGGACCGAAGTTTATCAGCAAACCCATCGCGTATCGAAGCACTGATCTGTCGTGCGAAATCCCTGGTCAAGCTTAGTCAGTACTCTGATGCTATCGAAACACATGACAGGATCCTCTCTCTCAATCCTACGATTATCGAGATCTGGATGCAGAAAGGAAATGCACTCTTTTCTCTTGGCAGAAAGCAGGATGCTATTCTTGCCTATTCAAAAGCGCTTGAGATCAATTCAAATTTTGCGGAGGGTTGGGTAAAAAAGGGCAATGCACTGTATGATCTCGGCAAGATCCAGGATTCTGTGGTTGCCTACACAAAGGCGCTCGATATCAATCCCGCCCTCCGCGATATCTGGATGCGAAAGGGTGATGCACTCAACGAACTCGGGCGAACCGAAGATGCAATCGCGGCATACACCAAATCCTTAAAAATAGATCCAGATCAGGTAGACGGATGGGTTAAAAATGGGAAGGCGCTCTATGATCTGGGGAGATATCAGGATGCAATAGATGCCTTTGACAATGCAATTTCCCTGAACCAGAGATGTATTGAAGCATTCCACTACAAAGGACTTGCACTGGAGAAGGTGAACAGAACCGACGAGTCGATCCATGCATTTGAGGTGCTCCTTGAAATCGATCCCCGGAATAGCGATGCACACTATCACAAAGGACTTGCATTAGCCAAACTTGGCGATCACCGCGATGCCATCGATGCATTCGAAAAGACGATCGCTATCCTGCCTTCATTTGCGCCCGCATGGTATAACAAAGGGAGATCCTTAATCCAAAGCGGAAAATATCAGGAGGCGATTGTTGCATTTGACCGGGCACTGGAATTTGAGTCTGCATACACTGAAGTATATTATTATAAAGGTTTCGCACTTTTTAAGCTGGAAAAGTACACCGAGGCTATCGAATCTCTCGATAAAAATCTGGAAAAGGACACGAGTAATGCACAGGGACACTACCACAGAGGCCTGGCACTTTCTAAACTCGGGAGATATGAAGAATCTCTGGGGGCGTTTGACAAGGCACTCATCTATGATCCTGAAAATGCACTTGCTTTTTATCACAAAGGCAGGTCATATGGGAGGCTGAACCTCTACAGCGAGGCAATCTTTGCTTTTGAAAAGACACTTCAGTTAAAACCAAAATACCTGGAAGCACGGATGCGTAAGGGCATCGCTCTCTATAATCTTGGGAAATTCAAAGAAGCGATAAAGGATTTTAACAAGATTATTACTGAAAATCCAAAAAATTACCATGCTTATTACCAGAAAGGAAGAGCTCTGTTTGATTTGGGGAATGTGTCCGATGCAATCGATGCTTATGACCGAACAATTGAGCTGGAATCAAATTTTACCGATGCACATTTCCACAAGGGTTTCGCTCTCATAGAAGTATCCCGGTTCGAAAACGCAATTCTGGAATTCGATCGCACGTTAGAAATTGATCCCAATCTTGCAACTGCCCACTTCAACCGTGGTATTGCCCTTGCAAAACTTTTCAGGTTCAACGATGCGATTATCTCGTTTGATAAAACGCTGACTCTGCTCCCGGGTTATCCCCCCGGATTTTTCCAGAAAGGACGTGCTCTTTATGCTCTTGGCCATTACCAGGATTCAATAGATGCATTTGACCGCACTCTGGAACTGGATCCGAATTCAGCTGAAGCAGCACTCAATAAAGCTATCGCACTTCATGATCTGGGGCGAAATGAAGAGTCACTTGCTGCCTGTGAGAACGCACTAAAACTCAAACCGGACATTATTGAAGCAGCATACCAGAAAGGAAAAGCCCTCGTTGGTCTTGAACGGTATGATGTGGCAGTTGCTGCCTTTGATCGGACAATTGAACTCGATCCAACCAATGCTCAGGCATATTATGAAAAAGGTCTTGCATTGATACACCTTGGCAAGCATCTAGAAGCGGTTGCATCATTCGATCGTCTTTTAGAACTTATACCCGGTTTCGCTCCTGCATTCTTCCAAAAAGGTATTGCGCTTGCAAATGTCGGCATGTATAATGAAGCAGTATTTGCATTCAACATTAAGCTGGAGATTACTCCGGACGATGCCGAAGCGCTCTGCCAGAAAGGGATCGCACTTGCACACATGGAAAACCACGAAGAGGCCATCACTGCCTTTGAAGCTGCCTCCAGTGTCGATCCATTGAAAGCTGAAATCCAATTCCAGAGAGGATCATCCCTTGCAGCATTAGGCCATCATGATGAAGCGGTGAATGCATTTACCCGTGCTCTTGAGATCAATCCCGGTTATACGGATGCCATTTACCATAAAGGGCTCTCCCTCGCCGAACTTGGTGAGTTTAACGAGGCTATTGCAGCCCTTTCCCGGGCACTTGAAGTTACTCCGACAATCGCCAATGCATGGCTGATTAAAGGATTCTGTCTCTCCGCAGTCGGGCGCTATCAGGAAGCCATCATAGCCTATAATGCCTCACTTGAGATTGATGCAACAAACCCTCATACCTGGTTCTATAAAGGAAGGGCGCAAATCAGTCTCGACAACCATGCTGATGCAGTGAATGCATTCGATCAGGTGCTCGTCCTCGAACCGGAGTTCGGGGAGGCATTTTACTATAAGGGAATTGCACTTGCCAAAGATAAGAAAATAGCGGAGGCAGCGGCAGCTTTCGAACAGGCAAATCGGCTGATGCCCGATTTTACCGATGCGTATCTCCAGAAAGGGAGAGCACTTGCAGCACTTGGCATCTACCATGAGGCAGCTGACGCATTCAAGCAGGTGCTTTTATCCAATCCCGACGATCTGACAGCACTGTATGGCCAGGCCCGGGCATTTGACCACCAGGGATTGTATGAAGATGCGATAGCTGCATACAGCCGTATTAACCAGATTGAGCCTGGATGCGAACGGGTATTTTATTACAAAGGTATTGCACTCGTGTGCACACATCACTATCCTGATGCTATCGATGCATTCAGCAGGGCTCTTACCCTTAACCCACTCCGGGTTGAGGCATGGAGGGAGATGGGGAGAGCATTCGTTATCCTTAAAAAATATGAAAAGGCAGTAGAAGCCTTTGATTCACTTCTCACGCTCAAACCCGATTCAGCAGATATCCTGTTTGAAAAGGGACTCTCTCTTTCCCACGTAAAAAAGCCGGATTCTGCCCTGGAAGCATTTAACAAGTGCATCGAACTCGGTCTGAATAATTCCCGTGTGCATGCCGAAAAGGGGCTGGCGCTTTTTGAACTGGAAAAACATGAAGATGCCTTAGCATCATTCGATCGTGCCCTTGAAATTGATGCAAATGATGCGGTCTCGCATCGGGTAAAAGGAGAGATTCTGGCAAAGATTAACCGGCATGAAGATGCGATCACTGAGTTCGATGCCACCCTTGTCCTTGATCCGGAAAATGCCCAGGCACACCGAATGAGAGGTATCGCACTTGCAAAACTAGACCGGTATGAAGATGCTGTAGTTGCACTGGACCGGGCACTGGAAAATGATTCGGCGAATCCCGATCTCCTTGCATGCAAGGGGTATTCACTCTACAAGTTGAACCGATATAAGGAAGCGGTTGAATCTTTCGGGAAATCCCTGAAACGCAAACCTCAGAATGTCTTTACTCTGTTCTATCGCGGAAAAGCTCTTCTGCATCTCAAGCGCTGGGAAGAAGCGATCACAACCTTTGAAAAGGTACTTACCCTTGGCGACCAGAATGCCGAGGCATGGTATTACCTTGGAACCGGCTATGAACATATGTCACTCTATGATGATGCCCTTGGTGCGTTTGAGAGGGGGCTGTCTCTCGATAATTCATGTGCAGTCGCATGGTACCATAAAGGATGCGTTCTTGGCAAACTGAATCGGTTCGAGGAATCAGTACCACCCTTTGAACGTGCTCTTGAAATCAATCCTGATATGCAGGATGCGGCGTATAACAAAGGGCTCGCACTCGCAACTATCGGACGACATGTTGAGGCTGTGGTCGCATTTGATGTGGCACTCGCACTTGGTCCGGAGAGTGGGGCGCTCTACTATTACCACGGATCCTCTCTCATTGCAGCGGGGCGCGACCAAGACGCAATTGTATCCTTGAACCGTTCGCTTGAACTTATTCCTGACGATGCTGCGACAAATTTAGCACGAGGTGAGACACTTTTCAGGCTTAACAATTTCAACGATGCTGTGGTCGCATTCGATAAGACACTCGAATTAGATCCCCATAATGCTCATGCCGCATTTGGCAGGGGTCAGGCACTGTCTGCAGTAGGCCACGATGAAGAAGCAGTAATTGCCTATGAACAGGCACTGACCCTGGATTCCACTCTTTCTGATGCTGCGTATAACAAAGGGCTTGCACTCTTCCGCGTCGGCAGATACCCGGATGCCATAAAAGCGTTTGATTATACCCTAGAATACGTTCCGGGGCATGCTCTTGCTCACTACCACAAAGGACTCGTGTTGAACGCTACGGGAAAGTATGAAAAGGCAATCCGGTCATTCAACCAGGCACTCACCTGCGATTCTTCCATCACAGACGCGATATATCAGACCGGTCTCTCCTTTGCCAGCCTTGGAAAACATGAGAAAGCACTTGGCGCTTTTGATAAGATACTGGAACTTATGCCCAATAATGCCACGGTCCTGTATATGCGGGCACTTTCTCTTGTAAAACTCCTTCGGTCTGATGAGGCGCTCCAGGCGCTCGAATCTTCTTTGAATCTTGAAAATACTATCGCTGACGTTTGGCTCCTCAAGGGAAGCGTGCTTTTTGAGCTGGAACGTATGCCGGAAGCTCTCGAGTCATTTGAGAGGGCTATTGCCCTTGCACCGGACAACAATACTGCCTGGTACCGGAAGGGGAAGTCATACATTGAGCTCGGGAACCCTCTTGAGGCCATTACATGCTTTGATCGTGTCCTGTCTCATGATCAGGCATGTGCTTCAGCATGGTTACGGAAAGGAAGTACGCTGCTTTCTCTCAGTCAGTATGAACCTGCACTGGAAGCCCTTACCCGTGCCCTGGAAATTAAACCCGGTTCTGCATACGGGTGGTATGATCGGGCAATTGCGCTTTTAGAACTCGGCAGATATGAAGAAGCAGTCTCATCGTATGACAGAGTGCTTGCTATCAACCCGAAATACGCAAATGCCTATTATGACAAAGGGGTGGCTCTCGCGAAGTTAGGCAAAGATAGAGAAGCAGTTGAAGTATTTGAACATGCCACGACACTGGATCCGAAGTTTGTTAATGCTTTTTACGATAAAGGAATGGCGCTTAGCCGACTCGCCAGAAATCAGGAAGCCATTACTGCATTTGACCGGGCACTCTCTGTTGATACATCCTTTGCCCCCGCATATTTCCAAAAGGGACTGATACTCAAAAACCTGAAACGGTATGAGGAGGCACTTTCAGCATTTAGTGCTGCTCTCACCCTTGACACAGGAAAATATGATACCTGGTATAACAAAGGCCTGGTACTAATCTATCTGAAAAGATTTGATGAAGCAAAAATTGCATTCGACCGGGCAATCACCCTCGACCAGAATGCATATGCGGCACAGTATGAAAGAGGGTACGCGCTCTTAAATCTGAAACAATATGAAGAGGCAATTACCGCATTCTCGCGTGCACTTACAATAGATGACCAGAACAGGGATGGGCATTTTGAACAGGGACTCGCTTATGCAATGCTCGGCAGATATGAAGAGGCCGAATCGTCATTTTCAAAAGCCCTAACCCTTGATCATGACTTTGCAGAAGGCTACTATAACAAAGGCCTGGCACTGGAAAATCTTGGACGGTACGATCAGGCAATTGGTGCATTCGATCAGATACTTTCACGTATTCCCGATTTTTCAGCAGCATGGTACCACAAAGGCATCGCATCTGAACATCTGGGTAAAGATGAGGAAGCTGTAGAGGCATTTGAGAAAGCACGACAGAACGATCCGCATAATATCTTATTGCTCTTTTCCGAAGGGAATGCTCTCTTCCGGCTTGCAAAATATGACGAAGCTGTTCATATTTTTGATAGTGCACTCAGGAAAGATCCTGATAATGGAGAGATCCTGTTAAAGAAGGGTCGGGCGCTTGCAAACCTGGGGCGTGATGAAGAGGCACAGGAGATTTTCGGCTATGCATCTGCTCAGCTTCCCAACCGGTACGAACCGCCCTATTTACAGGGATTGTCTCTGGTCTTGCTCGGCAGATTTGAAGAAGCTGAACATGCATTTGATGCAGCGCTCGCTCTGAATAAAACAGATCCGGAAATCTGGTACGAGAAAGGATTAGTGCTTTCAAACCTCGGTCATCCTGCTGAAGCAATAACCGCATTTGACAACAGCATTATCTACCAGCCTGATAATCCCAAGGCGTTTTTTGAGCGGGGGAAAGCTTTTGCCATTCTTGGTAAATTTGAGGATGCAATCAGTTCCTTCGATAGCGTAATTGACCGTTTGCCAGAAGATGCCAGTGTCTTGCATGAGAAAGGTATTGCTTTGTTCCGTATCCGTAAATTTGAAGATGCTATCAAAGTCCTGGAAAAGGCACTATTCATTGACACGGATAACACAGATTCGCTCTACCATTATGCAGCAGCTTTTGCCGAGCTTGGAAGATATGATGAAGCAGCAGAAGCTTTCAGACGTTTGCTTGTCAATACTCCTGATAATGCACAGGCATGGTTTGAACAGGGTATCATCTTTGCAAAACTCACACGTCACAAAGATGCGATATCCGCATTCGATAACGCACTCTCGGTAAAACCGGATTATATTGCTGCATATTATAACAAAGCGCGTTCACTGGATATGCTTGAACAAACCAACGATGCAATTGCCGTCTATAATCAGGTACTTGATCTTGATCCGGCACATACGCCATCACTTCACTATAAAGGTGTCGCACTTACACGGATTGGCAGGTTAGAAGAGGCTATCAGAGCGTTTGACCGGACACTTGAGATCGATGGCTCCTTTGCAGAGGCATGGTTTGACAAAGGAAAGGCACTCGCATCACTTGGTATGTACCGTGAAGGTGTAAGGGCCTTTGATAAAGCCCTCATCATCGAGAAGAATTATACTGAGGTTTATTTCCACAAAGGACTTGCACTGGCAAATCTGGGGCGGCACGAAGAAGCGATCATTGCATTCAATAAAAATATCGACCTTGATGCAGGAAATGCTGAAGCATTTTATCACAAAGGATTGTCCCTTGTTGCAACCGGACGGCAAAAAGATGCAATCGATGCATTTGACCTCGTATTACAGATTACCCCCCTGTCTGTTGAAACATGGTTGCACCGTGGCATGGCGCTTGCAGATCTTGGCAGATATAATGATGCTATCGAGGATTATGATAAGACTCTTGGGATTGACCCGGCTAATGCCGATGCCTGGTACCTTAAGGGTACTGCTCTCTTCGCACTTTCCGGTTATGAGGATGCAATTGAAGCGTTTTGTAAGGCACTGGAAATACACCCGGATTTTGTGTCAGCGTTCTATTACAAAGGGCGGACACTCTATGAACTGGGAATGGATAATGAAGCGGTAGTATCGTACGACAATGCGCTTGCAATCCAACCGAAACATATCGAGGCACTTTATCATAAGGGAATAGCACTTACACGACTCTCCCGCTACGATCTGGCAATCACATCATTTGACCTGGCATTACGCCTCCGACCTACAGCTGCATTTATCTGGACGGGGAAGGGGGTAGCCCTGTCTGCCCTTGGCAAGGATCAGGATGCCATCAGCTGTTATAAAAAGGCTTTAGGTATCGATACAAAAGATGCTCGGGCATATTATTATCTGGGAGTTTCTTTCTCCCATGTCGGCAGATATAATGATGCAATTAAAAACTTCGACGCTGCACTAATTCACCTCCCGAAATGCGCCAAAGCATTCTATCAGAAGGGGAGGGCACTTGCGAGTCTCTCCATGTATCACGAAGCAATTAGTGCATTTGACCGGGCTCTTGGTGAGAATGGTACATTTTCTGATGCCTGGCTCTACAAGGGTATTTCAGAGGCAAATCTTGGAAGATATGATCCGGCGCTTGATTGCTATGATCGCGCAATTTCCCTGGATGCAACATACGCTTTGCCGCACCTTCACCGGGGAGTTGCATTAATTCGCCTGAACCGGTACAACGAGGCACTGAAAGCATTTGATCTGGCGCTGACTCTCTCGCCGGAGTATCCGGAAGCATTCTATTACCAGGGTATCACGTATCTTAGGCTTGAGCACTTTGATGAGGCAATAACTGCATTTAATCAGGCTTTGGCGTTAAATGACCAGTATTCAGAGGTATTCCATCACAAAGGAATTGCCCTGGCCCACCTCAAGAACTACGATGAATCGATTATTGCGTTCGACGCTGCGCTGAGAATTAATCCTGAATATCAGGATGCCCTTTACGAAAGGGGAAGGGCACTCATGCATATCGGGAAGAATAAAGAGGCGATCGCATCGTTCGATCGCATCCTTTCTCATAATCCCGGATTTGCTATTGCTACCTATGAGAAAGGCAGAGCCCTTCTTGCACTAGGAAACCTGGATGCTGCAATCTCCGCCTTTGAACGGGCATGGGAGATAAACCCCACCTGCTATCAGGCATTCTTCTGGGAGGGCAGGGCATATTTTGAGATGGGCAATTATGATGCGGCAATTACGGCATTCGAGCATGCTCTGGAAAACAAATATGGAACTGCTGATGTATACTATTACCAGGGTAAGGCTTATGCTGCACTGGATCAGCACAGGCAGGCAGTACAATCGTACGATCGATCTCTTGAGATCAATCATAGCGCCGAGGTGCTTTCCCATAAAGGTGTTTCACTCGCTGAACTTGGCATGTCAAGGGATGCTCTGGAAACATTCGAAAAAGCGCTGGAACAGAATAGTAACCTTGCTGAGGCGTGGATGGGAAAAGGTAATGTACTGTACGATCTCGGGAAGCTTCAGGAAGCTCAGGCTGCATACGAGAAAAGCCTCGATCTGGACCCGGAGAATGCTATTGGCTGGACACGTCACGGTATGGCGCTTGCAGCTCAGGGTCAAAGCGGGAATGCAATTGAATCCTATGAACGGGCGGTATCTATTGAACCCACGTTCTCAATAGCCTATTTCACCAAAGGCAGTGCACTTATTGCACTCGGGCGGTTCCTGGATGCCAGCGAAGCATTTAGTGCTATGATATCGATCCAACCGGATTTTGTGGACGCGTGGATCTATAAGGGCCGGGCATTATATGAGCTTGGGAAGTTTCAGGAAGCTCTGACTACCTTCAAACATGCGTTGGAAATTGATCCCGGGCGTAAAGAAGTATGGAATGATATTGGAGGGATACTTGATACGATAGGCAAACATGAAGAGGCCAAGATTTGTTATAAGAAGGCGCAGTAAGATTTTACCCATTTTTCAATAAATGAATTATTGGCTCTGGAGAATTCCTTATATCAGGAAATGTAATGAAAGATGAAGATGGGACAGTGCCTGTCTCCCATACTGCCCCTGCACTAAAGAGCGATGATGATGTATACCCTTTACCGGGGATATCGCACTATGGGGGAGCATAAAGCGGTGGGGGAAAAACACCTGCCAAAGCGGTCAGGTTTTTTTATTTCCTATAAAAAACGGATATTTTGGATATTCGTTAGATATTATCCATTTATTACCATCGGGATGAACACCGCCGCCCCCGAAGGGACGCCCCCGCGGTGGTTTAAGTGACTAAAAAAATGCTGAAACCTTTGTGCCCCGCCGTGCAACGGAGAGGCCCTGAGGCGGGAGGATTCAAGTACCCGATCGATTTTCATGGTTCCATAGTGAACTCAACAGGTTGATGTCCGTTTCTCCAGAGCCGGATTTACCATTTTTTACATCTTCCAATATGTCGAACCACAATAAGAATTAAAAAAATTCCGATAACTCCTCCCACAGAAACGGGAGATTTTTTTGTTTCAGTAATTGACACTGTACCTGCCGGAAGAGTGGGGGAAGTTTTTATCTGTGATTGTGTGGGGATGGTTAAAGGTGTTTTTGCACTCGCATTCGACCTGGCCGCATCCCGACTCTGTTCTGCAATGCGTTTATTCGCTGCGAGGTTCCGGTATGTGGGATCGAGAGCCTGGACTTTATCAAACGCCGCGATTGCTTCATCATATCTCTTCATGCCCGCAAGGGAGAAGCCTTTATCGAACCACGCGTCGGGACTGGTAGGATCAATGGCGATCGCGGTCTCGTACGCTTTCAGTTCCTCATCATAACGGCCGAGATTATATAGGATGTACCCGCGGTTTATCCATCCCTGAACATAATCGGGTTTGAGCACAAGCACGCGATCGGATGCTTCAAGCGCTTCGGTGAATTGCTGTGCCCGGTTAAGTGCATCCGCTTTTCCATTCCAAGCTTCAAAATAATCGGGTTCAAAGGTGATAGCCTTATCATATACGCGATTTGCCTCAGAATAATTTTTATTTTTCATGAATGCATTTCCCTGCTCGAACCACCCGATCGCATCGCTCGAGTATGCCACTACGGGAATGCAGATACAGGATAAAAAGATACATACAAAAATTGCTGCTTTAGTCACATTCTCTGTTTCCATACTATCCAGAATATATGTGGTACTGGGGTTACATAAAGAGTTCTTCAGGTTCCGAGGATTGTACCTTACCGCGTCAGTACGAGAACGCGACGGGTAAGGCTTTTATGAACCCGCTGCTCATGTCGTTGCAGAATAGTCATAGGTGATGCAACGATATCTGAAATATCCGTATGCGTGACTACCACAGCCCTGTGTCCAATTTTAAGTACACGATACATCTCGTCCAGAGCTTCAGCGTAAAGATTTGCCATCGTGTCAGGTTTTTTAATGCAGACCGATTGCCCGTAGGGAAAATCCGTCACCACTGCATCAATGGTATGATTACCCAATGGCAGATGCGTTGCATCAGCAAGCATGAGATCCGGTTGCGTTACATTTTGACGGGTGCCATCAACCATCATCGGGTCAAAATCACTTCCTAATGAATGCATTCCGAGCATCTCCGCTTCGATCAGGATGCCCCCCGTGCCGCAGAACGGATCAAGCACTACGTCCCCCGCTTGCGAACAGGTTAAATTGATGAGCGTCCGTGCCATCCTTGGCATCATCACTCCTGGATGGAAAAAGTCCCTTTTTCCGGGATTGCGGACATCATAGGCTCCTCGATTGATATTGAAGAGAACTTTGCCAAAATAGCACCGGTCCTCCGAGAGTATAGCACGGTATTCTATGTCTGGTTTGTCCAGTGAAACAGGACCCTCTATCATTGTTCCAATCAACCGTTCAAACTCTCTCTGTGAGCAGGGATTTCTTTCGAGGCAGCCTCCATGAACTTTTTTGGTACGTCCTGCAAATGACTGACTGGTTTTAATGGCTAGTTCTTTGAGTAGTTTTTGGAATGCAGGAAGATTAGGCTCACATTCCCCGAGATATTCTGACACGACCTGCGTCATGGCAAGCCGGTGTGCTTCTTCTGGATCAGGTGCCTCAACGACCGCAACCTGAGGCCGGCGATCGATTACTTTACCAATGCAATCAAGTTCGGCAAAGGGAAGTGTCGGGTTTTCACCGGACAGCTCAACGAGCAGTCTCATCCTGATCTCATTAGTTACCGGCACTCAAATAAGTGCGTAAAAATGATAAAATCCCCTTGTATAAAAAAGAATAGCCAGAGCAATTTTCCGGTTACTTTTTACCTTTCTTTTTTCCCATGATTCCGGAGAAAAATCCTCCTGAACCACTGCTCTTTCCTTCAAGCTCGGCAAGTTTCACGTAGAGTTCCTTCTGCTCACTGCTGATGGATTTTGGGGTGACAATTTTTACCCTGACAAGCAGGTCACCGGGTTTTCCACGACGCTTGATCCCTTCACCGGCAATTTTCAACGCTGTGTTGTGCTGTATGCCGGGGGGTACTTTTAAGTCAATATGCCGTTTATCTATCGTTTCAATTTCGATCGATGTCCCCAGCACTGCCTGTACAGGACTGATCTCAATGGTGATCTCGAGGTTATCTCCGTTCCGGATAAAACGGTTGTGGGACTGGACATACACCTCAATAAACAGGTCACCATTGGGTGCACCAAAATCACCCGCTTCACCATACCCCTCCATGCGAAGTCGCATACCGTTATCGATTCCTGCAGGTATATGCACGGATACTTTCCGTTTCACTCGTGAATGACCAGACCCCCGGCACTCTTTGCAGACTTTTTCAGGAA
>Ga0315274_10006797_pt1 | contig 16630 bp, 14 predicted proteins | sample YL17G02_20_MG_FD_203700 | JGI IMG/M metagenome (GOLD analysis project Ga0315274, IMG submission 203700) | Sediment microbial communities from Yellowstone Lake, YNP, Wyoming, USA - YL17G02_20 | ecosystem: Environmental > Aquatic > Freshwater > Lake > Sediment | place: USA: Wyoming | collected...
GAAACATGGTGGAAATCCTTTTTTGATTGTTTATAAAAAACGAATGACAACAAAACAATCATATAAAAAAGTTCCCGCCATTTCCATATTAATTTACATTAAATGGACAAAGTCGAGATACATGTTTTGATTAAATTCCCCCTTTTAGCTAAAAGGGGGTTACAAATCCTTTACCCACAATGGCTTACAGACTTGTGGGTAAAGATTAGTTTAGCTAAATGGGAGAATTATGCAGTTTAATAAAATAATCGGGTAATGAAACTGAGTGACGTTTTACATAGGTTGAAGCGTTTAAATCCCTCTAACCTCTTTTTCAAAGGGGATGCACTATGAAATATGGAAAATGGTATTACTCAATGTAGTTTGTATGGTCAGAACCTGCCAGATTCAATCGCATCCGAATCTCACCTGTTCTTGACAAGTATTCAGCCGCATCAACTACATTCTCAAACTCTGGCCCTGGCCTATCAATTCTGCGGAAACCCAACTTCTCATACAGAAAGCGTCCTGGACCATTCTCAGCAGTTCCTAGTTCTATTGCTCTGACTCCCTTATCTGCACAATGCTTGATGAGTGCCTGCACAAGCTTTGTGCCTGCGCCTCTGCGCCGATATTCTGCCTTAACATACATACGCCTGAGTTCGATTACGCCACCCAGGTCTTCCGCTCCGATGTGTCCTATTGGTATATTCCCATACCAAGCAAGCCAAAAGCCACCAGACCCACTCAGATAGACTTGGTATATGTGATCAAGATCCCAGTCAGCAGAACCTGGCGGAGTGTCCTCTGGTTCTTCTGGTATATATTCAATTACAACGCCATCTTCAGCAAGATGCGAACTAAGAAGCTGCATAAGCGGAATCCAGTGTTCCCACTGGAATGGTTTGGCTAAAATAGGTTCCTTCACGGTATTTTCGTTCATATTTCATGCCTCCAATCTTTACGGAAAAGTCTATAGAAGAACAGAGCATTTACATATCAAATTCAACTTATTTGGACGAGATTTAGGTTAAGTTTTGATGTCCATCCGGTCGGTGCACATACGGCATATTCCTCTCCACCAGAATTCTGCACACTCATCCAATAAACTTTCATGATATTTGACTATCCTCATCAGCCATTCCTCCCTTAAAAACAAAAAGGGTCACAGGAAGAACGTAATTCCCATGACCCTTCTATTTTCAATATATGAAGTTATCTATGTAACGGTATATATGGTGATCTTCTTGTGGTAAATACTAGCTCGGTTTTATCGTATTATGGGCTGAAAATTGGCATAAGCATAACATCAAACTAAGTACATTATTCAATTGATGCCTAGTTACAACGCTGATGTGGCTTTCCTGATCTCAGCCTAGAATGTGACAAAATCGAGTTTTATAATCCGACCACCATCTTTCAATGAGTAGATTACGATAGTTAATAATTAAAAATGCGAGAATTAACCATGCTAAAGATAGAAGATCAGCCTGATCAGTAGCGAGGTTAATTTTATAACCAATAATGTAAGAGTCAACAACCAGTATGTATCAGGTTACCAACTTTCTCACAATAACACAAATTCGGATGCACTTTTTTGTTATGCACTATCCACAGACATATTGTGCAGAATTGTGAATCTCGATGTTAGAAAATTAGCATTTTGTAAATCTTATCCTTGATTTTACGTATAAATACTATATAATAGCAAAAATTTGGTTGACCACTACTAACCCATTCCCAAGCCCAAAATTTCCATTTGACAAAACTAAGATTATATATTATAATACTAATATTGGTATACTAATATTAGCTTATTAACTTATAGCATAGGTGGAGATAAATATGAAGAAAAGTAAGCTTTCAACTCTCGGAAAACTCGAACTGGAAATAATGCACGTTGTTTGGGACAAAGACCAAGCCACTGTTCAGGAGGTGAAGGATGCCCTTGAAAAAACCCACCCCGGCGCTTACTCAACCTTTCTAACCATGATGAGAAGTCTGGAAAATAAAGGATTTCTGAAGCATGATATGCACGAAGATGGAAGAACATACGTTTACAAACCTCTGATTAACCGTGAAGAATTATCTGCTAACATATTTCAGGATATTTACGAAAGGCTATTCCGCAGTTCATCAGAACGCCTGCTTGATGCGATAGACGCACTTTTTCAAAAAGAAAAAATAACCTATGAGGAAGTCCAAAATCTTAAAAAGCTGATTGCAGAGAAGGAGGAACAGAATGAATGAGGTCTTATGGCTGTTGAGCATGATTAATGATATAGTTTTCGTGTCGCTTGTCAATACCACATTACAGATGACACTGATTATTGCTCTGATTGCAATACTTATCTTTTTATTCCGCATCAAATCTTCTGCAATCCGCTATTCCCTGTGGCTATTTGCCATGTTCAGCATCATTATATTGCCCTTGATCACTCCTCTCATCCCACAGCTTGATCCAGCCAGATTCTATAACCATGGGGCAATAGGGATTATTCCTGATAATCTAATGGATTCCAAAGCAAATAACGCCAGCAATAATAGTTTATCAGCAAATAGCGAATCTGCTTCACTGCAAAACATACCAAAAGTGACAATGGACAGAAATGATGTTTCTCTGATTAATCCTGTCAGCATAGTTTATTTTTTGTGGTGTGCAGGTGCGCTTTTTATGCTTGGCATAACCTACGGTATGTATGGAAAGGTTAAAAAGCTAAAGGTGAGTTCTCCAAACATGGAAGATCCTGCCACACTGGAATTACTTTCTAGCTTGAAGCATAGATTCAGGATCAGAAGGCAGGTTTCGCTTAAAGTATCTTCCGAGATATACACACCCATGAGCTTGGGTGTCCTATCCCCTACCATTATTCTTCCAGACACAATAACGGTAGATAATCTGGAGATGGTCTTAATACATGAGTTAGCTCATATCAAGCGATTTGATTATCTTGTAAGGTTAATTCAGAATACATTAAAGGTGATATTCTTTTTCCATCCATTATTCCATCTGATGAACCGTAATCTGACGAGGGTACGAGAGCATATATGCGATGACTGGGTGATTGCCACTACGGATAGAAGAGGTGAATATGCCCGATGTATAATCGGATTATTGGAAAAGGCTATAAACAAGCCTGTTAATATCCCTGTCATTATAGCGATGGCAGAGCGGAAGCGGGATGTGCCAAAGAGGATTGAAATGATAGCAGACAGGAAGAGGCGAATAGCCACAAAAGCCTCTAGGAAAGCTCTAACAGCAATGTTTATCATTGGCTTCCTTTCCTTGCTTGTCATTGGAAGTGTTGAACTTACCCATTTTGCCATAGCCAAACCAACATCAAGTGAAGGACAGCTAGTTTTTGCGAAAGGGCTTGGTTTTAATTTTGAAATCTACACTATGAATTCCGATGGATCAAGTATGAGGCAACTTACTGATAATCCTGCGACGGATTGGTTTCCTTCTGTATCACCTGATGGCACGAAAATAGTATTCTCAAGGCAACCAACTCAAGGCTCTCCAGTAAAGGACATTTGGATCATGGATGCGAATGGTAAGAATGAAAAGAAACTCGCTGAATGGGGTTGGAACACCTCTTGGTCGCCAGATAGTAAGGAGGTAGCTTTTGACAAGCAAGTTTGGGAACAGAAAGATGGCAGTTGGCAGTTAAAAAGTGACTATGAAATCTATATGATTAATGTGGATGGGTCGAATGAGCGTATTCTAATCGGAGACAAAACAATAGCGCCCAAATGGTCACCTGATGGTAAGAAAATAGTCTATACTTCCATTCTTAATGGACAGTCTTTATGGATCATGGATGCCGATGGGAAAAACCAAAAAATGCTTTATTTCTGGGGTGGAGATTCTGGAGGGGCTTATTGGTCACCCGATGGAAGCAAACTGGTATTTCCTTCCTGTAAAGATAGCTGGGCTGGCTGGCAGTCAAATGATCTATATGTTATAAATGCGGATGGAACAGGACTAAAAAGGCTTACCCAACCCGGTCCTCCATGGTATCGCTTTCCTACCTGGTCACCCGATGGGAAAGAGATAGCTTTCTGCTTTTCGGAGAATAGCGATGCCCCGTCGGATATATACATAATGGATGCTAACGGGGAAAATATAAGGAAAATTACTAATACACCAGAATGGGAATGGTCACTTGGTTGGACAGCATATTCGTATGCAGTAGAATCCTGCGGCAAGTTGAAATCAACGTGGGGTAAGATAAAGGAACGAATTGGTTATTAGCACAATGTTTTGGGCGAGGAGGTATAAGAACATGAAAAAGAGTCTTTTTCTAGCGTTTATTGTGGTTATTATTCTTGCCGGTGGTTTTGCATCTGACGTTTTAGCCGTTGTTAAAGATTATTACGGTTATGTTACACTCAGGGATGCTTCCGATGACAAGATTTGGAGTGACGATCGGGGTCAATATATTGACAATCATATCTCTGGTGGCACAGAGTGTTTCATTAGACTATGGATTGATAGTAAGGGTAATCTTACTAAGAGTGAATTCAAGTGCGGATGGCCTCCTTCCAGCACTAGAAGGGCATACATGGATCTATTAAATCCAATACCAACACAGGTTGCCTTGCAGGGATCTACTGAGGAGAAGTTTCTTAATATCCTTCTTTCTAGGAATTATAACTCAGGTGACCCAATTGCCCACCTTCAGGGAGGCGTTAGTATATCAGGAACTACGACTAAGGTTCTGTATGTTGACTTTATACTAGACACCATAACACGGCAGGTCTTATGGGGTTCTCCCTGGAATATTACTGATACAGAATTGCAGAAATATCGGTTCTCAAACTATACCGGTCTTCCTTATGAGGATCAGCATTTGATCTATGGACTGGATTATAGAAGTTGCACTGTCAGTAAAGTGAGTGGGCAAACATCATGGGCGATTGCATTTGACAGTAAACCGGTAGGTCTATTTGTATATAAGAGAACTGGCGGAACTTATAAAAATTCATCCCTAGCGACCTTTGGTGGCTTACCGTTTGGATACAATACCTGGCCATATATTCCCCAATCTGCCCCAAGTAAATATAGCAAGATACCGACCCTTTGGGGAGGTATAAAGGCAAAGTAGCCATTTTTCATAACGTAATCGTTAAAAAATGCGCTTTTTGTGGGATGGGGTCAAGATTTTCGCCTATATTGATTTAATGTTTACCATAAACAACCGATAAATTGTGGTTTCAGACAATATGCCAAAAACCATGAACCCATTCTACTATTATTTGACAGCGTAAAAAGACAAAAGGAGGATAAAACAATGGGGGGGTAGCAAAGCGTTTTGGAACTGGATTAGCTCTATTTACTTTCATATTGTCTCTTTTTTTAGTGATTAGTTTCATTTCCTCAGCTTGGGGTAGACCGCCCTCTTCACCTATGAGTAATACTTGACTAGATTAATGTTTAACTTATAAACAACGCTTCAAAATCCCCCCTTTTCCAAAGGGGATTTCAGACCTTTTGCCTAATAAGAATCCCAATCTGTTTATTCTCCGATTAATTATTCAAACTTCATCAATATGCCCTTACGAAAAGGGAGATTTTTAGGATCATTTCACATCAAAAGTATAATGCTAATTCGTTCCTACGCTCATCAGAACCTTTATAGCGCCGTCTTTTCTCTCAGCAACCATTTCAAATGCCTTCTGAATCTCATCAAGGGCTAATCGGTGAGATATGATCTTTGAAGCGTCAACTCTGTTGTCAGCGATAAGCTCCACTGCCAGAGGGAACTCCTTTTGAACGTCTGGCCCCAGCGAGCCAAGCAGTTTCAGTTCTCTGCTAAAAAATTCAGGAAACACGAAATCATATACAAATTTGCGAGGAACCCCGAAAGCCAGAACAACACCGCTTCTCTTAACCAGAGAGAAACAGTCATTGACTGTGGAGTCCTTTCCCACAGCCTCTATCGCCAGATCAACCATTTGCCCGTTTGTGATTTTGCTCACCATTTCTATATTGCTTGACTGTGAAGGATTTATAACGTGTGTGGCTCCGACGCCCGTTGCTGATTCGAGTCTGTAATCCATCAGATCGATCCCTATTATCGTTTCAGCCATCATCATTTTCATCATGGAAGTAAAAAGTAACCCGATAGAGCCTTGCCCTATAATTGTTACTTTTCTGCCCGTAAGATTCCAGCTTTTCACGTCCAGCGAGTTGGTATTTGCTGACGATAATAAAGGCTCAAACAGCTTTCTGCAAGCATGTATGACTGTTCCCAATGGCTGTGCTACGACAAGTTTATCATTGAGATTTGGCAATATAACTGTTCTATATGGAGATGATGTGAAGTATTCTGCGAATCCACGATCACCATTTGGAATGGAAAGAACCTCGTCACCTTCCTTGAATTCTTTGCAGCGACTCTCCACTACTATTCCGATACATTCGTGCCCGGGGAACCCGGGCGGGAGAGGATATTGAGGTTGTCGTTCGTTAAGAAAATATGGAAGATCGCTTCCACATATAGAAGCTGTTTTGTTTTTTATAAGCATCTGACCATCACTAATCTGTGGTCTTTCTGTTTCGATTATCTCTACGTTAAATGCCTTTGTTATTACAGCCGCTTTCACAAATCACCTTTCTTATCCCGGATATTAGATATTTGGTACTAATACTTAGACACAATGGAAATTTATAGAAACACACCCCTAACCCCTCTCAAGAGGGGAGTTTTGTCAGATCCCTCTCCTGGAATGGGATTAAGGGGGCGGATGAAAAACACTATAAAAAATCATTGTGTCTGAGTATTAGACTAACATCCAGTATCCAGAATCTTTTTTGTGCTTTAAAGTATTTATGTCAATTTCTTAATATTAAGGAGCTGACCAGACGAGTTTTCCATCACTGTCGAAGAATGCCAGCGAGGATACTGCTCGTTTTTCGAGAGTTCCTCTTGTCTTATCAACAACCTCAGTAGCTCCAAAAGTTGCACGGGTTTGTCCAGTGACATCCCGCATAATCAATCGTGGACCCCCATCAAAAAGGTCAAGCATCGCACGATAATTGTCATCCTTTTTACTATAAATAGCAAAGAACGGTTCTCCAGTATCCATAGACGTAGCAAGCACGGCAAGAGTTTTACCATTTTTACCCACCAATCGGAATTGTTCGGCTTGCACCATTATGCCTGTTTGCTGTGATTCTCCCGCAACTGCTGTTTTCCCAGAAAATATGTAGCCAGACAATAACCCACCCAACAATGCGGCAACGATTGATGCCGATAGTAACAGAATATATTCTTTTCTTTTCATCTCTAACCCCTTTCCTTGTATTTAGGCACTGTAAAATATTTAAACACTGAGGCACGGAAAACACAGAGAGAAATCAGTAATCAGTGATGAGTATGGAAAAATTGATCACTGATTATTATCTTCTCCGTTGTATCTGTCCTAAATTATTGGGTTTTAAAGACTGGATTCCAGCCCCCGTTTTCACGAGGGCTGAAATCCAGAAAAAACGACATTTGTTGATAGTAAGCCCAATAACTTCGGACAGATACTTCAGTGTGCCTCTACAAAACCGCATCAATTCTGGATTTCTCTAAAAACTGCGAAAGTATAGGTTTTAATATGATTCTAAGGTTCTACGTTAAATTTAATGTCTACATCTGAACCACAGTAGGTACATTTGGAGTTTTTTACGTTGACAGAACCAATATTATACCCATATCGCTCAATCAATGTCTTTCCGCAATTGTAGCAAAAAGTTTTCTCTCCCTCATCTCCCGGAATATTGCCAGTGTAGACGTATCTAAGCCCTACCTCAAGACCAATTAGACGTGCTTTTATAACTGTTTTAATGGGTGTAGGCGGGAGGTTATTCATCTTATACGTGGGATGGAACCTGCTTACGTGCCACGGCACCTCTGGACCCACACTGAAGATGAATTCAGCCAATTTCCTTAGCTCATCTTCGGAATCGTTTACAGTAGGTATAACCAATGTCGTCACTTCTACCCATACACCGAGTTGTTTCATCAACCTTATTGTATCTATCACGGGTTTCAGTCTTGCGCTGCACACGCTGCGATAATGCTCTTCAGTAAACCCTTTCAGATCAACGTTTGCCGCATCCATGTATGGATGGACGTCGTTAAGGACTTCCTTGGTCATGTAGCCGTTCGTCACGAAGACGTTTTTCAATCCCTTATCCTTAGCGATTTTCGCCACGTCAAGCGCATACTCCATGAATACCGTAGGTTCGGTATAGGTGTATGAGATGCTTTTACAGTCATTTTTCTCAGCCATTTGCACTATTTGTTCTGCTGAAATATCCTGTCCCATAATGCGGGCATGATCCACTGGCATCTGAGAAATATCGGAATTCTGGCAGTGCGTACACTTGAAGTTGCATCCAACTGTGGCTATGGAGAAGGAATACGACCCCGGAAAGAAATTAAATAAAGGCTTTTTTTCGATTGGGTCAACGTGTGACGCAATCACTTTTCCATACACGAGACTATAAAGCGTTGCATCGTTATTTTCACGTACCCCACAGATACCCCGTTCACCATCGCTTATCACACAGCGATGGTTACACAGGTCACAGCGTACTCGCTCATCCGACAGCTTTTTGTACCACATCGCTTCTTTCATGGTGATCACCTATTTCCAATCAATGTCCTCGTGGAAGTAATTTGTGTTAGTCAACTGTTTCTGATCAGTTCCATCGGCGTTTGCAGTGAATATTTCAGAGTTCCTCTTTCTGCCATCTGAGGTAGTGAAGGCGATCTGAGAACCGTCTGGACTCCAGCAAGCTTCTTTTGCAGACGACATGCTCAGGTTTGCCGCGTTTGTACCGTCAAAATTGACGGAACATACGTATCCGCCAGCAAAAAATAGTAGTTTTTCGTCGTTAGAAGACCACGACCAGCTACCAATGCGATCACACGGAGGCTCGATCCTTGTAGGTTTCCACTGTTCAGGCATCCCCGTTTTTTGAATATCTGCTATGGCAAGCCTGCCGTTGTAGACAAAAGCTATGTAATTCCCGCTGTGTGACCATTCTGGCCATTCAATGCCTGATGGCAGTGCATTCAAGAGTCTTTTGTTGGGATTAAGAATAGTAGCACCTTCTGATGCCCAATGATTCCAGCCTTTAGCCCATTCTGTTTTCCCCATTCGATCAACCGAACTATCAGAAATAGTTATAACCCAAGCCTCATCAGGATTTCTAGGATTCATTTTACTCTTAACAAACAGCAGAATCTTAGTTCCATCTGGAGACCATCTGTAATCATAAATGTCGCTTTGATTAGATAAAAGTTCGATCCTGTTTGACCCATCTGCGTTCATGACGTTCAGATTCATCATGGAAGATGGGCCCGACAGAAAAGCGATCTTTTGACCATCTGACGACCATCTTGCGTGATAACTCATATCATCGTCTGTAAGTTGCTTAAAACCCGTACCATCAGGATTTAGGACACATATATTGCGTTTAGACAGTTCCCACCATCCACGTTTGGTTGCAGAGGATCTCAATATATCCTGTTCAAACCCTTCACGAGTGAACTCAGATTTAGTAAACAATATACCGCCGGCATAAGCTGGAATAGTTGTCAAGATAAATAAGATCATAAGTATCAGAACTTGAATATAACCTTTTATCATGCTTTGCTCCTCCAATATAAGATTGGTATCAATTTCCAAAAATCATAGTGCATTATCACTGGCAGGCAAGCTGCCAGTGGTACAGTTTATGGTTTTGTTTATGCACTATAAAATATGGAAACTGGTATTAGTATCAATTCTCGAAGCTGACTGTGTAATATTCCATCGTCCTTTTCAAGGTAGAGGGTTGGGGGTTAGGATTTGTTAATAGAAAGCCCTTATTTTCGTTAATTTGGTATGTTTAGGTGTGATTCAAACCAGCGCTTTTATCCCCTAGAAGTTGTTTCAGTTCCTCAACGTTTTGAGTATGAGCCAGAGCAACGTCTTTGGTTATTGTGCCTGCCGCTACCATATCCCTCAAGCATTGGTTCATAGTCTGCATACCTGTTTGTTTACCAGTTTGCATGAAGGTATATAATTGATGAGTTTCACCTTTTCTGATGAGGTTTCTTACTCCCGGTGTGCAGATCATGATTTCCTGTGCTGGCACACGACCTGTACCGTCCGCCCTGAGCAACAATCGCTGGGAAATGACTGCACGGAGAGTACCGCCCAACTGCATACGTATCTGGTTCTGCTGATGCGGGCTGAACATATCAACAATTCTGTCCAGTGTTTGCGGAGCGTCAACAGTGTGTAAAGTTGTAAGCACAAGGTGACCGGTTTCTGCGGCACTGATCGTCATAGATATTGACTCCGGGTCTCGCATTTCACCGACGAGAATAACGTCAGGGTCCTGACGAAGGATGCGCATCAAAGCTCCAGCGAAGGATTTTGTGTCATTGCCAACTTCACGCTGTGTTACCACGCTGTTCTTGTGGTGATGCAAATACTCGATAGGGTCTTCAATTGTCACAATATGGCAACTACGTTTTTCGTTGATAATGTCTATCATGGAAGCGAGAGTTGTAGACTTTCCACAACCAGTAGGCCCTGTAAGTATTACTAGACCAGATGGAAGCATTGACAATTCAGCGAGAAGCGGGGGCATATTCAGTTCTTTCAGTGTTGGTATAGTTGCCGAGATAACTCTCAGCGCTGCTCCTATAAAACCTCTGTGCCAATAGACGTTGACACGGAATCTGCCAACACCCGGACATTCATAAGCGAGATCGAGCTCAAAATTTTTCTCAAATTCCTCCTGTTGAAAGTCTTTGAGCATAGCATAAATCAGATTTCTCGCCATTCTACCCTCAAGAGGATCGTAATCAAGATTGATTAGCTGTCCTTTTACCCTTAACACTGGTGGACGGTCAACTGTAATGTGCAGGTCAGAAGCCTTTCTTTCTACTGCTATTTTCATTAATTCATGTATATCTACGCTTTGCATATAAGTTCCCTCTTTTACGTGAAAACACTTTAACCAAGAAGCTTCTTTTAAGCTTCTTGTTCAGGAGGAGTAGATCACTCATTACTCATCACCCGTCACTTATAGTTATGGTGGTTGCCAGTTTTATTGACTCTGAAGAAGGTTTTTCACATCAACATCAATTAGATTACCTCCACGGTATCCGAAATATTTTTTGTAAATATTACCTTCCTGGTCTATTATGAAAGTAGAAGGCAGTTTTCCGATACCGCCATAGGCTGACTTAACGCCTGTGTCAACGATGAGAATCGGATAGTTAAGCCCATTTGCTTGAACAAAACTGCTTATTCGCTCTGCACCACCCTCGTCAACGGATATTCCCAGAATCACTACGTTCTGATCCATATATTGACTGCTCAGAGCATTGAGATCACGAACTTCCTGCTGTGATTCAGGCGACCACGCCGCCCAAAAAGTAACTACCACTACCTTACCCTTATAATCCGAGAGTTTATGCCACTGACCGTTGGTATCCTGTAAGTAAAACTCTGGAGCCACCTCTGCCTTCTGTTGATCAAATGCCCCGCTACCCGGTGAGCCTTGTATCCCTGTCACTACGATCTCAATAACACGAGCGACACTGTTTTCCGATTTTCTGTCGCTACTCCATCCTCCCCCGACTGCCTCAACGTCATTACTCTGAAATACCACTAATCTTATTTTATCAGTCTTTACTGGTTCAAACTTGAAGAGGATTTTTCCTCCGCCGGGCTTACGGTCAAGGTTAATCTTAGATATGACGTTTCCTCCCTGAATCTCACCAACGTTTGTCCATCCATATTCCCTCCATACCTGTAACCATGCTTCCTTTATTCCATATCTTGAAGCAGGATACTTAGTGGAATCGAGAGTGTAAACAGTGGACTTGTTGATGATTTTCTCACCTTTGAACTGTACTTCAAGCCATGCAGACCCATATTCCATGACTGTTCTAGGGTCCAACCTATTCCAGCCGACATTATCTGGTCTCTGCCTTCCAAATCGGCACTCCCATCCTTCGCCGTTGTCCCATTCATCAGATGACGTAACGCCGTTTATGACAGTATTGAGGTCACGTCCCGGAGTAATATTTGAAGCGGTTACGGTTGCTCCATTTTTGGCAAGAGCATAGTTGACCTGCTCCCTTGCGCCAAGACTGCCAATCTTCTGAAACACGGCACATCCTGAAAGCATCAGCAGAAAAGCGAATAAAACTAAGGTACGAGTTATTTTCATATTTCTTATTCCTCATCATAACCTATTTCTTTCCATACCTGACGGGCGTAAGCAATACCCTCTTCGGTTGGAGTGATCCATCCCTTAATACCTGGCGGTGGTTGCCCCGGAGCATAATCCTCAGGCCATGGAGACCAGTTATCGCTTTCGTATTCTTTACGTGCTGACTCATTGTGGAAATCAGGTATTTCAAACGGTGCACCATTTTTCAGGCAGGACCGCCATGCCTGTATACCAACCATTGCCATCTCGACTCCACGATAGACATCAGAATAAGGAGTTTCATTTTTCCGTATTGATTCTGCAAAGTGGTAAGTAGTGAAGAAGTCGCCTCCACCATGACCTGCGTTTTTGGCTTCTTCAGCGTGATATGGAAAATCTGGCACGTAGATTTTCTCTGGTTCGTCTCCTTCCTTCATATCCCATGATTCGTGTATTATCCTTAAAGCACTCTGGTTCCCTGTCCGCAGATTTTCCATCAGCCCACGAGTGCCATGAACACGATACCATATACTATGGCCGCGCATCGTAAGTCCCATTAAACGAACGATGGATCCGTTATTCATACGGCAGAGGATCACTGAACCCTGATCACCTCTTTTAACGTGTAGTTTCTCTTTGTCACTTTCAAAATGTGGTATTGATAGAGAATTTACATTAATCGGATGAGTATCAGTAATGTACATGATCGGCGCAAGTGCATGAGAGCAGTAATAAGTAGACGGGATACGGTTCCGCCAGTGATTCATCCCCGGAGAAAGCACGTTAATGGTTCGGGAGTCCATCGGGTGATTGTATTCGCCCTCTCCATACTGCATTTCGCCGACCTCACCAGCCAGATAAAGTCTTCGCATTTCCTGATTATAATTGAAATAGGGATAATTCTCCGCAAAAACGTATATTTTACCGCTCTTTTCAACTGCACGTACGAGAGCTACTCCCTCAGCAGGTGTTTTACATGCCATCGTTTCACTCATCACGTTTTTTCCAGCCTCAAGAGCTTTGATAGCAAAAGGAGCATGTTGATGGAAAAAATTCGCTAGTATAACCGCATCCATATCATGCTCAAGGAATTTATCATAATCGGTATACGTTGCAACGTTATACTGTTTGCCAAGAGCTTCGAGCCTATCCTTTCTCACGTCGCAAAGAGCGACAAACTCCATTCCAACGAATTTTGCACCATTAGCAAACGAAAGCCCTCTTCCAATTCCCACCACTCCAACACGAATATCTGGCATTATATTTCCTCCGCTGTAGTTTTATCCTGATTTATGGACATCCTCAATAAGTTACACCATTTCTGTTATTTATTTGTGCATAACTATTATACGCAGGACACGCATCAGCGTGTCCCTACGATTAATTCTAATGCGCAATCAATAAATAGAATTGGTATTATTATAACTCTTTTCTAAAATCAGGAGAAGCGCATACTCTCAAAATCTCACCGTAGTATATGGTATGGAAATCACCTGACTTATAGGCAGAGGAGATGATTTTGCCGTCAAGCTTCTCTTTTAAAACGTCGTTCCTATGCACAACCTTACATTCGTAATGTATAAGGCACTGCTCTATGATTGGTGATTTAACGGTCTTGCCCGGTACTGCGATCATTCCCTTTTCCTTAAACTTATCGTAATCTCGACCAGATTCGCTTCCGCAGAAAGCTACTATATCAGACATTTTTTTGGACGGAATGTTTACTGTAAAATCACAAGTATGCTCAATACAATTGTGCGTATATCTCGAAGGTCTCACCAGAACAGTAAATATAGGTTTCCCCCATATTATGCCGACCGTTCCCCAACCGATAGTCATGGCATTTGGTTTTCCAGTGGGGTCAACGGATACAAGCAACAATCCCATCTTCCCCATCACTTCAAATGTTTCCTTCAAATAATCAGTGTAGCCGATCTCAACTTTTTCTGGCATTTTTAAGTCCTTCCCTGTTTTTACGTGGCACTGTCCAAAATTTAGAAAAACCACAGAGGCACGGAGACACTTGTCACTATTTTACTACTTGAAATTGTATCTGTCAATAAAGCAAAGGCCCTCATTCGAGAGCCTCATTGTGTTTACTAAACTAATGATTAGTTTTGATTTTACCCCATCTTGTCGCCAGCTTGCCCTGTGGTTGCACCGCTGTTAGCGGATCGCCTAGGAACTTTGAGAAATATTCCCAACATCGTTCGAGGATGTCCAGAGATACTGTGAAATGATCTCCATTGCTGACTTCAAAGACATATTCCCATCCCTTCCCTTTGACGAAGGCTATGAATCTCTCACTGTCTGCGAAAGGAACGGCGGCATCGTTACGCCCATGGTGAATCCAGAATCGAATTGGGTATTTTGCCGCGTCGTAGTCCTTTGCTAACTGCTCCAACTGTCCTAGGGTAAGATTATGAGCCGCTGCATGGGCACCCATCACGCTGAATAAATCCGGTCTCATAAAAACAAGTTGGATAACGTCGCCTCCTCCTTTGGAAACCCCAAATATTCCCCGGTGTTCTCTGTCACGGATGGTTCGGTATGTTTGCTCCACAAAGGGCATGATGTCCTGAACGAAATAGTTAGCCCATGGATTTCCAGCATAGAGCCAACCAGGCATGTTGGGTGCCACCATGATCATCGGACTCATTCTGCCCTGTGCAACTAGCGCCTCAGCAAACTCATCAAAGTGACCGTAGCGCACTTGAGGTCCGAAAAACCCCCTGTCGGTGCCTGCGGAACCATGAAACAAATACATAACCGGATAAGCCAGCCCTGAAGTTGCATACCCGGGCGGAAGGTACACGCCCAGTTCCTGTTCAGAAGCCAATACCTTGCTTTTAACCACAGGAAATTCGACGGTGCCCTCTATTGCGAAGGCGACAGGCGACATCATCAAAGCCCCAAGTAGCAAGAGGGCGATGAATAAAAAGAAGTAGGTTTTGGTTGATTGGTTTTTGAGGATCAAGATGTGTTTCTGTTTCATGTTATTGCTCCTCCTTTTCCGACTATTTGAATTTACTTTTTGGTTCTGATCTCTCCCCATGTTGCAGCAAGCTTACCTTTTGCATCAACAGAGCTAATTAAATCTGAAAAACCTGTGTCGTATTCTTCTACACTAGCAATCGTAGGCACAACTCTTGAACTAGGGTTGATACCCTCCGTTGACCCTCCAATAGCATAAATCTTCCCATTTACAGCTCCACAGAGAAAGATCCGCGTCTTGTTGGAATATTAGCTTTTTTCTCCCAAGTATCCGTTGATGGATCATACATTTCGGTAACGTCAGGGTCACCACTGATAGCATAGATTTTTCCATCAACAGCACAGGCAGAATGTTCACATTTGGGTGCTGGCATAGAGGATCTATTCGTCCAGGTGTTTGTTGCCGGATCATATTCTTCCACTGCCGAACTATATAATACGTCAGTCCATCCTCCGATAGCATAAATTCTTCCGTTCAATGCTGTAGTGGATAACCAGCACCTTGCAGTGGGCATATCTGCCTTCTTTGTCCATGTGTCTGTTACCGTATCATATTCTTCCACGATTGAAAGGGTAGGGGCCCAATCCCAAACTGGTAATCCCCCAATAGCATATATCTTCCCATTCACCGCACTGACAGACAAGCCCAATCTTTTGGTGGGCATATCTTTCTTCTTTGTCCATGTATCGGTCACAGGATCATATTCTTCTACTGTAGAAAGAGCATCTGATTTTTCATATCCGCCAATAACATAGATCATTTTATTTACTACGCTGGCGCTACAAACATACCTTGCGGTTGGCATATCCGACTTCCTTACCCAGGTGTCTTCCGCTGCTAAGATCACAGTAGTTAAGCTCATGCCGAACACCATACTAATCAACAAGTAAGTAATAGCTTTTTTAGTTTTCATTGTCTTGTATTTCCTTCTCCTTGCAGGTACTGTCAAACGAAATTTGCCACAAAGGGCGGTTTACGAAGTAAACCGCTGACCTGTTCCGAACATCGGAAGCGAAGCGAACACAACGACACAAAGAAGACATGAAGTTTTCCCTTTCCAACAATCTACTTTTTCATTTCTGCCCAGGTGGTCGTTAGCTTCCCGTGTGTTCTGACGACGGCAGCATCTCCGTCCAACACGCTATCGCCGTAGATGCGGATGTCATCGAAGTTGGTGACCAAGTTCCACGCTCCAACGCCGATACCGCCTTTGGTGAATTCCGAATCGTAAGCGACCACCTGCTGGCCATCTATGAAAATCTCGTAATGCGTCCCTTCAACCAAAATCTTCATGCGATACCAAGTTCCCTGAGAGAATTGATACCAGCCTTTCTTGATGATGCTGCGAACGCCATTTATCGCCACCTCGCCAAGCACATCCCCGCTTAGTAGAGCGGCGACATAGGGGCCATTGGGACCACCTTCCAGCTCGTTTTGGA
>Ga0315274_10006799_pt1 | contig 16629 bp, 6 predicted proteins | sample YL17G02_20_MG_FD_203700 | JGI IMG/M metagenome (GOLD analysis project Ga0315274, IMG submission 203700) | Sediment microbial communities from Yellowstone Lake, YNP, Wyoming, USA - YL17G02_20 | ecosystem: Environmental > Aquatic > Freshwater > Lake > Sediment | place: USA: Wyoming | collected...
CTTGCGGCACGTGGTGCGGCCCCGAACGCACGATGGTGCTGGCCAACAACGTGCTGTCCGATCCGGCATCGATTTCCTTGTGGTTCTACGCAGAGCCGACGGTTCTCTATCCTCAACCGCTACCTGAGATCAATCTACAGAAGCTCCTGCGCCGGTCACTGGATTACTGGCTCGAACGCGGCGTGAGCGCCCAGGGGCACGTCAATGCGTTCGGCAACATGTATGATCTTTACGTATCCGCGGGGGCGTGCCTGCTCATTGCGGCCTGGGACTACTGGGTGATTTCCCAGGATGCGGAATGGCTAAAGGATCGGCTTCCCGCGCTACATCGCATGGCCGACTACCTGCTGCGCCGGGACGTCGATGGCGATGGCTTGGTAGAAAGCTATGGCAGCGGGAACGCGGGAGGACTGCGAGACCCTGACCGCGCCGACATTTGGTTCGAGATGATGAACTTCGGATACAAGAACACGTGGACCAACGCGCTCTCGTACCGTGCTTTTCTTTGCCTGGCGGCCATGCTCGATGCTGCTGATCACGTGCGTGGCGCAATTCACTACCGGAGCCGCGCGGCGGCCCTGCGCGAGGCGTACGTGCGCCGGTTCTTGAGCGGGCAGAATGGCTGGTTCGTCAGTTGGATCAGCCAGGATGGGCAGGTGCACGACTACTGTCATACCTTCATCAATGGCATGTCCGTTGCCTATGGTATGGTGGGCCCGGAACAAGGCAGGGACATTCTCTCGCGCGTCGTGGCCAAGTCCCATTCCATTGGCTTCACGAACTGGCGTCTCGGAGTTCCCGGCAATCTGATCCCGTGCCGAAAGGAAGATATGATCGGCCCGCGCACCGGCCTTGACGGCGAACCGATACGGGACGACTTCTACTGGCCTGACGGACTCACCGAGGAACAAGCCTTTGGGCATCGTTACCCCAACGGCACGATCCATCCGGCCCTGGTCTGGCCATACTTGCTCGGCCTCCAGGTCGCTGGACTGGCGGAAGAAGCCGGCCGGATTCTGGACGCGATGATCGGTTCCGCTGAGCAGGGCCTGTTCCAGAACGGAATCGTGAACGTGGGCTACGGAGGCGCGGAGCACTTCTACATCGACGGCCGTACGTGTGGTTACGAAGGCTTTCTGCCGGAGAGTTTCAACTTTCTCATGGCCGCGTTCACGCAGAACCCTTCTCTGCGGGCAACCCTTTTGAAGCCTATGGCAAACGATGATCGGTTGTAGACAAGGGGTTGCAACCCCTTGTCCCTAGGCGCCTGCCCCTCTCAAGAATTCGTACCTATTGGCAAGCAACGGCTTGCGAAGGCTGTTGACGCGCAGAGACAAGGGGTTGCAACCCCTTGTCTACAACCGATCGACGATCTGCCCTCCTTCTCTCTCCTTTGAACTCTCCTCTTACGTGACCTTTGGGCGAGTGCAACAACGGTCGTTGCTCATGTTGGGCTGGAACAAAAGGTCGCCGGTTCGAATCCGGCCCCCGCTACGTATGACCCGAAAGAAAAGCCGCGGGCTCCCTCCCGGAACCCGCGGCATTGGTCTTAGCGTGTCCGCGCCGAAGGAACTCCGCTACTTTTTCCGTGGCTTCAGCATGCGCGAGCCGCGTGCCAGCAACCCGAGCGATAGGACGGCAAGACCCAGCAGGCCTGCAACCGGCAGGTCGGGCCACTCATCCGGATCCAGCGGATCGTAACCCCATTGGACCTCGGCGCCGTCCGGTACGCCGTCGCCGTCGGTATCAGCGCGCAACGGATCGGTGCCGTACACAATCTCGCGCCCGTCAGACAAGCCGTCATGATCAGAGTCGGTATCCAACGGGTCGGTGCCCATATCCACCTCAGCCCCGTCGGACAAGCCGTCCCCATCCGAATCGTTGTTGACCGGACTGGTCCCTTGCGTAACTTCATCTCCGTCGGTTAATCCGTCGAAGTCGGTGTCGGGATTCCGCGGGTCCGTGCCTAACGCATCTTCTTGTGTATTCGTCAGGCCGTCGCCGTCGCCGTCGGCACTGGGCGCGGCGTTGAAGCCGGTGACCTTGACATTGTCTACTGCCCACCACCACCTGTCACCGGAGCTCTGATAGTGCCATGCGAACACGACATTGGAGTGTTCGTCCGCCGCCGGAACGCGGAATATGCGCTCGACATAGAACGGTTCCTCGCCACTGTCGTACAAACCACCGCCATTGTACGAGAAGATCGGTGTGGCCTCGAAGGTGGTCCCGCCGTCAAGGCTTATCAGAACGTCCTGAATGGCGCCGCTATGCACGACACACTCGTCGCTCCACTGGACGCACACGTCCTCATAGGTGCTCAAGTCCAGAGGCGGCGTCCTGAGGAACTCGTCCTCGGCCGGATCGGGATCGGCGTCGGAATCCAGGATCGCGAACTGCACGAGGCCGCCTGGCAGCTTCGGTGCTGTTTGCATCAGACGGTTCACGCCACGGTCGCTCACAGCGCCTTGTACATAACGACCACCCTTGTCCGCCGTACTCCAGGTTTCCGCACCCGTATTTGCCGGGAGAATCAGGCTCACCGCCACCATCGACCCCAATGTGCCGTCCGAGAAATCCTCCTCGAAGATGGCCGCAAGGGAGCCCATTGGCTGCCGGTCGTCGACGACCACGTCATCGATCGCGATAAACCAGTCGTCGTTCGGCTCGTAGTGGCGGAACCGAATCCGGACGTTGCTCTGTTGGGCAGCCACAGCCGAGAGGTCGACGTTCAACTGGCCAAAGTAGCCGTCCGCGTTTGATACGGTCGGCGGAATCGTCGTGGCGCCTTCCACTGGCCGGCCCGGCGAGACCCTACGGAACACGTTCGTCCAGTCAGCCCCGCCGTCGGTGCTCACGTCGATATCGAATACGGCCTGGCCGTTGTTGTTGAGCTGGGCGCATACGTTCGCGTGCAGCCACACCGTGCTGCCGATGGCTTTCGCGGCTTTCGTCGAAAAGGAAGGCGTGACCATGTCGTGGGAGGCGGCGCTGTCCGGCGGGTTATCCCCATCGGCGAAGTCCGAATCCGAGACCATGAAGTGGCCCGTCGACGGGGTGCCGTCGGCTTTGGGCGGATTGTCGCGGCCGCCCGGATTGGTGACGGTCCATGTGGCGGTCTCAACGGCCGTTGGGGTGTCCGTCATCCTCCAGCCGACGGCGGCAACGTCAACGTCTGTGGTGTAGCTGTTGAAATCGTCGGAGAAGAAGACCACGGGGTCCTCAGGAATCCCCGGAGCGGCCGTCACCGTGATGTTGTCCACGGCCCACCACCACTGATCGCCCGGCGAATTGTAACGGAAAGCGAAGACGACTTCCGATTTCCCGACCGCCGCCGGGACGCTGAGGACGCGCTCGGCAAACATGGCGTCCTCCCCGCTGTCGTACAGCGCGCTTAGGTTGTAGCTGAACACAGGCGTGGCCTGCCATGTGGCCCCACCATCCAAGCTCACGCGCACTTCCTGGGTCGCGCCGGTCGTTGCGACGATCTCATCACTCCAGTGGAGATAGACCTTGCTGTAGTTCGAGCAGTCCAGGACAGGCGTCATGAGCCGCTCATCTTCGGCCGGGTCCGGGTCGGCGTCGGAATCGAGGATGGCAAACTGGACCCTGCTGCTCGGGTCTTTGGCCGCGGGATGCATCAGACGGTTTACGTTGTGCCCCGAGACGGTTCCCGCGGTATACCGGGCGCCTTTGTCGGCCGTGCTCCAGGTTTCAGCGCCCGTGTTGGCCGGCACGGCCAGGCTGCTAGCCGTCATCTGACCCAGGGTGTATCCGGAGAAGTTCTCCGAGAAGACCGTTATACTGCCGCCTTGCTCAGCGGGCGTGTCGTCAACCTGGACATTGTCGAAGGCCACCCACCAGTCGTCCGTCGGCTCGAAATGCCTGATGCGGATCTGGGCGTTAACCTTGTTGGCCAGAATGCCCGTCAGGTCAAGCTCCAACCGGCCGAAGAAACCGTCGGCATTCGTGTTGTCCGGCAGTGGGGCCACATCGCGTCCGGGGGAAATGCGTTGGAACACGGTCGTCCACGTCGCGCCTCCATCCGGGCTGGCATTGACTTCAACGATTGCCGAGGCGTTTCCGGTCTCATTGTTGAGCTGCGCGCTTACGTCTACGTGCAGCCACACCGCGGCGCCGGTCGCAAAGGCCGGGGTGACGCTGTCATGCGAGGCGCCTGTGCCCGTCGGATTGGCGCCGGTTGCCGCATCGGAGTCGGAGATCAAGAATTTGCCGCCCGAAGGCCTGCCGTCCCACATAGGCGGATTAGCTCTGCCGCCGGGATTGGCGACAGTGAAGGTGGCGTCTTCGGCAGCTTGCGCTGTATCGGAATTCACCCATCCGGCCGCGGCTACAGCGGCGTCATCGGCATAGAGATCGAAGCCGTCGTAGAAATAGGTGGTCCGCGCCGGAGCACCGGGGTAGCTGTACGGATTCAGGGGGTCGGCGCTCGCGGCGGCCTCGGCCCCGTCGGCTGAGCCGTCATTGTCCGTATCGGCATCGGTGGGGCTCGTGTGATGCGTGTTGACCTCGGCCCCGTCCGAGAGCCCGTCGCTGTCGGTATCCGTCGCCAGGGGGTCGGACCCGTAAGTGTTGACTTCCTCCCCGTCATCCAGGCCATCGCCGTCCGTGTCTGGTAGGAGCGGATTCGTGCCAGAGGTATGGACTTCGTCTCCGTCGCTTAGTCCATCAGCATCCGTGTCCGGGTTGTCGGGGTCAGTGCCCAAGGCGGCCTCTTCGTCATTGGACAGGCCATCACCGTCCGGGTCGCTGGGCGTGCCGGCATTACCGGTAACTCGGATGTTGTCAATCGCCCAGAAACTGTCCGCCTGCGCGCCCGGGGTGGCGTAGCGCCATGCAAACATCACATTGTTCTCTCCCGCCGCCACTGACACGGAGAACAAGCGGTGGGCGAAGAATGGATCTTCCTGAGGGTCGAGTAGACCGCCGGCGTTGTAACTGAAGATGGCCGGCTTCCACGCGCTACCGCCGTCGGTGCTCACGAGCACTTCCTGCGCGACCCCGGATCCTGCGGCGACATCGATCTCGTCGTCGAACTCCAGGAACACCTCGCCGTAGGCCGAGAGGTCCAGAGCCGGGGTCTTAAGGTATTCGTTGGCCGACGTCAGCTCGCCACCGTCTATAGAGATGTAATGGAACGGGGTCGCGGCCGACGGATGATTGATGCGATTCACTTGGTTCTCGCCCACCTCCCCAGAAAAGTACCGAAAACCCGGGTCCGCAAAATTCCACGTCGCGTTACCGGCGTTGTTCCCGGTAACCGTCATCGCGCCACTGGGCGCGTTCAGGCTGCCGTCCGCGAAGTCCCATTGCCAGACCGTGGCCGCCCCCGCCGCAACGGGACGGTCATCAATCACCACGTTGTCGAGAGCGATCCACCAGTCCCAATGGGGTTCGTATTGCCGGAAGCGGAGCTTGACGTTCGCCTGATTGCCCGCCCATGTGGAAATGTCCAGATCCAAACGACCGAAATAGCCGTCCGCGTTGCTGTTATCCGGAAGGTACGTGCTGGCCGTCTCTGAAGTGCCGCGTCCCGGCGCGACACGCGTTAACGCATTGTTCCAGCTTGACCCCCCGTCGTTGCTTACGTCCACAAAGAATATCGCCGTGCCGTTGTTGTTCAGTTGGGCGGAACAATCGACGTGCAGCCAAACCGTGGCGCTGCTCGTGGAAAAACTCGGGCTGATCAGGTCATGGGACGCCCCGGTATCCTGTGGGTCGTTGCCACTGGATGCGTCAGAATCGGAAATCATGAACTTGCCGGTCGTCGCCGCCCCGTTCAGCCCCGGCGGGTTCGCATGTACGCCCGGGTTAATGGTCCAGCGGGCGTCCTCAATAACCGGCCCCGTTTCCACCCGGAGCCAGCCCCCCGCATCGACCGCCGCGTCATTGGCGAAACCGTCAAAGCTCTCGGAGAAAAACGTTGCCCCAAATGCGGGCGTGACACTCAGTGCGGTCAGCACAACCATGCTGCCTCCGAGCATTAACCATAATGCGCGATGTCTCATTGCTCTACCCTCCCCAGTTCCTTGTTCTTAACGTTAACGTTGTGATACCAACCCTTTCACGGGTAACTCAGCCTTACGTGTGGGGGTCACTGCCCCACCGTTGCATCAAAGGTGATAACCCTTAGGCGAGCGGCTGTCGCCTTCCGCCCATCAGCCTTTCCCAAGCAGGCCCCAAGATAGATCGTCCAGGAATTCCGCCATCCCTTCGCCGTAGACCCCCTCCGTCACGGGGAACTTGCCGGCAGGATTGCCTGGGGTGGACGTCTGATATCGAATGAACTCGACGTGGCCATCCATGTAAAGCACGTTCGATCCGCCCGGCACGTGGTTGAACGTTGCCACCGACGGGATATGGACGTTGCCGCCGCCGATTTCCTCCGCCATGTACGACGTGGCCCAGCCATCAAACATCACGGGCAGTTCGGACTGCGCGGTCGTGGAGGCGGCCGGGTTGTTGATATCCGTGATGAAGAAGCGTTCTATACCCTCCCGAAGCCGGTACACCGTGTTGACGAGGTCGTTTCTGTCGGCATTCCACATGCGGTCCCTCACCGAAAAGACTTGCGTGGCATCCAGATCGCCGGTCGCCGACCAGGCCGACGACCTTCGGTAGACGATCCCGATGGGGAGTACCCGGAAGCCGTACCAATTAGTGCCGTCATCGGTGTAAAAGGTTTGGTTGTAGGGGCAATCAGGCCCCAAGTCCGGGTTAATGTTCATCCCCTGCCAGAAAAAGGGCTGTCCGGCCTCAGTGCCGGCGCCGCCCGTCTCGCCCCTTATACCCTCCAACCCGCCTGTGTCTCCGTACCAGAAGGCCTGATGCGCCATCGAGTAGTGGGTCTGGCTCTTGCAGGCCCACGCGAGATAGCAGTACGAGCGCGAGAACGAAAAGTGCCCCAACAGGCAATCGCCCGTCGCTCGGCCCTCGGCAATGAGTTTCCGGATCTGCTCCGCTCCCGTGGCAATGTCGTCCGGCGCTGCGGCCAGGAACTGGCCCGAATACACCCCGGAGTCCGACGGGCACTTCGTGATGAAAGGATCCGTGAGATACTCGGGATAAACCTCCCGAATGTCGAACCCCATCATCTCGTCGTACCATCCCAAGGTGTACAGGGACTTGTCGGGCCAGAGTCCTTTGTTTTCGTTCCCGTACATCTTGAAGATGATGCCGAACTGCTTGAGGTTGTTTGCGCATGAAGCGCGCCGCGCCGACTCCCGGGCCCGCGCTAACGCCGGCAGCAAGATGGCGGCCAGAATCCCAATTATGGCGATAACGACCAGCAACTCGATTAACGTAAACCCTCGCCTTTTCATCGGTCGTTTCCCTCCTTTCCTTTGGCATTCCATAAGCACTATCACTGGATCAATGCGTCCGAACTCGGCCCAGTGGTTCGGACACCTTCAATTGCTGCTCGCGTCCCGGCCATCAACCGGCCTAGGGACACCTCAACTGTCAGAGAGAAATGAAAGGAAAAAGAACAGCCCCCGTGCGAGTACTATGCTTCATGCCCGCCCAGAAGGCCATTGATCCCCGGCCCTTCTTAAGTAAGTTTCGTGGCCGCCCAACGCTTCGTACTATACTCCTGCTGGCTCAAAATGTCAAGGGCGGGCGTAAGATGGTAAGATGAACATGCATTTCTGCCTACTTCCTGATTGGTGGACCTCAATCTCGAGCGGCGGTCAGCAAATGGGGCCGCGGATCGGTACCCGTTTCGAGGCGGCTTTATCGGGCTGATCTTCACCTAAGGCAATATGGCGTCGTGTGAGCCTGCCCGCGGGGCCTGACTCGCGATTGAGTGGAAGCATGCCCATTTCGTCAACAAAACTGCCCGTATTTGTCAAGAACTTTCCTCGCCCATACAGTAGTCATACCTGTTCCATCGAGTCATTTGCGACCTTGGATCTTGTCCACACACGACTTGTTTGGGGACAGACGAGCCAACGTCGAAACCACCGCTCTGGATTTCGGTCGACCGAAGCTCGACCGACAAAGGGTCTTGACCACCCGCGGTCTTTGTGTCATAGTGATGCGACAAAGGCAGGGCGTGGGGTTCGCCTTCACTGGTGGGAAAGGCCGGAAGGTCGGGCAGACACGCGCCAAGAGGAGCGAAAGGGCTTACCGTGGCGAGAAGACCGGTGTTCGGGGTGGTTCTTTTTCTTCTCCTGGTTCTCAAGCCCGCTCAGGGGGACCTAGTCGCGGACGGCCTTATAGCGAGCTGGGTATTCGACCCTGTCCATGTCATTGGGCAATCCGTGACAGCGGCCTTTGGAAGCGATGACGCCACAATCGTCGGACCCGTAAATCTGACAACGAATCCGGCTGCACTCACTTTGAACGGTTCTACGAACCACGTTGTCATTTCAGACGACATCAGCATGGGTGGGGTTACGCTTCCCGCAATGGCCTTTACGGCGGAAGCGTGGGTGGCCGTCAACCTGCCTCTGGACTGGGGCGGCATCTACGGCACTGTTGAGGACACAGGTTCCCACGAGAAAGGCTGGATACTCGGGTACAACGGCCAGTACTTTAGCCTCGGATTGGCCACGGTAGGCGCCGACGACGGCGATGGTCTTATGACGTATCTTCATGCCGATACGCCATTCGAACTGGGCGCCTGGTACCACGTGGTGGGGACGTATGACGGCGCCACGATGTGCATCTATGTTAACGGCCAGCTTCGAGGGTCCAGCACGGTGCAATCAGGGGCCATCGATAACCCGGAAGCAAGTGTTCATGCGCCCTACGAGATCGGCGTTTACCACGACTCGAACGAGCTCTGGCTAATGAACGGCCGCGTGCTGGAAGTGCGCCTGTATGACCGCGCACTCAGCCAGGCCGAGGTGGCGGCAAACTGCAATGAACGAAGTTGGCTGTTCCCTCTCCCACCGGCGCAAACGCTTCCTCCCGCTGTCGGGCCTGTGGTGAAGTTCACGGGAAAGGACACGGCGCTGGTCCGCTGGTGGACGGATGAGGCAAAACCGTCCATTGTCGAATACGGGAAAGCGAAGCCGAATCCCGATGTGGCGCATTACGGCCTCGCGGAATTGCCGGCGCGCTGTGTGGAGGACCTGACTGCCCAAACCGTGCACGCTCTGGAGATTCCCGGTTTGGAACTGAACACGCCATACCTGTACCGGGTGGTCTTTGATACCGGCAGCGATCCAAGTGCAAGCCGCTGGTATGAACTGGATACAACCTTCAACTACAGCGTGCCTGCTGTGCCCGCGGGGCCGCCGCCCTACCCGGCGAATGCGTTGACTGCGCTCTACAGTGCGGCCGCGGACCGTATTCTGGCGCAGACCGCCACTACGACCGGTTATTGTTTTGTCGTCGGCTGCGGCGCGGGCCAACTGGCCTACGAACTGGCGAAAAGGAGTGATTTGCGCATCATCGGAGTCGACGCGGATGCTCAGGCTATCGTTGAGGCCCGAGCGTGTCTCAGCGCGGCCGGTGTCTACGGTTCAAGAGTCACTGTCCAGCAATCCGCCGATCTTTCGCATCTGCCGTTCACGAAGTGCTCTGTTTCTCTGATCGTTTCTGACCGGATGATCTCCGAGGGGGTGTGCGTGAGTTCGGCCAGCGAGCTCTACCGGCTGCTTGAACCGATCCATGGCGTTGCGTACCTTGGGCAGCCTCGAGGGGCGGCGCATGTGCTCGATCCCGCCGCACTCTCCGCATGGCTCGCCGCCGGCTCGCTTCCTGATACAGTCGTTAACGACTCGAACGGAATCTGGGCTAACATACACAAGCCTTCGCTTCCTGGAGCGGGGGAATGGACCCATCAATACGGCCATCCGGACAATGCGGCCAATAGCTGGGATACCTTGGGCGGCGCTACCGGCACGGGCGATATGCAGGTACAGTGGATCGGCAGACCCGGGCCCCAGGCCATGACCGACCGGAACCCCCGTCAGCCCGCGCCTTTGTACACGAACGGACGCCTGTTTACCCAGGGAGAACGGCGCATCATCGCGCAGGATGCCTATAACGGTGTTATTCTCTGGTCGCTTGAAATCCCCGACCTGCTCCGTTACAACATGCCCAAGGACTGCGGCAACTGGTGTGCAGACGAGGGCTCGCTGTATGCCGCGATTCGGGACAAATGCTGGCGGATCAATGGGGCAACCGGCGCACTCGAGAGAACGTACGGCGTATACCTGCCTGCAGGCCTGTCGTGGACGTTCGATTGGGGTTACGTGGCGCAAGTCGGGGAGATCTTGTTCGGCAGTTCTGTAAAGGAGGGCTCCGTCTACACGGACCTGTGGGGCGGCGCGGGTTGGGCTGAGGACTACTCCGGTCCGGTCACGAACAAGGTCTGCAGCGATGCCTTGTTCGCCGTGAATAAGGACTCCGGGACGACTCTGTGGACCTACGACCGCTCCGACCGCGTCATTATCAATGGGACTATCACTATAGGCGGCAACCGCGTGTACTTTGTCGAGTGCCGCAATGCCACGGTAAAAGCCTCGGCTTCGCGCAGGGCCGGCTTGACCGAACTGTGGAGCAGTCAGTATTTGGTGGCTCTCGACCCCGGTACAGGGTCGACGCTTTGGGAGCAGCCCATTGACACCGCCGACGGCGTGGCGGCCTTTTATCTGCTTTATTCAGGTGAGAAGTTGATCCTCGTTGCTTCCGATACCCAGTTTCACGTATATGCCTTCGACGCTGCGAACGGGAATTCCATGTGGTACCGGACTCACGGCTGGCCCCCAAACGGACACAGCGAGCACATGCATCATCCGGTCGTGGCCGGCGCCAATGCCGTGTTCCAGGAGCCGCGTCTATACGACCTGAATACCGGCGCCGTGCTTCAGGATAACATGGCTATTCACACCAAATGCAGCACATACTCGGCTTCTCAGAACGTCCTCTTATTCCGCGGGGGGAATTACGCCCTGACGATGTGCGACGTAAACACAAGGGCAGAGACCGGATGGGAGCGGCTCCGCCCGAGTTGCTGGCTGAGCACGATTACGGGCGGGGGAATGGTCCTGTCTCCCGAGGGGGGCGGCGGCTGCAGTTGCGGCGGATGGTTGGAGACGTCACTCGGGTTCATACCGAAGGATTGATGACTCGATGAAACAAACTGAGTCAATCGGGCGCCGAAACGCCCAAGGCAGTGGACCAGCACGGAGGCGGCTTCCTGCCGTCCAGCCGCCGACACGGAGAGGAAGAGAGGCTAGAGGAGGAGAGGCTAGAGGAAGAGAGCCTAGAGGTCATCCTGTTCGTCTGCCCTCTCTTCCTCCAGCCTCTCTTCCTCTAGCCTCTAGGCGGCTTCCTGCCGTCCAGCCGCCGACCTTGCGGTTACTCTTCTGCCTGCTTCTCGCGGTCGCGTATGGCCCTGCTACGCCGGCCGACGACTGGTCTGCCTACCAGCACGATAACCAACGCAGCGGGATCACATCGGACGCCCTCGATCTTCCCACTCTCCAGCAGCGATGGGTTTGGGAGTCGGCCGGCGCTCCCCAGCCGGCCTGGGAAGGCCATGCCAAGTGGGATGCATGGATCAGCCTCGTGGGATTGCGGTCCATGCGCAACTATGACCCCGTTTTCCACATCATCGTGGTGAGCAGCTCGGTCTACTACGGCTCTTCGATTGAGGATTGTGTTCGCTGCCTGGACGTACGAACGGGGCTATGCAAGTGGACGTATTATGCGAATGGGCCGGTCCGTATTGCGCCGACGTACGACAACGGCAAGCTCTATTTCGGCTCCGACGACGGCTATGCCTACTGTCTGAACGCCCATGACGGCACATTCGTGTGGAAGTTCAAGCCGTCCCCACAGGGAGACCTCATTCCCAGCGATGGCAAATTCATATCGCGGTGGCCGTGCCGGACCGGTGTCTTGGTGCAGGGCGGGAAGGCCTATTTCGGGGCCGGGTTGCTCCCATGGGACCAGTCTTATCTGTGCGCAGTCGACGCCGGCACGGGCGCGCCTGCTGGTTCAGGCTTGTACGTTCGGACGCTCGGCGGCGTCACCCTTGAGGGCGCCGTACTGGCATCTGCCACACGACTCTACGTGCCCCAGGGACGTAGCGCCCCGCTGGCGTATGACTTGCGGACCGGCTCATACCTCGGCAGTTTACAGGGTGGCGGCGGGGTCTTCGCCCTGTTGACGGCCGACACGTATTACATTGCCCATGGGCCCGGTAACAAGATGGGCTGGATTACCGTGAGCAATGCCCAGACCACGGACAAAGTCGCCTCCTACGACGGAGGCAACGCGATGGTGGTTACCGGCGACCTTGCCTACATTCTAAAAGACACCGATCTGATGGCCATCAACCGTTCCACCAGTTCGACTGTGTGGTCCGTCCCCTGTGATTGCCCGTATGCCCTCATCCTCGCCGGGGCGGCCCTGTTCGCGGGCGGAGATGGCCAGGTCGCGGCATTCGACCCTGCAAACGGCGCCAAGTTGTGGTCCAGGCCCGTTTCGGGAAAGGCTTATGGGCTGGCTGCGGCCAGCGGACGCTTGTTCGCAAGCACCGACGCGGGCTCGTTGTACATGTTCTCTTCCGAAACCGATTCCGATGGAGATGGGCTTATCGACAGTGAAGAGGTCGCGTTAGGTACCGATCCGGATGACCCGGACACGGATGCTGATGGGCTAAGCGACGGAGACGAAGTCCACGGCACGTACGGATACGTGACCGACCCGCTGTTGGACGATACAGACGGCGATGGCGTGAGCGACGGAGACGAGATTCACTGGGGATACGATCCGTTGAACCCGAATAGTTTCCCGGTGATTCCCTTCGGAGGCGTCTTAGCGCTCGTGCTCGTGTCCGTGGCCATGCTGCTAGGTGGCTGGCGCATCCTGGCGCAACAAAGTAAAACCTGTCCTTCCCGAAAATCCATCCGGCACTGATTGGCGCGTGTCCTGAGCGTCATCCTATGCTAGCCTGAGTTTACATGTTAGGCAAGCGTGAGGCGAATAACGGATTGTGTGGTGATGGTTTACGCGGAGGAGGTTGTATTACCCCTTTAGGGCGGTGGCGATTTCGAGGGCGTCGCCTCGTTAATCAGGTCCATGAGACCCAACCGTTGGGCAATACGCAACAGGCCCGCCACGCCCCCGGCCTCGAACAGGACCGCCTCCTTGGGTTTGGGCGGCTTAGCGCTTTCCGTCCGGGCCACGATGGCCTCGACCGTCCCGAGATGTTTCTGCCAGACGATGCGCGGCTTGCCTTCGACCCGCGCGCACTGCACGGCGTAGTAGTACGGACGCCCCTTCTTCATCTTGTGCGTGATGGTGGCCATAGCGCCTCCTTTCTCCTGCGAGTAGGGGGGGTGAGGTGCAGAGCTTCACCCGCCGTCTCTGTTCCGCTGATGCTTTTCTACGCGACCCAGATCTGGCCTTGGCCGGTTTCGACGTTCGACGGGGCCGAGGCCTGACTAATCTATCCCCGGCGGCAGGAATTGGATCTCCCAGAGGGTGGGGCCTTCGGTGGCCTTCAGGATGTTGAGTCGGAACTGCTTTGCTTTGACGGTGCTGAACGAGGCTTTGAAGTCCTCGCCGATGGTCTTGCCTTTGTAAAACGGTGTCCATGCCTCGCCGGACTTGTATTCGAGCGCGAACTCCTGAACGCGTTCGCCGCAGGCTTCTTGAATGTGTACACGGCCGACTTGCGTGGGCTTCTTGAACGCAACTTCAATCCATGCCTGATGCGTGCCTCCATCGGTGGCCCATCGTGTGCTCGGCAGGCCGTCAAATGCCTTGTCAGGCCCATAGGCCGCATCGCCTTGATGGACGTTCGATGCCTTAACGGATGCGAATTTGAGCGCCGTCTCGGACGCCGGGGCCACGGGCGTGATATCGGCGGCGGCCGCGTCGAGTTTCAACACGACGATGGCGTCCAGGGCGTCCCGCGCAGTCTCGGGAACCTCGATCCGGGTACCCTTGCGAGTCTGTTTCCACTTCAACGCACCGCCGGTCAGCAGCGCGCTTTCCGTCACCCTTACCTTGAGGGTCGGCAGAACAAGCTTGTCGGGCGCGGCCTTCCAATCCAAAATGTGAACGTAGACGGTGTTCCCTCGACAGGTGCTTACGCCCCACGCCGTGGGCATAAACGGTCCGCCGCGCGTCCCGTAGATAGTCTCGCCGTACTTCTCGATCCATGCGCCTATCTCGGCGAGCCGCGAGACTTGCCGGTTCTCGATCTGGCCATTCGGCATCGGGCCGGCGTTGAACAGGAGATTGCCGTCGCCCCCCGCGCATTTGACGAGCACGTCGAGGCACTGCTTCATGGATTTGACCCGGTCGTTCGGTTTCCACGCCCACTGGTCGCCGATCGTCATGCACGTTTCCCAAGGCCGTTCGCGTTGGAATGCGCCCACCCGTTGTTCGGGCGTATCGAAATCCTCGGGCAGGCCGGCGCGGTTGTTGATGATGATCCCCGGCTGGAGTTCACGGATCATCTTGATCAACCTCTCGGCGTCCCAATCCTTCGCGACGCCCCCGAGGCCGTCGAACCAGAAGATGTCGACCTTGCCGTATTTCGTGCAGAGTTCGCGGACCTGCCCATGCAGGTACTCGATGAAACGGGCGTGGTTCTCGGTCCGGTAGTCCGGGTGATGCCAGTCCGGCGGTGAGTAGTAGAACCCGAGCCGTAGCCCTGCCTCGTGGCACGCCTCGGCGAGTTCCGCCACGACGTCGCGCTTGAACGGCGAATTCGTGATCTTGTAGTCGGAGTAGGCAGTGTCGAACATCGAAAAGCCGTCGTGGTGCCGAGTCGTGAACACGAGGTATTTCATGCCCGCGCGCTTTGCGATGGCCACCCACTCGCGCGCGTCGAACTCGGTTGGATTGAACTCTTTATACAGGCTGTCATAGACCTCGACCGGAATCTCGCCCGTGCCGCCTGTGCCGCGCCGTTCGCCTCCGCGCGACCAGCCGATCTCTGTTCCCTTAAGACTGACCGGTCCCCAGTGGATGAACATGCCGAACCGGGCTTCGCACCACCACTGCATCCGCTCCGGCGCACCGGCAGCCTGCGCGAACGCCGATAGATTCGAGACCGAAAGAAGGATGGCGAGGCTGACGACTATCTGGCAACGAGATCTCATAATGTTGTGCATGGCTGGCTCCTCCGTGCGCCGCGATACTACCATATTCTCCGTCAGAGCCGCCTTCGCCCGTGAGATAATGACGGCCTAGGGCGGCTGTTTCACACTCTTGCCAAGGCTGCTACCGGGGATTGGCAAGTCTTACAACGATCAGGACGAGGACAATGGGGATGCAGGCGAAGATCCACCATTTCTAGGTTACCGCAAAGTTACAAACGGTTGAGACGAACTTATCCATTGATAGTTCCCATCCCTTGTGTTTTGCATTCGCGCTTCTGCAAACCCGCGGACCCGGCCACGGGTCCGTGGCGGATCCCGCCGGGGTCGCGGACAACGCAACCTGGCTCGATCTCTCCTCAATGCCGAATTATCCACCGGCCCGCCTTCCGAGCGCAAGTCACGCGGCCTCGGATGCCGCTACACGTCCGGGGCAACGCGTACGGCGAGCCATGAGCATGTCATGAACGCGACCGTCATGGCGCGGATTTAGACCGGCGATGTCATTGACAACGCCCGGCCGTTGTGTTAGCATAGGTGACGGGTGAAGGGTGGTTTGAGGTGGCTTGCGCGTTAGAGAGGCGAGGCCATGAAGGGACGTGTATTCCACGGGTTCACACTCATCGAGTTACTGGTCGTTATCAGCATCATCAGCATCCTCGCGGCCATCCTGTTGCCTGCCCTTTCGCGGGCGCAGGAAGCCGCCAACCGCGCGTCCTGCGCCAGCAACCTGAAGCAGTTGGGGTTGTCATTCATAATGTACGCCGGGGAAAGCGGCGGACTGCTTCCCCCAGGGGCCGTGAACCGCGCCTGGGGGCAACCGGGCCTGGCAAGCGGGAGCGATGCTACGTGGGGATATCCGTTGAATCTCGTGCGCAACAACTTCACGTTTGAGGCCCGGGCGATATACCCGGATTACCTCGCTGATATGCGGGTCCTCGTTTGTCCTTCAGGGTTCGTGGGCCGTACGACCTCGAAGGACCGCTGGTTCATGGACGAGACGTTTGCGTTGGATCGAATCTCGGGCGACGTTCTCAACAATGCTCAGAACTACGCGGCCTTGGCTCGGCTCCAGGGGCTACGCGCCGACTGCGAATGTGTGACCAACCAGATGTACACCTACTTTCCCTACGCCATTGTCACCGACGAACAGGGCCTTTTCCTCTGGGATGAGCTGAGCCGGCGGATGTATATCGGCGACGTGGGTTTTATGTCCGAGGACCAGGTCGTCAACGACAACTGGCTGATTGACGCCTACGGGCATGCGCCGGGAGGAAGCAACGTCTTCTATCGAACGAGTGTCAACGTCGGGCGCTTTTTCATACGCGACATCAACAACCCTTCGTACGGCGCCATGGCGGATTCGGACATACCCGTCATCTTCGATGCGGTGTCCGACAACGGCACGCTGAAAATGAACCACACACCCCGCGGAGGAAACATCCTCTACCTCGATGGGCACGTGAGTTTCCAGAAGTACACCACGAACTTGACCGCCCTCGAGCAGGCCGGATTTCAGATCTCTTTCGACAGG
>Ga0315274_10006800_pt1 | contig 16627 bp, 7 predicted proteins | sample YL17G02_20_MG_FD_203700 | JGI IMG/M metagenome (GOLD analysis project Ga0315274, IMG submission 203700) | Sediment microbial communities from Yellowstone Lake, YNP, Wyoming, USA - YL17G02_20 | ecosystem: Environmental > Aquatic > Freshwater > Lake > Sediment | place: USA: Wyoming | collected...
ATTCCGGTGAAGCGTCGCTGCCGGCGGGGAGTCCCTGGCCCGACCGGGGTGGAATTCGCGACTTCTATGAGTATCGCCCTTGGGAAGGTGATGCTTATCTGCAAGACAAGATGGAGTTTGAAGGCTTGATTGTGAACGCCGGGCTGCGGATGGATTTCATCATCCACGACCAGAAGGTTGTGGACGAGTTCCGGGAGCGGCTGCTGCGAGACGAGCCGGGAGCGATTTTAGCGGAGCGCGGCAAGTGGCGCATCAGCCCGCGGCTGGGGATTTCGCATCCCATCACCGAAAAGTCCAAGCTGTATTTCAACTACGGACATTTCTACCAGGCGCCGCAATTCCAGTATTTCTACCGCTCGGCGACGGCGAACTTTGAATCCAACAGCACCATCGGTAATCCGAACCTGGACTATGAAAAAACGGTGCAGTATGAGTTGGGGGTCAATACGCAGGTCTCGGAATGGGTGGTGTTTGACATCGCCGGATACTACAAAGACCAATACGGGCTGATATCCACATCCGACGAGCGCTGGAAGAACCTGACGCTGGACCGCTATGTGAACCTGGACTACGGGCGGATGCGCGGGTTTGAATTTTCCATAGAGAAGCGCCCGGCAAATCACTACGCGCTGCAGTTCAACTACGACTTCAGCTATGCCTTCGGCAAGGCATCCGACCAGCACGCCAACCGTGACGCGCGACTGAAGAATGTCCCGTATAACTGGGACGAGCACCCATTGAACTGGGACGAGACACACAAGATAAACGCGTATGTAACGGTTCTATTTAACAAGGGGGACCATCCTGAGATTGCCGGACTGACGCTGCCCGACGACTGGATGGCGACAGTGCAGTGGGAGTTCGGGTCGGGATTGCCCTACTCGCCGGGGAAGTATCTGGTCGGGATAGCCAACGAGAACCTGATACTGCCGAATTCGGCGCGGCTGCCGTGGCACGAGCGGACGACGCTCAAGTTTGAAAAGTATTACACGCTGGGCGACGAGCGGCGGGGGAACAAGCTGTTGTTCGGGTTCACAGTGGATGACCTGTTCAACCGGCGGAATGTGCAGGCGGTTTATGCATCCACCGGCACGCCCGACAAATCTCAGCATCCGGCGGATCCCAAATACAATCCCTATCAGAACCGGACGGAATACGACACCAACCCGCGCAACTGGGAGCCGGGCCGGAATGTGCTGTTCCGGGTAGGGATGACGTTCTAAGCCTCAATGGTGGTTTTAAGAGTGTTGAATTAAGAATAAACAGGGCATGGTTTTGAAGCGAATAGCTTTAATTGGTGCAGCAGTGCTGCCACTCTTCATCATTGGCTGCGAGAGCGCCAAACTCCCGACGCAGAACACTTTCCGCGGCAATCCGATTTCGGAGCTGCCGGCGGACGGGGTGCTGCGGGCGTCGGGCAGCCCATATCTTGCGGTTGATACGCTGCGGGTGGCTGCCGGGCAGGCGCTGACCATTGAGTCGGGGGTGGAGCTGCGGTTTGAACCGGGGATTCCGTTTGAGGTGAGCGGGACGATTACCGCCCTCGGCACCGAAAACGCGCCGATTGTGTTCACGTCGGGGCAGGTTTACCCCTCGCGCGGCGACTGGGATGGAATCTGGCTGACCGACGCCGACCCGGCGAGCGAGTTCCGCTACTGCAAGTTCCTCTTCGGCGCCAAATACGGACGGAGGTATCACTACCGGACGAACGGCAGCGAGCTGGACAGCACCGTGTGGGAATACGGCTCGCTGACCTGTATCCGCTCCAGCCCGAAAGTAATCCGCTGTTGGTTTATCGCAGGCGGGTTCCACGGAGTGCATTGCGACAGCTCTTCAACGCCGACGGTGGAGAACTGCGTATTCTACGACAACGCGGGGCACGGGATATTCGTGCACTGGACGGCAGACCCGGTCATTCGCTACAACATCATCTCGGAAAACGACGACTACGGGCTGTTCTGCAAGGAACCAACAGAGACGCCGCGAGGGTCGCTGCAGTTTGAATACAACCTGTTGTGGTCAAACTTCTCCGGAGAATACGGGCAGCAGGCGCCGAGCCAGTTGGGGCGGATAGCAGGAACCAACGGCAACCTGGATTCATGCGATTTCCAGTCCAACCTGCGTTTGGATCCCGCGTTTTTGGACGGAGCGAACTGGGATCTTCGCCTGAACGCCTGGTCAGCGGCAATTGACGCCGGTGATGAAGCCGGCGAGCGCGACCCTGACGGAACGCGGCTGGAACTGGGACTCTACCGCTACCAGTATCGCCCGGGTGAGATTCGGCGGCGAGTCCCGAATGAGCCGATTGTGGGCAACCGGCTGGAGGCTGCGAATAGCCCCTATTTTATGAGCTGCGACGTGCTACTGCCGGCGGGTGAGACGCTGACGATTGAGCATGGGGTGGAGGTTTTGGTGGAAGGGCGGTTTCTGTTCCGCGCGCTGGGAACGCTGAAATTGGAAGGGAAGGCGGGAGCACCCATTCGGTTCGTTTCAGCCGCGGATGAGCCGGACAAAGGTGATTGGTTGGGGATTCTACTGGATGCCGGTGGAGACACGGGGTCGGTATTGAAATATGTTGAGATAGCCAATGCCACCACTGGATTGCAACTTAATCGCCGCGATGCGCTGATTGAGAACTGCACGGTGCGCGACTGCAACATCTACGGGATTTTCTGCAACGATTTTTCATCGCCCAACATCAGCGGCTGCACCATCACAGACAACTCAACGACCGGGATATACTGCCGTTATGGCAGCTCACCGGTCATCAAGAACTGTGTCATTACCGGCGGATTTGGCTATGGCATTCATGCGACGGGGCGGTCGCTGCCGGTGATTACGAACAATATCATTGCGGGTATCGGCACCGACGGCATCAGGCTTGAAGATTTATCCGACGCCCAGATTATCAACAACACCATTGCCGGCAACGGCTATTTTGGGATGGTGTGCGAGAACAATGCGTCGCCGGATGTTCGCAACAATATCTTTTACAGCAACGGCACGACGCTGGGCGGGATTGGCATCAAAGCGGAGCTGACATCGCGTCCGACGGTGGAATACAACTGTTTCTGGGGGCACCCCGTCAGTGCGGTCAACATCTCCGGGATTACAACCCTGCCCGCAACCAATCTGAGCGCCGACCCGGCGTTCATTTCGGCGGCGAACCGTGATTACCGTTTGCAGTCGGGGTCGCCCTGCATTAACGCCGGCGATCCGAGCGCCTTATACAACGACCGGGATGAGAGCCAAAATGATTTGGGCGCCTATGGGGGACCGGGGGGAAATTAGGTTGCAAAGTTGGAAAGTTACAAAGTTGGGATGATATCTCCTTCCGCATGCGTGGGGGAGGTAGGGGGGTGAAAAAACCCGAAATCTGAAATCCGAAATGGTAAGACCGGCAGGAACGCCTGTCCTACCGGATAAAAGGGACAGACAGGAATCCGCCTGCGGCGGACTGTCCCACTAACAGGGAATGGGTAGTGAATAGCTGGAAGCGGGTGATAGTCGGAGCAGCGTTGGGGGCGGCGCTGACGGCGCCATTGGATGGCAAGGGAGCGCTGGATAATGCGCCGCCGGAGCCGGTGAAGGGACCGGTGCGGACGGATGTCTCGCAGATTAACTCATACAACCGGGTGCATCGGCGGTCCAACATTTGGATGAACATCACCAACTGGGGATTCTTCGGCAACAACGGCGAAGGGCAGCGGGATGCAATGGACGACCCCTGTCGCCCTGGTGAATGGGCGCCGCAGTGCGAATATCCGGGCGGTTCCGACATCAACTACCTTTTTATGGGTGCGCTGTGGATAGGCGCACTCATCCGGGCGGAAGGTTATGAATACCCACGCGTTTCGGTGGGTATGGACGGTTGGCTTTCCCTTCACGAGTTGTGGCCCGGAGAAGGGGTGCTGCATAGCCAGACCAACGGCATCGTTGAACGCTCCACATTGCCGTTGGAGTTTGACTGTCTCGGCAATCCCATCATTGCCTACCGCGATTCAGCGGTATCGGAGCAGGACTTTGTCTGCTCTTACGCCGATACCCTGACTGAGAAATTCTATGTTGATGACGACCCGCTGGACGGCCCCCACGCGCCGCTGGGCATCAAGATTACCCAGAAATCATACACCTGGACTTACAATTACGCCCAGAACTTCATCATCATTGACTGGGAGATAGAGAACATCGCGGGGAACTACCTGAAGAACCTCTACATTGGGCTATACGTAGATGCTGATGTCGGGCGGGTGGGAAATAGCGAGCGGCACACCGACGATATCTGCGGATTCCAGAAGTGGTTCTATTATGAGACAGCGGACGGGGGGCTGGACTCGTCGGTGATAAATACAGCCTGGATAGCCGACAACGACGGACGCCCGCAGGATGTGGCGTCGGGGACTGATTTTGAAGCGCCGGCGGTGACGGGCGTGCGTGTTGTTCGGGCTCCGAATCCCAAACTGAAGACGTCGTTCAATTGGTGGATCAGCAACGGCGACGCCGATAAGGACTTTGGTCCCTCGTGGAAAGACGACGGCGCACCCGCGAGTTGGACCGACACATACGGCACCCCGATGGGGGATGTTAAGAAATACTTCGTGCTTGCCAACCGTGAGTTTGATTACGACCAAACCTATACCAATAATGCCGATTACATCGGAGGAAACCCGCAGGTATTCCGCGACCGTTGGGACCCCAGCACCATCCTTGAGACTCACGAGTGGAAAGTGCCGGGAGTGGATGACAATACTCCGCAGAACCTGTTGGATGACCTTCAGAACGGTTATGACACGCGGTATCTGCTGTCGTGGGGACCGCTGGGTATATTTGATCACATAGATGAAGCCGGCAACCGGATATACCGCTTGAATCCCGGCGAGAAGTTTTCAATGACCATCGCTTATGTCGCCGGCGACAACTTCCACGACCCTAACCAGCAGCAGCCCACGAACGAGACGATTGATCCGGCGCTGTTCAACTTCAACAGTCTGCGTTACAACGCCGACTGGGCGGCGCGGGTTTATGACAATCCGATGATAGACACCCCGACCAACGATTGGGGGAACGACCACGACCCGGCAGTGGTGGATCTGGACGGCTCACAAGGCGACGGGATGCTGGACACCGGCGATGGCTGGTATGGCGAGGATGTCGGCGAAGACGGACTGTATGCCTATACGCCGGGTCTGGTAGCTTACAAATGGGAGGGCGGCGTCCGGCACGAATACATTTATCCGGGACCTGACCAGGGGGAGAGCGATGGGCATCTATCGCCGACTGAAGACGCATGGGAGCGTCCTGAATTTCTGGAATACACATTGAAGAATGAGATGCTGGATTTCGGCGATGGAATTCCTGATTTCAGAGGTCCGCCGCCGCCGCCTTCCCCGAACCTGTCGTATGTGAAAGACCCCATCAGGATACCGGTTTCGGCGGACAGTATGTTCGTTATGGATGAAGATTTCCTGGCGCGGAACGTGGTATTGAAATGGTCGCAGAGCCCGTCTGAAGACCCGAACTACAAAGACCCGTTCTCGCGGGAATGGGACTTTGAAGGCTACCGGGTATATGTCGCGAATACCAACATGGAAAAGAGTTACGCCTTCCTGGATGCGTTTGACAGGATTGACTACAGTTTGTTTGGTCCCCGGGATTCACTGGCGTTCAGACCGGTGGCGAGTCCGGATTCATTGCCGTCTGACACCGTCGTTCTTGGCATCCGGCTGATTCGCGGTCCGGTGGGTCCCAACATCGGTTTCTACGGGCGCAGCAGCCTCGTGTTAGACACGCTCTCCGACCCCTATAATCACCGCTACTATTATATCATTCAGAACGCGCATCCCCTGGTACCGCGTTACTATTCGGTGACAGCGTATGATTACGGCGATTACAAGACCGGTACGCAATCGCTGGAGTCAGCGCGGATAGCGAATTCGGTGTATATTGCGCCATCGGGGAGCGACCAAAAGAATGTGGGCGTGGTGCCGAATCCCTACCGGGCGAACGCCGACTACCGTGCGACGCACGGCGGGGTATCGTGGGAGAACCGCGCCGACGGGACGCTGGAGTTCTTCCCGCAAACCGACCGGCGACTCTATTTCTACAACCTGCCCAAATTCTGCCTGATACGAATTTACACCGTAGCGGGCGACCTTGTTGATATGGTGCCGCACAACATACCCGGCGATGACAATCAGGGATGGCGGGACGATTTCGCCGAGGCGTGGGATTTGAACTCGCGCAACCATCAGCAGGTGGTGGCAGGGATGTATCTGTTCACAGTGGAAGAGTTTAAGACCGACGCTGACGGGAAGGCAGAGCCCACCAGCCGCGATGTGCAGACCGGGAAGTTTGTGGTAATCAGATAGAGGATGAAGGATGAAGGATGAAGGATGAAAAAGAGCCATGAACAATGAGCAATTTCGTCATCATCCTCATATCCAGGTTAAAGCGGTAGAACTATGTCCATAAATATTATCCACACAGAGAGAATGAGTTCCACCTCCCATCAATCATATTTCATCCTTCATCCTTCATCCTTCATCCTTCTCTTGCTCTTGCCGACCTTGGCGCTGGGGCAGGCGAAGGTGGGGACGACCGGGATGCAGTTCCTGAAGGTCGGGGTGGGGAGCCGCGCGATCGGGATGGGGGAGGCGTTCACGGCCGTGGCGAACGATGCCTCAGCGCTGTTCTACAATCCTGCGGGGCTTATTCAACTCAAGTCACCGGAGGCTATCTTCACCTGGGTGGAATATCCGGCGGGATTGAACTTCGCTTACATCGGCGGAGTAATCCCCTCGCCGCAGACCAGCGGGGTGGCGGGGTTCCAGATAACCTCGCTCTCCACCGACGATATGGTGGAGACGACACCGGAGATGCCGTATGGGACGGGGCGTACGTTCACCGCGGGAGATTTCGCGGCCGGGGTGAGCTACTGCCAGCGATTGACCGACAAGTTTTCAGTCGGGGTGAATGCCAAATATCTGCACGAGACATTGGCGGATGCCAATGCAACGGGGTGGAGCGCCGACGTGGGGACATTCTACACAACGGGCTGGCAGAGACTGAATATCGGGATGGTGGTTCAGAATTTCGGTCCCGATATGACGTTCGTGGAGGCGCCGTTCCCGCTGCCGATTACATTCAAGTTCGGGGCGTCAATAACAGCGCTGGAAACACCGATGTATGATCTCCTTGTGGCAGGGGAGTTCACCCATCCCAACGACAACGTGGAGATTTATCATTTCGGCGCCGAGTTTAAGGTGAAGCGGATATTTGCGCTGCGGGTCGGCAAACGGATAAATGGCTGGATGCGTGACGATTGGAACGACTATGTAGAGGATAGCCAGAAAGACCCATTCGTGGAATACCCGCTGTTGGAAAAGGATTCGGACGGTAAGAAGAGTATTTCGTGGGACGGGTTCGGCGTGGGGTTCGGGGTGATGATACCGGAGTCGGGAGTGAACATGGATTACGCGTTCAGCAAATTGGGGACATTGGGCTTGGCGCACCGGTTTACCGTAGGCTACCGGTTGGCGCGCTGGTTTTAAAATTTTTGGCGGAGAAGTGAAGTCAGGTGGAATTCTTAACGGGCCGATCGGGGCGCTTAAGTATCGGGTGGCATTGAGCAGATTGTTGCTATGCGTCGCGACATTGGTCTGGACGCAAATCGCCGCAGGGCTCAACGTCAGCGGAACACTGACAGGAGATCTGCGCTGGATGGCGGCAGACAGCCCGGTGCAAGTGACCGGTGACTTACTCATCCCGACAGGAAGCCGGTTGACGGTGGAGCCGGGGGTGACGGTCCAGTTTGAAGGACCCTACCAATTCGTCGTCAACGGAACATTACAGGCGGTCGGGACGGCGGTGGATTGGGTGGTGTTCACGGCTGCCAACCCAACAGTGGATAGCCTGCGCTGGCGGGGACTGCGCTTTATTAACGCCGACCGCGAGAGCAGACTGGTTTTCTGCCGCGTGGAATATGGCTGGGCGCGGGGGGAGTGGCCTTTGGATTCCGGCGGGGGGATATACCTGGAGGGGAGTGCGCCGACCATCAGCCGCTGCGACATCCGAAACAACCGCGCTGACGGCGACGGGGGTGGAATCTATGGCTGGTTCACGACAGCTATGATGAGCAACAACGTCGTCGTGCTCAACCGCGCGTATCGGTTCGGAGGCGGGATTTTTATAGACTATTCCAGCCCGAACATCATCAACTGCACCGTGGCGTATGACACCGCCTCGGCTTGGGGCGGCGGGATATTTCTTGGCGCTGGGAGCCAGCCGATTATCAAGAACTGCATTTTGAATTTCAACACCCAGCGCGACAGCCTGGACGGTGAGCGCATTCTGCCAGGCACCGATTTCTTCCCCAACCTCGGTAAAGCGCACGGCGCACAAGCGGACGTGACCTTCAGCTGCATCAATATCGCGAGTGAGAATGTTTATCCGGGCGCTGGCAACATCATCGCCAATCCGCAGTTCCGGAGCGGCGCGCCGGATTACGATTTCCACCTGAAGTATTCATCACCTTGCGTAGATGCCGGCGACCCGCAGATGTCCCCAGGCAGCGAACCGGACGTCCTGGTCAATCGGATTGATATGGGAGCCTACGGAGGGACGGAAGAGGCGACGCTGTCGGTGCCGGTAATCTACGTTGACTTGTATGAGTTGGGAGTGGCGCTGAATTATGACAGCATCCGCACCGGCGCGCAGTCCACAAAAGAGATTAAGGTTGAGAATCGCGGGCATTACCGGCTGCATTTGACCGATTTCCAGTTCTCGTCGTCGGTGTTCTTCCCGGACACAGCGGAGAATGATAATGGAGTGATGGTGCCGGCGTTCCGATTGGCGCCGATTGAGCCGGGGGAGCGGGTGCGGTTCAACATCAACTTCAATCCAGATACTCTCGTGACTTATCAGGACACCCTGCGGATAGTATCCAGCGACACCATCAACCCGCAACCGTTCCTCAATCTGGTTGGAACGGGGATAAACCCGGTAGCGGTGATGAGGGATTCATTGCAGTTCGGACGGCGGGCGATCGGGGCGACGCATAAAGACTCGCTTTATGTGCGCAACATCGGCCAAAGTGAGCTGCGGCTGCGTTCCAGCACGGTGCAGGGGTCGGGGTTTGACATCACGATTGTTGACCGGGTGATAAGTCCCGGCGATTCGGGAAAGGTGCGCGTTACTTTTGAACCGACGTTCCCTCAGTTCTACAGTTCGTATGGCACTATCAACACCAACGACAAAGTGTTGCCGCTGACGATGACCGGAACGGGAATGGGACCCAAGATGGTGGTGGAAGACAGCGCGTTATTTCTCGGTTACGTTTATGCCGACCCGGTAAGCGGCGACACAATCAGCTGGACGGTGATGATACGGAACGAAGGGGCGGATACACTCCACATCAGCAATATGACAGTCAGCGATCCCGCGTTCAGCGTTCCGTTGCCGGTCGGAGGGTTGGCGGTGGCGGATTCAGAGCAGGTGGAACTGTCGGTCTATTTCCATCCGACGGTGGCGAACAGGTCATATTCGGCGCTGATGGTCGTATTTAGCAACTACCCGCAGACCGATACGGTGCGGCTGTCGGGGCAGGGGATGGCGAGCCCCGGCCGGTATATGTTCGGGCATGTCAGCGGCGTGTGGGGGTGGAGCACGGGCAACCCTGATTACATCGTGCTGGATTCGGTTTACATCCCGGCGGATGAGCGGTTGAAGATTGAATCGGGGGCGCGGGTGCTGTTTGAACCGGGAGCGTTCCTTCAAGCCGACGGTGAATTGCGCGCGCTGGGGATGTCGGGTGATTCGGTTTACTTCCTGCCGCGTGATGCATCCGGCGCCGATGCAGCACGGTGGGGCGGGATGAACCTGTCGCTCAAGGACGGAACGCGGCTTTCGTACTGTGTCATCCGCGGCAGTCGGGATGGGTTGCGGATAACCGAATCGTCACCGCGCGTGGAGTTCTGCACCATTTCGGAGAACGGCGATACCACCCAATCGGGAGGTGGAGTGTATCTGGAGAACGCCGGCGCGCGGATTAACGGCTGTCTGATTGAGTCTAATAAAGCGAAGCTGGGTGGCGGGGTATATATCCTGAATTCGGTGCCATGGTTAACCAATAGTGTCATTAGGAACAATGCCGCGCAAGCTGGCGGCGGCTTATATATGAGGTTCTTGGTGGGGGCGCTGCTGCAGAGCAACCTGATCTATGGCAACAGCGGCGGTGCACTGGTGGTGATGGAGCATTCCGCACCGCGACTGGTAAACAATACGATTGCGGACAACACTGGCGGCGGATTGTCCGTGGCGGTGCGCAGCATGCCGGTGCTCGTCAACAACGTCATCTGGCATTGTGGTATCCCGGCGTTGGGATTGGAGGCGAATTCCAACGCGCTGGTGTCATACTGCGATATTGAAGGCGGCATGCAGGGGACTGCGAACCTGGATGCCGACCCGCAGTTCCTTGGGACCGGGACGGAGCCTTACCGGTTGGACGACGAGTCGCCGCTGATTGACCGCGGGAACCCGGAGCTGTCCTATCGGGATTACTTCTTCCCGCCGTCACAAGGGACGGAGCACAGCGACATCGGGGCTTACGGAGGTCCCCTGGGTGGGAACTGGTCGGCGCCGGAGGTGGATATAAGCGTTTTCCAGAACCCGGCATTCCCGCAGTGGCTGGAAATCATAATATCGGGATTGGACACACTGCAGGGGGTACCGACCTGTTCGCTGCAGGTAGCCGGGGGGGCGATGCAGGCATTGACGGTGATGCAGCTTGATACGTTGGCGTTTCGGGGTTCGTATGAGACTACGGTTTCAGGCACGATGTTTATTACGGTGGACGCTGATTTACCAGGCGGACATCGTAAGGTCGGGCGGACATATGAAATCGTGCTCGTTCATCCGGAACAGGGCGGCGGTGGATACGTCCAGATGGTCGGCGTGGATGGCGGGTTGGAGCTGCCGAACGGGGCGGTCAGCAAACCTTTGACCATTGTCGCCGGCAGCCGACCGGAACCAATTAAACCGGATTGTGAGCTTTTATTTATTTCGCCGCGATTCTTTGTCAGTGGTTGGAGCGGGGAGTTGGTGAAACCTGCAACTATGACGGTGAACTTGGCGAAGGCGGATTGGGGTGAATTTGCACCCGGGAAGTTGGGGATTTATCAGCTTACCGACGCCGGCTGGGAGCGGTTGGATGGCAGCTATCAGGATGGTCGAGTGACCGGTTGGGTGAAGCGCGCCGGCGATTTTGCCGTGGCGTGGGATGAAGGCGCCAATGTCGGAAGAACCGGGATAGTGCCGGGCACGGTGGATGTGGTCTGCGCTTATCCGAATCCTTTCAACGGTATGGTGAGCATCGGTTACGAGCTGACAACCGCCGGGGAGGCAGCGCTTCGGATATACGACCTCTCTGGCAGGCTGGTCGCGGAGTTGGCAAACAGAGTTCAGCTGGCGGGGCGGCATCAGACAGTCTGGTCGGGCGTTTACAGGTCGGGCGATGCAGCGCCGAGCGGGATATACTGGGTTAGGCTCGAGACAGCACAAGGAGCGGTGGCGACCAAAGTGGTTCTGGTGAGGTAGCCCGCCGTTTATCCTCCGCTTGCGGGGGATGCAAACCAAATTTCCCCCCCCGCTTGCGGGGGATGCAAACCAAATGTTCCCCCCCCGCTTGCGGGGGGGATGAAGGGGGGGTGAGTTATGTGAGAACTCTATTGAGAAACCTAAAAATCACGGGACTTCAACACTTCAGGGCAACAGCGTGAAATTGAGCATAAGGACTTGTGCACTTCCGGTCGCGATTGGTGCGCTGGGGATGGCGCTGTCATTCGTCGGCTGCGGGGGAGACGACAATGAAGGCGGGGGTGGTCTTTCCGCAATGGAAATGACCGAGCGGGGCTGGACTTCATTTGAGGCGGGCGATTACAACGCGGCGTTAGCGGATTTCCAGGCGGCGTTGGACCGCGACGGAGGTTACAGCGATGCTTGGAACGGCGCCGGCTGGTCGGCGGGGCGGACACCGGGAAAATTGGCGGAGGCGAAATCCAACTTCGCGACCTGCTACACTCTGGATACCACAAAATACGACGCGCTGGGCGGCTGGGCGTTCGCCAGCTATCAGAGTGGCGAATTCAATGCGACACTGAGCAAGGCGGATTCTCTCCTGACGCGGCGACCTGGGTGGCGCTTCCTGCATGAGCCGACGCTGGATTTCAACGACGTGCGGCTGTTGACAGCGAAATCATATTACAATTTGGAGAATTACACTGCCAGTTACAATGTTGTGGTGACTTACTTGAACTCATCTTTTGAAGCGGATGTCGCCACACCGTCGGGGCGGGTAGAATTGCTGAGGGAGCTGGAAAGACTTGGGCAAATATATGGCTGATGCAGCGAGAGGGAGGCAGATGCGCGGTATCTGGTATGTCGCGCCGGTGGCAGCGCTCGCGGCGCTGGCGGGGTGGATGGCAGGGTGCGATTTATTGCCGGGCGATTTGACTGGCTCGGTATCCACCAACCAAAAGCCGGTTGTGGAGTTCACGAATGTGCCGGCGCCGGGCGATACTTTTGCCTATGCGCCGGTAATCTACTGGAAGGGGCGCGACCCGGACGGGTTCGTGGAAAAGTATAGTTACGCCGACATCATAGACGCGACCGCGCTGGCGGAACCGCAGTATTACATTGACTTCATCCCGAAAGAGGCGTGGATTGAGACAGAGGCGACGTCGGACACTGTATATCTATTGACGGTGACGGGGCAGGTCACCGAGCATGTGTTCTATGTGAAGTGCGTGGACGACCGGGAGGCAGAGTCGGGGATTGTTTATCGGACATTTTATCGCAGCAATCAGCGTCCGCATATCCCGCAGATAAAGTATTACAGCGAACCCGATTACACCTATGGCAACGATATACCGAATCCCGACAGCCTGAATCACGTGTTGAACGACACCCTTTACTGCCTAGACGAATGGACTGAGACCTGGCAGGGGTTGGGGTTCAGTTGGAAGTCGTCAGACCCCGACGACAGCGAACTCTATGCCATACCGCTGCAGTATCGGTATTATCTGGAGAAGGTGCCTCACGACACCATCTGGCAGTGGGTGGCGCTGGATTGGACACGGACGCAGGAGGTGCGGTTTCAGGGATTGGAGACGGGGCATTACGTGTTCACCGTCTGGGCGCGCGACGATGGGTTTGAGACCAGCGCCCGCCCGGCAACGGCGACCTTTGATGTCTATCGCCCCACCTTTGAACAGTCCATCCTGCTGCTAAGCACTACCGCGATAAACCCACCGGGGCGGGTGCTGTTGTGGAACCTCATACCGGGGACTCCCATCACTGACTTCTATCAATCTCAATTGGCAGGGTATCCCGACACGGAATTCCTGCAGTATGAAGAGGGAATGAAACTGTGGAAATCGCTCTTGGGACGGTTCAAGCTCGTGATATGGTTCTCTGAGAATCAGGCACACATGGCGGAAGATGCACCCGTCATAGAGCGCGACCTTATCAACTACGTCAACATCGGCGGGCGGTTATGGGTGATCGGGATAATGACGCACAAAAATATGATCACCAACAACACGCTGGCGCTGGCGAGAACGGTGTTCGCCGGACCGGCGAGCGGTGTGGGGATACCTGCCAATGATGCTGAGTTCGCAGGGGCTATTTCCGGAGTGACCGATCTGCCGGATTTGGGATTGGATACCAGCCGAACGGGGCAGGTATGGCGTAAATGGTTCGTGAATCCGCGCGATACGACCGAGCTCATATTTGACCTATATCCCCTCCTGCCTGGGGTGGATATCTTCACGGCTGAAACCGGCGTGGAGACGGCGTATTACTTCAACTCCTACACCGATACCGCGTCGGGCGACGTGACTAACGAACTCGCCGAGGTGCGCGCCAGCGTGGATACCATTTACTATCCCCCCACCTCAGTTGACTGCATCATTGCCCTGCCACGCAACCGGGTGAGCGATATTACGCGGGTGGAGAATATTACGCGCGGGGTTTTCGGGACCCCGGTGTCGTGGTCTAACAACGTCCTGGTTGGTAATAAATTGGTCTGCGTTGCCCGCGTGAGCTACGAATACGGCGAACCCTGGCCGGTGACAGTGAGGGCTACCAGGTCTCCCTATTCCGTGTTGACCGATTCAGTGATGGTGGATTATACCTACCTGCCGTTCTCAGACTTTCATATGAAGCCGTGCGCTATCAGGTATGAACGGGTGGAACCTGCTGAAGGGACAGGCTACCAAGTGTTGTATCGGGTGGCGGTATTTAACTTCCCATTCTACTATCTGGATGACAGCAGCCAAAACGTGACGCAGATGTTTCAGTCCATGTTAAGGTGGTTCTTCCTGCCTTACGCACATTAGACAGAGTTACAAGGTTTGAATGATATTCCCCCCCGCTTGTGGGGGGGAATATGGGGGAGTGTTAGAAATGTGAGAATGTTCAAGTACCCCCCTCTTCTATAAAAGAGGGGGAAATTATGAACGGAGGTAAATAACCCTGCAGCTCGAGTATCGGCGCCCATTCGTTCTCATCATCGGGATAGCTTTCCTCTATCTGCTTCTCTGGCTTGCCCTACCCAAGCCATCCTTCTGGGGGATTGACAACGGTTACAAGTTTCAAGGGGCGCGCGCCTTTGCGGAAACCGGGTCGGTAAAAGTGCCGTATCCGGGCGGAGCGCTCGACCATCGCGGCGCCTATCGGACGATGATAAACCCATTCGGGCGGTTTAAGGAAGACGGGCAGATACCGATTTTCTCGGTGCTCTTTATGATGGCTGCTGGGTTGTTTTACAAACTGTTCGGAGAGGTTGGACCGTTCCTGCTGCCACTTTTAGCAGGCTGGGGGACACTGTTCGCCGGGTGGTTCTTGTGGAAACGGATACGACCGAATCGTGAACCACTGGTATATTTGTTGCTGTTGGGGTTGGGGACGCCACTGTTGTTTTACAGTCTGACGCTGTGGGAACATTCAGCGGCGATGGCGTTGCTCACCGTGGCGTTTGCGTTGATTGCTCCCCCGGGCGAAGAGCGCGATTACAAATGGGGATCGCTCTGGGCGGGATTGCTGATGGCGACAGCCACAGCGCTGCGGACCGAAGCGGTAATACCGGCGGTGTTGGTCGTGTTCTTTTGGGCTTATACCAACCGGACGCGCTGGGATTGGCTGCGGTATATTGCGGGGTTGGCGGCGGGGCTGGTTATATTCGGGTTGATAAACGAATGGCAGACCAAAACACCCATACCCCTGCACATCATATCCAACCTGCGCACCAGGAATGTACCCGGGTTCCAGGAAATCTTCGGCAACCGGTTGGCAAATCTCTATGTGTTATTGGGAGAGGGATTCAAGTCGCTGTTGTGGTCAATACTGTTTCTCCTGCCCTTGCTGGCGGCTGCGATGGGCCGGTGGTGGAGGCGGTCCCCTTTCTGGTGGTATCTTTTTGCGGGGGCGCTGCTCTTCGGGTGGGTGGTCTATCTGGTGACAGCATATAACGCCGTGGACCGGGTGTCATACACCGTGTGCTCAGGTGGACTATTCTGGGTATCGCCGATCGCGATTCTGGCAGTGTTGCCGTATACCAACCGGCTGCATGGTTTTTGGGGCTTGGTCTGGATAGTCTGCTGGTTCAGTGTGGTATTGATTGCGTTCGGTTCGCCAACCGTGAGCGGAGTGCATTGGGGACCGCGGTTTATTATGATATTAATCCCGCTGCTGCTGATACTCGCCGTGGTGCGGCTGCAGCGTTGGTGGCTCCGTTACGTATTTACGCGACCGCTGTTACTGCTGCTACTCTTGATATCAGTGCTAAATCAGTTTTATAGTTTTGACGTGCTGTGGGAGGGAAAGCGGCGGAATAAGGAAATATCGCAATGGGTGGCGGAAGCGGGGCATATACCGACGCTGACAACGGCTTGGTGGATGCCAGGAGATTGTGCCTTAATCTCGGATCGGCAAATCTGGTTCCTCACCGACTCGCGGGGACGTTTGAATGGCGCGGTGGGAGCGTTGCAGAAACAAGGGATTGAGCAGTTTCAAATCGTGGAGTATCCGCCGTATCTGGACCGACGCGTATGGAACGAATTGGGCGTCACTCCGACCAGGGAGAATTTTTTAACCATTGGTGAAAAACGGCTGCGGCGAACGATAATTAGTCTCGTCAGGGCGACTCCAGACGATCAAGTAAAACCCGCGCCGGTGGATAGTTTGGGTCAAGGGTCAACGTCCGCTGGAGGAGGAACTTAGCTTGGGAAATGTCGCCGCGTGCACCGGCGAGGAGCGCCAGGCGGAAGGCCGGGGCAGGATCAGCAGGCGATAGTTCGGCGGCGCGACGGATATGAGGCTCCGCACCGACTAAGAAACCGGACTTGAACAGGTCGTCAGCCCGACGCAACTCAAGACGGGTGGCGTTGCGCCGGGCATCAGTCATATAAGGGGCGGATGCGAGAGAATTATTATAGCAAACCAGCGCACTGTCCAAGTCACCCCGACTTTCCAGTATAACCCCCAGATTATTCCAGGCGCGGGGGTTTTTCTCGTTTTGGTGGAGTTCGGTATGAAACTCGCTTGCGGCGCTGATTGATTCGCCCAGCATCAT
>Ga0315274_10006801_pt1 | contig 16627 bp, 15 predicted proteins | sample YL17G02_20_MG_FD_203700 | JGI IMG/M metagenome (GOLD analysis project Ga0315274, IMG submission 203700) | Sediment microbial communities from Yellowstone Lake, YNP, Wyoming, USA - YL17G02_20 | ecosystem: Environmental > Aquatic > Freshwater > Lake > Sediment | place: USA: Wyoming | collected...
GTCGTCGCGTTTAACCCAAAAAATAAATCACCGGACGGTAAAATTGAGGTGTTGGAGAACGGAGCGCATCTCACTGAAATCGGTCTTCTTGAAATCGCTTATAAACTTGGTATTGAGAAAATCCTTGTGGACACAGCTGCACTTGCTCCTGGTGAGAACAGTGGTGCTGCGATCGCTGCTATCCCTGTGATTAAGGAGGAATACGGTCTACCGACAGGTTGTGCGATTCATAATGTCGTTGAGAAATCACGGTGGTTGAATGATTTTCCTTTGGCGAAAAAAATCGTTGATGTCGCATCTAATAATAGCATTCCTCTTTTTGGAGGGGATTACGCTATCTTCGGTCCCATAGAAAACGCAGAGCTTGTTATTCCTCTTATCGCATGGCAGGATATCTTAGTTTCTGAGTATGCGGAGAATTATTTTGGCGTGACTCCTGTTACGTCGCATCCTCGGAGGAAACTACTGAAATGAAACAGAAGCTGAAAACGAGTGTAATTGGATCATACCCGGTTTGCGTTGATACATTGGAACTCATCAATGATTATTTTTCTGAGCATGAGAGCTCATGGACTAGATATATCGAACAAGTTGTTCATGACATGACGACTGCAGGAATTGACTTTGTGTCAGATGGGCAGACACGGGATCCATTTATTCAACTATTCACCCGTAAACTGAGAGGATGCAGGATTCGAGATAGAACAGAAATTGTTGGGCACGTTGAATACAATGGTCCTATCACGGTTCCGGATCAAAAATACGCAAGGCAATTGCTTCCCAGGAATGCTGGACTCATCGGGGTTCTCACAGGTCCGTATACACTTACAAAATCATCGGTTGATTTTTTTTACCATGATGAGAAAGAATTGTGTTTTGATTTTGCTGCTGCGCTAAGGAATGAAGCTGAACTCCTTCAGAAACATGTTGATTTAATTAGTATCGATGAACCGTTTTTTTCCAATGAGCTGCCGGAGTACGCCGATGAGTTGATTGGGACTATCACCAATGGTTTATCCTGTCCGACCCGTCTGCATGTCTGCGGTGATGTGTCTCGAATTATTCCGCAATTGGTAGAAATGCCGGTCGATATCCTTTCCCATGAGTTCAAAGCCTCGCCTCATCTCTTCGATTTGTTTCGAGAGTATTCATGTTTAAAAAAGATATGTGTAGGTGCTGTTCGATCCGATGATGTTCGTGTTGAATCTGTTGAGGAAATTGTTACTCATATTAAGAAAGCAATAGCTATTTTTGGGGAGAATGTTGTTCAGATCGCCCCTGATTGTGGACAACGACTGCTCCCGCAAGAGACCGCATTTCATAAGTTACAAAACCTTTCAGCAGCGGGAGAAATTATCAATGGTGGATAAAGAAGTTCCTTTAATTGAAGCAAAAAAAATAATGGAAAAAGACGTGATCCTTGATCCGAACGGGTTTTTTGTCATTGAAGTCTATGACAAAGGTATTCGTATCGAGTATTACTCGAATGTATATAAAAATAAACGGATTGTCTCCGGTCATCTTGAGAAGGTTTTTACGGGAACGAGGGCAGATGCATTATCTGATACGATTGCAAAGCATACTCCTAGATTACGACCAGAGCATTATTTGTATTTAGGGCGAGAGTTGCAATGCGCACAGAACGCGTTTGAGCAAAAGAAAAATTACTCACAAGGTGGCTGCTAACCTCTAAACAATCGTTCCTCATACTTCATAATATTCTTTTTCCGCTGGATTCGCTGAACTTTTTTCTTCAAGGTTGCCATGTCTCGTTTATCCATTTTTGGTTTCGTGTGAAAATATTGTTTATCACGAGGCGGTTGATAGGACGACCGCATACTCCGGATCCTCCTTTTTATCATAAATGATTGGTTTTGTTTAACTATAACGAAGAAAATAGGAGGTTTATTTGTGTTTCTCTATCGTACTATTCTCGTTCACATGGAACTCTGTTTTCCCGTTACCGAATTTTTTGGCGACGTTTTTTAGGGTAATGATTTCCCCGATTTTATATGCTTGAATGTCTTTAACGCATCGATCCCAGAGCGTGATTTCTTTTTTTGTGTCGTGTTCCTTTATCGTGATGGTTGTGACAAAACCGAATTCACCATCGTCCTTAAAGAAAGCCTTGGTTGATTCCTTATGTACGAGTACACCGGTGATTTCATCAGCGTTGTGTTTTGGCTGTTCTTCTTGAGAATAAATGTCTATTGGTTCGACTTCTAAGAGTCCCCAACGACCAAGGTTGATTTCCATGCCTCCTGTGTACCCGAGCTTGGTGTAACCATTGATGATCTTGACGATTGTCCCTGGCTGGATCTCTTTATTCTTAATATGGTCAATATCTCCGTTCCAAAGGACGAGCCGACAGGTGGCGGTGTCGTCGGTTATCTCAAGGTTGATTACTTTTCCAGGATTACCGTTTTTTCGTTTAAACGTCTTTGAATCCGAAATGCTCAGAACCTTCCCTATTACCGTATAATCACCATCTGGGGCTAGATGAACAATTTTTGTAATACTCTGTTTGTTCCTCCCTAGTTCATCAACAATTAAAAGTGCAATGGTGTCTTGATCGAGGAGTCCGTCGTAGCTTTTATACCGTGTCTTTATTTCTTTTTCAAAATCTTTTTTCGTCTTAAGATCAGCAATTAGTTCAATAAGCTCGGTTTTGGTTTTATGCATCCGCAACGCGACTAGGTATGTATTTTTCTTACTTATAATCTGCTATGGATAAAAAAATAAGGGAAGGGGTGGTAGTTGGGATTGCAAGTAAATAGATGGGACATAAGCAAACGTGGGACTCTTAGGTTGATCGAATCGATTTCTGATGGTTTTTCCAAGGATACGTGGTTTTTTTATAATCCGGTTCTGGCTTTTTGCCATATTTATGACGATACTCCTTTTTGTTATCCCATTTCCCTCCATATTCAATTTTCTTATATTGTTTCATTTTATTCACCTCTATTCCATCTCTCATCAGAGTGGAAAGCATGTTGGTTTCTGTCGCTTATGATATAAATAACTACTCTGTCAAAATGTCAAAACGTAAAAAAACGAAGCGTAAAAAATCCTCACAAACAAAATATAAATATAGTAGCTTGTATATAATGCATTAGAGGGATAATATTATGAAGAATAAAAAAGTTATTGGTGGAGGCATCGTCTGTATTCTTCTTCTTGTAATAATACTTGCCGGCTGTGTTGTACCCAAACAAACTATGGTCCTTATGCGCGATGGTGTGAAACTAGCTACCGATGCGTATGTACAGAAAAGGACGCAACCACATGGTGCGATTCTGATTAGAACACCATACAATAAACTTGGGCTTGTTATGCTTGGTATGAACTGGGCACAGAGCGGATGGCCTACGGTTGCACAGGATATGCGGGGAAGGTTTGCTTCAGATGGAATCGATACGGTTTTTAGAAACGAGCATACCGATGGCTCTGATACCCTTAACTGGATAGCAAGTCAAGCATGGTCAAACGGGAAAGTCGCAACCTTTGGCGGCTCTGCATTGGGGATCACCCAATATTTGACTGCTGGTGCAAACCCACCACAGCTTGCGTGTCAATATATCCAAGTCGCAACACCAAACATGCACAAGCATGCGATGTATCCTGGTGGAGAATTCAGAAAAAACATGGTAGAGGAATGGTTAAAGGGGCAAGACAGTGACGATATCCTGCCTGAGCTCTGGGCGCATGAAAACTACACGATGGACTACTGGACGAATGTTTCATTGGACGATAACTGGCAGGATGTGAACGTCCCTGCGATCCATATCGGTGGGTGGTACGATATTTTTACTCAAGGTACGATTGATGGATTCCTTGGGTATCAGCATCAAGGTGGACCGGGGGCTTTAGGAAAATCGAAATTAATTATTGGACCATGGACGCATGGGGGCGCAGGAACGATAAAACAGGGCGAACTGACATATCCTACAAATTCCGTTGATAATTTTTCCCAAGCACTGTTTTGGCAGATGGTCGATGAATACACCATGAACGGTCCAACTGATTTTGACAGTTGGCCAGCAGTCACCTATTATGTGATGGGTGATGTGGATGATGCCAATGCCTCTGGGAATGAATGGCGAAATGCCACTGACTGGCCATTACCATGTACTGAGCGTGCGTGGTACCTCCAGGTAAACGGAAGCTTACAAACCACCGTACCTGTAGACACTCACCAGTTCACCTATCCGTATGATCCTACAAATCCGGTTCCCACCCGTGGTGGAGGAAATCTTCTCATTGCTGCGGGTCCTTACGATCAGCGGTCGGTAGAAAACCGATCAGATGTGCTGATTTTCACCAGCCCCATGTTAGAACAGCCTTATGAGGCGACAGGAGCGATAAAAGCACGTTTGTATGTTTCATCTGATTGCCCTGACACTGATTTTACGGTAAAACTCACTGATGTCTATCCTGATGGTCGCTCGATGCTGATCACTGACGGGATTCTCCGGATGAGAAATCGGAATGGGACTGACCATTGGGAGCTCATGGAGCCAGGAACTGTCTACCAAGTAGACATTGACCTCTGGAGCACATCCTATATCTGGAATACGGGTCATCAGATTCGTGTTGATATCTCCTCGTCGAACTACCCCCGATGTCTCAATAATCCAAATACAGCAGATGGGATGTGTAAAAACACCACGTATGCTAGTGCCCAGAACACCGTCTATGTTGATAGTGTTCGTTCCTCTTGTCTGCTTCTTCCTGAAATACAATTAAATACAAATAGTATTCAAAAGAACTGGGTGTGTTCTTTTCAGAATAATGTAATTATAGAGGACCATCCACAGCTTAAACTCCCTGAAAGACTACAGAACATACTAAATCATATCCCGATACTCAACCAAATCTCAGAATACCGTCCGTTCATGATCAATTAATAAACATTCAGAAACACTCTCTGTTTACTCGGAGAAGCCTCTCGAGTAGTAATACATTAAAAAATTATATATATTATATAAGTTTACTTTTATATTACCTAATGGGGAGTAACCCTAGTGGACAAACCATGAAAAAAACCATTGTTGCCATCATCCTAGCTTTGCTCTTTATTATCAACATCGTTGTTGCCGCATTACTTTTTGTTGATATTCAGGTACTAACATTCCCTCAAACAACAATTCGCGTTGATGTCATTGAAATAAACTCTGATGAAATAATAATCCAACACGATCTCCAGTTATACAACCCAAATTCTTTTGAGATGATTCTGAAAAACTTCCAAATTATTGCCACGACAACATCAGGAGACGAAGTCACAAATCTAACTATTGATGGTGGGTCGATTCCAGGCCAATCACATCGAAGTTTTGCTGCAAACGACCGTATCGTCATGAAAGGCAATCTCTCAGGATTACTCACTAGTAAAATAACAGGAATTGTTGGTATTAACCTCCTTGGAATCATTAAAAAGACAATACCCCTGGAGTTAACGGTTCTTACATCACTGAAGGAGGCTCTTAAAAAGATATCAATACCAACTATTACGGTTCGGGCAGAATTCGGAACCATTACTCGGCATGCTGTTAACCTAACTACAGAAATAGACGTATCAAACCCAAACCCCTTTGGCATGTTCATTAAAAATTTTATTCTTAATATAACCACCGAGACAGGAAATAATGTTGGAAATTTCATTATTCTTGGCTCTCAGATCCCTGCAGAAAGCGCTGTTACACTTCATGGTTACGGTACCGTTTTCATTGAAGCGTTAAACGCAAAAAAACTTTTTATTAAGCTCTATGCAGAAGCAGGAGCAAACCTAGCAGGTATCAACAAATCACTTCCGATTTCAAGTGATATTGAAATCGCTATTCCAGATCTCAATCAATTTATCCCCGCTGATAAACCACTTGAACTCGAACTCAAACCCGACCTTCAACGAACACGAGGTGGACTTAAAAGCAATATGACCCTTGAAGTCATTAACCCAACAAAAATACCACTTGTCGCATCCGACATTGTCGTTATTTACTACGGATATAAGAATAACCAGAAATACTTTGTCGCTGAAGGGTCGCTTGGTTCTGGCGAACTTGTCCCCGAAGCAACAACGTTTTTCCACGGGGAAGCCCTTCTCCTCTACTCCAAACTTATTAACTTCACCGGGCGAGGATTTATGCCTGACATGATTTTTGCGCAATTACGCGCGAACATCTCCCTTTCTGGTGTACACGTCTCAATTCCTATTGCCATAGGTTCCTATATCGATCTGCAACCACTCCGCCCCTCACGGTAATCATTTTTTATAGACCGATATTAAAAACACAGGCGTAATGTAATATATATTTTCTCCAATTTTATATAAGAACCTCTCGATAGAAAGCTTGAAATACATCGTAGTAAATAGCACTGATGTATCCGATGAGGGGGAGCCATGTTATCTGCAAAAAACTCAGTTATACCAGCAGGATATACAATAAAGAAAAAATTTTATATTTTAACCATAATCTTTTTCTTTTTTTCCAGCGTTTTTTCTCCGATGAGCATTGCTGAGATACCGACACTTGGTTCTCATCTTACTATCTTAAACGTCACGGTAACACCTGATCCTGCTGTGGAAGGAGATACTGTTCATATTTACGTTACCATTCAAAACATTGGTTCTCAAAATATCTCTGCTGGACAGCAAATCATAATTACCGTGAAAGTCGACAATGAACAATCTATAGCCGCTTCTCTTATCGATTCATTTGGATTATTAAAAAATCAACAACGGACAGAAAATCTCACTTGGATAGCAACATTAGGTTCTATACAGCGCAGACTCCTGCATGTAACCGTTACCTATTTAGGAGTCGCTGAAGCTGTCGCTGATGGAGAAATACGAATCAATGAACGAAAGACCGATCTGCTCTTTGTATCAACTCCATCTATTAGCGGAATGACCACTCTTGGAAAACCAGTCACGATCACTGCAATTGTCAAAAACATTGGGAAAAACACGACGCAAGATATCAATGTCTCTCTTTTCATCGATCGATTACTGAATAAAGGGTATATAAAAAGCGGCGGATTGATAAAAGGAGAATCGTCCGAGCTCTCTTTCTCTTGGACTCCCTTGACGTTTGGAGTTCATACTATTAATCTCACGATAGATCCGAAACGAATAATCTCAGAACAGAGTGTAACAAACAATTATTATGAAACAACCACCTCTGTGATACCCTGGTGGAACACCAGTTGGCATTACCGGAGAATCTACAACGTCAGTGGTACAGGCAACCTCTCTACAACAGTGAATTTTACCGCACTTCTTCGATCATTAAAAGTCACCAATAAAACATTTGAAAATACAACCATCACCGTTGTGCGGTACTACACAAATGGCACCATGATCGTAATCAATAAAACCTGGTTTAATGAAACCAGCTTGTTTAATAAAAGCACGAACGCGCTTGGAACCCTCACCTGGATGGTAGCAGGTTCCTCACTGTATGGCGTTTATTTTGATGTCATTGAAAACAGAGGAACACGAAAGCCTATGAATGAAACCCTGAACCTCACCCAATCGGGATCCGCACAGGCTTCTGTTGTTTCTATACAAGGCTGGTGGCCTGAATTCGTACACCCTTGGGAGACGTACTACCGTCTGAACACAATCCTGTCGATTGAGGTGAACACAATGGCAAAAGCAAAAAACGTGACCGCTCGGTTCACCTGGAATGGTCATGCTGAGTCTAACCTAACATTATCTTCCTTAAATACTCTCAAATGGACAGGGACCTCTCACCCCCTTGGAAAAAGAGGTAATTGGACGGTCACTGTTATTGGGTTTGATGATGCTGGGTATCAAACCGTACCGCTCACCGCTAGTTTTTATATCGGCGATCCTGACCTCGCGCTAACCGCTCTTTCTGCACCTGAGGTCTGCTACGTAGGATACAATATCACTATTACCGCTAACATTCGCGCGTTTAACACCACTGTCCAGTATGTGAACGTCTCGCTTCTCATAAATAACCTCCCTGTTTCATCTCAGAAAAATCTTACTATTCAAAAAGATGAAAATCGGACCCTTCAGTTCTCCTGGCGTCCCCAAAGCAAAGGAAAACAAAACGTCACTGTCAAAATTTACTTCAATGATTCAAATCCTGGGAATAATAAGAGATCGAAATGGGTGACCGTTGAAGGATTACCTGATTTAGATGTTGTAAATATATCGGTGACACCAACTCCGGTAAATGAAGGAAATCCGGTCACGATTACTACTCGTATCATCAATACCGGGGACGGAAACGCGACTGACTATAAGGTGATCCTGTTCTGCGAGCAAAATGAAAACAACCACACAATGTACTTCTGGGATGATAAGAACTTTACGACCGTGAGTTTGAAGAAGAATGAAGCTAAGTTCATCAACCTTACGTGGGAAACGACATCTTATGGAAAAAATAGTTTCCACGGTGAATGGGCAGTTGGCATACAAATCCTAAATACCACACAGACCCCAGATAAACACGGTGAGGATAACTACGAAGCACTCTTCCATGTCCTCCGCGTCATCCCGTCAGAACGAAGACCACCTCTTATCACCAATGTAAATTACCCACGAACAACGGAACAAGGTCAACCAGTTCTTATTTCAGCACGAGTAACCGATGAATCAGGTATTAATTCAGTGAAAATCTCTATTAAGACACCAAGCAGAACCTTTGTGAATACAACAATGACAGCAAAAGAAAACAATCAATATGAATACCTTTTCGTAAACACCCAACCCGGTTGGTATAACTTCTCAATAACCGCGACTGATCAATCACCATATCGAAATCACACAACCGTAAGCGGTACGTTCCAGATTATTGAAGATCAGACACCGCCAACTATCGAGTACTCAGGTGAGTATCCCTTTGTGCAACTAAAGAACGGTCAGGTTGAGATCCGTTGCATCACCACCGATTTCTCAGGGATACAATCCGTTGAGGTGTCGATTCATTTCCCGGATAATATCTCAGAAACACACTCCATGATCAACACATCGCTTGACTCGAAATATGTATACACACAAGATTATGGGATTATCGGAAAATACGTTTATTCTATCACCGTAGAGGACAACAAAGGAAATAAAAAAACCACTGATGACAAAACATTTTGGATAACCAATGACCTGGATGATACGGATAACGACGGCATGCCAGATATATGGGAGAAAAGTTACGGGTTTAACCCGTATGATCCCAGCGATGCATCACAAGATGCAGATAATGACGGTGTCACGAATCTTCAGGAATATAAGGATGGCACCAATCCAGCAAAGAAGCTTTCCTCTCCATCGGAATTCTTCACACGATTAAAAGAAAACTGGGCTTATCTTGTTGCCTCCATTATCGTATTTGTGATGATTGTGATTCTTGCTCGTTATGGAATACGGAGACGAAAACAATGAAAATCCCTCGCAAAACACTCCCGTTCATCGGCATCATTTTCCTTGCTTTTATAGTCCTGCTTTTCTCAATCTGGGACATCATCTATCATGAACAGTGGCTGGAACGTATTATCGCCCTCTACGGGATTCTCATCATCCTTACATTGCTCTTTCTTGTTTCCAAAGAAAAGAAAAAACCAGTTGTTAAAAAGAATGTAGATGAATTTGAAAAATCACTCAAAGGAAAGCTTCATCATTTCAAATGTCCCTCGTGCGGTGGTATTTTCGCAATCAAAAAATCAAAACATAACAATAAAAAACCGTTCAGTTTGACATGCCCTGATTGTGGTACTACGGGGACTATCCCTTCAAAACCATCTCAGATTATCGAAGAAATCCCTGAGAAGAAATCAGTAAACAAAAATTTCAAGTGCGAAACGTGTGGAGAGTGGATCATGGTCTGGGCGGAAGGAACTGATCTTGTATCGGACATTCATGTGTTCTCATGTCCCTATTGTGGGGCGAAACAAGATATGCATCTGACTTAAATGTGATGGCGTATTTTTACTGCTTCCCCGTGTCTTGATTCAACCATCTCTTTTCCATTCATCAGTGCAACGCCAACACCACAGAGTTTCATATTTTTCCTGATAATGACTTCATCGCCGATCCGTATCGATTCATCCGCATTTTTTACCCCTGGAGCAAACACCGATCCTTTCAACGTGAAATCATCAAAAATCTCTACCCAGTATTGCTCCGAGGAAGCGAGTCGTTCGCCCCCCTCCATGGTTAATGAAATCAGTCCTCGTTCTTCTGTAACCATCCCTAGTTGTGTATTTTTTTGCATGATTTTTTGATAGGGATATTTTCCTCTGATGGTACAATCGTTCAGAAGGTGTTCTGCAAGAGGTTTGCTCATTTGATAGCAAGCCAGTGCTTTGATGTTTTCATATGCTCGTTGTGATGGTCCTACACGTTTGTGCATCTGTGTTGTTTTTTGGAGCGCATTAGATAATGCATCCAAGGATTCGGCTGAAGTTGGTGAATCTATACACGTCGAAACAGGGTTTTTCAACAGATCAGCCACGAATTGTTGCATCGCCCCAGGGATATGCATAATTATGGTGTCGTAGGCGTTCTGCTGTAGATACAGTTGGAGGAGGGTTCGAATCATTTTCTTTTCATCTTCATCCCAGTACCCAGTTACTGCGGTATCATAGGTAGAAGCAGGATATGTTAACTCCAGCTCCCTTGGAACAAGTCCCAGTGGTGATGTCAGGATCATTTCATGAACCACGAATGGATTTTCCAGATTCAAGATACGTTCTCTAAAGAGTTTATGAGATTTTGAAAACGAGTACGGTTTTTTTGCTGAACATGGAAGAAGAAGCAGGATTCGAGCACTTGGTGGTTTTTCATATCTCTGGATAACCCGCTCCTGGAAACGCCAGATCTCTGGTCGTATCAATGAATCCTTGGTAGTTGCAATCAATGGTTGTTTACGAACAATCGGTGTTCGTTCCTCTAAAAATTGATAATGATTCAGATCAAGGATTCTCAGCATAGATGCTAAGTGCGGGCTGGTTCTTACGCGTGTCTCTACAAGTTCTCGTAACGAACCAGTAGCTATAGCGTTCCTCACCTGTTTTATCTCGCAAAGAATCGCCAAATAGTTATGCTCCAATATCTCTTCATATTTCATCACGGAGGCATCCTTGATTTTTATACAGCAGGAGCAGTTGCAGGGAAGCTCAGGTAAGTGGTTTTTTCTACAAGGACCGGTTGGGAATAACAAAGTCTCGTTTCGCGCTGCCATGACTGCTGAAAAAGAATCAAAAAAATCTACACCCAGATACGTGAGAAGTGCGATACTAGTCGGGTCGCCAACACTGGGAAGGTAGATCAGTTTTTGATATCCTAGTTTCTCCCGTAGTTCTGTTATGAAATCGACAAAGTGTGATTGCTGGGAAAACAATTGTGTCGCGTTCGTGACGATAGAAAAGATAGCATCATTGTTTTTTACTATCTCTGGAATAAGTTCTTTTTTCGCAGGGATCAGGACGCAGTCAGTGTTTTTGTTTTTGGTGCGCACGCTAAGATGTAATTCTTTGGTGACATCCTTTGGATATATCAGGTAATCGTTCATTGAGACTTCTTTTTTTTCCTTTTTTTCTGCTGTTGAAAAGGAACTTTCACCAATTCGTATGGTAGGTATCTTGGTTTTTCTGGTCTCATTGGTAAGGAGGATGTCGGAAAATTCTGGTGCCTTGCATCGCGACGTATGAAGAAAGAGAATGTTTGGAGTAACAACAATCTTTTCATCAATGGTGAGCTGTCCGATTCGTGCAGGTCCGTCTCTGTTGTGTACTCGAAAATTCATCGATCACCAATAATACTTCCTGTTTAAGAACGTTTAGATGCCGTGCTAGTGTCTGAAGTATCGTTGCCCGGAGAAAACCATGGTAATACCATGTTCGTTTGCCGCTTGAATGACTTCTTCGTCACGGATCGAGCCACCCGGCTGAATAACTGCTTTTACGCCAGCGTTTACCGCGACATCAACAGCATCTCTGAACGGGAAGAACGCATCACTTGCCATGATTGATCCTTTGGTATGGTCTTTGCCTTTATGGGTCGCTATCCAGGTTGCGTCAACACGTGATGTTTGCCCACCACCAATACCAACAGTCCGAGTACCTTTGACGAAGACAACTGAATTAGATTTGATGTGTTTTACGCATCTAACAGCAAAACCCATGGATAAAAGGTCTTCTTTAGTCGGTTTGGTTTTAGTGACGATCTTCCAGGTTTTCTGGTCAGCAAACCAGACGTCTCTTTCCTGTACAAGAAATCCCCCAACGACGCTTCGCACATCCAAGCCTTTTCTCGAAGGTTCCTTTTCTAAACCCTTTAGTTCAAGCAATCGGAGGTTTTTCTTTTCACTAAAAATCGCGAGAGCGTCTTTGCTGAAGCCTGGCGCCACAATTACCTCAAGGTAATACTTGGATAGTTCCTGTGCGACTTCTTCTGGTAGTTCTCTGTTAAACGCAACAATACCACCAAACGGCGAGTAAATATCTGTTGCGTACGCATCATTCCACGTCTGAAGTAACGTTGATGCACTAGCAATCCCGCAGGGAGTCGCGTGTTTGACGATGACACAAGATGGTTCTCTGAATTCTTTGATACACTCAACCGCACAGTTCGCATCAAGGATGTTGTTAAACGATAGTTCTTTTCCTTGGAGTTGTTTTGCGTTGGAGACACAGGGTTCTTCGGTAGGGGGGAGCACCTTATAAAACGCACCTTTCTGGTGAGGGTTTTCCCCGTATCGCATTTCCTGTATCTTCCGCATGGAAACGGTATAATCATGTGGTAAGATCTCATCGGTCCATCGATTTCTCAGGTATTGGGAGATGATTGTATCGTACTGGGCGGTATGAGCATAGGCTTCAATCGCAAGTTTCTCACGTTGTTCCAGTGTTATTTCTTTTTTTGATTTTAATGCGGTAAGGATTTCTGAGTATTGTTTTGGGGATGTTACGACGACAACATCTTTGTAGTTCTTTGCCGCTGCCCGAATCAGCGTTGGCCCGCCGATATCAATGTTTTCAATGACTTCTTCGATGGCGATGTTTGGTTTTTGTATGGTTTTTTCAAAAGGATAGAGGTTACAGACAACAAAATCAATCAAGTTGATCTGGTGTTCTTTGAGGGTCTTCAGGTGTTTTTTGTTGTCACGTCGAGCAAGAATCCCTGCATGGATAATCGGATGAAGGGTTTTTACTCTACCATCGAGCATCTCAGGGAATTTAGTAACTTCTGATACTTCTTTGAGCGGGATACCTGCTTTATTTAAAAAAGCAGCGGTGCCTCCTGTTGAAAGAATTGTTATCCCTAGGTTTGATAGTTCTTTTGAAAAATCAATAACGCCTTCTTTATCGTAAACACTAACCAGTGCATATCGGTGTTCCATTACTCTTACCCAGGAAGCATATGTAGGAGGCTCATAAACATTTGGGTTTAGTGTCGTATTTTTCTTTTTCTACAGCTTCCAAAAGGCTGATTTCCCCTTTTAACACCTGCAGTGCTGTGTTCTCAGATATGGTGAATCTCCCCTCACTAAGCTGCCGACTGCGTTTTTGGACGTTTTTAATCGCCCCTCTTGAGGTTTCTATCGGGAGTGTCGTCTGTACCCTCCCACCGGAGAGTAATGCAATAGCTGCCGCTGCTTCACCGTCTCGCACGCATCGTCGTTTCTGTTGCGACGGTGTTGTTCGAGTCTCGTCAACGATTTCAATCGGTATCTCTAAGGGGATGAGCGAGTTGATGATTCGGTTTCTGGTTATCATTGACCCATGTCCAATACGGATGCAGGTGTCTTTCGACGGGTAAACCTTTAAGAAGCGTTTTATCTCAGCAGCCACGCATTCAGGACCTTCCACCTGCATTTTCTGAAGTAAGATATCATCGCCAACGATCGCGATCCCGGGTCGTTCCCCGGGGTCAATACCGATAAAAATATTGGAGTAAAGTTCTTTTCCGGTCAGTTTCTGTACCGCAAGATCAATCGCATAATCTAGAGAATCGTATGCATCTGCGGCAACTGTCTTGTTTAAAGGTATTTCTTTTAGTTCTTTTTGTGATGTGAGGATCACACCGATTCTTCTCGGTATGTTTTCGAGTATCGAGAGCGAGACATAGGCGACTTTACGTTTTTTTAACACGTTTATAATATCATGGTACAGAGAGAAATCCTTGGTGTATACACCTAGTGTTTTCATCCAATGAAAATATCGGATATGATGAATATATACGTTTCCACACCTACGTCATACAAAAAAATTAGAAAGTAGATTCCCACCGATAAACATTCCACTTAAGAACAACACTGAAATAGAGAATAAAACAAACCAAACGATTTCATTCCAGAGGAAAACTTTCTTGCCATCAAGGGGACCAAACGGCAATAAATTAAATGTCGCAAGTAAGAGATTCACGAGGCAGATAAACCCAATGAGTGTTCCCCAAAACCCCATATCAAAAAAAATAAAATGATATAAAACGTAGGTGACCACTGCAATAACAATATTTGATGTGGGTCCTGCCGCAGCGATCCTCCCTGTTTCAAATGATCTTGCATTTCCCCGAAACATAACTGCTCCTGGGGTAGCAAACACAAGACCAGTGAAAAATGCAATAATCACAGAGAAAAGTAAACCACGTGGATACATTCGAAACTCGGACCAGAGACCATATTTTTGTGCTATAAATTTGTGTGATAGTTCATGAATAAAAAACGCAGTGACGATACCGAGAAACGCAATCGGCATAAATCTAAAGTAAGACACTATGCTGATATTTGACCCTAAAAAGAAAAAAAGGAGACTATTTTTCGAAAAGGTAAACGAAAATGCGACAGTAAGCACCCCAATTGCTATAAAAAGATGACCCAGTTCAATCCTGCTAAACGACCCTGGTTTTCCTACCTGCAGGCTCCCTTCAGGGATATACATATACTCGCGGGGAGAAAGATCATGAAATGAGGTGTAGAACTTTTGTCGTTCAGACATAGCAGTCTCGCAGATTGGTACGAGTTATGAATATTCGGGATAAAAACATTTAGCCAAGCCCAAGACCAAGAATCCAGGGCAGAGCAATAATGGTGCCAATAATGCTGCCTAGATTTGCCAAGGCTACAACCATCAGAAGACGTATGACCTTGTTTTTAAAAAAACCACGCATGCTTTCAATCTTACTTAAATCCTGGAAATCTTTTACTACAGGTTTTCGTAATTTTGCTTCAACAAGACCGGCGAACCATCCTGGTGCGAAAAACGGTTCTAAGGAAGTAAACGGGGCAGCCATAAACGCTGTAAGAATTGATAAAGGATGCCCGCGTGCGATTGCGACACCAACTCCAGAAAGAATACCGTGAACAAGGAACCATACAAGGAATATATCTTTGATTTTATTCCATGGGTCAATTCCAGTAGAATAGATGATCCAACCAATAACCGAGAAAAAAATCACTGGTATAGCAACCTCAACAACCTTAACAAGATTCATACGTTTTTTTGGAATTTGGTCTAATTCCTGGAGATTAACATTCAACTCTTGTTTCGCAAGATACTGTTTGATGCCGTTAATGTGTCCTGCACCAACGATCGCGACAACCTTACCTTTCTTACTTTCATCAAAGATCTTCTGTGCAATATATTGATCTCGCTCATGGATTAGCACCGTTGCAGCACTGGGTGCAATTTTACTGAACTCCTCCATCATCTGAGATATAACATCCTGTTTCATCAATTCTTTAAGGTCAAGCTCTTTGAGCTCTTCTTCATCATACCCGAGCATCGCTTTGAGAAATTCCCAAACAACCCTGAATTTCTCACGGACCCCCATCTTCCGCCAGGCTCGCTTAAGAGTCACGGTAATATCTCGGTCAACCAAAGCGACTTTGATGTTATGTTTCTCCGCCTCTTGCATGGCAGCGATCATTTCAGAACCTGGTTGGACACCGTACTCCTCTCCGAGTCTTCGTTGGATCGAAGAAAGAAAGGTTTGTGCAAGCATAAAATACGCGTTATTGGATTTTATAAGAGCGGTAACCGGCGTGTTTTCCCATTTATCTTTCTTGGTAATCGTATCATAACGTCGTTGACAGAGCTCTACAGCTACGATATCGGGTTTATAGGATTCAATGGCTTGACGTACCTCGTTAACACTCTCCTCAGAAATATGGGCGGTACCGATAAGGATGATGTTGTCGTTGATTTTTTCTTCCAAAGGTATCTCCTTTGAGCTGTATGAATCGGCAACGACTTCAAAAAACTATTTAAATTTCCGCTTCGAAATCTTCAACAGTTGCCGTGAATTCTTCGTCAGATTTTATTTTACCCTGTTCTCGAAGGATTGCTCTGGCTAATAACCAGTAAATCAGGGCAAGAGCGCGTCGTCCTTTGTTATTCGTTGGAATCACATAATCAATGTATTTCGTCTCATTGTTCGTATCACAGAGCGCAAGCACTGGGATACCGATATTTTTCGCCTCGTGCAACGCTTGGATGTCTGCCAGCGGGTCAGTGAGTAAAATGATTTCTGGTTCGAGAAATGTTTTAGCATTTGGGTTGGTCAGCGTTCCTGGCTGGAATCGTCCATCAAGTACTTGGATTCCGGTGGTTTCCCCAAGTTTCCTTACCGGTTTTTGTCCGTATTGTCGCA
>Ga0315274_10006803_pt1 | contig 16621 bp, 16 predicted proteins | sample YL17G02_20_MG_FD_203700 | JGI IMG/M metagenome (GOLD analysis project Ga0315274, IMG submission 203700) | Sediment microbial communities from Yellowstone Lake, YNP, Wyoming, USA - YL17G02_20 | ecosystem: Environmental > Aquatic > Freshwater > Lake > Sediment | place: USA: Wyoming | collected...
TCACTTCGTAGTGGTCGATCCCGCTCGTTGCATCCGAAGCAGTCCAGACCAGTGTCGTCTTATTCGCCGAGATGGTCCCGGACGCATTCGTCAGGGTAAGAGTGGGTGCGACCGAGTCGATCTTGACGGCGAGGTCAGTCACTGTCCCGTTGTTCGTCGCATTGTCCTTTGCTGCCGCGGTGAGGTTATGAGTTCCCTCTCCGGACATTACAAGCGTTGGCAAGGTTTCGTTGGACAGGACGGCTTTGATGGCCTCGGTGCCATTAGTGTAGTATGTGGTGTTGACGCCGCTTCCTTTCACGTTGTCAACAACCGCAAGCTTCACAGTCACAGAAGCTGATGTATACCAGCCGTTCGTGCCAGCGGTGCCTGCCGTCGCAACGACACTCACAGTCGGCGCCTTGATGTCTATCCAAGTCACATTGGTCTTGTAGACTTCCATGTCGCCGCCGGTGTCGGTTGAGCGGAAGTCGACTGTGATGTTCCCGAATGAACCGACCATCGTCTGGTTAAGGGTCACATTTGTTCCGACTATTGTCGCATTCGAGTAGTTGAGCCACGCTCCGCCGTTGATTCGGTACGAAATGTTCGCGAGCGGCTCGACTCCTCCAGCGGTTGCCGTGAGGTTCATCGTCACATTCTGTGTGTACCATGCGGTGTGTCCCCATTGACCGCTGTGATTATTTGCCTCGGCTAGCCAAGGTGTAATCGTCAGTGTCGTTGTCGGTGCCGTGCCATCCCCAAGGATGGTTGCGAGCACAGGTGCACTACCGAAAATTCCCAGAGTCACGGCAGTTAGGACTGCGCCCAACAGAACCATCGTCGTTGCGACGACAAAAAGCTTGGTCCTGATCGGATGCTCAGGGACGGTCTTTACTTTCTCGTTCCTTTCCATGAATTAATTCCTCCTATTTATTTCTCCAATCAATCAGCCAACTCCCGATCCGCTCCATTTTCCCATTGCGAATCAGTATTGAGCGTTTTAAAAGGCAAATTTATATAAAGACTTTTTGGTCGGAAAGTCGGATTTTCGATGATTTTATTGAGATTTTGGATGAAAATGAGTTCCTTACCCTATATCTCAGCAGACCATTGTTGTAGATTCATCCGAATGATAAAGGCGAATCATCTGTCTTGGGATCCGATTATCCTCTCGGCCCATTCGAGTTTATGTCTCTTGGTCTCAAGATCCGCTCGTTTCGATCCGCAGGGCTTGTCGAAATCAAAGCCGACCACCTCTATGTTCTTCGCCCCGAAATGCCTCAGGGCACAGAAGGCCCTGTCTCCGTCTGTGAATCCGCCCCAATTGTTGATTCCAGGAAAGGGTTTGCATTGGCATGTCGGAATAATGGGTCCGGGAAATTTGGAGATCCATTCCCTGAGAGCCGGGATATTGTCTCCGTGAGCATGAATGACTACGACTGAGCCGCCATTGTTCGCGTCGACATCGTCCTGCGGGGTTCCATCTAGATCTGTAAAGGTCAGTTTCGGCTTTAGACCTGCTCGGAGAGCGCTCCCGGTGCCGTCGCCCACCGTCGCCAATGAGTGCGAACCCGTCTTGACTCTCTTTCGAACCTCCCCGAACTCCATCCCGTCCAGCGGGCACGGCCCTAAAAGGACGAACCGAAAACCCCTGATAAGGGAATTCAGGATCAAATCGACGTTGACCGGCCGCCTCTGCCTGGCGATCAGGTCTGCAAGGATCTCAGCGGACTTCCGATCCTCCTCGACGGAATATCCGAAATCCTTGACTATCTGGAGGTACAGCGGCTCCCACTCTTCGAAATTCATGGCTCACCGGCTTCCGTGCTGGCTGGCTCCCCCTTGCCCTGCCTCCCGGGCCTTCGAAGCGTCGAGCTGAGGACCGCGCCGAAGACCGCGACGAGGACCCCTATGAAGATCTCCCCGAAGATCATCAGCGTATCGAAGGTCTTGTCCTGCACGAGGAAATAATAGACTGCATCGGCGACCCCCTGCACGATGAAGCCGATGGCCATTACAGAAAGCAGCGCTATTATCGAAGGCCAGCGCAGCTTCCCGCGTTGCAGGAAAGAGGTGATCGCCCTGCCCGACTCGATAGAGAATGCCGCGAGTATGAACGGCCATACCGCCGCCTGGATGAAGAGGATCGACATCACGGCCACGCTCGTCTGGCTCGGGAGGAGCGTCGAATTGTATGCCGAGACTGTGTCGAAGCCCAGGAAAAGGCCCACCATTACGAGCATGATGGCGACGAGCGCGAACGGGATCGCAAGGCTGCCGGTCCTCAACGCCTTCCCGAGCTTCCTCGCCTTATGCGAGAACTCGTACGCCCACCAGATCAGATAGGAGCCGAGGAGTATCATGATGAAATCGAGGCCGATGTACGGTACGCGCCCGAGGCTGTCCTGCCCGGTATCCCCGAACTTGATGATGTCCACGACCAGCGAGAGCGACCCCCATATCATCAGGACCAGCGAGAGGGGCAACACCCATTTCGTGCGGATCTTCACGTCCTTCAGGCTCCTGATCAGGAGGTAATAGAACCCTTCAAGGCTCTCGCTCTGCTTCACGAAAACCCGCTTGACCGAGTCTATCTTCACGCGCGACGAGACCATCGGGTAGATGTATTCGTCCTCGGCCCCGTCGGAGACGAGTATCGCCCGGTCCGGCTTCACGAGCTCGAGGAGGTTCTCGAGCTGGCGCGTCAGGACCAGGTCCGACTGGAAACCGACATGGATGTCACCGGTGATCGTGACGATCTCCGCCTCGATCCCCTTCTTGATCAGGTCGTCGTATAGGGAGATCGCGCTCAAGATGGAGTTCGTGTCGACATCCTCCGGGTCGGCGAGGCCGAGCTTCTGTGCGGCGATGAGGTTCTCCTGGCGCCCGATCACAGGTCCGGCTATGCCCGCCTTGGCCCCGAGGTCGTCGTCCCTGTCGACGCAAAGCACCATCGTCTTCATTTCAGCACTGCCGTCCCTATGTCGGTAGTTCTGGTATAATTCTTTTCCTCGTCATGCCCGGAAGAAAGGGCCGCGGGGGCGACTCTGCGCAACGGTCATTTGTCTCATTGAGGGATTCTAGACGTCTGGAGTCATTCTCAAAATTGAGTATTGTAGCGGGAAAGCTTTATTACAGTTTCATCGAATAACTGGGAGTAGGTTGTCCGATGGCGCGAACTGAGGTGCGCAAAGAGTGCCCGAGCTGTGGCCTTGGAGTGCCCCTTGAAGCGAAGGTCTGCGAATTCTGCGGTTGGGATTTCGAGGAGGAGGACGAATGGATATCCCAGATAGAGAAGCTCGAGCAGGAGCTCATCACAGAGAAGCAGAAGTTCGACGACACCTCGGTCGACAAGATGATCCGTTCGTCCCTGCACAGCTCGACCGGCGAGAAGCCGAGCGGAGTAGAGGAGGCTCCGGAGGCAATTCCGGTCGTCGTCAAGAAGAAGAAGCTGGCTGAGAAAGGATCCGTCCGGGTCAAGATCGCTAGGCCGCTCGGAGAGGACCTCCTCGCCGAGGAAAGGGAGTTGGAAGAGGAGGCGCGACCAGCCCCCAAGCCCGCTCCGGCTGTCTCAAAACCGAAATCAGTATCCATCAAGGTTGATGTCTCGAAGATCCCTCCGCCGCCCGAGGAGTTCGATCTCGAAGAGGAACTCGCGGAAAGAGAGAGGGGGGAGATCGAGAAGGAAGAGTTTGCAGAGGTGGCGGAGGATGAGGGATTCACTCTCGAGGCCACTCCGACAAAAGAGCCGGCGGTAGCCGCTCCCGCAGCTACGACAAGGACTCGGAGGGTACGGCGCGTCGTTTCTTCCCGCCCGGCGGGGGTGCCTAGTGCATCATCTCCCAAACCCGCTCCGGCCAAGGTTGCCCCTGCGAAGGCGGCCCCGGTCAAGCCAAAGGCCCCCGCGGCAGCACCCGCGAAGGCAGCTCCGGAGAAAGAGGAGAAGAAGGGGCTGTTCGGCAAACTGTTCGGCGGAGAGAAGGAGAAGAAGCCCGAGGCGAAACCGGCTCCATCCAAGGCCGCGCCGTCGAAGCAAGCCGCCCCCTCGAAAGCTGCAACGCCTTCCAAGCCGGCGGGCCCCTCCGATAAGAAGCCGGCTCAGGCGGCTGCGCCCGCGAAACCTCAACCCAGGATGTTCCAGTGCCCGCTGTGCAACACGATGGTCAAGGAAGAGGACAAGGCGTGTCCGAACTGCGGCGCAGAATTCGAATGATTCCATCCATCTTCCAATGTTCTTAAGTAAGCGAATTGAGATTTGACTCTCCCCTTGAGAAATTCGTTGTGGTTGGGGGGAAGATGGGATCGAATGTGGCTCCGATGGCATGGTCATTCGTGTTTTGAGCTAAGAGACGGGGCGACGGTGATTACTGACCCCCACGACGGCAAGAGCATAGGCATACCAGTCCCTGCACTAAAGGGCGACGTGATCCTTGTCTCCCACGACCATTTCGACCACAACTGCGTGCGCCAGGTGAAGGGGTCGGACCTGACCGTGATAAAGAACCCGATCATGACCGTCGAGCGCGGGGTCCGAGTCCAGGGGATAGAATCCTATCACGACACGGCGCAAGGCGCGAAGCGGGGGAGGAACATCATCTTCAAGATCGAGATGGGAGGGATGACCTTCTGCCATTTGGGCGACCTCGGCCACATGCTGGACGATTCTCAGCTTTCGGAGGTCGGGACCCCGGACGTGCTCTTCATGCCCGTCGGAGATACGTTCACCGTCGATGTGCGTACGGCTATCGACCTCGCGAAGAAAATCGCCCCGAAGGTGATTGTCCCGATGCACTACAGGGTCGGCGGGCTCTCCCTTTCGATACGCCCGGTGGATGACTTCCTGAAGGGGTTCCTGGATGAGGAGATCGTCCGCGTCGGGAACGAGATAGAGTTCGGGCCAGAGGACCTGCCGGAAAAGACGGAGATCTGGGTGTTCTCACTCTGAGCCTTCAATAGAGATGAAGCCCGTCCTCGAGCTTGCCCATTTCGATCGGCGTCGTCTTCTCGCCGACGACCGCACCTTTGTCGTTCGCTATCGCGCAGGCACCGAGCCAGGGAGTCCCATAGTTCAGCGTCGCGAGGGTGACAGGCACCTTGAAAAGATCCTTGAGCTTCGCGATGTTGTCCTCGGTCGCCCTCGGATGGCAGATGATCCCTTTCCCGGTCGCGAGGGCCACCGAACCGACCGTCGCAACTCCGGCGATCGTCCCTCTCGCCACCTCGACGTCGAAGACGTCCCGGAGGGTCTTCAGTGTCTCGCCCAGCACGCCCGGGTTGACGAGCGCGGCCTTGTCCGTGACGAGGATGTTGTTGCCGGCGGCGTTGAACTTCTCCTGCATCCTAGCGACCTCGAGCCCTTTCGGGACCAGATCGATCTCGTCGTCAGAAGCGAAGTTGCTCAGGACGACCCCGTTCGAGTTCATCGCGGTGAGCGCGCCGATGATGGTGGCGCTGCTCACTGAGAACTTCAGTGCTTTGACTTCAAGCGATTCCTCGATCGCCTCGAACAGCGAGTCCTCGATGTCCCTCGGGACAAAAGCATGCTTGTTAGAAGCGACGCAGTAGACGCCGATATACGGGTTGCCGAGGTGGCCTGCTATAGATATCAAGTGGATTGCCTCTATGCTCACTCTTCTGGGAGCGAGACCTCGATCTGCCCGTCCTCGAACTTTATCACGCGGACGCGGATGGACTTCGGGGGCTTCTCGATCCCTCTGTCCCAGAGGACCAGGTTGACCTTCGGGTCTATCCAGACCTTCTCCGTCGGGGAGACGACCTGCTCCTTCTCCTCCTCGGACATCGTCTCAGCGGCCTTCATGTGCTGCGCTACGAACTCCCTGATCTCCTTCACCGCGCGCGGCGCCCTCTTGATCTTCGGCGCGCCCTTAGTCTGGTGGAGCGGCACGGTCATGATCCTCTCGGTCTCTTCTGCCATATCAGCTGCCTCCAAATCTCATGAGCCTGATCGGATCGCGATCAGATCTTCATCGTTGTGCGTCTCCAGTGGCGCCTCTTCGGATGCCTGGTCACGTTCCTCTTTGTCCTCTGCATGACCCATGCTGGTACCCTCCTGTTGCTGTTCAGGGCCTTCATGAGCCTCTGCTTCCTTGCGAACGGCTTGTTGCGCGCCATGGATTCATCTCCTTTCTATCTTGATCTCCCGCTTCTTCGGGACTATCTTCCTGAGCAACTCCTTCAGAGTCGCATCGTCTATCTGCTGGTTGATCCTTCCTGACTGCGCGAGCATGATTAGCTGGTCCTCGACCGCCCCCGCGACCTCCGGTCGCGCTATCCGCATGTTTGCGAGCCTCTCTCGCGCCTCCGGCGTCAGTATCTGCCTGAGGACCAGTTGGCGCTGGGCTTCCATCTGCTTCGTCTGCTCATCCTCGACCGCGGCCTGCTGCTGTCTCGCCACCAGCTCCTGGATCTTCCGTTGCCGGATCGCGTCGAGCTCTTCCTGGTCGCTCATTTAGCTTCACTCCCGACCTCTTCCCTGTGCGATTTCACAGGTACTTGGTCAACTCGGGATTGTTGACCGCGAGCTCCTTGAGCACCTCGTGAGACGTGTTGTCGATGAGCGCCTGGCCGGTGCTCGTTAAGGATCTTCCTCTCCCGCGCTCTATCTTGATCAGCTTGCTCGCCTCGAGCTGCTTGACGACGTTCCTTGCGATGGCCCTGCTCCCGCGCACCGCATGGTACGGCGCGGAGCCGTGGTCGCACCTGCCACCGTACTCTGCAGAGAGCCTCTCGACGCCGATCGGCCCCTTCATGTAGATCTTTCGTAGGACCGCAGCGGCGCGGATGGTCCACCAGTCGTTCCTGGCTGGCCCCTTCTCCCTGTGCGGTCCCGTCTTGACGAACATCGCCCACTCCGGCGGCTTGATCGTCTCGACTGTTGAGAGCTTTGTCGCCAGCCGCTCTATGAGCAGGATGGCCGGTACGTCATACGCTGTCGTCATGCGTTTTCCTCATGAACTTGATGAAAACCCTCGAGCCAACACGCGTTGGCTATCGGGTCGTGTTCGGCAATAATAGCTAACCTCTATAAATAGGTTTCAGATTGAAAAGATGCAGGAAGTCGGGATGCTGGCTTTCTGATTTTTTTCCGCGTCTCCAACGGGCATTGCTTGTCGGATCGGAACCGCGCTCCGCCCAAACCTGCCACTATAGTTATACATACATCACCCGACATTTTGACCGTATAGGAAGCGAAGGAAATGACCGACAGCAACCGGATCGTCGTCGCAATCACTGGCGCATCAGGCGTCGCCATCGGGCTCAGGCTATTGGAGGTGCTGACGAAGGAGAAGCACCTGATCATCTCCGAGGAGGCGAAGGAGCTGATCGAGATCGAGACGGGTCTCGGCGAAGAGGAGGCGGAGGCCAATGCGGACTTCGTCTATGCGAACACCGACCTCGGCAGCAGTCTGTCTTCTGGAAGCTTCAAGTTCGATGCGATGGTAATCGCCCCCTGCTCGATGTCGACGCTTTCGAAGATCAGCGCCGGCATCTCGGACAACCTCGTGACCCGGGCGGCGGCTGTCTGCCTGAAGGAGCACAGGACCCTCGTGCTGGTCCCCCGCGAGACCCCTCTGTCTGCGATACATCTCAGGAACATGGCGGAGCTGGCCCGGCTCGGCGTCTTCATCCTACCGGCCTGCCCGGCGTTCTATCCGAAGCCGGAGAAGATCGAGGACATGATCGACTTCGTGGTTGGAAGGGTCCTCGACGTGCTCGGCGTGGAGAACAACCTCTACGAGCGGTGGACTGGAACCAAGGAATAGGGATCATTCCACAAAGATCGACGGCTTCCTCGGGCGAGCGCCTTTTGCTCTTCCGGCAGGATCGTATTTCGCCTGGTCGTCCGCCCTCTGAACAAGGAATTCCGCTGAGTACTCCGCTGAGAGGAAATCTTTCGCAGTGCTGAGGATCCCGAACTCGTCGATAGACGACGACAGCCTGGCCATATCCTCCTCCCCGGACTTCAGGAGGTCCGTCATCATCTGCTTCACGAATTTTGGAGCCTCTTGCCTGTCGACCCCGGGGATAATCATCGCTTTCTTGATCAGATCGCCGACGTCCTTCTTCCCCTGCGCGACAGAATCGATCCCCATCGCGAGAACATCCTGCTTCCATTTCGGCGCGACCGTGAGCACGATCTTCTTTGGGGTTATACCAGTGACCTTGAGTATCTCAGCGATGTCGGCGGACATGTTGCGCAGATAATCTTCTCCCGCCTCCGCGGACGGGTTGTCCCATTCGCTCCTGGTCTTCGGGAATTCCGAAGATGAGACGAGTCCTTTGCCCCCGATCATCTCCCAGAGCTCCTCAGCAATGTGCGGTGTGATCGGAGCCATCATCTTTACCAGGGAATCCAGGACGGTCCGGACCATCGCCTTCGACCCTCCGCCTCGCCGTACGTACCATCTGATGTCGTTCGGGAGCTCGAAGTAGACCTCATTAGCGAACGACCTCATGTCGTAGACCTTCATCGCCTCGTGCAGCCGAGCGATCCTTATGTTCAGCTGGGATAGAAGCCAGTCATCGATCCCCGAGCGGGGCTTTTCCGGAGCTGAGAGCAGCTCTTCGATGTAAGAAGCTATCCTGATGAGCCGCGACTTGTAGTTGTCGACCTTCTCGTCTTCCCACACGACATCGACGTACAGGGACGCGATGTGGGCGTAGAACAGCCTCATCGGGTCGACGCCGAACTCCTTCGCCGCCCCCGGGATCGGCAGCGCGCCGCCCTTCGATTTCGAGATCTTCCCGCCGCTACCCGTGATGTACCAGTTGACGATGATCCCGCGCGGCCAGTGGTGCTTGGGGAGCAGACCGACGTGGTTCATCAGGAAGACCGGGAAGTGCACGGTCATGTGCTCCTTTCCACCCAGGTTGATGTCCAGAGGGCACCAGTAGTCGACATCTCCCTTGATCGTCGTCAGAAGCGGGACCGGCAAGCTGGTCTTCTTCGAGACTTCGTTGACATCGCCTTCGCCCCTGAAGACGAAATCGAAGAACGCCTCGTTCATGTTCTCCGGCTTGATGTTCCCGCTGTTCGCGTACGGCGAGATCAGGTAGTACATTGGATAGAGCGTGCTGTCTGCGATGGCCTCGACTATCCATTTCCTGTCGAGGGGGAACCTCGTCCCCAGCCAGTTCCCCTGCCGGACGCAGGCGCGCTCCCTGAACCATTCCAGGACGTTCTGGATGTTGTCGTAGTACTCGGGTGGGAGGATGTCCATCTCCCTCGCGTGCGCCTTCGACATCTCCGTGAGTTCTTTGTTAGAGTAATCGATGAACCATTGGTCCGGGATCTTCTTCACAAGCACCTGCTTCCCGCACCTGCAGACGACCTCTTCCGACAGGTCGAGGAAGATGTCAGCCTCGCCGGTCCCGATGAGCAGCTTCTTGATCTCGTCCTTCGCTGATTCGACTGGCCTTCCGGCGTACTCGCCAGCCGCCTTCGCCATCGTCCCCTTGTGGAAGCCGCTCTTGTATATCTCCTGGGTTGCTTCCTCGAGCTTAGGGTCCGAGAGTTCCTCGATGCCCATCTTCCTGCATATCTCGACTGCCGGCAGAGGGCCCCATCCAGGGGTCTCGATGATCGGTATCGGCTGGATGCTCTCGACGGATTCCTTCGTCACCTTCATCCCGGCGAGCTTCTCCGGATGCTTCCGGAGGTCGACCAGCCCCATCCAGTCGTAGGGGGCGTCCGAAGGGACGCTCATGACCAGCCCGGTGCCGACGCCCGGGTCGACGAGTTCAGAGGGGAGGATCGGGATGCTCTTGCCTGTGTGGGGAGCCATGCACGAGGAACCTATCAGGTCGGCAGCGGAGATCGAGGATTCGATCTTCACGCCGTCCCTTTGAAAGCTCAGCTTGTCGAACCCCTGCTTGGAGAGGATCCATTTCTCTCCCGAGACATCGGCGACGACGTATTCGGCATTGGGGCGCACCCAGAAGTTCGTCAGCCCGAAGATCGTCTCTGGCCTCAGGGTCGCCGCGACGAGGAACTTGTCCCCGATCTTAAACTTGAGCGCGGTGTACTCGATGAGCTCGGCGTTACCTCCTTTCTGCAGGTCTGTCTCTGAAGCGTCGATGGCGACCGGGCCGTGCTCGGGGCACGAGGCAGCGAAGTACGGCTTCTGGATCAGGAGCCCCTTTTGATGGAGCTTGAGCATCTGCCATTCGATGAACTTCTGATAGTCCGGGTTGATTGTGCAGGTGAATCTTCGCCAATCGGACAGGAATCCGAACCTTTTCCAATAGTCGTTGAGGTAGATGTTGTTGAAGAATCTGACGACCTCGCCCGGATCTGCCAGCCGCTTGATCTCATCATCCGAGCACCCGTTCTCCTTCAGTATCGTGATGGTCTTTTCATCCCTGCGTTCGACCCTCTTCGCGAATGCGATCGCGCCGTTCCCTGTCGCATGGGTCCCGACCGGAAAGAGAATGTTGAACCCTGCCATCCGCTTGAAACGGCAGATGGAGTCGGATATCGAGTACCCCCTCATGTGGCCGACATGCAGATAGCCGGTGACGCCTGGATATGCGAAGATCATGAAGAAATGAGGCTTCGAAGGATCGGCATCGGAATCATGGAGCTTCTCTTCGCTCCATCTCTTCTGCCATTTCTCCTCGATCTGTCCGAAATCGAATGTCATCTGGTTCTTCCTTCCGAATTGCCAATGGATAACGACGGCGTGATAAAACTCTTTTGCAAGTTTGAAATCCGCGCGTAAACTCACATAATGGCTTTGGAGTTATTGGCTGTCAGCTCATCCATCCTGACTTTCTCCATCAGATTTCCCAATTCATAGGTCGATAGCTGATTACTGAGATACTGGTTCAGAATTCCGACGATCACCTTGGGAAGTCCGCCTTCGATTTCGACGACAGGTGGCTCCAGGAAGATTGGGAGAGCGATTGGAATAATTGAGGATAATTGGATCCCTCCTCCATTTGAAAGAGGATAAGAAGGTTGAAGGACTCGTGGCCATTCAGGAAAAAGCATTATCTCCTGGCGAAGGAATTACACACCAGATTAGATCGTTGCATTCGCAAGGTTACCTATGGTAACCTTGCCGTTGCGTATATATTCTGAGAAGATGAGATATATTTTAATATAATGTATGCTTTTAGCAATTGCTGAAAACATGCAATTTATTGAAAAAGTCTCAAACAATGAAAAAGAATTGACAGAACAATTCACGCGCAACCTCCCATATTTGCTCAAAGGCTTCAAAGTAAGGGGGATTAAAACTCAACCTAAGGGCATCAATAACTATGATTGGGATCTCACAGCGGAGATTATCGCCGGGAAGATTCGAAAGAAATTAGTGTTCGAAATAAAGACCATTGGAGAACCCAAATCCGCAATGGTGTCTATCCCGATTCTGGAATCTGCAACGAAGAGTGTAAAGAATAGCTATCCTGTGTTTGTTTCCGGGTATATCAGTGAGAGAACGCGGAAATTACTCAAGGAAAGAGATATTGGATATATGGATCTCACTGGAAACATCTTTCTGAAATTTGATGATGTCTGGATGGATCGTTCAGCCCCAGAATCCTTCAAGAGGGAGCGCAGAGCACTAAAGCAGATAATCGCTCCCAAAGCCACTCGCGTATTGAGAACCCTTCTCACTCGACCGAATGAAGAGATGAAAATTACTGATTTGGCAAGATTGTGCTCTATGAGTCCTGGCGGTATTTATTGGGTTGTTCGCCTGCTGGAAGAGAAGGGGTATGTCGAGAGAGACTCTAATAAGCGGGTGATATTAGTCAGGCCAGATGAGCTTCTCGATGATTGGGCGAAATCATGGGATATTCGCAAGAACAGTTGGACCACATATTTCTCTTTCGAAAAAAACCCTGAAGCGTTAATGAGGATAATAGCGGAATTTGGCAACAATCGTAAGCTGGACTATGCGTTCACATTAATGGCCGGATCATCTCTTGTTGCTCCTTTTGTGCGCTTTCAGGATGTATGGATGTATTCAGATTCTGATGAGAAGGAGTGGATTGAAGGCTTGGACTTGAGACCAGTAACCACAGGTGGGAATCTGATGATTATTAAGCCGTATGATGGAGGTGTCTTCATGGACGCCCAATCCATCAAGGATATGAATGTTGTAAGCAACATTCAGCTCTATGTGGACCTCTACAATTATGCTGCTCGCGGAAGAGAACAAGCTGAATTCCTGAAAGAACGGATGATCAAGTTCAAGGAGAGATGAAATGGAGAGGTCATCAATAGATTATTCTCCCTCGTTAGTCCAAGCCTCCTTTTCAGGCTTATTGGAATTATCTGTGAGCCTCAACAGATACAGAGATGCTCTCATTCTAGTCGGAGGATGGGTTCCCTATTTATTGCTGGATGCAAAGAAGGAGGGAGATAGAACCTTTCAGCACGTTGGTTCTATTGATATTGACCTTGTCGTGAATCCCGCTGAGATAGGACCGGATGAGTACGCATCGATTGTTGAAATTCTGACTAAGAGAGGATGGAATCCAAAGGGCGGAGATAGTCTCTTTAGCTATCAGAAGAAGATTAAATCCCCTGTAGACAACATAGATCAAATCATTCAGGTCGATTTTCTCGCAGCGAGACCACAAGGAATGAAGGGGAATCACCGTCATGTAGATGTCCAGCAAAAGCTCAGAGCGAGAATGCTAGATAGCGCCCCTCTTGCTATTTCCCATAAATGCAAGGTTCCAATCAAAGGAAAGCTTCCTGATAACGGAGAAGTTGAGAGAGAGATCGCAATGGCGGACATCGTTGGTTGTATTGGCATGAAGGGAGTCGTACTAGGTGAGCGCTACAATCAAAAGGATGCTTATGACATTTACACAGTATTAGAAAATTATGAGGGCGGACCCAGAAAGGTTGCATCAGCCGTCAAGCCTTATGTTGGGATTGAACCTTTGATGGATTTAGCAATAAAGACAATGAGATCTGCATTCAAAGATGAAAAAGCAAATGGATCTAATTGGGTCGCTAATTTCTTGACAGAAAAGAGAGACGATGAACATCAGGCATATGCAATGCGAGCTTTTCAAACTGTGGCAGAATTTCTCAGATACATTTGAAGCTCAAAATAGGAAATGAAAGATGCGTGCCAATCCTCATCTCTTCTCACGATGGAATCGATCTCTAATGAGAAAAAGCCTTAAGGGGTTTGGGGACACGGCAATACTGTGATCTCATGGCAATCCAGTATTTTTTTATTGTACGGATTTCGCTTATTCAAACCCTTTTGCAGGATTGGCTTCGCTGTGCAAATCAGGTCATAACATTCGGGTTATCGTCGCAAGCCGATCAGCGCATCCGCGGCAAAGCCATGCTGTTTGGTCGATCGTCTCCTGCCAATGCACCCGGACCCATCTCAATGGCTCTTCGGACGGCCGTGACGAATTCCGTCACGCGAAAAGGCTTCTCGATGAAGGCGATCGCTCCGCTTCTGATCGCCCGGTTCTTGCTTGCAGGATCCGCGCTTATGAAAAGCACCTTCAGCGAGGGGTCGATCTTATGCATCTCCACCATCGTGCTTATGCCATCAAGTGAAGGCATTATCTGATCCATCAACACGACGGCTGGGCGATCCTTCATCGCCTTGAATTTCTCCAGCGCTTCTTTTCCGTTGTAGGCTGTACCCATTACCTTGATCCCCTCAATCTCAAGGATGGCCTGATAAGCCTCAACGATTGCCTCTTCATCATCTACAATGAATACAGAAGGTCCCATCCTTCACCCAGACGGCGAATGGCACTCACCCGCTATAAGTCTTCTTAATCTCCACGTGCTGTCTGAGGGTATCCGGTCAAATCAATCTTGACGGTCCAGCTCGACCCGAGGTGTTTTCCTCGACAGCCCTGATGAATTCTGCAAGCGAAAAGGGTTTGAGAAGGAAACCAACAGCCCCATTGTCCAGTGAAAGTTTCCTTGCCTTTTCATCGGCGCTCACGAAGAGGATTTTCGCTGAAGGGTCGATCTGAATTATCTGAAGCATCGTCTCCACTCCATTCATCCCCGGAAGGCGATGGTCCATTATGATGAGGTCCGGATCCTTGATCCGGCCGCGGTACTTCTCGATGGCCTCTTCGCCAGTGAACGCCCAGCCCGACAGCTGGAAGCCGGCAAATTTGAATATCTCGTTATATGCCTCGACAAAAGCATGTTCATCTTCGACTACGAATATGCTCGGCGCCGTATCACTCACCCTTCGGCAGCCTGATTGTGATTCTCGTCCCTTGCTTGTGGTCTCCAGGGATTCGATCCTGAACGAGCAGTTCCCCGCCAAGGCATTTTATCATCGAGACGCAGAAGGGCAGGCTTGAAGCGACGCCTTTGAATTCCCTGTCCGAAACAACAGTAAGACTCTCCCCAAAATGGTTCTTGACATTATCGGGGATCCCCGGTCCGTGATCGGAAACCTCTATCTGCCAGAAAGGTTCCCCGCCCTCCTCTTGGAGCATTGATGCCCTGATCTCCAATTCGACAGCGGAACCAGTGGAATATCTGACGGCGTTGTCATAGACGCACCGCAAGACATTCTCCACCCATTCCCCGCCTTTGACAGTCATGGACTGGACATCCGGGATGTCGTACGATAACGCAACCTCCTTGTCCGGGAAACCGCTTTGGATTTCGTCCTCCAGAGAGGAGAACAGCGTCCTGAGGTCTATCGTGTCTATCTCGTTCGGATGCGTCCTTTCAATACTTTCCAGTCTCCTCAGGTTCGATATCAGGGAGGAGGCCCGTTTACCCTGCTCCAGTATCTTCGAACTGAATTTTATGACTTGCTCTGGATCATTCGGTCTGGCTTTCAGCATGTCAGCATATGCGACCATGGGCGACAGTATGTTCGCGATGTCGTGCGCGAGGAAGTCGAAGTACGCCTCTGCCTTCTGCCTAGATTCGGTTGCCACGATCGTCTCATTAGTTAGTTCCAACTCGGCAAGCTTGAGATCGATGATGTGCCCTAGCCGTTCGGCGATGGCATCTATGAGCTGTCTCTCTTCCTTCAGAAATGGCCCCTCGTCTGCTTCGGGCCTCTCCTCAAGGTAACAAATTTCGACGGTCCCCCTTGCTGCCTTGTTCACCTTGATTGGCGCAGATTGTTTCCAAGCGGAATCCATGTAATTTTCCGTGCGGAACTCTTCGCCGCCGAGCACTATCCTGGCACAAGCGATCTCTGGGTATCGCCAGCTTTCCGGCAGGAAGTTCACGAATTCCTGATACAGTTTTTCTAAGGTGACGCCTTCCCTTTCGACTATTTTGGCCAAATAATAGAATGCACCCAGTTCTTTCAACCGTTCATTGGCCTGATGTTCCGCACGCTTGCGCGCGGTGATGTCTGCCACAACAGCTAGGGCACCTATGTAATTTCCAGCCTCATCCATTATTGGTGAGGTTTCCAAACTAGTATAGATCCGCTGTCCATCCTTCCGCAGGAACTCGAAATCGTGCTGTTCTTTGATCCCTTGTTTTCGATGGTCGAGCTCTATTTGAGCGATTTCCTTGCCTCGCTCATCCATGAAGGAGAAGAGATGGCGTCCCATCATTTCTTCTGGCATATAGCCCAATATTTCGGCCATTCGAGGATTGGCGTAAGTGGTGTTTGCATTCGCATCGATGGTCCAGATGCCCTCTTGAGCGATTTCGACCAATTGACGGTACTTCTTCTCGCTCTCGCTCAGCGCATCTTCCGATCTCTTGCGCTCAGTGATGTCCTGCAAGATGCCATGAAGCCCGATGACCTTCCCCCTCTCGTCACGTTTCACACCACCGATGGCATTCGTCCGTCGTATGCTGCCATCCGGACGGACGAGTTCCAGCTCGAGGTTGTACGGCTCGCCGGTGGTTAGTGCACTCTTAACAGCGCAATCCAACTTTTCCCAGCTGGTTGGTGTATAGTGAAGCGGATGCTCTGCATAGGTAGGCGCCGGCAATGAGGGGTCCATTCCGGCAATCCTGTAGAGCTCCTCTGACCAGATCACCGTATCGTTTTCAATAAGCCAGTCCCAGGCCCCGATATGTGCCAGATGATGTGCTTCCTTGAGCCTCGTCAGAGCAGATGCCAGTTCCTCCTCCGCACGCTTGCGATTAGTGATGTCTCGGTTCGATGCGCGTCGACCAAGTGGTTGATTGTTCTTATCGACGATTGGGCCGCAAGTGTGCGATATCCAACGCACATCTCCATCCTTCATCAGAATCCTGAATTCGATCTCGCAGGGTTCAGCCATAGTCGAGGTTGATGTACACTCTGTCAAGTGCTTCTGGAATCTGTCTCTGTCATCCGGATGGATCACATGGATCAGCAGGTCCGGATCGCTGAGGAACTCCTCTGGCCTATGCCCGGAGATCTTTAGGGCTGACGGCGAGTTGAATACGAAGTCACCTTTAGGGCCAATCCAATAGACCCAGTCTGTCGTAGTATTGGCAAGGGCCCGGAACTTTTCCTCGGACAGTTCGAGACTATCCCGAGCCTTAGTGAGATCCAATAAACTGCCATAGAGTTCTGTCTCCGCTTTCTTGCGCTCGGTGACGTCCGTCATGAAGTTCAGGGTTGCGGGGCGCCCTTCCCATTCGATCGAGACCCCGCTCATCTCCAGCCATTTGGTGCTGCCGTCCTTTGCT
>Ga0315274_10006805_pt1 | contig 16616 bp, 19 predicted proteins | sample YL17G02_20_MG_FD_203700 | JGI IMG/M metagenome (GOLD analysis project Ga0315274, IMG submission 203700) | Sediment microbial communities from Yellowstone Lake, YNP, Wyoming, USA - YL17G02_20 | ecosystem: Environmental > Aquatic > Freshwater > Lake > Sediment | place: USA: Wyoming | collected...
GGTTACAAGGTTACAAGGTGATAAGGTGATAAAGCAAGATAAATTGATTCTTTCTTCGTGCCTTCGTGGTTTAATCTCTTCTCCTTATCCTTGTAACCTTGTCACCTTATAACCTTCTCACTCTTTCCGTTGCTACATTCCCGGATTATCCTTATAATTAAAGACAATCCCACCTTCTACAGGAACTTCAATGACCGACAACGAACTTAAATCCCTCGCCCGGCAGGCGCTCACCACCGCGGACGGCTATGACGCCCAAGTCACCGTTGGCTTCAGCAGCGACGCGCTGACCCGCTTCGGCGAAAACGTCATCACCCAGAACGTCGCATCACAAGAACTCGGAATGTCCGTGCTGCTGCTGAAAGACGGCAAGCTCGGCAAAGCCTCCACCGGCAACCTGTCGCCCGACGGCGTCCAGCGTTGTGTAACCGTGGCGAAAGCAGCGCATTCGGTCGCGAAATCCGACCCCGACTTGCTGCCGTTCCCCGACCCGCAGACTTACCCCAAGGTTGAAAGCTACCATCCTGCAACCGCCGACCTTTCGCCGGAAGCGCGCGCGGAAGCAGTGCGGCGGACTGTGGAGCGGTTCCAGCGCGATAAACTCCAGGGCGCAGGCATCTATTCCAACGGCGGCGGAGGCACTGCCATAGCCAATTCACGCGGGCTATGGGCGGTTGACCGGCGCACCAGCGCCAGCTTTTCGGTCTCGGCGATGTCTCACGACTCGTCCGGCTGGGCCGACGACAACGACCCCGACGTCGCCAAACTGAGGATACAAGAGGTCGCTGAACGCGCCGCCCGAAAAGCTTTGGACGGACGCAATCCGGCATCCATAGAGCCAGGCGCTTACACGGTGGTCTTTGAACCGGCGGCAGTTGCGGACTTCCTCCTATTCCTGGCGTGGGATGCATTTAATGGTCTGTCCTTCGTGGAGGGGCGGAGCTGCCTCGCCGGCAAAGTCGGGCAGAAAGTGATGGGCGAAAACATCACCCTGACCGACGACCCCTACCACCCCCTGACCGCCGGAATGCCGTTTGACTATCAGGGACTGCCGCGGCAACGAGTAGCCTTGGTGGAGAGCGGCGTGTTCAAGAGCACTGTCCACGACCGCAACACCGCCCGCCGCGCCGGAGTTGCATGCACCGGTCACGCGCTGCCGCAGCCCGACGCCAACGGTCCGCTGCCGCTGAATATGGTGCTGTCGCCGGGGGATTCGTCGCTGGACGAGATGATTGCGTCCACCGGCCGCGGGCTGCTCGTGACGCGCCTGCACTACACCAACATCCTTGACCCGATGAAGATGCTGCTGACCGGAATGACCCGCGACGGATTCTTCCTGATTGAGAAGGGCAAGGTGACGCGCGGGCTGAAGAATATGCGTTTCACCGACTCGGCGCTGGACGTTCTGAACAACGTGGAGGCACTCTCGCGGGAGCTCTACAAGACGGCGACCTTCTGGGGCGGCGGCGGAACCATCTGCCCGGCGATGAAGGTGCGGGACTTTCACTTTACGAGTAAGACGGAAAATTGATGAACAGTAATTTGCCAGCTCGCCAACCCAATTCTGACATCCTCTTCTACCAAACTGAAGATGGGCACAGCCGGATTGAGGTGCGCTTGGAGGATAATACCGTTTGGCTGACTCAAGCCTTGATTGCGGAGTTATTCCAGACTACCAAGCAAAACATCAGCCTGCACCTTCAAAACATTCTCGCCGAGGGCGAACTGGATGAAGATTCAGTTGTCAAGGAATACTTGACAACTGCTGCCGATGGAAAGTCCTACTCCACCAAATTCTACAATCTTGAAGCCATCATCGCCGTCGGCTATCGCGTCCATTCCCACCGCGGCACGCAGTTCCGGCGTTGGGCGACCGAGCGCCTGCGCGAATATCTGGTCAAGGGATTCGTTCTTGACGACGAGCGGTTGAAGGAGGGGCGGACGCTTGGGACAGACTACTTTGACGAACTCCTTGAGCGCATCCGCGACATCCGCGCCTCAGAGAAACGGTTCTACCAGAAAATCCGCGACCTCTACGCGCTGTCAATTGACTACGACCCGAAAGCCGAAGCGACGCAGGAGTTTTTCGCCATCGTTCAGAACAAGCTGCATTGGGCTGTGTCCGGCAGGACCGCCGCCGAGCTTATCGCCGAGCGCGCCGCCGCCGCCAAACCAAATATGGGGCTGACCGTTTGGAAGGGGGCGAGAGTCCGCAAAGGTGATGTGACGATTGCGAAGAACTACCTCGCGGCGGATGAAATCGCCGAACTGAACCGGGTGGTCGTGATGTATCTGGACTACGCGGAGGATCAAGCCAAGCGCCGCCGCCCGCTTTATATGCGCGACTGGCGGGCGAAACTGGACTCGTTCCTCAAGTTCAACGAGCGCGACATCCTGAACGACCCCGGTCGGGTGTCTATGGAAGTGGCGCAGGCTTTGGCATTGGAGGAATACGATAAATTCGCCGAATCCCGCCGGCAGGTTGAAGCGACCGAAGCGGATGAGGAGTTTGAACGCGCGGTGAAGTATATTGAAGGGGACGCAAAACGGGAGAAAGCAAAACGGAAGAAGTAACCTCATCATTCCAACGGGGCGATTCATCATTCCAACGAAAGTTGGAATCCAGTCTTGAGAGGACGGGTCTCCGCACCCGTCCGGATGTAACTGACCGTGACAGGTTTAACCAACCCGGTAGGACAGGCATCCTGCCTGTCTATGGGGAGCGCCGACTTCAGTCGGCGACCTCAAGTGTCATTCCCGCGGAAGCGGGAATCCAGTTCTGATTGTCATTCCCTTGAAAAAGGGAATCCAGAATCGGTGGGACGGACATTCCTGTCTGTCACCTTATTCTGGAGTCCAGCGCTGTCATTCCCGCGAAAGCGGGAATCCATCTGTCTTTGCGAGGAACGAAGTGACGAACAATCTCATCATTCCAACGAAAGTTGGAATCCAGTCTTGGGAGGACGAGTCTCCGCACTCGTCCGGAGGTAACTGACCGTGAAAGGTTTAACTAACCCGGTAGGACGGGCATCTTGCCTGTCTATGGGGAGCGCCGACTTCAGTCGGCGACCTCAAGTGTCATTCCCGCGCAGGCGGGAATCCAGTCTTCCCACTATCCAGAGAGGCTTTAATATAAGGTGTTGAGTATTAACAGCTTCAAAATCCCTTACGGCGAACGAGACGGGGAGATAATCCATATCTCAGACGTTGAGAGCGGCCTTGGATGTGGTTGTGTATGCCCGGTCTGCAAAGAGCCTTTGGTCGCTCGAAAGGGAGCGCAGAGGATTCATCACTTTGCCCATTATTCAAGTACTCAATGCAATGCAGAGACGGTGCTTCATCAACTTGGCAAGGGTCTGCTTGAAAGACGCATCGCAAATGCCATCAAGGAAGACTGGGAAGTCCCCTTCAAGTGGAATTGCGCTGAGTGTGATGACGAGCATCATGGGAACATAGCAAAAAAGGCAGCATCAGTAGTGCTTGAGAAGGATCTGGGAGTATGTAAGCCCGATTTGCTAATACTTGATTCTCAAGGTAAACCAGTTCTATTTATTGAGATTATCGTTAGTCATCGCCCAGAAGATAACGTCTTAAAATATGTCCAAGATAATAGCCTTGGTTTGTTGCAATTTCATCTTAAGACGGCAGATGATTTGGAAGCACTTGACAAGTCCGAGGTTCTCCGTCCTCAGAAGGTGCATCCTTGCATACGACCTAAATGTAAAAAATGCAATAGACCTATGCGTCGGAAGATTCTGCATGTGGTGGACTCGTCATGCAGGAAATGCGAGTCTCCCATGAAAACAGCCATTATCAGTCTTGAGGGTTTGATAATAGGCCCGAGGTTTTTCCAAAAAGAAGATATTGAAAAGGCTCGCGAATACGGTGCTTTCCTCAAGGTGAACTTTAGCAATACAATTCAGGAGCGGTATCTGTCAAATACATGCGGCAAATGCGGAGCCTTTACAGGGGAATTTTATCTGCATGACTACTTCCATTTAATGACAGCCGAAAACGGCTACCAGATGGGCTACGCCTGCCCGGAATGTGATTATCCAAATGAATGAAACGGGAGTTACAAGAGAAGCTAATTGTCCCAGCTGCGGTATTGTCTTGCCTAAGATGCCCGGAAGAAAGATCATCTGCAAAGCGTGTGGGAATCCCATCTATAAGAGGACCCACCCCAAGGACCAAGTACCGGTATTAGCAAATGAAGCTGGTAGAATTTCTATCGGGCAGAAGTATGCAGAAATGTCAAGAGACAACGATCTGCTAAGAATAGCCCGTGAATATTGCACCGAGGAGGAGATCGAAAGACAGCGACGCCAACTTGGGTCACGCTTTGGCCAGGAACCGACCTCAAGAGACGTAGCTTGGGGTGCGATTAACCAAACTATGCTGAGACAGAAAGACCTACACATCATAAAGATGTTGCATTTCTCCTTAGCCAGAGTTGCTTATCAAAGCGGTGAACCATTTATGTATCTCTTGAAGGAGGTTCACAAGTATCAATTATACAGGCACAAGAAAGATGGCGTCAAATTGGTGGAAATTCTATCGTGTGAATGTGATATGTGCAAAATAGACAATGGCAAGGTGTTCACTATTACCGAAGCATTGGAGAGAATGCCAATCCCCCATTCGGATTGCGCCTATTCCTATGGCGATTTCCGTCCGGGGTGGTGTAAATGTTGTTGGGTTGCCAAATTAGACCAATAGACAATAATTAAGGGGCTACAAAATGCAACTTCCTGCTAATGTCGACTTACTATCGATCAAGCATGTCGAGTCGTTAATCCACGATAGAATCCAAGAAGGCAAGCATATTGAGTATAAGCTAAGCCTTCCTACCAATGAAAAAAAGGACAAGAAGGAGTTCCTTGCCGATGTTTCGTCCTTCGCAAACACAGACGGCGGTTGGCTCCTTTATGGTATAAGTGAAGAGAAAGGCGTGGCTACAAAGATAACCGGAATCGGTTTGGAGAATGCCGATTCAGAAATTGCAAAATATGAGGACATCATCCTGAACGGAATCGAGCCTAGACTACCCCACTGTCATATTCGCGCACTCGAATGCGGTGACGGTAGGTTTGTCATAGTGATAAGAGTCGATAAGAGTTGGATTGGACCTCATGTTATTAATCATGAAAGTCACTGGCGATTCTATAGACGGCGGTCCGTGGGAAAATATCCTCTTGATCTGGCAGAGGTGAGAGATGCCTTTTATACATCGGCAGATTATCGCCATAGGATCGGCGATTTCGTCAGAAACAGGATAGTGAAGATTGTGTCCGATGAAACGCCATTGCCGCTTAGAAGCGACAAACGTATTGTTTTGCATCTGATCCCCGCCTCTGCTATGGATATGATTGAACTCAAAAATATAATGATTGGGACTCAAGAAGATTTCCGCCTGCCGCAGATCAATCGCTATGGGGACGGACCCGCTTCCCCAAATTTTGACGGTTATTTGTCATTCACTTACCTTGATCATTCCGGTGTCTACGAGTCCTATACCCAACTCTATATGAATGGAGTTGTTGAAGCCGTCAATGGTTATACCATTGCTGAAAACGTTACGCATGATTTCAAGGGCTTTCCATATATTGCGAGTGGCGTTCTTGAGGAAATTGTGATAAAGTCAATCCCCAACTTCATTAACCTCTTCCAGCAGATTAAGATAACTACGCCTGTTTACGTCATCTTAAGCCTGCTTGGATGTAAGGGTTATATTATGGCATATAGTAGCAGATTATGGGGACCTCAGCATCAAATAACGATTGACAGGGAAATCTTGACAACACAACCTACCGTTATAGAAGATTTTGAATTGAATCCATTGCTTATCGCCCGACCATTAATTGACGTAATCTGGAGAGCCTCCGGATGGAATGGCTCGCCGAATTTTGATGAAAATGGTCAATACAAGCCGCGAACCTAATGCCAATCTAATTAAATTTATGCGAAGTCGCAGTGTCCGAGTGCCATAGATTGATTGTCAGTTAGGGTCTCAGCCAGTAAATTGGCCTCCCGCCCACCGCCTCCCGCATCCGCGAGGGCAGGCTTCGCGGGAATGACGAAGAGATTGCTTCGCTTCGCTCACAATGACAATCGGCAGGCACGGAGACCTGCCCCACTGGATCACTTAAAATTGCAACTTGTAACTTGTAACCCAAAACAATGCCGGTAGTATTCAGATACAAAGGGTTCCGATTCTTCTTCTATTCAAATGAAGGAGACCCGCGGGAACCTTTACACATTCACGTTCGGAAAGGCGCGGCGGTCGCCAAACTCTGGTTGGAGCCATTTCCGAGCGTTGCGGAATCGTATGCTCTCTCGGCAGCGGAGTTGAGAGAGTTGTTAAACGTCGCTCTGGAGAACAAACAACGTATCAGGAGGTTCTGGGATGAATACTTTGGTCGCTAAGCCGCGAGCAATCAGATTGCGGTTTGACGAGGACACGATGTGGGTGGTGCTTGCCGATGGCAGACAATTGGGTGTGCCGTTGGCTTACTTCCCACGCCTAAACAACGCCGCTCAGCAGCAACGCCGAAAGTTCACGATTAGTGGCGGCGGCGCCGGTCTGCACTGGGATGATCTGGATGAGGATATTTCAGTTGAAAGCCTCCTCTTGGGAATTGGTGATCTGCAGGCTGTTAAAGAACAGGTGTAACGCCCGCCGCGGGTGGCCAGACTTGCTCGCAAGTCGGGTTTCAATAAGTCGCCGGGTGCCCCGGATTGCTTGCCAATCCGGGTCTCAGTAAGCCGCCGTCTGGATTCCCGTCCCCCACCCCCCGTCTGCACGAGGGCAGGCTTCGCGAGGGCAGGCTTCGCGGGAATGACAAGAAACCGGGCTGGATTCCAACTTCCGTTGGAATGATGCACCTGCTTGATTACTTGATTACTTGATCACTTGATTACTTGCCCGACTGGATTCCCGCCCCCCCTCAAAGGGATAAGGGATAAGGGATAAGGGATAAGGGGGAGATTGTTACGCTGCGCTCGCAAAGACAGGCGGGATCAGCCGGTCGGCTGACAGGTGCCCGCCCCACCAGGATCATCGGTTCTTTATTACCTTATCACCTTATGACCTTATTACCTCCGCCTCCGCGCAACATTGTGGTAGTTTAACTTTGAAATAATTTCCCGCAAACGCCTACCAGCATTGGGCTGGAAGGCAATATATGCGTTATTTGCAGTTCGTTTCCGATTGGATTCCCGCCTGCGCGGGAATGACACGTAACATCAGCATTAACATCAACATCAGCATCATTTATGCGCCAACTTTCCACCCGCGCCATAGATACCGCTAAAACCCGCGGCGCAACCTACGCCGACTGCCGGATTATTTTCACCCGGATTGAGAGCCTCACCGTTCAGAACGGGCGCGTCGCCGGGCTGGGCATCAGCGAAAACGCCGGCTTCGGAGTCCGCGTCCTTTGCGATGGAGCCTGGGGTTACGCCTGCAGCCCGAACGTCACTCCCGACGGAATTGACGCCGTCGCCGCTCAAGCCGTCCGCATAGCCAAAGCGTCCGCCACGCTCAAAAAAGACGACATCCGCCTCGCCCCGGAAGCAGTTTATGATGAGCGCTGGCAAACCCCTGTCACCGAAGACCCGTTCGGGGTGCCGCTGGAAGAGAAGTTGGCGCTGCTCTTTGAGATAGACGCCATCCTCCGCGCCGACCCGCGCATCAAGAACGCCGGCGCGACGCTGTCGTTCAAGTCTGAGCACCAGTGGCTGGCGACCAGCGAGGGGACGTTCATAGACCAGCTCCTCATCCGCAGCGGCGCGGGCTACGATGCGACCGCCGTCGGCAACGATGAAATCCAGACGCGCAGCTACCCCAACTCGTTCCGTGGGCAGTATATGACGCAGGGTTACGAGATGATCCGGGGGCTGCACCTCGTGGACAACGCCGAGCGGGTGCGGGAGGAGGCGATCGCGCTACTGACCGCACCGAACTGCCCGTCGGGGACGCGCGACATCATCATTGACGGCACCCAAATGGCGCTGCAGATTCACGAATCGGTCGGGCATGCGACCGAGCTGGACCGGGTGTTGGGAATGGAGGCCAATTACGCCGGGATGTCGTTTGCCACACCGGAGAAGCTTGGCAACTTCCAATACGGGTCGGAGCACGTCAACCTGGTGTGTGACACCACGGCTCCGGGCGGGCTGGCGACAATCGGTTGGGATGACGACGGGGTGCGGGCGCAGCGCTGGCATTTGGTGAAGGGCGGGCGGTTCGTCGGCTACCAGTTCAACCGGGAACTCGCGCACACCATCAAGGCGGTGCGTTCGTCGGGCAACAACCGCGCCGACGGCTGGCAGAACATCCCCATCGTGCGCATTACGAATCTGTCGCTGATGCCCGGCAGCTACGACCTGGACGACCTCATCGCCGACACCGAAGGGGGGCTGTATCTGGACACCAATCGCTGCTGGAGTATTGACCAATGGCGGCTGAATTTCCAGTTCGGCGTGGAAGCGGCGTGGGAAATCAAGGGCGGGAAGAAGGGGCAACTATACAAGAACGCCAACTACCAGGGGATAACGCCGCAGTTCTGGGGGAGCTGCGACGGGATAGCGAACGAGAAGCATTGGCGGCTCTGGGGGGTCGCAAATTGCGGCAAGGGTCAGCCCGGTCAATCGGCGGAGATGTCCCACGGCGCGGCTCCCACGCGGTTCAGGGGGGTGACAGTAGGGGTGGGGAATTGATTCCTCATCATTCCAACGAAAGTTGGAATCTATATTGCGGATTGCGGAATGCGGAATTCCCCCCCCCGGCCATTGCGATTTTCCCCATTGGTAAAACAACATATACTGCCACAAACCGGCAGTCTGTCAGACTATTAACCCAAGCAATAGGGATAAGCGGGAATGCCTGTTTCCGTTGAAGATATGTGGCAGAGGGTGAACAGCAGTCGGATATGGGATGAAGAGCCGGTCTTCTGCTTCACAGCCGATGTTGATTGGGCTTCCGAAGACGCTCTGGACAGGTTTTTCAAGGATATTCTCCCTTACAACCTGAAACCGACGATCTTTGTGACCCACCGCAGCGCAGTTGTGGATAAGGTTTTCCGGGAAGGGAAGATTGAGCGGGGGATACATCCCAACTTCCTACCGGGCAGCTCCCAGGGCGGCGACTTCAGAACCATCGTTGAAACCGGCCTGAAATTGGCGCCGGAGACGGAGTGCTTCCGCGCGCATCGCGGGTTTGACGTCACCGACACGACCCACCTACTGGCGTCGTATGGGATGACTTATGACTCCAACGTGGGGACCCTGATGCAGACTCGCGTTCGGCCGATGCTGCTTGAATCCCGACTGATTCGGTTCCCGATCTTCTTTGAGGATGGCACGCACCTCTACAACGAGCTGGAGCTTGATTTCAAGCGTTATGAGAGACATTTCTTGACGCCGGGGATAAAAATCATCAGCCTTCACCCGATGAATTGGGTGGTAAACCCGCCGACTCTGAAGTATATGCGCGCCATCAAGGACTCGCTATCGCGCGAAGCCTATAACCGGATGAGCTCCGACACAATTGAAACCCACCGCCATCGCGGGAGGGGCATCGCCGACTTTTCCCATGATATCATTAAGTTCATAACACAGTTCAAAGTCTATTCGCTCCGCGAATTATACCTTATAGCCATTTCCCAACCCAACCTCGGAGAACCTTATGAGACTGCTGGAATCGGATAGGCTGCTCCTCAAGCCGATTGAAGAGGAGGACATAAACCAGTTGCTTGAAATCCGCTGGGATAAGGAGGTTATGCGCCTCTCACTACATGAGCCGATATCCCGGCGCGATCAACAGGAGTGGTTTCGGTCGCTGTCCACGAAGAACAACCTGGCGTTATCGGTGTTCTTGAAGGAGGCGAGCGGGTTGAAGCTGGTCGGCACCATCGGTCTCTACGATATAAATACCCGCCACCAACGGGCGACCTTTCGGATGAGGTTGTCCGCGGAATGTCAGGGGCAGGGGATCGGGTTTGAAGCGGGGCGGATGCTGATGGAATATGGGTTCAACGTGCTGAACCTCCGAAAAATCTGCGGCGATCAATTCGCTGAGAACAAAGCCGCCGTGACCTTTTGTCGTCGTCTGGGTTTCGTTGAGGAGGGTGTGTTGCGGCAACATTACTATCAAAATGGGATGTTCCGCGACGTCAGCTTCGTGGGGCTTCTGAAAGAGGATTTCTTCAAGGCTATGGCCGAGAACGACGCCAAACGGACCAGGAGAGCTTGATTGCGGCGATGCGTCGTATCGGTCGGTTCACAACTTTGCGGCGAAGCCGTGGAAGTTGTATATTGAAGCCAAGCCGGGCAGGGGGGAGTAACCGGGGTCAGCAAGAGCGGTTGAAGATGGGGGTAGAGAGCCTGAGGCTGGGGGGAATGGGTCTTCAACCTCCGAATGGTCCGCCTCTACATCTGGCTCCAGAGCCTTGAAGGCGTGAAGAGCAAGGAGTAATGAGCCGCTTGGAAATCCGGGCGGAGTATGCGATATCGGAAGGCAAGGGAAGTGGTAGTATGGATAGAAAGTCGGGGAACAATTCCAATCTTAGAAACCGATGACCATTGACCGCAAATTTCTGCTTCGTCTCCTCGGCGGTAGCGCAGATGCCAATATCACCTTTAGTGACCTTTGTCGTTTGATGCTTGATCTGGGCTTCAAGCCACGAATCAAGGGCGACCACCACATCTTCCACAAGGAGGGCATCCCGGAGATTCTGAACTTGCAGCCCCGAGGCAAGTCGGCAAAGCCATACCAAGTCAAACAGGTTCGCAACCTCATCCTCAAATACAAACTGGGAGGATTCCCTGGTGATTAAGTACGAACTCATAATCTATTGGAGTGAAGACGATCAGGCGTTCGTCGCCGAAGCGCCCGAACTACCCGGCTGCGCCGCCGATGGCGCGACCTATCAGGAGGCTTTGGCGAACATGGAAGTCGTCATCGAGGAGTGGATTGAAACAGCTCGGGAACTCGGCCGACCCATCCCCGAACCCAAGGGGCGGCTGATCTATGCTTAAGCCTCGCCCGCGACCGCTTGGAATTCCGAGCGGAGAGGCGATATTATTCAGCAATCAGTAATCAGCAATCAGCAATCAATCAAATGCTTGAGGCGAACGTCCGAGCCGCAGTGAAGTTCGGCATAGACACCGACTTCATCCGGGAGAAGGCGGATACGGAGAAGAATGTCAAGCTCCTCGGCAACGACCTGACCTTCATCAGCGTCCGCGAGAAGGAGAGGACGAAGCACGTGCATCGGTTGCATCCGGCAAACATTCCTCACCAAATAAGCCTAGGTTGACCTCAGATGATTTCAGGAAGAGCAAGGGAGTTGATAAAACAATTCCTTGATAAGGCGCGCTCGTTAAATAACGATGTAGAACTTATCAAGATACTGAAGACCAATACCTATCGCATCGGCATTGCGAACGTCTTGGTTAGAGTCGCTTCAGATTTGGGAGGGCGATTCTTCTTTGGTCTAAACTACATCTCAGCGGAGGAGATCAACAATCTAGAAAACTCTTTTATTGCATTCATCTGCGGCGATATACAACAAGTTATATTCCTGCCTACATCTATACTGGTAGACCATCTACCAGAGATAAGTCATGACAGAAATGGAGAGTATAAAATCAATTTCACTCGTGATCTAAAACTGGTTCACGGCCGAGGGAATCATTTGGATTGCCACGAGTTCGTTAATAACTGGGAGGTGCTGAATAAGTCGCGGTTTATAAAATCGTCGCCAGTTGATCCGGTTGAGAGTATCCACACCGTCATTCAAGGAAGGCTGTTGGAAATCGGTAACCTCCGAGGTTATTACACTTACTGCCCAGACAAGAGCAAGACTTTCAATAGAAAGAAATTAGAGGAATTGGCGACACTCACTAAGTGCCCCGAACTGCAATACACAGATTACGAACTATTGCGAAAGATTGATGCTTTATGGTTCCGAAAAACAAATGGAGATTTTTATCCAGAATGCGCGTTTGAGGTTGAATTCACAACAGGTGTGTGGTCTGGGTTTGGAAGACTTACGACACTGAGAGAATTCAAAACCAGACTATACATTGTAACCCACGATGCGGCTAAATTCGCTACAGTCAGGAATACCTTGGCAGTCAATCATGGCCGTTATGACCTTTTGCTGCCCGACCAGATATCATTACTCTATCAGTTAGAGCAACGGTTGCTTAAACTTCGTCAAGAAATAAACTTATAACTGACGGATGCCAAATGAACCACATCTTTCTTCTCTCTGTTGAAGACGCCCAGATTATGGCTGAGGAGCGCTATGGGCGGGAGTTAGACGAAGAGGAGTTGGAGTTTGTCAAGAAGGGCGTTGAATGGGGATTGGAATGCTGGGCGGAAGTCATGGGTTACGCTATGGATGGACTGGAGGAGGAACCGAGCATATTCAAGGGAACGCTGCTGGCTAATAATCCCCATGGGCTGAATTAGCGTGCGCACCTTCATCTCCCACATCCTCGTCTATGCTGACGACGCTGAAGACGCGGTCGGCGAAGCCGAAGCGGTCTTGGAGCCCGGCAACTGGGACTTCTTCACGATGGTGACGCCTATTGATGGCAGCGAGGGGCACAACGGCTTGAAGCCGATTTGTGCCGCCGACATTGGCACTGCGGCGTTCATCAAGAAACTGCGCGAGTTTGAGCGGCAGAGGAAGGCGCGGGTCGTGGAGTTGTCAAAGGGAATCAAGAGTCTGACCATAAGCCGCCTTATCGCCGACAGACCGGAGGAACTGTTCCCCGCTGCTGAACTCCTCCGCCTCGCGGGCGGCGATTTCCTGCGCGACTCGCCGTTCTTGGACGCGATTGATACGACCGCTGAGGTGTCGGACGCCCGCCTCAAGGAGATCAAGCAGGAACCCGACAAGTATTGGCTGGTGCCCGTAGAGTTGTGGCTGGTGTGATGCCTGTCGGGGTGGGAGTATAAACACAAAGAACACCAAGATCACAAAGCAATTACTTTGTGTTCTTTGTGCCCTTTGTGTTGAAGTCTGGATTCCCGCTTGCGCGGGAATGACATTACCGCCTGCCATCGTCCCGTCGGCGGGGCGATTTTAGTTTTAGGCGGTGTGGTAGTTATCACTATTTTTAACTCAGAACGACCTTGACTAATGATATAAGTGGCGCGCTGACGAGTGCGCCACTTATATTTTACACTCATATCGGATTTTCACCACGAAGACACGAAGAAAACAAATTCTCTGCTATCTCTGAGTCTCTGCGATTTATCTTAAGCTGCCACCTGCGAAGAGGCGGTAGCAATGAAAGGAATTTTTATTCTTCGTGTCTTCGTGGTGAACCGAAACGCAGGATGAACGAACTATACCAGTGTAATATAGACGCCGCGACGCCGGCGACTCGCGAACTGCTCGCCGGTTTGGCAGCCATCCAACTCCCGCCGGTTTGGAAGGTAACGCCCGGTCGGCGCGGCTCGCCAACCGTCCAAATACCGCGCCCCAGCGGCACGACCTGGCTGAACAGCCCAGTCAACCCCGAAGCTGAGGCGGAGAAGCTCGCCGCCAGTATTCCATCGTGGGCGGGCGGGTGCGTTCTGGTCGGGATGGAGTTGGGCTATCTGCTGAACGCCGTCCACCAAGCGCTGCATCCCTCGCGGCCGATATTGGTGGTCGTTCCGGAGCCGGCGTATCTGAAACTTGCGCTGGAGTCGCTGGACTTGACGGCGCCGCTGGCGTCGGAGCGGGTGCATTTCGCCATCGCGCCGTCTCATCAGGAAGCCAAGCCCATCCTGCAAGAGTTCGGCCGCGGCTCGCGATTTTGTCACTTCATAATTCCCGCTGCCTTCTACCTGATAAATCCCGAACTTTACGGCAAGTTCGCCTCCACTGTTGAGTATCAGATTCATTCGTCAGATGAGCGCCGTCCACGCGTCATTCTGATTTGCGGCGACCCCGGGTCGGGGAAAACCCATCTGGGGCGGGCGCTGAACGAGCGCTACAGTTGGGCGTGGCGGTCGGCGGACCATATCGGGCGAATGATAATGGACGTCATCCGGAGCGAATTCCAACTGAACGACCTCGCCGTCTGGAACACGCTGGCACAGGGGTTGGATATAGACCGGCTGCAGGAGCATCTTTACCGCGATTTCTCACGGCAGGTGCAGCAGGAAGAGCGCGGCGTCAGCGATGGTTGGGTCTATCGGTTGAGACGATTCAGAGAACCGCTGCGCGCTGCGTTACGCGATTTGAACACGCATCCTTCCTTTACGCTGGTCAATATAGTTCCCCCATACGACGAATATGTGGCTCAGCAACGCGCCTTCAACGCCGAACATCCCGACCGACCGCGCGTCTGGACCGAACGTGACTTCTATGAAGCTCAAGCCGGACAGGTGGAAGAGCCGTTGACCGGGGAGATGACCGACTTGATGACACTGCGCGGACAGGCGGAGGTCGCGCAGTTTGTTGAGCGGATTGGCCGGTGGGAGGGAACGAAGCCGTTCAGCGTGAGTCTGGAGCCGCCCGAGCCGTGGGATGCGGCGCGGGCGCGGGTCTGGCTGACCGGCAAGCAATTTTACCAGCGCGTCAAAATAGGCAATATGGTCGTCGCCGGCGACGTGGATTCGCTGACCAAGGTTGACCTATTGCAACTGCCGGAAGATTTCGGGGGCGACAGCCTATTGGATATTGGCTGCAACACCGGCGGATTCTGCTTTGCGGCGAAACGACGCGGCGCGGGACGGGTAGTCGGGATAGACGTCAACGGCGAATTCATTATGTGGGCGCGGCGCATCCGCGACCACGTGGAGCGACTGCCGGATTTGGAGTTTTACCCATTGGACGTCACGCGGATTGGCGAATTGGGGAAGTTTGATTATATATTACTACTCGCTGCGCTGCATTATATGCCCGATATCAGGCGGGTATTCAAGCTATTAGGCGACGCCTGTCGCAAGGCGCTGGTGATGGATCTAGTGATGGCGCCGAATCTGTTGGATGGCAACGTCCCGGCGCTGGAATACCGTAAGGACTACAAGGATTTCGTCCCCAATTTGGCGGCGCTGAAAGAGCTGGTGGCGCCGCATTTCAGCCGGCTGGAAACGGTCGGACGCAGCGTCGCGCCGGACAAGTCGCTCCGGATTATATTCAAAGCCTTCAAGTAAGCGACCGGGTGACCAGGAGACCAGGTGACCGGGTGAAAAGCGCTTGAGGTAGTCGGGCTTGTCCCAAGCCCGACAATCGGGGTTGGGGACAACCCCGACTACCTCTTGGAATCGGTAATGGGCGAACCAATTACCTATTACGATTATCCATTACGATTATCCATAGAGCTACAATGACCGAACCAGCGACACAAACATTGGCTAAGAAACCGCTGCAGCTACACTCCAAAATCTTCATCGGACTCGCTGTCGGGATCGTGCTCGGTCTCATCTGCAACGCCCTGTTCGCCGGCAGTCCCGCCCTGGAGTGGCTGCTGAAGTATGTCATCGCCCCGCTGGGGCAGATATTTATGCGGCTCATCTTTATGGCGGTCATCCCGCTCATTTTCTCGGCGCTGGCGCTGGGCGTGGCGGGGTTGGGGGATGTGCGGCAGTTGGGTCGCATCGGCGCCAAAACCCTCACCTTCACGCTTATCCTTACCACCATCTCGGTGCTGATCGGAATCACTCTGGTCAACACCGTCAAGCCGGGGATGGGGCTGGAGGGTCCGCAACGCGACGCGCTGATGGCAACCATCACTGGCTCGTCGGTGCAGACGACCGTTGAAAAGGCGAGCCAGGCGAAGTCCATCATCCAGACAGTGCTGGATATCATCCCCAAAAATCCACTCTCCGACGCTACCCACGCCTTTGATGAAACATACACCGGCGGCGGCATCCTGGCGCTGATGTTCTTCTCACTGTTTCTGGGTATTGCCCTGGCGCTGACGCGGAGCGAACGCACCGAAGTCTTTGAAAAGTGGCTTGAGGGTCTTTATGACGTGGTGATGAAGATCATCGGCATTGCCATGAAGCTGGCTCCCTACGGGGTGGCGGCGCTGGTGTTCGTGGTTGCGACGCGACTGGGGCTGAACATCGTCGTCCTGCTTGGCAAATTCGTGCTGGTAGTGCTGGTCGGGCTGCTGATCCAGATGGTTGTGGTTTATTCGGTGGTCCTGAAGTATGTGGTGCGGGTCAGCCCGTGGAAATTCTTCAAGAGAATTGAAGAGGTCATCATCACCGCCTTCTCCACCAGCTCCAGCAATGTGACCCTGCCTACCTCGCTGCGAGTCACCGAAGAGAAACTTCACGTCCCGCGCAACATCACCAACTTTGTATTGACGATCGGCTCCACCGCCAATCAGAATGGAACGGCGCTCTACGAGGGTGTGACGGTTCTGTTCCTGGCGCAGTTTTTCGGGGTGCATCTGAGTCTGGCTCAGCAGGCGACGGTGGTGCTGGCGGCGGTTTTGGCGGGTATCGGAACCGCGGGAGTGCCCGGCGGTTCACTGCCGGTGATTGTTCTGGTGTTGCAATCGGTGGGGGTGCCCGGGGAAGCCATCGGCGTGATTTTCGGCGTGGATCGCATCCTTGATATGTCCCGAACCGTTCTGAACGTCACCGGCGACAT
>Ga0315274_10006806_pt1 | contig 16616 bp, 19 predicted proteins | sample YL17G02_20_MG_FD_203700 | JGI IMG/M metagenome (GOLD analysis project Ga0315274, IMG submission 203700) | Sediment microbial communities from Yellowstone Lake, YNP, Wyoming, USA - YL17G02_20 | ecosystem: Environmental > Aquatic > Freshwater > Lake > Sediment | place: USA: Wyoming | collected...
GCGGGCCCGCGCGCCGATCAGTGTGTTTGGGTGGTTGGGGGGCGCACGCCCGACACGCCGCTACGGGGACACGGTTCAGGAAAAGATGCCGCAGCGTTGTTTCAATGGACCCGTAGGTCCGGGCTGGCACTTGCGGGGCGTTGAAGGCTGCCGCGAAGTTGGTGCCAACTGCCGCCCGGACCGGAAGGTTGGTCGTCTGCGGTATAGTGCCAGACTCGCCAGCCGTGGGCTTCGGCCGGCTCGATGTCATTGTCCAGGCAGTCCCCGACCATGAGGGTCTGGTCGGGCGTGATGCCGCGCGCTTCCAGCCGGGCAGTGAGGATTTGGAACACGTGCGGGTCTGGTTTGCTGAAGCCATGCTCGAAAGACCAGAAGCAGAGGTCGCGTTCAAAGAGCGACCGGTCCAGGCCGTGGGTGGCGAGCGCTTCCTGCACTTCGCGCAGCGTGTAGGCTTGGGCGTTGGAGATGATGCCCAGCAGGCACGGGCGTTCCTTAAGCCAGCGGAGCATGTCGGCCGTTTCGGAGTTCAGGTGGGTGGTGTGGCCGGTCTGGATTTGGCGATAGAGAAACTCGTGCTGGTCGCCGCGGGACAACCGGGCCAGCTCGGGCACGACTTCGGCCACGATCGAGGGCCAGTGAACTTCCGGCCAGGGGATGCCTCGCGCGCGCGCAGCCTCGTGGTGCCGGGCAATCACCTTGTTGCAGGCGACGGCGAAATCGAGGCGGCTGAGGTGTGGCTCGGCGTGAAGCATATCTCGGAAGAGGCGTTGCCAGCGTGCGTCGGCGTCCGGCGGGGGCGGGCCGACTTCGAGGAGCGTGCCGTAGGTGTCGAAGAGGACGGCGCGGAGGGTCATGTGTGGGAGCTCCAGAGGAGAGGGTAGAGGTTTTCCGCGCGCAGTTTCTTGCGAAGGAACTCTGCCTGCGCCGCCTGGCTGGCGCCCGCGCGCGGGGCCTGGGACCGCAACCGCGGCACGAGTTCAAGGAAACGTCGGGCGTAGGCACGGCCACCGAGCCATCGCGCCGCTGAACGCGGCCAGGGACTGGTTTCGAGTCGCCTGGCGATGGCTTGTTCGCGCCACCTTTTCAAATACGGATTGAGCGCGGTGCACCGCTCCCACGATTCCTCGACTGGCTGGGCCAGCACTTCCAACTGTGCAGTCAAGGTGAGGCGGCTGAAGGGTACGGGGCATGGCCCTTCTCCCGCAGCCAGCACGGCGGGCTTGCCGACCCACTGGCGGGCCGCGCGCGGCATCAAGATCTTCCACTCCGCGAACAAACGGGCCTGCCGTTCGCGCTCGCCGTGCCAGTCAAACAAGGATGGGTCCACCCGCACCTCCCGATAGCACTGCGGGAACTTGAACCCGAACTGCGCCAGGTCCGGCGCGATGTTGGGCAGGCGTCGCGCCACGAGCGGACGTCGGGCGGCTGCCGCTTCGAGGTACGGCAGGCCGAAGCCTTCCTGGAGCGATGTGAGGAGCACCGCTTCGCTGGCCGCCAGGAGCTCCGGCACCGTCGGCTTCGTGTTTTCATCCCCTTGCAGGATGCCGAGGCGCAGCCGCCAGCCGTGGGCTTGCGTGCCGGCAATGAGTGCGTCTGCGTAAGCCTGCTCTTCGGCGGAACTCACGCCGCCAGTCGTCACGAGCCAGGCTTCGGGCCGCAGCCAGCGGGTGAGCAGCAGCGCCTCCGCGATGTTCTTGCGGCGCAGGAGCCGGCAGGGCAGGAGCCACACGGGCGCGTCCCCGCCGAGTTGTTCGCGCAGCCATGCGCGGGCGGCTTCCACGCGCTCAGCGGGCGGTGGCGCCACTGGCTCGACCGGGTTGGGCAGCCAGCCGGCGAGGTCAGTGAAGTGCTTTTCCAGCACGGTGGCGTCCGCGTGGTTGATGGCCACGTGGCAAATCAGGGACGAGCCAGCCAGCACGGCGCTGGCCACCGCGTCAAGTTTGCGGAAGCCCGGCTCGCGCATGGCGGCAAAGTGATGCCAGCGGTTCTCGAACCACCAGTCGTGATGATGCGCGATGAGCGGGATGCCGGCACAATGGCAGGTGAAGGTGAGTTCGCGCGCGAGGTAAAGGTTGCGTCCGAGCCCGAGGTTGTGCGCCCAGATCAGGCAATCGTCGTGCGCGGCCTCGCCCAGCAGGTCCATGATGCCATCGATCACGCGACGCCGGAGGCTCTTGCCCTCCAGCGCCAGTTCGGACACGTAGCCAAACGCCGGCTGGACCACGACCTTGACGGGCGGGCCGTGGAGCCGCTGGCGAAAGGCCCGCAGCCAAGCCGGGTCCGGCGCTTGGCCGGTGGCCAGCACCACGCCGCGGATGCGCGCCGGCCAGTGCGCGACCACGTGTGGCGTTGCGAGTTCGATGACCCGCCGCACGCCCCCGGGCCGGAAGTGACTATGGAGGATGATCAGTCTCAAACCCCTGGATTTTCACACCGAGGCGCCGGTTGTGCCAACAGTTTCGCGAGGGAATTCCCAATTGCCGCTTGTCAACGGCTGCCGTTTCGCCGAAAGTTTACAGCAGTTTGGGAGCGTCAGCGCTCCTGAGCCAAGGGTCCGAGACGAAGGAGCCTCGGAGGTCAACCGGGTGGTCGGGCCGCCATCCGAAGAACTGAATTGCCCAAGAGCAGTGAGACTTCGGATCCGATGGCGGGCGGTGGAGAGTCCTCCTCTTCAAGTGCGATTGTTGGCTCGCCCTGATGGTCATCGTGTCCGACTGGAGCATGGCTCGAAACGGCAATTCTCTAACTGCTGTTTGCGCGATGAATAAACACCTGGGTTCCGAACTGATCCTTTACGGCCTCCTGCTCGCCGGCCTTAGTTACCTCACCCATCACTTGGCACCAACCATCGCCCGACCCACGCTCATCACGGGCCTGGTGGGCGGTGCGCTGTGCCTCGTCTGGGGTGTCCGGGCGGTGCGCGGGAACCGCCGCAAGGCGTATGCGATCCTGACGCTGATACCGATATCCTATGTGCTGCTTTCACAAGCGATCCTCACCTGGGGTGGTCGGAGTGAGGGAGGCTCACGGACTCGGCTCGCGCCGATCTTGATGATCGTCCTGCTGGTGTTCTCCATCGGGATGTTGGTGAAGATCGCCTACGCCGGGGCGACGTTTGACGGACACCCTCCTGGCCCGACAAAGGAACAACCGGCGAAATCCCAAACGACCGGCAGGCCGGAATCGAAACCGAATGCAGCCCAGCGCCCATGAAATGCGAGCGCCCCACCGGCATTGTCGCGGTCATGGTTGCGTTGCACGTGGCGGTGGTGAGCTTCGTGTTCGGGTTGCGGCATCTCGGCCGCCTCTTGCCGGCAACCTGAAGAAAGGAAACACCGATGTCTGACTTCTTCCAAACCGGCGCCGTGGCCACGTTGCATCGGCTGGGCCGGCCGAGTGTGCAGCGCCTGGAACAGGAACTGGTGCAGTTCGCCGAGGAAACGCCGATCGCCCTGGTGCTGCCCTGCCACATCAAGGAACTCGGCACGAAAGCGCTGAAGCTCATCTTGCGCGAACTCAGGGGCGTCAAGTACCTGCGCCAAATCGTGGTCGGCATCGACGGCGCGACCCGCCTGCGGGACTGGAAGAAAGCCCGCACGTTCTTCAGCCATCTGCCGCAGAAGCCCGTGCTGCTCTGGAACGACGGCCCGCGCCTGTCGAGGCTGTTCCAGCGTCTGGAGGAGGCGGAACTCTGCGCGGGTCCGGGCGGCAAGGGGCGCAATGTGTGGATCTGTTTCGGTTATGTGTTGGCGAGCGAGCGGGCGCGGATGGTCGCGCTGCACGACTGCGACATCGTCACCTACAGCCGCGAGCTGCTGGCGCGGTTGTGTTATCCCGTGGCGCACCCGAGCCTGGGCTTCGACTTCTGCAAGGGCTACTACGCGAGAGTGTCCGACCAATTGAACGGTCGCGTCATGCGCCTTCTGGTGACTCCCCTCTTGCGGGCGCTCAAGGCCATTCTGGGCGCCCATCCGTTTCTGGTCTATATGGACACCTTCCGGTATCCGCTCGCCGGAGAATTCTCCCTGGATGTGGATCTGGTGCGGCGGCTGCGGATTCCTCACGACTGGGCCCTGGAGATCGGAACGCTGGCCGAGGTGTTCCGGAACGCCGCGCCCCGGGCGATCTGCCAGTCGGAACTGTGTGAGAACTATGACCACAAGCACCAGGATCTCTCCTCCCGCGACCCCGAGAAAGGCCTGAACAAGATGGCGGCGGACATCACGAAAGCCTTCTTCCGCCGGATGGCGGCCGAAGGGATCAAGCTCGATTCCGGTCTGTTCGATACCCTGCTGAGCGCTTACCTGCGCCAGGCCGAAGACACCCTGCGCTTCTATGCGGCGGACGCGGCCATCAACGGGCTGTCTTTTCCGCGGCACGAGGAGGAAAGAGCCGTCGCCACCTTTGTCCGAAGCATTCAGGTCGCCGAGAAGGCATTTCTCGAGGACCCGCTGTGGACGTCCCTGATCCCCAACTGGAATCGCGTGCAATCTGCCCTGCCCAGCTTCCTGGACGAACTTCGCGAGGCCGTTCAAACGGACAACGGGTAACGACAATGCTTTCGCCCAAGACCATGCCGAGAGACGACGCAGCCCGGCCCACCGGAGTCCGTATTCTGATCGCGTATGAGGACTTCGAGACCGGAAAGCGAGCGCAACAGGTCTGTCGGGAAATCACGGAAGCGGCTCGCTCGGATGCCGCGATAATCCCGGATGCGTGGAAGTTCGATCTCCTGAAGCTTCCCCCGATGCGCAAGATGGCCGTCCAGGAGGCCGCCAAGGCGGACCTCCTGGTGCTGGCTCCGCAGGATGGCGAGGCGTTGCCCTCCTTTGTGCTGAATTGGATTCGGCAGAGCTTCCAGCACGTGCCAAGACGGCCGAAGCTCCTGCTGGTCCTCTTGGGGCCGCCACCGGAAATGGGCTGGGACGCGTCGCCCGCAGAGCTTCAGCTCCGGACAATCGGGACGCAGGCAAAGGTGCCCATGAGGTGCCTCCACCTCGAGCCTCCGAATGGGAAGTGGTCCGAGCCGGGCTATGCGCCCGGAGATTCGGAAGCCGTGGCGCAAGCCATCTTCCCACGGAATCCGGCTGCCTCCGTCCCAGTTCAGTCGGGATTCATCGCGAACCTTGGCGGATGATGGATTTCTGTGAGAGAGCTCTCCGAAGGATGGTCCTTCTCTCGGCGGGCATCGCCGGCCTGGGCCTGTTCACCATGATGCTGGTCAGTCTCTTTGCCTGGGAACTCGTGCGCTACGGGGCCGGGCTAAGAAAGAGCGGGGAGGTTAGCATGACCCTGCAACTGCCGGTGTTTTGGGTGCCGTATGTGATGGCTTTCGCCTGTGTCGTGGTCGTGCTGGTGACGTTGTATCGTCTGTTCCATCCCGGCAAGGCTTTGCTCAAGCCCTGAGCCCGAAGGAGACGGGCCGTGATGTCAGTGATTCGGTGGAGGCATCGCTGGCAGGGACCCCTTCCGTCGGAGGCGTGGCGCCTTATTTCGTGGTGAGGCGACAGAGCCAACGGTATGCCGCAACGGCAGTCGGTGCCCAACGGAGCAGCGTGCGCCAGCGACGCGCGGCCAAAACGCCTGCGAGGACGGCGCCGGCAAACAGGAGAGGCCGGCCGGCCTCCAGTTTCGCACGCGCGGCGGACAGACTGGCGAAGCGCGCGCGCAGGGCACAGCCATCCAGCCGGAGCAGGCTGCGGTGAAGATCGCCCTGCAGCGCCAGCAATCGTTTCGCCTCGGCCAATTCGTTCAGCCTTTGCCTTGCAGACATGCGCGGTCCTTCTTGAATTCGGCAATGGTCCCGGCAAGAGGCATAGGGCCTTTGCGAATCCCTTCCCGCAGCCGCCAGATGATCACCGCGGCGACCCCGACGAAAATGCCGGTCAGCACCACCAAACCGGTGTAGCGGGTCGTCTCCCAGAGGTAGATCGCCAAGGTAACCGTGCCGAGAATCAGGCCCACCGCCCCCAGCGCCACGGCGACGCTCAGCCACAGCAGGGCGTCCATCAGCCGCAGTTTCTCGCTCTGGAGTTCCAGGGCGAACAACTGGAGCCGGCTCTGCACGAGCGCCAAGAGCGAGTCGCCCATGCGGCGGAGCGACGCCAGCACCCCGCCCGGTTTCGTCCCCGTTTCGCTCATGGACTACCTGCGGGTGACCAATACTCCAATGAGCAGACCGACGCCAAAAGCGATGCCGATGGACTCGTACGGGTGCTCGCGGATGACTTTGTCGGTGGCTTTGGCGGCGGCGACAGTCTTGTCCTGGAGCCGATGGCACGTGGCTTTGGCCTGCTCCAGGGTCTCCATCAACCGCGAGCGGGCTTCTTTGACCTTTTCGCTCACGTCGCCGGCGGTGGCCTTGAGCAGTTCCTCGGCGTCGCGGACCAGGACCCGCAGGTCCTCTTTCACCTTCTCCCGCGACACGTCGCCCTGGGCGGCCTGCATTTGTTCAAAGACAGTTTCCATGGTCTGGCCTTTCATTCGTTGTTGCTGAATTGCTCCCGGTCGCCTTTCGGCGCCGGAATGGCCGGGCTGACACCGCCCAGCCCTCTGCTGTTTCTGCGCTACTCTAGCCGCCGTGCGTCGTTTCGGTCCATTGGCAGCCCCCCGACGCCGCCCTCAGCGTTTCGCTGAGTCCACCCATGAAACCCTGGATGATCCCCACCAGCACGGTGCGGCACAAAGTGGCGTGAATTGTGTCCACGACCCAGGCGAGAAACTCATCGGTTTCCGCTGACGAAAGGGGCAACCACGACCGCACCGATCGGACAACCGCCTCCTCATCCCGCAGGAAAGGGAAGAGAATGAACCGGACCAGTACCGTCGCGCTTTTCCAATGATCTTATCGCCCAGACCGTGCTACTCTTCGCCTGTGCGACGTGAAGGCGGAATGACGTCCGGGGGCTCGCCCGGCCGGGCGCGACTGAAAGACCGGGTGGCTCCCACCGCCTCGGCCCCCCTGCGGCTCTCTGCTCCCACCCCGACTGGGGAACCGGCAATCACCTGGGGCGAGACGCACCCTCACCTCGCCGCCATCGTCGAGGACTCCAATGATGCCATCTTCAGCCGCACCCTCAAGGGCACCATCACCACCTGGAACGCGGCGGCGGCACGCATCTTTGGTTTTCACGCGGAGGAAATCATCGGCCGACCCAGCCGCGTGCTCGTCCCGCGGGGACACCGCGACCAGTTCCGCAAACTCGTGGCCCGCATCCGCCGGGGTGAAGTCGTGCAGCACTTTGAGACGGAGCGCCTGCGCAAGGACGGGCGGCGCATCCACGTCTCGCTCACGCTATCGCCGATCCGCGATTCCGCGGGTCGGCTCACCGGCTTTTCTACCATCGCCCGCGACATCACCGAGCAGCAGCGGGTGCGCGAGGCGCTGGAACGCCGCGAGCGTGAGTTGGCCGATCTGTTCGAGGAGGCCTCCGTGGGGTTGCTCCTGACCACCCGCGACGGCCGAATCCTCCGCGCCAACCCGGCCCTGCTGGGCATCCTGGAGTGCAAGTCGGACGAGTGCGTCGGCCACGCGTTGGCCAAATTCCATCCCGACCCTGCCGTACTGTCCGAGCTGTTGAAGCGCCTGGCCGGGCGCGAGACGTTGCGCAACTTCCAGACGGCACTGCGTTCGCGCCGAGGGCAGGTGAAGGAAGTCCTGGTGGACGCCAGCGCGTTTTGGGAGAACGGGAAAGTCGCCCACACCCGCTGGTTCATCCGTGACATCACCCGGCGCAAGCAACTCGAGCGCGAAGTCCTCGCCACCAGCGAACGCGAGCGCCGCGCCTTCTCCCGGGAACTCCATGACAGCCTCGGCCAGCAACTCAGCGGTATCGCCTACCTGAGCAACGTGGTGCGCGAGCGGCTCGCTGAGCAGGGCTTGGCGGAAGCCTACGAGGTCGCACGCATCTCCAGGCTGCTCAAACAAGCCCTCGAGGAAACCCGCCGCGTGTCCCGCGGCCTGTCGCCGGTCCGGCCGGAACCGGAAGGACTGGGCACCGCTTTGAACGAGCTCGCGGCGCACACCCGCGGCGTGTTCGGCATCACGTGTCGCTTTCGTTGCACCAGACCGGTGCGGCTTTCGGACAGTGAAGCCGCCACCCACCTTTACCGCATCGCGCAGGAAGCCGTGAACAACGCCATCCGGCATGGACGAGCGGGACGCATCACCATCGGCCTGAACCACCGGCGCGGCCAGATTGTCTTGAGCATCGCGGACAACGGCCAAGGCATCGGCGCTTTGTCGCCGAAAAGAAAGGGGCTAGGTCTACGCGTCATGCAATACCGCGCCGGATTGCTGCAAGCCACGGTGTCGGCGCGTCGCCGGCCCACGGGCGGAACCGAAGTCCGTTGCGTCGCGCCGGCCTCCAGCCTGAGAGCGCCAGAGCCCCCCCGCTGATCGACACGAAAACCCCATTCACCATGCCGACCTCCCAATCGACACCCTCGCCCAGAACCCGCAAGCGAATCCTCATTGTGGACGACCACCCCATTGTGCGCGAAGGCTTGGTGCAGCAGATCAACCGTGAAGCGGACCTAGTGGTCTGCGCCCAGGCCAGCAATGCCTCGCATGCACTGGGCGCGGTCGAGGAGCACAAGCCCGATCTTGTGCTGGTGGACATCAACCTGCCGGGCCGCAGCGGCCTCGAACTCATTCGCGACCTCCGTGCCGTCAGCCCCAGGTTGCCGATGCTGGTGCTTTCCATGCACGACGAATCCGTGTTCGCCGAGCGCGTGCTGCGGGCTGGCGGACGCGGCTACGTTTCCAAGGAAGCGGGCGGCGACAAGCTCCTGGAAGCCATCCGGCGCGTGCTCAGCGGACAGATCTACGTGAGCGAAACGGTCTCCACGCGGCTGCTCGACAGCCTCTCCGGCAAGCATTCGGCACGCACGGTGTCCCCGGTGGAACAGTTGACCGACCGCGAACTGGAAGTTTTCACGCTCATCGGCCAGGCCAAGGAGACCAAGGAGATCGCCCGGCGGTTGAACATGAGCGGCAAGACGGCCGAGGCCCACCGCGCGGCCATCAAGCGCAAGCTCAAGCTCAAGACCGGCCCCGAACTCACCCGCCACGCGGTCTTGTGGGTCGAGGCGACGCATTAAAGGAGAGTCACTGATCCTGCCCCCGTTGTTTTTCACGTGCGCAGGAACCTGGCAAGCCACGTCGGGTTGACTCGCCTTGGCGTGGCTTGAGTCGCAGCCGAACCGCCCTCAAACCTTCAATCCGACGGGACAGCCCAAGCGGGTAGTCGTTTCGCTGACGCACCGCTCGGAACGTGACCAATACCCGTGCGCCTTCCCCCCGGGTTATGCTCCCAATGTCATGAGAATGATCCGTTCACAATTGCCAAGGTCCGCGATCGCGGTCTGGGCCTGCCCTCTTTTCGTGGTGCTGACGGTTGCGGCGGCGGGCGCACCGGCCGAGTTCCCGCTGAAGACGGTCCGCCTGACGAGCCAGGAAGCTTGGCAGAGCCCGGGGCGGTCGGGAGGCTTCATCTATGCGGTCAGGCCGGAGGCGATCCACCATGAGCCCTCCGCCACATCCTCGCGCCCACTCTACGGAACCGTGCGTGGAGGCTTAACCTTCCGTCTGGATGAATCCAAGGGCACGGGCAAAGGGTACGACCGCCTGCTCCTTGACCTTGACCGCGATGGCGACCTCGCGGATGAAGATCTTCATTTCAGTGTGAAGGGCGCAACCCCGCGCAGAAGCGCCCCGACCCGCGCCCTGTTCGGTCCCATCGACGCACCGCTCGCCGCGACCGCTGAATCCGTGCGGCCCGGCTTGTATGCTCAGATGACCCTCTACGATCCCAAGCGTCTGGCTGGTCCGGAGTTCAGACCGGACAGCATGGTCGGGCACCTGCTGCTCAAGCCTTCATTCTATCTGACTACGACGGTCGCGGTCGAAGGCGTGCGCCAGCGGATCGCCCTGTTTGACGGGGACTGCAACTTCCATCTAGGGGACTGCCTGAAGCTGCCCATGACCGCCGAGATCGATCCCGAGGAGTGGGATCTTCAGCCAGCCGATTACCTCGTGCGCGACCGAGATGGGTCCGGCCGGTTCGAACGGAAACCGACGTGGGAGGGGGCGGAGTTTCTCGGTACGCCCACCTATTTCGGAGGCCAACCTTTTGTGCTGTCAGTCAACAAAGCGATGACGACGCTTCGTCTTGAACCCTATGCGGAGCCGCTGGGAACGTTGATCCCGACCAGCGAGCGGCCGCTCCGCTCCCTGACGCTCTTGCAAGCCGATGGGACCGGTCAGGGAGAGGTTCTGACTCCGGGTCTCCTGGATGGCAAGGTGCAGGTGCCGGTCGGCACCTACCGGTTGTTGAGTTGCGTGCTCGCCGCGCAGGTAGGGGATGGGGTGTGGACCATGGTGGTCTCCCGCCGCACCGCCGAAGGGGAGACGGTCAGTGTGGAGGCAGGGAGCACCTCGCAACTCCGATGTGGAGTGCCGTTGATCCTGACGGTTCAGGCTACCAACGTCGAGCCAGAGGCGCTTTGGGGCCTGTCAGTTCTTCCCACGAAGCCCCGTCCGGCGGAGGTGCACCTCAAGGCTCGTGTGACCGGTGCCGGTGGAGAACTCTACGCAGGCTTCCGGCAGGGCAAGAACCTGAATCACATGAAGGGCATGGGTCCGCCCCGTTTCGAAGTCATCGACCCGCGCGGATGGCGGATCGGCCGCGGGACTCTGGCCAGACAGGAGCAGGGCGCCTACACCGGAAGCTGGAAGGTGCCAGCCTGGTACGCCGGTCACGACGTCGCCTTCAGGGCCGAGTTCGATCTCGGGGCTCTGGATTCTCTCAAGAGCGAGCCCATCGCTGTGCAACTGCAGGAATGAACTTCCTGACCTCGTTCCAGATCTGCCGGCCGCAGCGACAAATCAGATGCGGCGCGACCGCGTTCCCGGAGGAACCGCTAGTCGTTTCACTGAGAGGAGCCTGGGAAGCCGTCCAATAGGCGGCCAACGGCGGGGAGGTTAGGTTGCGACCAGTGATAAAGAAAAGAGCAAACCTGCGCAAACCCGCGCACCGCAGCAGGCCGGCAGCCATCCCGGCGCTTCGGTCTTGCGTGCCACTTGTGCAGCACATGAAAGGCGATCTTCAACCCCGACAGGTCGTCCCGATCTCCTTCTGGCGGTCTTCCGCATGGCCACTGGTCATGCACCCCGTGTCTCAACCGTATGAGGACCTCCCCCAAAGCTCGAGCACAGCCCGCGCCCTCGACTCCCAGTATCACCAAACTCATGGTCCGGCAGCACGCCCGCCGGATCTACCGCGACCGATGGCAGCGCCGGCCGCTGACGAAACGCGAATGGCGTCTGGCCGAGCAGGACTTGGTGCGGACCCTCGAAGCCGAAGCGTTCTGAGCGCGCGTCCCGCCTGCCGCGGTTCCTGGAATGTCGCCGTCTTCTGTCCAGGCCCTCCGGCGGGTGAGCACGCGCGAAGGCGGCTCGAACAAACCCTCGCCACGTTGAACCTCCGGGTGCAATGCCACTTTCGCCAGTGGCTGTTTTCGGAGTTGGATGGCCTGTCCGAATTCGAAGCGGCGGTGGATCACGCTCTCGAGGCGGACCTGGTCATCGTCTCCTTGCGAGGTCACGAGCCTTTGCCTGACGGCCTTCATGCGACTCTCGCCGAGTGGCTGATTCGCTCCGGGCTGGACTCCAGCCCATTGGCCATCACATTCGACGATTGCATCGTGGCGGATGAAACCTGTGAGGGACTCCTCGCCACCCTGCGCCGCTTGACCGACCGCGCTCATCTGCCACTTCGCACGGACTTCCGCGACGCGGTGTGGGCGGCGTGGGATTTGTGGCAATGGTGGCACTTTCCCTGGGCGGCGGCAGAAGCCTCTCTCGCTCGCCGCCGCACCCATTCACTTACGGGACCACGCGGGGTGGTAGAACGTTGCCGCCGGGTTTCCCCGAGTCGAGCTCGCGCTGGAACCGGTGGGACCAGACAGCACCCGTTCACTGTCTCCCACCACGAACCCTCATTGGGGCGATGCCAGTCATGAGCCGCGGGAAGCTCTTCCGGCCAGCGAACAGGCCGGATGCGGACGCAGCCCAAGCCACCGCCGAGTTAAGCCGGGGGCGGCTGTGCGTGCGCCTGCCCCGGCAGACCGGGGTCCGAGTGGTGCCCTTGTCTGTGAAAGCGGAAGACCGAATGGCGTTCCGCCGACGCGACTGTGAAACATGAATCGCGGCCAACATGCATCCGCCGGCCGCAGGCTGTCGGACCCGCCGCATCAAAAAGCCGGATCGCCGCGAACCGGCGGCCAAGGGCGGCAGCTTGCCTGAATTCCAGCGGGTGCCGCCTCGCAGAACCGACGCTGGAGGAAGTGAGATGAGAATCTTGAGCAACGACTGGACAGAAATCACAGGAGCCGTGAACATGACCGCAGTCAACTTTGACGGCGAGCCTCCGCTCGCGCTGGAGGCCGAGATACTCTACGAGGACTTTGCGACCGGGCTTCGCGCCCATTTCTTGGTGCACCAAATGAAGGCGTGCCTTGGCGCCGGCATCCATGTGATCGAGCACCTCTGGCGCCTCGACGTGTTGCGTCATCCAGAGCTGCGGAACCAGGCTGTGGAGGAGGCGCGCCCCGCGCAGGTCGTGGTTGTGTCGGCCCACGGCGACGGGGCTTTGCCTGGTTCGCTCAAGGACTGGACAACCGAATGGTTGCCCCGCCGGAGCAAAAACGCCCTCGGAGTGATTCTCTCCCTCGACGCACGCCTCGAAAGGCTGGCCGCCGGACTCCCCTTCGTGCATGGCTTTCAGCACCTTCTCGGCAAGAGTCCTTTGGACCTCGTCCTGTGCTTCGGCGAAGGGCCCATCGCGAGCGCGCTGACCGAGCGCCACGAGATGAACGAACACCGGCGCGAGCCGCTCGCCCGGCTGGGGGATTCCGGCGACTGGTGTTACGGCATCCGAGAATCGGGCATCAACGAATAGACAAGGCCGGCTGCGCGGCTCAAGTTCGAAACAATCTCATGAACGCTCACACCAAGGAACAACTGTGCATGGGCAAAAGAGAACTTCCCGCCCCCGCTCCGGCGCGGGCAAAAGGCCCGTAAGACGGCTGAGCCCGCGCCGGAGTCTGCCCGCTAGGGCCAACTACTCCGGCCGCTTCACCTGAGCCATGCGTTGCTCTTGCTATGCCCGAGCGTCAACAACTCCAACCATGTGAGAGAAAGGAAAAGCCATGCGTTCCATCCACATCACCAGTGACAACCATCGCCGTCTGCAGGAACTCCTCCTCGGGCCGAACTCGAATCAGGACCGTGACCATGAGGCCCTGTTGGATTTGCAGAGCGAGTTGAACCGCGCCCGAGTCGTGCCACCGCAAGAAGTGCCTCCGGACGTTGTCACGATGCATTCCCACGCCCGCGTTCTCGACGTGGACACTGGGGAGCAGATGCTGTTCAGGCTGGTGTTTCCGGAAGAAGCGAATGTTGACGCGGGTCAACTTTCAGTCCTGGCTCCGCTCGGCACCGCTATCCTCGGTTACCGGGCAGGGGACACGTTCCAGTGGAAAGTGCCCGCGGGAGTGCGGAATCTGAAAATCCTGGAAGTCCTGTTTCAGCCCGAGGCGAATGGACGGTACACCGATTGAGGAACAGTGGGACACGGCGTGGGCCGCGCGGAGACCTGCTCCGGTGGGCACTGACCGTCGGTTTCATCCCGAACTCCTGGCGATCTTGCATGATTGGCAGGCAGCCAGGTCGCTGTTGGAGCTATGGAGTTCATCAGCGTTTCACTGAGTCGGCAGTCGGGATTGCGCACCTTTCAGCACGCCGGCGGGCACGCTATTGTATCCATAGGTAAGAACCAGCGTAAGTGGACGACTGGCCGTGAGCCTGAACCATGTATGCCAGCAAGATGAAGAGGCGCCGCGACGAAAGCGGCGCGCGTTAGAGACTCCCGATCCGGACCGGAGGCTATTTCGCCCAATTCAAGGCCGCGCCCGTGTTCCTGTCGGACGAAAGCATGGACCGCTTCTACCACGGCTTCTGCAACAAGACGCTCTGGCCGTTGTTCCACTACTTCCCTTATCTGACGCGCTACGAGCAGGACTACTGGGAAGAATACCAGAACGCCAATCGAGCGTTTGGCGAGGCGGTGCTCAACGTGCTGCGCCCGGACGATGTGTGCTGGGTGCATGATTACCAGCTCATGCTGCTGCCGCGGCTGATTCGCGAGCGCTTTCCGGACCTGCCCATCGGCTTTTTCCTCCACATCCCTTTCCCATCCTTCGAAGTGTTTCGACTGCTGCCGGCGGCCTGGCGGACGGAGATCATCGAGGGTCTGCTGGGGGCGAGTTTGATCGGCTTCCACACGCATGACTACACGCGCCATTTTCTGGGCTGCGTGCTGCGGACCAGCGGCTACGAACACCAACTCGGCCAGCTCACCCTCCGGGACCGCGTGGTCAAGGTGGACACTTTCCCGATGGGGATTGACTTCGACAAGTTCGCCCAGGCGGCTGGCGCGCCCGAAACCGAGGAACGGGTGGCGGAACTCCGCCAGAAGTGCACCGGGCGCAAGGTCATCTTCTCCGTGGACCGGCTGGACTACACCAAGGGTCTCATCAACCGGCTCCGCGGCTACGAACTGTTCCTGAAGCGCAACCCGCGTTGGCGCGGGAAAGTGGTGTTTGTGCTGTCGGTCGCGCCGTCGCGCATGGGTGTCGAAACCTATCAGGCCATGAAGCTGGAGATCGAACAAACGGTTGGCCGGATCGTGGGGGCCTACGGCACCGTGTACTGGACGCCGTTGATCTACCAGTACCGGAACCTTTCGTTCGATGAGATCGTGGCGATGTACCGGCTCTGCGACGTGGCGCTCATCACCCCGCTGCGCGACGGCATGAACCTCGTGGCCAAGGAATTCCTCGCCTCGCGCACGGATCAGACCGGCGTGCTCATCCTCAGTGAAATGGCGGGCGCGGCGAAGGAGCTGGGCGAGGCCATCATCATCAGTCCGTTCCATCACGGCGAGATCGCCACCGCGATCGAACAGGCGCTCGCGCTCCCGGCCGAGGAGATGGTCAAGCGCAACCAGATCATGCAGGACCGGCTCCGGCGTTACGATGTGAACCGGTGGGCGACCGAGTTCATCCAGACCCTGCTGGCCACTCAGAAGGTGGAGGCGGCGTGCCGCGCGCGATCGCTCACCGGCAAGGCCCACACCGCGCTGGTGCAGCAGTATCAAGCCGCGGCCCACCGGGTGCTGCTGCTGGATTACGACGGCACGCTGGTTCCCTTCGTCGGCCATCCCCAGTTGGCCCGGCCGGACGCGGAGGTGCTGGCCCTGCTTTCCGCCCTGGGGACGGAGCCGGGGAACGAAGTGGCGATCGTGAGCGGAAGGCCGCGGGGCGACCTCGAGGAGTGGTTCGGGCACCTGCCGCTGGCGCTGGTGGCGGAACACGGCGTGTGGTTGCGGCCCCGGGGCGGAGACTGGCGCATGTTGCGGACCCTCTCCACCGCCTGGAAGACCCAGGTCCGTCCTATCCTCCAACTCTACGTGGACCGGTTGCCGGGCGCTCTGCTGGAGGAAAAAGAGTTCTCGCTGGCGTGGCACTACCGTCGGGCCGACCCCGAACAGGCGCCGGTGCGCGCGAAGGAGTTGCTGGATGATCTGGCCGATTACACCCGGAACGTCGATGTGCAGGTGCTGGAAGGCAACAAGGTCATCGAGGTGCGCAACACCGGCATCACCAAAGGCACCGCCGCGATGGAATGGCTGGGCGGCCAACCCGCGGAGTTCATCCTGGCCGTCGGCGATGACTGGACGGACGAGGACCTGTTCCAGGCGCTGCCGCCGAGCGCCTATTCCGTGCGCGTCGGACTGGCTCGCACTGCGGCGAAGTATCACCTGGGCAGCCACACCGCGGTCCGGCGCCTCCTCCGGGAGTTGAGCGAAACCGTCCACCCGATGGGACCCTGAGAACGCTCGACCATGAACGCCTACCACCGTCTGGGTTTGGACCAGGACCCCTTCTGGTACAAGACCGGCGTCATCTACGAACTTCACGTCCGCGCCTTTTGCGACAGCGACGGCGATGGCGCCGGCGACTTCCGGGGACTGACGAGCAAACTCGACTACCTGAAGGATCTCGGGGTGACGGCGCTCTGGCTCCTGCCGTTCTATCCTTCACCGCTGCGAGATGACGGGTATGACATCGCGGACTACCATAACGTCCATCCCCATTACGGCACGCTGGCAGACTTCAAGGGGTTCCTGCGCGAGGCCCATCAGCACGGGCTGCGCGTGATCACGGAACTGGTGATGAACCACACCTCCGACCAGCATCCTTGGTTCCAGCGCGCCCGCCGCGCGAAGCCAGGCAGTCGCTGGCGCAACTTCTACGTCTGGAGCGACACTTCGGAGAAGTACCGGGATGCCCGGATCATCTTCAAGGATGTGGAGGTTTCCAACTGGGCCTGGGACCACACCGCCCAGGCCTACTACTGGCACCGCTTCTTCGCGCACCAACCGGACCTCAATTACGACAACCCGGAGGTCTTCGAGGAGATGGTCAAGGCGCTGGATTTCTGGCTGGACCTGGGGGTTGACGGTCTCCGGTTGGATGCCGTGCCCTACCTC
>Ga0315274_10006808_pt1 | contig 16614 bp, 12 predicted proteins | sample YL17G02_20_MG_FD_203700 | JGI IMG/M metagenome (GOLD analysis project Ga0315274, IMG submission 203700) | Sediment microbial communities from Yellowstone Lake, YNP, Wyoming, USA - YL17G02_20 | ecosystem: Environmental > Aquatic > Freshwater > Lake > Sediment | place: USA: Wyoming | collected...
CCCCCCAAAAAAAAAAAAGCAAAAGAGAAACTCGTGCCTCGTCTTTCCTCTCCCTACGCTCTCTCTCTCTCTCTCTCTTTCTCTAATCTCTTCTTCCTTCTAGCGCCTCCCCCCGTCTCCCCACGATGGGCGCCGACTACTACGGCGTCCTCGGAGTGGACAAAAAGGCCGATGACGCCGAGCTGAAGAAGGGTAAGAGGTTGCAAAAGAATGGAAAGGCGATGAGAAGAGAAAAAAATGAAGAAGCATCGATCGAGCTTTGCGCCTTCATCTTTCCTTCTCCTCCTTGCTCACAAACCTTCCAAAACCTCATCACGCCTCCACTCACAGCCTACCGGAAGCTGGCGATGAAGTGGCACCCGGTGAGAGGAATAGAGAAGAAGCAAGGGTCAGGGAGAGAGAAACCCAAGGAGCACTCAATGAGATCGTTTTCCTTCCGCACAGCTCACCTCGTTCGACCCCGTCGCTCGACCCCGGGGGGGGGGGGGACAAAAAAAAAACCACGCAACAGGACAAAAACCAGGGCAACCCCGCCGCGGCCGACAAGTTCAAGCTCGTCTCCGAGGCCTACGAGGTCCTGAGCGACCCGGACAAGAGGCAGGTCTACGACGTCTACGGGGAGGAGGGCCTGAAGCAGGGCGCCCCGCCCCCGGGCGCGGGGGGCTTTGGCGGCGGCGGGCCCGGGGGGCACCCTTTCGGCGGCTCTGGCGGCGGCGGGGGGGGCGGCGGCCGCGCGGGAGGAGCGGGCGGGTTCACGCCCCGCTCCGCCGAGGACATCTTCCGCGAGTTCTTCGGGGCCTCGATGGGCGGCGGCGGCGGCGGCGGCGGCGGCGGCTTCGAGGACCTCTTTGGCGGCGGCGGCGGCTTCGGAGGGATGGGCGGCGGGGGCGGCTTTGGCCAGCAGCAGCAGTACCAGCAGCAGCAGCCCGCACCGAAGGACCCCGACGTCTCCCACGCCCTCAGATGCACGCTCGAGGAGCTCTACACGGGGGCGACCAAGCGGGTCAAGCTGACGCGGACGGTCGTCGACCGCGCCTCGGGGAGGCCGGCCGGGAAGGAGGAGGTCCTCTCGATCGAGGTCAAGCCGGGCTGGAAGGCGGGCACCAAGGTCCGGTTCGAGGGCAAGGGCGACGAGCGCCCCGGGGCCAGGGCCGGGGACATCGTCTTCGTGATCGAGGAGAAGCCGCACGAGCGGTTCCGGCGCGATGGGAACAACCTGGTCCACGTCGCCAAGGTCGGCCTGGCCGACGCGCTCTGCGGCCCGACGGTCGAGGTCGAGACGCTCGACCGGCGCATGCTCGCGGTCTCAGTCTCCGGGGTGGCGACGCCCACGGCGACCAAGGTCGTCAAGGGCGAGGGGATGCCGCTGAGCAGGGACCCGAAGGCGAAAGGCGACCTGCACGTGCGGTTCGAGATCAGGTTCCCGAGCAAGCTCGGCGACGAGGAGAAGGCGCTGGTGCGGAGGGCGCTCGGAGAGAAGGCAGCAGGCGGAGAGGCGGCGAGTCCAGCGTAGAGAGAGAGATACTTCTTTATCCTCTTCTAGTTTTTGCTCTTAGTTTTTCGTTGAGAGAGAGAGAGAGAGAGGGAGTAAAAATGAAATCAGCTTTTTTTTTGAGCGTCAGTGGAGGGAGGGAGGTAAGACGAAGAGGGAGGAAAGACAAGGCGAAGAAGATTGAAAAAAAACTCTCTCCACTTTCTATTTTCCCTCCGCGATTTTCTGCCCGCCCAGGGCTCAGTCCATCCCTTCGGCGCGCAGCCCGGCACGAAAGGCATGGCGCTCCGCCTCGGCTTGAACATTCGTGAGCTTGAGGGCGGCGTGCGTGTGCACAGGGTAAGAGAAAGAAACAGAGAGGAAGCGAGACGGGCTCATTGGGGACTGCACGAGCGACGAGGTAGCATCCGAGTGAGACGACAGTTGGGAAAGGAAAGAGTCGACTGAACGCAAATGCACAGCTCGGGCCCTCTCCTCCGCCTCGTTCGGCTCTCTTTCCTTCTGCTGTGACAAGTGGAACGGATAATCGCTTCCCTCCCCCCCCTTCCCCCGAGGCGAGCTCACGCGCTGTTAGGCGGGCGCCGGAACGAACGAGCTTGCTTTGAGTCGAAAAAGAAAGAAAACGCTCAAAATTCCAATTCCATTTTTCTGGACCTAAAAAAAAACTCCTAGGAGCTCAACGGCCGCAGGGTCACGGTCCTCAAGCACGGCGACGCCGTCCACTGCTTCGACAGCCTCTGCCACCACCAGGGCGGCGACCTCGGTGGCCTGGGCGACATCGAGGACTTTAAGGGAACCTGCGTCATCCGCTGCCCGGTCCACCGCCGCCGCGTCTCGCTCGCGACGGGCGACGTCGTCGACACCGACCTGTTCGGCAACGTCTGCGCCGCGCCGGGCGGGCCGAAGCAGAGGATCCACGCGTGTTATGTCGATGTCGACGGGGCCGTGCGCGTGGTGCTGAATTCCACGGACCTGCCGAGGGAGAGCGACAAGTACAACTTGGTTTCCGGAGGGGGCGCTGCTGGGGCTTCTTCGTGCTCTGCCGGTGGTTCTGCTGCTGCTGCTGTCGCTGCTGCCGCCGCCGCCGCCGCCGCATCTGTTTCTGCTCCGGCAGCGGCGGCGCCGTTCATCGTTGGTGGTCTCGGCGGCTCTGGCCGCGGGCTGGGCGGATTCGGGGCCGTCACCGCGACTCGCGGCCGCGGGATGACCCCCACTCCTTCTGCAGCAGCAGCAGCAGCGGCCTCTCTCCCTTCTCCTGTCGTCGTCCCCGGCGCTTCGCTCGCCGGGGGCAACAGCGGCGGGCTCACCCCTTACGCCGGCTCCGACGCCGCCACGAAATACGAGGCGCAGAGACTCGAGGAGGCCGCCAGAGTGGCAGCAGCAGCAGCAGCAGCGACGGCGAGGGAGGCGGGGCATTTGGTCGCCCCCCCCGCTCCTCGCGCCGCTCGCGCCGCTTTCGCCTCCTCCTCCTCCTCCTCCCTCAGCGGCGACTCCTCCTCTTCCGACGCCTCGCCCTCCACCTCTCCGCCCATCCCGGGCTACTACAACCCGAACCGACACACGCGTAATCAGGGCCAGGGGGGCGCCAGCGGCGCCGGCGCGCGAGGCGGCAGCGCCGGCGCCGCGGCAAACAATTACGGCTACGGCAGCGGCAGCAGCGGCGGCAACACCGATGCCTCCGCCGCCTCCGCCGCGCCGCAGCAGCAGCCGCCGCCGTCTTCAGTGATGGAGGCCTTCAGGGCCCGCAAGGGAGGAAACGCCTGGGCTTCTGCTGGAGCCCAACAGCAGCAGCCGCAGAAGCGAAACCCGCTGCTCGCGTCGCCGTCGAGGTCGGCCTTTGCCTCGCGCGGCGCCGCCGCCCGCGCCGCCGTCGCCCGCGCCGCCTCTGCCTCCGCTGCCGCCGCGGCGGCCGCCTCGCCCGCCCCAGCGCTGCAGCAGGCGATCCTCAGCGACTACTTCTCCCCCGCCGCCGCCGGGGCGCACCGCGCGACGAGGATGATGATGGCCGCTGGAGGAGCGCAGGAGGGGGCTGCTGCGATTGCCGATGCTGCTGGCGTGACTCTGAGAGGAGGCGCTGTCTCGCCTCCGCTGACGCAGCCCGACAACGACATTGTCCTTTCGATGGAGTTTTGACTTGGCTGCTCTTCCGATTTCATTTGCCTCCCTGCCTCAACTCACTTGGAATTTATATGAAAACAAAAAAAACACGAAACGACCTCCTGCTTCTCTTCAGCACCCAGAGACTTGTAAACAATGCGATTCGACGCTTTCCTCGCTGTTCCAATAAGAGAGAAGCACGAGAGAGACAGCACGAGAGAGAGAGAGAGAGAGAGAGAGAGAGAGAGAGAGAGAGAGAGAGAGAGCGAGAGAGAGAGAGAGAGAGAGAGAGAGAGAGAGAGAGAGAGCAAAGGAAATATTGAGGCTCTTTTAAAATTCAGGTCGATTTCTTCTTTCTTTTCTTGCACCCGTAAAAAAAACAGAAGAAGCAAAGAAGCGAAAGAGCAAAAAACACACTGCAGACAATCCTTCTTTTCTATCTTCACGCCTTGACCCTGCCCAGCGTCTTGGCCTTCTCGTCGCTCGTCTGGAAGCGCCCGTGCCCAAACTTGGACGCCGTGTCGATGAACTTGAGCTTGATCTCCTCGAGCGCGTTGCGCGACGTCTGCGGCACCAGAGACCTCCGCAGCGTGATGCACCGCTTCTTCGACCCGGGGATCGCGCCCTTGAGCACGATGTAGTCCTCGTCGACCACGCCGTAGTGGGGGAAGCCGCCCATGGGCGTGATGTCCTTGTCGGTGACGTCGTACTCGGTCGTCGCCTTGTGCGACTCGTCGCCCTTCTTGCCGATCTTGTAGACCTTTTTGTTCATCTCCGTGCGGTGGTGGAAGCCGTGCTGGCCGGCGCGGGCCACGGTCCACATGACGCGCGAGGGGTGCCACGCGCCGATGCACGCGACCTTGCGCAGCCCGCGGTGCGTCTTGCGCGGCAGGCGGGACACTCCCCAGCGCGCCACGACGCCCTCCGTCCCGCGCCCGCGCGTGATCGCGATCGCGTCGATCATCTCGTCCTGGGAAAACACGGCGTCGATTCCCACGGGCTGCTCGAAGAGGCTCAGCGCGAAGTCGACCTTGTCCTCGACGGACCCGCCGTTGACCTGCACCTCGGCGAGGTGCGCCTTCTTCTGCCCGATGCCGACGGCGCGCACGTTGGTGTGCGCGAGCACACGGATGACCGTCGCGTGCTTCTTGAGCTGCTCGGCGGTGGCCGCGGACTTGGCGGCGTACCCGCCCTCGCCCGCCGAGTACTTGGTGAACGCCTTCTTCTTGGCCTTGTACCAGTTCTTGTAGAAGCGGCGGCGGAGGTCGTCGCCGAGGTGCTCGGCCCAGAGGGCCCCCAGCGACCGCAGGCCGCGCGAGGTCGGCACGTAGCCAACGACGCCGACGATGACCATCGGCGGCGTCTCGACGACGGTCACGGCCTCGCAGGTCTCCTTCTTGTGCAGCTTGGACCCGGGCTTGTCGACGTCGCGCACGATGTGCGTCATGCCCGCCTTGTAGCCCATGAACGAGGTCAGGTGCGGCGGCTTGGACGCGTCGTCCTTGGGGAAGGACTTGCACTTGCCCTTGCCGCGACGGCAGCGCTTCTTGGGGAGGAAGCCCAGGGAGCCGTGGCGGGGCTCTGTTTTGATGTTGTTGTTGGTGTTCGGGGTTGGAGGGAGGAGGGCGGAGGGAGGGAGTGTTGGTGAGCGAGCGACGGAGGAGAAAGAGAGGGAGGAGAGGGAGGGAGAAAGAGAGGAAAGAGGGAGAGAGAGAGGAAAGGTCGAGCAGCGATCGAAGGAGAGGTCGCAAGGCAAGAGATCGACGGCGGCTTTCGATTTCTTCTCTTTCTCCCTCTCTGTCGCGCAGAGACAAGGGCGTGAAACAAGTAGCGAATGCCTCTGGGAGCTCGAGCGATCCGACTTTCATCACATTCTCGAGGGAGAGAGAGATAGCAAGAAGGAGAGAGAGATGGCCGGAGCAAGGGCTCCGCCTCTCTCAACTGTCAGCCGCCGCCTCATTCAATCAATCTCGAGAACGTAAGTCTCTAATCATTCCCCGCTTCTTCCGGCTTCGCCGCATCCTTCTCTCGTCCCAGCTTGAATGACGATGGGCTCCGAAAAGGCATTGATGCTCTTTCGGATCACCAGAAGATCCAAGCAAGGGGCGCAGGAGGCGGCAGAGCAAGGAAGAGAGCGAGGTGATGATTGGCGACGACGGCTGATCGAAAAAAGCAAAGAGCTTCTTCGATCAAGCCCGCTCCTTGCGCGGACTCGCACGCGCGCGCGCGCTGGTCTCTCACGAGCTGCCCTTCGGAGAGGAGCGCGAGGATGCTTTCTGACTGAAACGTACGTTCAAACTTCCGGTGCGACATGGCTGGAGTTGACGCGCGGGGACTGCAGTGCTTTGAAGTGAAGGAAAAAAAAAGTGAGAGCAAGCAGAGAAGAGAGCGCAACGAGCAAAAAAAGAAAGAAAAAAAAGCTCGCTTTCCCCTCGCTCGCTCTGCCGTTTCCTTCTGCTTTCACTCTTTTCGTCTTCTTTCGTGCGCACTCTCGTGCGCCCCGCAGAGCCAGGGAACGGCAAGTTCTTCACAGCGTCTCTCTCCTTCGACAGCGCCTCGATCCTTTCGACACGGCCTCTCTCTCGCGAGCGGAGAAAAAAAACTAGAGGAGACCTTTTCGGCCGTCGAGGATCGGAGAAAAAGAAGGGCGAACAACCCATCAAACGACACTTTTCAGAAGACATGGAGGTCGGCACCGGAGCAGACGGCATCCAGCGCCTGCTCGCCGCCGAGACCGAGGCGCAGGCTATCGTCAGCGAGGCGCGCAAAGGTGAGAAAGAGAAGGAGAGAAGGAGAGTCGGCGGAGAGAAGAAGAGAGAGAGAGAGATGGGAACATCAAGGTTGCAAAACACGTCGCCGATGCCCATCTCAACCTCCTCTTCGACCAAGATAAAAACTCTTCTTCCACTCCCTCTTCACAGCCAAGGCCGACCGCCTCCGCGCCGCCAAGGCAGAGGCCGAAGCCGACGTCAAGGCCTACCGCACGACGCGAGAGGCCAACGCGGCGGCGGCCGCCTCCTCGGCGGCGGCGGAGGGGCAGGCGCATGCCCACTCCCTGGCCGCCGACGCCGCCGCGGCCGTCGAGGCGGTGAGGAAGACCGCGGCCGCCAAGCAGGGCTCGGTCGTCGACGCGCTGTTGAGCCACGTCCTGAGCGTCAATCTCCCTGCTGCCAAGTCGTAGAGAAAGTTGTTGAGAGGAGAGAGGTTGAGCTTTATTCGCGCTTTTGCTTTTCGCTCTTGTTTGTTTTTGGTTTTTTTCGTGTGGAAAAAAAGAAAAAGAGAACTACTTTCTTGATTTGTTTTAATTCCCAAGGACAAAGTGTTTCTCGTCGTCATCATCTTCTTTTACAGCAAAATCGGAGAAGAAAAAAGTGTGTCCCTTTCGAAAATGTGTGTTGAATGGAAAGTCAAAATGCGGGGAGAAAAATAAAAGTGCCGCGGTCCTCTCTCTCTCGAAGGGAAAAAAAAAATAGAACGAAGAGTGTTTTCCCCTCCCACCGTTTCGAAGAAGAACAAAGGAGCACTCAACCCCCGCCGGAAAAGAGAGGAGCATACGCTCCTCCTCTTCTCCGCGCCTACGCGGGCTTGTGCTGCAGCATCTGCGCCACGGTCAGCCCGCGCTCCTTGGCGACCATCTCGACCGTCCTCTGCAGCTTCAGGCCCTCGACTGCCGCGCGCGCGTTGTTGAGCGGGTTGCCCGAGCCGAGCTGCTTGCCGAAGGCGTTCTTGATGCCGGCCAGCTCGAGCACGACGCGCACGGCGCCCCCGGCGATGACGCCGGTTCCCTCGGAGGCCGGGCGCAGCATCACGCGGGCCGCGCCGAAGATGCCGTCGACGCGGTGCGGGAAGGTCGCGCCGCGCGTGAGCGGGACGGTGACCATCTCCTTCTTCGCGGCGATGACGGCCTTCTGGACGGCGTCGACGACCTCCTTGGACGTGGCGCAGCCGACTCCGACCTGGTTGGTGCGTTGGCGCGGACGCGTTTTTTTTTTTCGAGTTTGGAGGCAGGGATAAGGGGTGAGAAGAGGGGAAACAAAAAGAGGGGGGCGCGTGGCGGTTTTTGAGTTTTGGGCGCAGGCGAGAAAACGGAAAAAGGCGGCGGCCGAGAGAGGTGGTCCGAGATCAAGCTGTCGCCCCTTTGATTTCGTGCCTCTTGCTGCACTTCTTCTGGCCTCATTCGCATCGCATTCTCTCCAATACATCAAAAAGCGCGTTCCGAGCGGTTTGGAACGGTGTAACGAGATCGACGAGAGCACGGAATCGCGGCGTGAATCTCTCTCTCCCCCGCTCTTTTTCGCAACCACGAACGTCTTCAATCAAGCCTTTTTCCCCCTCTTTCTCTTCCAGTTCACTCACCTTGCCCTTCTCGTCTCCGACCACGACGACGGCCCTGAAAGACAGCTGCTTGCCTCCCGTGCAGACCTTGGTCACGCGAGAGACCTGGACGACGCGCTCCTGGAACTCGGGCGCCTCGGCCGACCCGTCGCGGCGCCCGCGACCGCCGCCGTCACCGCGGCCCCTCCCGCCGCTGCGGCCGCCTCCGCGGCCCCCACCGCGCCCGCCGCGGCGCCCTCCGGCGGGGACGATGCCGTCGGCCTCGTCGGAGGCGGCATCGACGATCTCGGCCGCGGAGGTGCGAGCGACGACGGAGGCGAAGCGAGCATTGTCGCCGTTGAAATTGCGCAGGAACGGTGCCGACGGGGCAGCCGCCGTCGCCGACGATGTAGACGCCCTGGAGGCGGTCGGCGCCGGCCTCGCGGCGGCCAGGCCCACGCGGGACGCCAGGATGACGCCCGCCATCTCGTGTTCGCGGGGACGAAAAGTTGAAGCGACGAGCGAGAGTGCTTGCCTCGGGGAGCCGATTCACTCTCGTCTCTCCGAGAAAGCTAGTAAGAGAAAAAGTGAAGACACGAAGTATTCGAAACGACGAGGGAAGGGAAAAAAAAAACTCGGAAGAAAAACTCGGAAGGGCAAAAAAATTACAACAGCGGGGCTTCCGCGACGGGTGGCGGCCCGCCACCCGTCGCCCGCCACCCGGCGGCCGCCACCCGGGTGGCGGCCCGCCGGGAGCGGCGGCGTTTTTCAAGCCGCGAGCAGCGCGGACGACTCAGCGTCGCCTCCCCGCCGACCGCCGCCGCCCTCCCTCCCCTTGCTGCCGCCGCCGCCGCCGTCGAGCCCCCGCCACGCGGCCCTCAGCTCCGCTCTGCCCCCTCTCAGCAAGAGGGCGGCCGCGGCCGAGAGAAGGACGCAGGGGCTCAAATAGAGAAGCGCCGGCTGGCCCGCGGAGCTGCCGAACCCGCGGGAGAGCGCGAGGAAGGTCAGGCAGAGGCCGAGGGCGTACCCGGCGACGGAGGCCCAGAGCGAGGAGAAGCACGCCAGGAGAGAGAGAGGGGAGGAGGGGGCGGCGCCCCCCGCGTCCTCCTTCCCGAGCCTCCGCAGCGCGTCCCAGCGCGCGGCGAACGCGACACACGCGCCGGGGACGACCACGTCCCCGAAGCCCAGCAGCGCGAACCCCGCCCTCGGGCCCCCCCTCTGCAGGGGGGAGAGCAGCACCAGCGCCGGGGTCGCGGTGGCCACCGAGACCATCACCGACCTCGACCGCGTCGCCCAGGGCTGCACGAAGACGAAGAAGACGTCGTTGCAGGCCGCGAGCAGCAGCAGCGCGGAGCAGGCCCGCAGGCTCGGGAGGCGGAGCCCCGTCGGGATCGAGGAGACGAGCGCGAGGGCGAGGAGGTCGTGGAGCGGCCAGACCCTGCGAGGGCCGCAGCGCAGCCAGACGAGGGCGGCGGGGAGGGCGGCGAGAGCGAAGCCGGCGAGGGTCGAGGCGCGGACGGCGTTCGCCGGCCGAGCCGCCTCCTCGCTCCGGGCCACTTCCAGCGCCCCTCCCTCCCGTGCTCCACCGCTCGAGCCCTTGCTCCAAAGGGCGGGGAGAGAGGGCAGGACGATTTGCCGCGCTTCCATCGAGGGGAAAAGTCTCGCGAAAAGGAGGCCCGCGGCGATTCCACTCGCCTCGCTCGCGCCGAACACGAAGAGCGCTGCCAGCAGGAACGAAAAGATCTTCGGGAAGAAGAAGGCAGCCAGGAGCGCAGAGGCCATGAGGGCCACGACGAAGGCGACGTCAGAGAGGGAAGAGAAGGCGAGAGGTTCGTCTTCGTCTCCCTCTCGCTCCTCTCCTTGGGCGGGAGCAGCCGCGGCCGCGGCGCCCTCTGAAGCCCTACTCCTCGTCCTCGTCCTCCGCTTCACTTCGTCCCTCGAGGCCAGCAGCGCTCCCAGCAGCAGACCCGAGATGGCGAGCGACCCGAGGACGAACGCCGAGGCGTCGACGAAGCCCGATGGGACGGGCTCGAAGATCCGGAGGAGCGTCGTCGCGCTCGCGGACGCGGGAGAAGAAGGCGGAGTGGAAGCGTCGGAGGCCGCGGCGAGGAGCCTCGCCCCCGTCGCGGCGTCGACCGAGACTGTCAGCGGCAGCGCCTCCAGCTCCTCCTCCCGCGAAGAGTTCCCGACTCCGAGGTAGACGCAGCCCTGGTCGCCGGCGTTGAACACGACGACGCTCTCGGCCCCGGCCTCTTTCGCTCTCTTGATCTTTTCGAGGAACGAGCACCCACCGCCCCTCGCAACAAGTAAGACGAACGAGGAGTTTCCACCGCCGGCGACGACGAGCTCCTTGCAGGCATCTATCGGCTCTGCGACCAGGAGACGCGCGGGCCTCGCCGCGGAGGCGTTCGCGGGGGCGGGCCAGGGCCCGAAGGGGCTCGGGAGCGCGTAAAAGGTTGGGGGTCGAGGTTTTTCCGAGGTCGTCGAGGTCGCTGCCGACGAGAACGATGTCGACGAGAACGATGTCGACGTCGCTTGCTCCTCCAACTCGAGCACTATCGTGCTTCCGTCACACGAGGGGTCCGAGGACGCCGACGACCAGGCGTCGGCCGAGCCACACGCGAGAAGGAGAGCGGCGAGAGCCCCCAAGAGGCATCCGAAGCGCCGCTTCATCGAAACGTTTTTTCGATGTTGTGATTTGGTTTCTTGGACTCGGTTTTCATATATATTTTTTCGAATGAATCACCAGCGACGACGACGCTTCGAGAGCGCCGCCTCTCTCGCGCTCTTCCTGTGCTTCCTCCTGGCATCAACCTCACGGGCGCTCGGAGATGGCGTCACGAACACGAAGGCTGAGGCCAAGGTCCGTCTCGAGAACGAGGAGAAAAGAGGATGAACGAGGGAAGGGAAGCCATTCGTTCGTCCGTGCGTTTGCTCATCGTCCTCGACCTCCCCCAACAAACAACAACAAAAAAAAAAACAGTGCGAGGACGTCTCCAAGCTCCCCTCCTCCGAGGACGCCTGCGCCTTTGCCAAGCTCCACTGCGACACGGGCTCCCTCATCCCCTACCCCGAGCTCTACTACTGCCTGGCGCAGCCCGCGGGCCCCCTCGCGGCGGCCCTCGCGGCTTTGCTGGCGGCAGCCGCGCTCGTCGCTTTGTTCCGCGCTCTGTCGGCGACGGCGGGGGACTACTTTACTCCCGCCTTGACCCGCGCCGCCGCGGCCGCGCGCATGCCTCCGCGGCTGGCAGGGGCGACGCTGCTGGCGCTGGGCAACGGCGCGCCCGATATCGGGGCCGCCGTCGCCGCGGCGCGCGGCGGAGCGCTCGAGCTCGCCGCGGGAGCGCTCTTGGGCTCGGGGCTCTTTGTGGGATGCGTCGTCGCCGGCGCGGTCGTCCGCGCGGCGGGCGGCGTCCCTGCCCGCGGGGCGCTGCTGCGAGACGTGTGCGGGTACGGGCTTGCCGTTCTGGGGGCCGTGCTGGTGCTCTCTCGCGGGGGAGCGGCGAGGGAGGGGAAGGGGGGAGGGGGCGGCGGCGGCAGGGCGGGAGGCGAGGAGCCAGCGCCGACGGTGGCGGGCTTCGGCTCGGCCGCCTTTCTGCTCCTGCTCTACCTCTGTTACGTCCTGGCCGTCGCCGGGGCCGACGCGGCCAGGATCATCAAGGACGCGCGGGGTTTTGACGAGGGAGAAGAAGAAGAAGCGCGGAACGGAAACGGAGCGGGCGGAGGCGGCGGGGGAGGGGGCACCCGGGCGCCGCTGATCGCCTCGGCGTTCTGGGCGCCGCCCGAGGCCGACCTGCCGCTCTCGGCAGCGCCGGCGGCGGCGCTCTACCGCCAGAGCCGAGATGATCGCCTCCCTCCCCTCTCCCCCTCCCACCTGGAAGCCTCGGCCGAGGAGCTCGAGATGACCCTCTCGGACATGACGACCACGACAGGGGGAGGATTGGGGAACGGAGGAGGAGGAGGAGGGGGGAGGTCGCCTCATTCGGCGAGGACGACGGTGAGCGACTGGAGAGCGTCGTCGTTTGGCGGCGGCGGCGGCGGCGGCAGCGGCGACGGCGGCGGAGGCTTCTCCGACGACGGCGGCGACGGCGAGGACAGCAAAGAGGGCAGCGGGCCCCCCCTCGCCTCGGCTACAGCCTCCTCTCACGACCAGCTCCAGCCCCGCGGGGACCTCTTCGCTGCCAGCGGCTCCCCTCCCGTGGCGCCCGACACGGAGCCGCGGGCGGCGCGCGCGGCGGGGGCGGCGCTGCCCCTCTTCTTCCCCGGCGGCGGCGGCGGCGGAGGAGGCCAGGGCGGGGACGGCCCGGCGCCGCCCCCTCTCTCCTCGAGGCTCTCCGCCTGCCTCAGGCTCCTCGACGCGCCCCTCGCGGTCGCCAGGGCCATGACCATCCCCGTGCTCCCGGGAGGAGGAGGGGGCGCGGGGGCGGGGGCGGGGGCGGCGGAGGAGGACGAGCCCGCGGGCGCGGCCGCGTGGCTCCCCGTCGCGCTGCTGCTCGGCCCCATCGCGGCCGCGCTGCGGCTGAGCCCCTGGTCCCCCTCGCGCTACCCGCTCGGGTTCGGGGTCTCGCTTGCGCTGGGCGCCGCCGCCGGCGCCGCCGCGTCGGTGGCGTGCCTGGTGTCCCGCGCGGGGGAGGGCGCGGGGGGGGAGGGCGGGGAGGGGATCGGGGGACGGGAGGGAGAGGGGCGTCGGCAGCGCGCCTGCGCCTCCCCCTCCCCCGCCGCCTCCCTGCTCCTCCTCGTCCCCTCCCCGTCCCGCAGGCTCCGAAACCTCTCCTCGGCCTCGGTCCGCGCCTTCTCCCTGCTCGCCGCGGCCCTCTGGGTCGACGCCCTCGCCTCGGAGCTCGTCGGGGCCGCCACGCTCGTGGGCGCCGTCTCCGGCGCGCCGCCCGCGCTCATCGGCGGCACGCTGCTCGCGTGGGGCAACTCGGCGGGCGACCTGGCCACGAACGTCGCGGTCGCCAGGCGGGGACTGCCCAACATGGCGCTGACGGCCTGCTACGCGTCGCCGCTCGCCAACCTGCTGCTGGGGCTCGGCGCGGGGATCGGGCTCGCCGCGGCGGGCGGCAGCCCCGTGAGGCTCCCCGCCGGCGGCCTCAGCGGGGAGGTCGCGGCGGCGGCCGCCTGGGTCGGCGCGATGGTCTCGACGGTGCTCGTCGTCGCCTTTTTCGGGGGGAGGAGGCTGCCTCCCGCGGCGTCTTGGGCCCTTCTAGCCGTTTACCTGTGCTACGTCGCGAGCGGGCTGGCGTCGGCGGCAGCCGGTGGAGGGGGATGCTGAAGGACGAAGGGAGGAAGGAAGGAAGAACGAGACTAATTTTGAAAAAAAATTGGAGCTCTTGTTTTCATTGTAGCATTAGTACGGTAGTTTTTCCACGCTTTTTTTACATTTCATTTCACGGGGAAGGGGTAAGGGGGGTGATAGTTTTCACGAACCCGCTCGCTTTCACTCCAGCATCATCGCCGTCGTCCCCTCCCGCCACTCCCAGATCCTCAGCGCCAGCGCCTCGTCGGCCTCCAGCGGCGAGCCCGCGTCGAGCGGCGCGCGAGAGAACGGGTCCGAGGGCGCCGGCGACAGCAGCAGGCGCTCGGCGGTCGAGCGGTCGACAGTGACCCTCGAGGACGGGAGCACGACCGGGTCGCTCATGACCGCTGCGGTGATCGGGTCCAGGAACTCGTCCGGCGGCGCGCGGGGGAGGCCGGGGTCGGGGCCGTCGGGGTCGGGGTCGTCGCGGTCGTCGTCGTCGTCGTCATCGTCTCCCGCCTGTCCCGCGTCTCGCTCTTCCCTTTCGAGGTCGAGGGCGAGGCTGTCGTCGACTTCGCCGAGGTCGAGGTCGAAGGCTTCCTCCTCTCGCTCCGCATTGTCGCTGCCGATCTCCTCGCCGCCGGCCTCGCTCGCCGCGCTCTGCCTCTGCCTCTGCCTCTGCCGCAGCCGCCGAGTCCTCTCCTCGACAAGAGCCTCGTCGCAGTCGGTGAAAGCGCCCCTGCGGCTGCTGCTCAGCGAACGAGCGTTTACTCCTCCTCTTCCTCGGGCGAAGCTCGCGCTCAGGCTCCCGAAACGCGCCCTCTGCTGCGGCCGGGGCGGCGTCGCGGCGGCTTTCGAGGCGGCGAGCGCCTCGAGCGCCGCCACGAGCCCGTCGAGGGAGAGGATCCTCGGATCCGTCTCAGAGGCCTCTTTCTCCTTCTCTGTGCTCCTCTCTCGCTCGATTCCGGAGCGGATCGAGGAGGAGGAGGAGGAGGGAAGAGGCAGCAGCGGCGTCGTCGGCGAGAGCGGCGCCGCTGCCGCCGCCGCCGCCGCCGCCGCCATCGTCGCCGCCGCTTCTTCTTCCCTGCCTCCGCCACTGCCGCTGGTGCCCCTTCCCTCGCTGCCGCTGCCGCTCCCGACGAATAGCGGGCCCCACCTCGCCGCAGCCAGCGCCCGGAGCGCCGTCGGGATCCCCGACTCCGGTGCAGCCAGCGCCGAGAGGAGCGGGTCGAAGGAGGAAGAGAAGGAGGAGAGCGGGAGCGGCAGCGGAGCGACAGAGAAGGACGAGAAGCCGCTGCCGCCGCCTCGCTGGGGAGCAGGAGGCGAGATCGCCATCGAGGTCACAGCAGACGAGGCCTGAGCGGCAGCAGCAGCCTCGGCCTGTGTCCGCGCTTCCTCCTCCCTCTGCCGCTGCCTCGCCAACCAGAGGGCCGAGAGCATTCCGGCGATCGGCGCTTGCAGCGCGGCGAGGGTCGAGGCCTCGTCGACGACGAGCTCGCTGCCGTCGGTGGCAAAGCCCGCCTGCGGCGCTGCCGCCGCCACCGCCGGCGAGGAAGGAGAAGAGGAAGAGGAGAGCGAGCCCCCGCGCGAGAGCACGAAGGCCGCCGCCTCGAGCGCGCGGTCGAGGTTCAGGGCGGCGCCCGGGACGCCGGCGACGGCGTCGGCGGCGGCAGGGGCGCCCCCCCGCCTGCTTCTCGCCCCTCTGCCGAGGAACAGGTGCGGCGCCGCGGCCGCGGCGAACTCGAGCACCCTCGCCAACGACGCCGCCAGCTCGAGCGTCGCGGCCCTCCTCCTCGCCAGCGCCGAGGCCTCGACGGGCGTGGTGGTCGGCGGCGGCGGGGGAGAGGAGGGGCCCGATGAGGCGCGCAGGAAAGGGGCGGGAGGAGAGGAGGAGGACGGAGGGGGGGCGACGGCGGCGGCGCCATGGCCGCCGCCGCTTGCTGCGGCCCCGGTCGTCCCAGCCGCCGCGGCGGCCTCCCTCGCCGCCGCGGCGGACTCGGTCAGCGCCCAGCTCAGCATCGCGAACACCCTGTTGAGGACCGGGTTGGCGACCGCTGGATCGGAAAGGCTCTGCGCAAGGGAGGCGCGGAGCGCCGGGCAGCCTTCCTCTCCGCTGCTGCTCCTCCCCGCGACGCTGGCGGCGCCGGAGCCGCCGGAGCCGGAGCCGGGACCCGAGGGCAGCGGGTGCCTCCTCGGCGGCGGGGCCAGCCCCGCGGGCGACACCAGCGCCGCGAGAACGTTGCACGCGGGGACCCACGACCGGCCCTGGAGCAGCCTGAGCAGGGCCGCCGGGAGGCGCGCGCGCGCGGCCGCCGAGGCGTCGAGGGCGCACGCATGCGGGCGGGCGAGGGGGAGCGCCGCCGCCGGCGCCGCCGCCCGAGGCGCCGAGGCCGAGGGCGAGGAGGGAGAAGAGGAGGCGACGAGCGCCCCCAGGCTCTGCAGGAGCATGTCCCGTGCGTCGGGCCCGGAGAGGTCCGCGTGTCCCACGGCCGCGGCGGCGAGCGAGACGGCGTCGGCGGTCGCGGCGCGGCGGCGGAGGCGCGAGGCGGAAGAGAGCGCGGGGAGGCGCTGCTTCCCCTGCTGCTGCCGCGCTCCGCCGCCGCCGCCGCCACCGCCGCCATCCGCGGCAGAGGCGGGAGGAAGAGAGTCCTCCCTCGTCGTCGTCGAGCGCGCCGCTGCGGTCCTCGCCGAGTGGAACCCGTCGAGGGCCGCCTCGAAGTAAAACTCCGGCGCGTACCTGAAGAGCGAGCCCACGACGGCGGCGGAGCGGCTCCCCCTCCCTTCGCCTCCTCCGAGGCGCCCCCCTCTGCCGCCCTCGCCGCCGCTCCCTCTGCCCGCCCGCTCGCTCGCGGACGCGAGCACCGTCAGCAGCCTCGACGCGTACGCGGCCAGGGCGCAGAGTCCGGCCGTCTTCTCGCCCGAATAGAGCCTGGCCGAGTTCCAGGCCGCGAGGCGGGAGGCGTCGACGAGCGCGGCGAGGTCGGCGGGAGGAAGAAGAGGAGCAGAGGAAGGGGGAGAAGAGGCCGCGGCGCGCCTCGCCGCTGCCGCCTCGGCGGCCCGGATCCTCCTCTCGGTCCGCTGCGAGTGCATCCCAGCCTCCTTCAGCTCCGAGGCCACTGCGAGGTGGTAGAGGAGGAGGCAGGTGTCGACGATGGACGCGGCGGCGGCGGCGGAGAGAGGGGGAGGAGGGGGCGGCGGCGGAGGCGAGGACGAGGAGGAAGAGGCCGGGGCTCCTCGTCTCTGTCCCCCGTCCGAATCCGTCTCCATCGTCGCCGCCCGCCGTCCGTCGTCGCCGTCGCCGTCGCCGTCGCCGTCGCCGTCGTCGTCGGGCTCCAGCGAATCGGCGAGGGCGCTCGCCCAGCTGTCGTCCCCGCTGCTTCCAGAGGTGATGCTCCCGCCGCTGTTGCTCCTCGGGAGGTCCCTCCGGGACAAGGCCGGCGGGGTGGCCGAGCGCTCGATCCCGCCGTCGTCG
>Ga0315274_10006809_pt1 | contig 16614 bp, 20 predicted proteins | sample YL17G02_20_MG_FD_203700 | JGI IMG/M metagenome (GOLD analysis project Ga0315274, IMG submission 203700) | Sediment microbial communities from Yellowstone Lake, YNP, Wyoming, USA - YL17G02_20 | ecosystem: Environmental > Aquatic > Freshwater > Lake > Sediment | place: USA: Wyoming | collected...
ATGATCGAAGGCCTGATCGAGGTCCCGGTCGTCGGGCGCATCTATACCGGACGCGTCGTGCGCACGACCGACTTTGGCGCCTTCGTGCAGATCCTGCCGGGGACCGATGGCCTGGTGCACATCTCGCAGCTTGACAGCGCGCGCATCGAGAAGGTCGAGGACGTGGCCAAGGTGGGCGATGACCTAACGGTGATGGTCACGGCCATCGATCCCGAGGGCAAGATCCGCTTGTCGCGCCAGGCCGTGCTTGAGGGCTGGACGCCGGAAGAAGCGCTGGAGCGCGACCGCCGGCCGCCGCGCAGGCCCGGCGAGGGCAGCGGCCGTTCCGGCGGTGGGCGCAGCTCCGGCCCGCGTGATCGCCGGTAGTAAGCTGACCCGCGAGGCTCCGGACTACCCGGAGCCTCGCCTGCTATTGCGGACCCTCTTGGAAATCCAGGATCAGCGTCCCCTCAGGCTTGTCTGCCGCCGGTCCCAGGTTGGCTGAGCAGAAGGAAGCGTCGATGGCTAGGGGCTTGATCCGACAAACTGTCAACGCGCTGGTCGTGGTCGGCACCGTCGCTATGAACGGCCTGGCGAATGCGCTGCCGCTCACTGCATGTTGACCGGTGAGATCCCCGATCGCTTCCGCGTGTTCTTCGTGCCCGCCAGGTACGTCTTCTCGATTTGGTGCCTGATCTACGTCGGCCCGCTGGCCTTTGCCATCTTCCAGGGGCTGCCCTCCCAGCGCCAGAACGCCGCCCTGCGTCGCATTGGTTACCTGCCCAGCCTGAGTGGTGTGGCCAATGTCGCCTGGCTCTTCTTCTGGCACTACAACGCCTTCGGCTGGACGCTGGTTGCCATGCTGCTGCTGGCCAGCCAGCTGGCGATCTACGTGCGCCTCGACATTGGGCGAGCGCCGGCGGCGGGCCCGAGCGAACGCTGGGCTGTACGCGTGCCCTTCCGTATCTACCTCGGATGGATCTCGGTGGCGAGGCTGGCCAGTGCCACCGACGTGCTCTATCTCAATGCGTGGAATGGGTGAGGCATCGCGCCCGAAGCCTGGGCCGTCATACTCCTGGTTGTTGCGACGCTTGTGGCGATGCTCATGGCCATCACGCGCCGCGACCTGGCCTACATCGCTGTCCTGACGTGGGCCTTTGCCGGTATCGGCGTCAGGCAAGCCGGCGCGCCCTTGGTGGCGAACGCCGGCTGGCTGGCCGCGGCTGTCACCGCGCTGCTGGTTGCCTAGGCCGTATGGCGCGGGCGGCCTGTGCGGACGGTCCCGGCTCGGCCACAAGCCGCCTGAGCTCGCACCCGAGAGACGCCCCGAGAACGAGTTGAGCGCGCGCGTTTCCCGTGCGCACGCGCGGCTGGATCCACCATGAGGCGCAACGAAACGGGTGACCCTGCGCCGGGATTCGTCCAGCTGGCCGGGAGCCATCGCCTCTGCCGAGTTGCCATTGCCTGCGCGGACCTGGCGGGCGGGCACAACATGTTCCTGCACGCCGATGAGCCCTTCCATCCGGCAACCACGGTGAAGCTGGCGATCATGGCGCACGCCCACCTTGCTGCCGCGGACGGCCGATTGCATCTCAAGGATCGCTTCACGGTCGCCAACCGCTTCCGCAGCCTGGCGGACAGCAGCATCTACGCCCTCGATCCAAACTACGACTCGGACCCTGAGTTCTACGCTCCCGTCGGGACCCCTGTTCTGACGGCGACCTGCTCGAGCACATGATCGTGCGCGGCAGCAACCTGGCGGCCATCGCCCCGCTGGACCTTCTGGGCGCCGAGCGAGTGAGCGCGTCGATGGCGACCCTCGACGCGCCGGGGTGCGTCGCGGGCTGCAGGACCTGAGCGCTAACGCCCTTGGGATGAACAACACCGCCATGGCACGCGCCCTGCGCAGCTCCTGCTGCGGCTGGCACGCGGCGAGGTTGCCTCGCCGGCGGCCTCGCAGGCGATGGTTGGCCTGATGCTCCGGGAACCTGGCCGGGAGGGCGTGCGGGCGCTCCTGCCCCTGGACGTGCTCGTGGCGCACAAGAGCAGCTCGACGGACGCCGCCGCTCACGACGTCGGCACCGTGCTTCCGCAAGGCGCGGAGCCGCACGTTCTGATCGTCTTGACCGAGGGCTTCGCCGAGATCCTATACGCACGGCGATTCGCCGCCGAGGTCTCCCGGCGGGCCCACGCGCGTTCCGAGGCGTACCCGTGAATCGCTGCCGGCGGCTTGCCCTCAAGCGAGGCCCGAATCTGTGTATGATGGGGGGTGCGCGGGCGGCCGGTCGGGTCACGCGAAACCCGAGCCGCGCGTGCCGAAGGGATAAGCGTTGAAGGGCCTTCTCCCTCCACCCGAGTCACCACCCTGGCGGCCAAGCTCACGCCTGGCCGGTGCGGTCATCCTGCTTATTCTGCTGGCCGGGCTGCTCTACGCCGTGCGCCGCCTCTTGCTTCCCGTCCTGCTGGCGCTGCTGCTGGCGTATATGCTCGCCCCGCTTGTCCATTGGCTCCAACGCCGGTCGAAAGTGCCGCGACTCGGTGGAGCGCTGCTGGTGTTCGTCGTCCTGGGGATTCTGATTGGCGGCGCGGCGACTGGGCTTGGGCTGGCAGCATCGCAGCAGCTCGGGGGGCTTATCGATGACCTGATCTTGCTTTCGAACCAGGTCCCCGATCAGCTCCAGCAGATTGCTGTGGCGCAGGTTGTCCTTGGCCCGTGGGTCTTCGACCTCTCGAAGATGAACGCCGAGCCGCTCGTCAGCGGGCTGGCTTCCATCCTGCAGCCTTTCCTGTCGCAGACCGGGACGATCCTGGCGACACTCGCTTCGGCCACCGCCTCGGCCGTAGGAGTCATCGCGTTGATCGTTGTCCTGGCCTTCTATATGCTTGTGGACATCGATGGCGCGGAAGCCCGGCTGGCGGCGTGGGCGCCCCCGGAGTTTCAAGGCGATGCGCTGCGCCTGCTGAACGAGACCACGCTTGTCTGGCGGGCGTTCGTGCGCGGGCAGCTGTTGCTGGCGCTGGTGCTCGGCCTGGTCGTGGCTGCCGCGCTGGCCGCCCTCGGCGTGCGCTTCGCCCTGGTGCTCGGGCTGATCGCTGGGATCCTCGACGTGGTGCCGTTCTTCGGCCCCTTCATTGCCGGCCTGATCGCGGTCGTGGTGGCCTTCTTCCAGGGCGCCAATTGGTGGGGGTTGCATCCGCTGGCCTTCGCGGTCATTGTGCTCGCCGCGTTCCTGATCATCCAGCAGATCGAGAACACGGTGCTGGTTCCCGGCATCCTTGGCTACTCGCTGAAAACGCGGCCGCTGACGATCCTTCTGGCCGCCATGGCGGGCGCGACCCTGGCGGGCGTCGTGGGCATGTTGCTGGCACAGCCGGTGACGGCGATGCTGCGTGTCTGGCTGACCTACTTCTATCGCAAGACGGCCGGGCTCGACCCGTGGCCGGAGCCCTCGCCAGCGCCTCCGGCGCCGCGCCGGGCCGGGTGGCGGCTGCGCCGGCCAAGAGCGGGCTCGGAATCCGCGCAGGAGGTGCCTGATGAGCAACCCTGAGGCGCCATCCCCGCGCTGGGGCGTAGCCACCAAAGCGCTGGTGGCCCTCACCGGCCTGGTGCTGGTGGGGGCACTCCTCGTGCGCTTCCAGGCGATCGTCCCGCTATTGGTCGTCGCCGGGATCATCTCCTACCTGTCGCTCCCGTTCGTCCGGGCGCTGAACCATCGGGCGCACCTGTCCTGGGCAGCCTCGACCAACATCATCTTCGTCTACTGGCTTGTGCTCCTCGTGCTGGCCTTCACCGCCGCGGGGTTTGCGGTCGTTCAGCAGCTGCAGGCGCTCTTCGTCACACTCCAAGGGCTGCTGGAGGGTGTGCCAGCCCAGCTTGAAGCGCTCAGCCGCCAGCCGATCGCCCTCGGGCCCTGGACGCTGTCACTGACGACGTCCGAGATTATCCCGCTGGTCGAACGCGGGCTTGGCGCCGTCGAGCCGGTCTTCGGGCGGGCGAGCAGCCTGGTGGCCACGGCCGCCGGTCATGCGCTCGAGTCGCTGGCCAAGCTGGTCTTCGTGCTGGCCGTCTCGTACTTCCTGACGGTCGACTCGGAACGCATCCGCTCGCGCTGGGGCGGGATCACAGTCCCGCGCTTCGAGTACGACCTGGCGCGCCTGCGGGAGGCGCTGGTTCGAATCTGGCACGCGTTCCTGCGCGGCCAACTGCTGATCGTGCTGGTCATGGCGGTCCTGATGACGGCGCTGATGGGTGGGCTCGGCGTCCGGTTTGCCTTGGGACTCGGGGTCCTGATGGGGCTTGCCAAGTTCGTGCCGATCGTCGGACCGTTCAGCGCAGGGGCGGCGGCGGCGCTGGTGGCGTTGTTCCAACCCTCGAATCCGTTCGGCCTGGCGCCGCTGGCCTTCGCCTTGATCGTCATTGCCAGCACAACGCTGCTCGATCAGATGGTTGACTACCTGCTCCTGCCGCGCATCCTGGGGACATCGCTCAACCTGCACCCCGTGCTGGTTCTGGTGGGCGCCATCGTCGGGGCCTCGCTGGCAGGAGTGATGGGCTTGCTGCTGTCGGCGCCGGCGATGGCCACGTTACTGCTCCTGACGCGCTACGCGTACCGCAAGCTGGTGGAACTTCCGCCGTGGGATCCGCCGATCGACGCCGTGAGGCCGTGGACCCCGCCGGCACTGCCGCGCTGGTGGCTGCGGCGGCGGCAGCGGAACGCCGGGGCCAAACCCCCGGCGCCGCCCGAATGAGCCTCCGGCGGATTCGGACGGTCTATTCTCCGACCTGGGGGACGCTGAGATGAGCGCCGTGTTCGCGCGCGGGCGGCAGCGGTGGCTCAGGCGCCGTGGAATGCTCGCCCCCCCCGACCCGGCTCTCGCTTCCCGCATCGGCTGGATGAAGGAGGTCCGAACCTGGGACGACGTCCGACCGGCGGCGATGACTGATGCTTTGCGCCCCGTCCTCGAGGCCCCCGACTTCGTCCCCAACGCGTATGATCGGCGTTACCATGTTCCGGCGCTCGATGGCAGCCTGTTGGCGCTGCAGTAGGTCCTGCAGGAGTTCGAACCCAACCCCGCATGAGGTGACTCGATGGCCAGTGAACCGGAGATGAACACCAGCACGCTCGCTGAGACGGCCGACTACATTGCCTGGAAAGCCACGGAACCCGATGGCGAGGTGACGTATCACCTCGAGCTGGGCACCGTGACGCTGCATTTCTTCCTCGAGGAATGGAAGCAGTTCATCGAGCTTGCCCGCGCCCTGCCGGAGGCCTGAGCCGCCGGATCCCCCCGAACTCCAGGCGCACCGCGTGCTAACCACCGAGTCGCTCGGTTGGCTGGTCTCCGCCTCCGGCCAGGCGGCCGTCACCGAGGCCGAGGCGCTGCAGCCCAGCCCGGAGACGTTCCTGCACGTCTCGCAGCAGCTGGCGCGCCGCTGGCCGGAACGGCTGGCCCGGCTTGCCGTTGACCAGGCGCTGCTGCGCCGCCGTGCCGCAGCCAAGTTCCCGCGCGCCGGCGAGATGACCTTCTTGAGAGAAGCCCTCGAGCAAGCGACCGGGCACCGAGTGGCCGCCTATCACGCGGCCAGGTTGGCGGATCTCAGCCCGTGCTTTGACCTCGGGTGCGGGATCGGTGGCGATGCGCTGGCGCTCGCCGACCACGGGTCGGTGGTGGCCATCGACCGCGACCCGCTGCGGCTGCGGGTGCTGCAGGCCAACGCTTCGGCCCTGGGGCTCGATGCACGGATCGCCCCCTTGCTCGGGGACGTGTTGCACCCAGCCTGGCGTATGCCGCGCAAAGCTGGCGCCTTCGCCGACCCCGGTCGGCGGCGCGGCGGCCTCCGGGTGCGCGACAGTTCGCGCTACGATCCGCCGCTCGAGTCGCTTGTGCGCATTGCGGGAAGTGTCAAGGGCATGGGGATCAAGGTCTCGCCGGCGATCGACCGCCGTGAGACCGACGGGCTGGGTGCGGAGGTCGAGTTCGTCTCCGACGACGGCGAGCTGAAGGAATGCGTCCTCTGGTTCGGTGCACTCCGCTCGGCGACCACCCGGGCGACGCTGCTTCCCGGTGGGAGTACATTGACCGGGCCGGAGGCGCCCGCGAAGGCCGCCAGTCCTGTGCGTGCCTTCCTGTACGAACCCGACCCGGCGATCCTGCGCGCCGGGCTCGTCCGCCGACTGGGCGAGACGCTGGGAGCCGACCAGGTGGACCCGGCGCTGGCGCTGCTAACCGCCGACGCGCCTATGATGACTCCGTTCGCAGATGGCTACCGTGTCGTCGACGTCCTGCCGTTCAGTGAGAAGGGGCTGCGCCTCGAGCTGCGGAGGCGCGGGGTGGGGCGGGTGACGCTGAAGAAGCGCGGCTCGGCGGTGGACACCGATGCCCTTGGCAGACGGTTGAGGCTGACGGGAGATGGTGAGGCAACGGTGCTGCTGACCCGTCTGCTGGGCAGGCCGCTGGCGATCCTGGTCGAACCCATGAAGTACCCTGCAGCTGCAGCGCCCCAGGCATGTGCAGAGCTCCTGTAAGGATGGGGCCGAAGAGCAGAACCTGCCGGGCAGAAGGTCCTTCACGCCGGCCCACATGTCCTCGACCGCGTGCTGACGAGCGGCCTCTACCCCGTGCTCACCAGGATCTGTCTACCCACCTGAAACATGGCGAAGCCACGCGTCAGGTGGGTGTCCAATAGGACCCCCGCCCGAATGTCACGCCAGGCAGCCGCAAGCCCGTGCGAGGGACTAGGCCACGCCGCCTTTGCCTGATGGACGTGGGCAACCGTTGGTCGATCGGGAGCCGGGGGCCGCATCCCGGTTTGTCCTCGTGGGCCGGCGATGCTACCATGAGCGCAGACCACAGCAGGCGGTGAGGCATGGCGGATCGCAAGGAGCTGGTCACCTGGGAAGAAGTCGAGCGGCTGATCTCCCATCTGATCCCGCAATTCACAACCGAGTTCGACAGCATGGTGATCGTTACCCGCGGCGGTGTGGTGCCGGGGGGGATGTTGTGTGAGGCACTGAACATCGAGAACGTTATGACTGCCAGCGTCGACTTCCCGTTCGAGTCGCAGCGGGAGGCGGCGAAGCTGCTAGCTTGGCCCCAATTTATCCAATTTCCACCTGACGCCCAGCTCACGGGCCGGAAGGTGCTCGCTGTCGACGACGTGTGGGGCTCAGGCAGGACGATCATGGCGGTCAAGAACCGGGTCTCCGCCGCCGGTGGGTTTCCTGCCACCTGTGTGCTGTACTTCAACCCCCACCGCAGCTTGTTCTCTCAGGGTCGACCGGACTACTACGCCGCTGTCACCGATGCCTACATCATCTTCCCGTGGGAGGTCAACCGGGGCGTCGACAAGGTGCTGCTCCGCCCTCCAGAACAGGGCTGATTCCGGCCGGAAAACCCGTTCGCAGCCTGAATTGACAACCTGGGAGGGGGTGCGTATAATCCTTGTGCAGTCGCATGCAGGCCGCGTGGACGGGTAGAGGAGGGCGCCAGGGCAGAAGGTAGCCACGCTCGGAATGGCGTCAATCGGCTGAGCAAGGCCTGATCGGCTTGTGACGGTGCTGATCAGGCGTTTTGTTTTCAGGGGAGGGCGGATGGCGGAGCCACCCGACAGTTTTGAAGCCTTACTAGCCCAGGCCGACTCAGTTTCCAATCCCCGGCGGGGAGATCTCCTGCGCGGGGTCATCCTGTCCATCGATACGCAGGGGGCGATCGTCGACCTGGGGATGAAGCGTGACGGCGTCATCCCGCGGGCGGACCTGGACAAGGTGCCCGGCGACGCCGGCCCTCGCGTCGGGGACAAGGTCGCCGTGATGGTCGTCCACCCTCTGGACGATGACGGCAACCTGCTCGTCTCCCTGGCCCAGGCGCGCGAGAGCGGTGACTGGCTCGATGCTCAGCGCCTGATGGAAGGCGACGCCATCGTGGAAGCGGTGCCCAGCGGCTACAACCGCGGCGGGCTGATCGTGACATTCGGGCGGCTGCGCGGCTTCGTGCCGGCGTCGCACCTGACCGATCTGCCGCGCGGGCTGGATGAGGACGCGCGCGTCGTCCACCTCAAGCAGATGGTCGGCCGCCGCATGCCGTTCAAGGTGATCGAGGTCGACCCGCAGCGCCAGCGGCTGGTGCTCTCGGAGCGCAAGGCCATTCGCCAGTGGCGCCAGGATCAGAAGGGGCGGGTGATCTCCGAGCTGAAAGAGGGCGAGGTCCGCAAGGGCATCGTCACCAGCCTGCGTGAATTCGGCGTGTTTGTCGATATCGGCGGCGCCGACGGGTTGATTCACATTTCGGAGCTGGCCTGGCAGCGGGTCGAAGACCCCGGCCAGGTGGTGCGCGTTGGGCAGGAAGTCGAGGCGGTCATTATCCGCCTGGACCGCCAGTCCAATCGAATCGGGCTGAGCCTGAAGCGGCTACAGCCCAACCCGTGGCAGTTGGCCGGGGATCGCTATGCCCCAGGCAGCGTATGCCGCGGGCGGGTGACGCGCCAAACCGGCAGCGGGACGTACGTGGCCTTCGACGACGGGATCGAGGGCGTGATCCGCGGGACCGATGGCGCTACGGCGCCCTCCCCCGGGTCGGAGCTCGACGTACGGGTCGTCGCGCTCGACTCCGAGCGCGAGCGGCTCGAGCTGGAGGTCTTTCCGGCGACGGTGGGTGTCGCCGAGTGACGCAGGGGGAAACGCAACCGGGAGGGAGGTGATCGTGTATGGCGACTGTAGTTCTTCGTCCGAATGAATCCCAGGACCAGCTCATGCGCCGCTTCCGCAAGAAGGTGGCCAAGAGCGGAATCCTGAGCACCTATCGGCGCAAACGCTGGTTCGTGTCCAAGAGCGAGCTTCGACGCATCGAGCGCAAGAAGGCGATCCGGCGGCTCAAGCGGCGGGCGCGCAAGTTGGCGCCGCGAATCGAAAGTTAGCCAGGCAGCTGAAGAGCGGGCCCGGGGTGGAGTGCGAGCGAACCCGCGGAGGGTTGGATGACGAAACAGCAAGACAAGGTTGAGGTGGAAGGGACGATCGTCGAGGCGCTGCCGTCGACGCAGTTCCGCGTGAAGCTCGAAAACGGCATCACGGTCCTGGCTTACCTCTCGGGCAAGATGCGCAAGTACTACATCCGCATCCTGCTCGGCGACCGGGTGCGCGTGGAGCTCTCGCCCTACGACCTCACACGCGGGCGCATCACCTATCGCTTCAAGAAGCGCGGCACCGAACCGGAGGAAGAAGTCAAGTAGTCCGGTTCATTCGATGTTTCGCAACCGCCCTACACGGTGTGGGGCGGCTTGCTTTTCAGGACCAGGGCACGCCATTCGCCGGACGCTCGCTGCTCGATGAGGTCCAGCCCGTGGTTCCGGCAGATCTCCACGAGCGCCTCCGCCTGCTCGGCCAGGATCCCGGCCAGGATCAGCACGCCGCCTGGCCGCACCGCGCGCGACAGGCCCTGGCGCGCCATCATTTCGAGCACCGGCGCCAGGATGTTGGCCGCCAGGAGGGCGGCCGACGGCGCGCACGCCGCGAGCAGGTCGTCGAGCGAGCCGGCGCTGACGACGATCTCCGCCGCAACACCGTTGCGCTCGGCGTTCTCGCGGGCAATGCGTACGGCCAGCGGGTCTATGTCCAGCGCCCGGATGCGTCGCGCGCCGAGACGGGCGGCGGCGATGCTCAGGATGCCCGATCCGCAGCCCAGGTCGATCATCTCGTCGCCTGGCTGCAGGTAGTCCTCGATCGCCGCCAGACTCAGCTGCGTGCTGGGGTGCGTGCCGGTGCCGAAGGCCATGCCCGGGTCGAGGACGATCGGCAGCCGCTTGTCATCCGGAGACGGAAGCCAGGCGGGCAGGATCAGCAGCCGCCGGCCGATGGGGATCGGGTGGTAGTGCGCCTTCCACGCCTCGGCCCAGTCCTGCTCGTCGATCGGGCGGAAGACAGGCGCCGGCAGCGGCTGGATCATCCCCAGGTGCCACAGCCCCTGCTCGAGGGCTGCCCGGCGCGCCTCCAGCGTCTTGTCGGCCGGGAGGTAGGCACACACGGTCACCGGGGTTTCGGGAGCGGCGGCTTGCTCGCCCTCGCGCTCAGACTCGAACGCCACACCGCCCGGTGCGTAGCGTGCCAGCAGGTCGGCGACGGCCTCGGCCAGCTCGCCGCTTACCGTCAGGCGGATCTCCAGCCAGTTCAACCGGCCGTTCCCCCAAACAGGTCCTTAAGCGAATCGAGGAAGGACTTCTCCTGCGGATGAACCTCGTTGCCCAGCGTCGTGCCGAGCTTCTCAAGCAGCTCGCGCTGCTCCTTGGTCAAGGTCCGCGGCACTTCGATCGACAAGATCACCAGTTGATCGCCGCGCCCGTTGCGGCGCACGTGCGGGACGCCTTTGCCCTTCAAGCGCAGGACGCGCCCGGGCTGCGTCCCTGCCGGAACGGTGGCCGGCTCGTCGCCGTCGACCGTCGGCACCGTGATCTTGGCGCCCAGCGCCGCCTGGGCGACGTTGATGCTCACGTCCAGCAGGATGTCGTCCCCGCGGCGGCGGAAGAAGCGGTGCGGCTTGGCGTGGAGCACGATGTACAGGTCGCCGCGCGGCCCGCCGTTGATCCCCGGCTCGCCCTCACCCGCAAGACGGATCTGAGTTCCCTCATCGACGCCGCCCGGGATGGGGACGACGCGCTGGATCTCGATGCGTTGCTGGCCCGAGCCGCGGCAGGCGCGGCACGGCGTCGTGATCGTCTCGCCCGCCCCGCCGCACGCCGGGCAGGTGGCCACGTTGACCATCGAGCCCAGGAAGGTCTGCCGCACCTGGCGCACTTCGCCGGCGCCGTTGCAGGTCGTGCAGCGAACCGGCGTCGTGCCCGGCTCGGCGCCGGAGCCCTGACACGTCGTGCAGGTGTCCTGGCGGGCGAACGAGATCTCCTTCTCGGCGCCGAAGACCGATTCCTCGAAACTCAGGCTGAGGTCATAGCGCAGGTCGGCGCCGCGCCGCGGGGCGCGCCGCGACCTCCGGCCGCCGCCCATGCCAAACCCGAAAAACTGCTCGAAGATCTCGAACGGGTTGACGCCGAAGTCGGCCGGCATACCCTGCACGCCGGCGTGTCCGTAGCGGTCGTACGCCGCCCGCCGCTCGTCGTCCGATAGGACGGCGTAGGCCTCGTTGATCTCCTTGAAGCGCTCCTCGGCCCCCGGCTCCTTGTTGACGTCCGGGTGGTACTGCTTGGCCAATCGCCTGTAGACGCGCCGAAGGTCCTCGGACGAGGCGTCGCGAGGCACCTCCAGTACCTGGTAGTAGTCGCGCTTCTCGGGCATGGCTGCAGAGGGCGGGCGTGCGCCGCCGGCTAGGTTTCCTTGAACTGGCCGTCGATGACGTCATCGCCCGACTGGCGCCCCCCAGTGGGGCCTGCCGCGCCTCCAGCGCCGGAGCCGCCAGCCGCCGGGCCGCCTGCCGATGGTTCGGAGGCCTGCTGGGCGTTGGCGCCGATCTCCTGCATCGCCTGCAGGAGTTCGTTCGTCGCCTGGCGCACGCGCTGCGGGTTGTCGGAGTCCAGTGCCCCGCGTGTCGCCTGAATGCGAGTCTCGACCTTCGAGCGGATATCCGCCGGCAGCCTGTCGCCGGCGTCGCGCAGCGCCTTCTCGCCCGCGTACACGGCATTGTCGGCAGCATTGCGTGCCTCGGCCATCTCGCGCCGGACCTGGTCGTCCTGGCGGTGGGCATCCGCCTCACGGCGCATCCGCTCTACCTCGTCCTCGGACAGGCCGGAGGAGGCTGTGATCGTGATGTGCTGGCTGCGGCCGGTGGCCTTGTCGGTGGCGCTCACCTTCAGGATGCCGTCGGCGTCGATGTCGAAGGTCACCTCGATCTGGGGCACGCCGCGCGGGGCGGGGGGAATGCCGTCCAGCTTGAACTTGCCCAGCGACTTGTTGTCGGCCGCCATGGGGCGCTCGCCCTGCACGACGTGGATCTCCACCTCGCGCTGGCTGTCGGACGCTGTCGAGAACACCTGGCTCTTACGCGTCGGCACGGTCGTGTTGCGTTCGATCAGCGCCGTTGCCACGCCGCCCAATGTCTCGATCGACAGCGATAGCGGTGTGACGTCGAGCAGCAGGATGTCCTTCACCTCGCCGCCCAGCACGCCGGCCTGGATGGCGGCCCCGACCGCCACGACCTCGTCGGGGTTGACGCCCTTATGCGGATCGCGCCCGAAGATCTTGCGCACGTCCTCCTGCACGGCCGGCATGCGCGTCATCCCGCCCACCAGCACTACCTCCTGGATGGCCGACGGGCTCAGCGCGGCATCCTGCAGCGCCTGGCGGCACGGTCCGATCGAGCGCTCGATCAGGTCGTCGGTCAGCTGCTCGAGCTTCGAGCGGCTGAGGGTGATGTTCAGGTGCTTCGGCCCGCTGGCGTCGGCGCTGATGAACGGCAGATTGAGCTCCGTCTGCATCACCGTCGAGAGCTCGATCTTGGCCTTCTCGGCCGACTCCCTCAGGCGCTGCAGCGCCTGCCGGTCGGTCCGCAGGTCGATACCCTGTTCCTTTCGGAATTCGTCCGCCACCCAGTCGATGATGCGCTGGTCGAAGTCGTCGCCGCCCAGGAAGGTGTCACCGTTCGTGGCCTTGACCTCGAACACACCGTCGCCGACGTCGAGGATCGAGATATCGAACGTCCCGCCCCCCAGGTCGTAGACGGCGATCGTCTGGTCGGCCTTCTTGTCCATGCCGTAGGCCAGCGACGAGGCCGTTGGCTCGTTGATGATGCGCAGCACCTCGAGGCCGGCGATCTTGCCGGCGTCCTTGGTGGCATTGCGCTGCGAGTCGTTGAAGTAGGCCGGCACGGTGATCACCGCCTGGGTGATCGCCTCGCCGACGTAGGCCTCGGCATCCGCCTTGATCTTGGCCAGGATCATGGCCGAGACCTCCGGCGGCGAATACTCGCGGCCACCCATGTGCACGCGCACGTCGCCGTTCGGCGCGCCGCTCACCTTGTAGGGCACCAGCTCCAGCCCCTTCTGCACCTCAGGGTCCGAGTACTTGCGGCCCATGAAGCGTTTGATCGAGAAGATCGTGTTCTCGGGGTTGACGACCGCCTGGCGCCTTGCCACCTGGCCGACCATGCGCTCGCCGCTCTTGGCGTTTATTGCCACGACGGACGGGATCAGCCGCCCCCCCTCCGACGACGGGATCACCGTCGGCTCGCCGCCTTCCATGATGGCGACCACCGAGTTGGTCGTGCCCAGGTCGATACCGATGATCTTGCCCATGCGTCTCTCTCCTATTTCGCCACGCGCACCAGGGCGGGGCGGATGACGCGCTCGCCGATCCGGTACCCCTGGTGGATGACATCGATGATCTGGCCTTCGGAATGCCCGTCGCTGGACTCGTGCGACACGGCCTCGTGCACGTTGGGATCGAACACCTCGCCGGCGGCCGGCAGGATCGGTTTGACGCCTTCCGCGTCGAGCACGGCCGTCAGCTTGCGATAGATCATGTCGATACCCGACGCCCAGGCCGCTGCCTCGCCGTCCGCGGGACGGTCCTTGAGCGCCCGCTCCAGGTCGTCGAGGATGGCAGTGAAATCCTGCAGCAGGTCCGCCACCACCCGGGCGCGCGACTCCTCCTGCTCACGCTCAATGCGCTTCTTGTAGTTGGCGAACTCCGCCCGGGCCCGCTGCCAGCCGTCAAGGTACTCGGCTGCCTGTCCCTGGAGCCGGGCAATCTCGGCCACCGCCTCTTCGGGAACGCCGGTCAGGGTAGGAGCCTCGGGCGCGGCAGCCCCGGCATCTGAACTCTCGGCTGCACGGGCATCGGCCGGGATCCCGGCCGGCGGCGCTTCAGCCGCCGGTGCGCTCACGTCGCTCCACAGCGCGCCTTCGTCGGCCTCCGGGTTCGGGTTCGGTTCGAGTTGCTCGTCCGCCATCGTGTCTTTCTTCTCATGCTTGCGTCTGCTCACGGGCATCCCACTCCTGTCCACGCGCGGGTGCGGTGAGAGCTGGCCAGGTCAGCCGGCATAGCTCTCCACCAGCAGGTCGCTCATCAGCCCGGCCACGTACCGCACGGCAGAGATCGTCCGGCCGTAGGCCATGCGCGTCGGGCCCAGCACGCCCAGCGCGCCCGTGGCGTAGCCGGTGGCGCCGTAGCGCGCCAGGATCATCGAGCAGTCCTTCAGCTCTTCCCAGGCGCCCTCGCCGCCGATGACCACCTGCACGCCGCCAACGTTCGGGCTGAGCGCCTTGGCCAGCACTTCCTCGAGAAAGGCGTGCTCTTCGAGCAGGCGAAGCGCCGAGCGCGCCGTCGTGGCGTCGGCGAACTCTGGCTGGGTGAGCACGTTGGCGATCCCGTCGTGAACGACGACTCCGGCCGAGACGGCGTCCGCCCGGGCGATGATCTCCGCCACCAGGCGGGTGACCTCGTGTTCGAGGTCCGTCACACGGCCGGAATGCGCCGCCACGCCCTGGGCGTCTTTGCCGAAACAGGCTCGGTTGATGCCTTCTGCGGTCAGCGTCAGCCGCGGCTGGTCGATGCTCTCGGCCAGCGCCAGCATCTGCTGCCGCACCTCACCGCCCTGCAGGACGAGAACGAGCAGCACCTGGCGTGCCTGGGTCGAGATCAGCTCCAGATGCTTGTAGATCGCCCGCTCGGCGTGCGGAGCCGTGACGACGGAGGCGCCGCGCGAGTGTCGCGCCAACACCGCCGCCGCCAGGCGCAACCATTCGTCGACGTCTGCGCGCGCTTGGTGGAATTGGTGGCTGATCAGCCGCCTCTCCTCGGCCGGCAGCTCGGTTTCGCGAAGCAGCCGGCGGACGAAGTAGCGGTAGCCGTCTTCGGACGGCACGCGCCCGGCCGAGGTATGAGGCTGGCGCAGCATCCCCTCGTCGGTGAGCATGCCCATCTCATTCCGAACGGTCGCAGAACTGACGCCCAGCCCGAAGTGGTCTACGAGCGACTTTGAGCCCACGGGCTGGGCCGTGTCGATGTACTCGTGAATGATCAGGGCCAGGATCGTCTCCTGGCGCTCGGAAAGCTCAGGCATCTGTCTCTCAGACGGTTAGCACTCTCGCCTGCCGAGTGCTAACACACAGGGTTGGATGATACCATGCTGGGGGAACCGGCGTCAAGCGCAGGCGGCAGAGGCGGAGGATAGGTGATCAGGCGTGCTCAGCCTCCGCCGGCCCCCTCGGCGCCGCCTCGGCGGCCGGCTGCGGCTGACCGCGTTGTGGTCAGGGAGAATCCGGCAACGCGAACGTGGACGGGCCCATGGATTCCGCTCAGCCCGCTTGCGCCTCCAGGGCCGATGCGGGTTTGAGGTCCCATAATCCTCCAGGTCTATGTCGACGGAGTGTGAGCGTAGGGCGCGCGTGCTTGACAGGCTCCTGCGCGGCGTCTAGGATGTTGGGCGCTTCCCCATTCCCTCGCTTGGAGAGTCCATGGCCGCCATCCCCGCCACGAGTGATGCCGCGTTCGACGCTGATGTGCTGCACGCCGAGCTGCCGGTGCTGGTCGATTTCGGTGCCGAGTGGTGCCACCCGTGCAAGCAGCTGGACCCGATCGTCGACGAGCTGGCGGCCGAGTGGGCGGGCAAGGTACGCATCGTCAAGCTTGACATCGACCAGAACGTCGCCACGACGATGAAGTACGGCGTGATGGGCGTCCCGACTCTGATGCTGTTTATCGGGGGCGAGGCGAGAGAGCGCGTCTCAGGCTACCAGCCAAAACGCAAGATCCTCGAGAAGCTGGGGCCTTTCCTGCCGGGCGGTTAGCCGGGTTCGTCCGCCAGTGCACAATCCCCGCGCCGGGCGCCTAGCTGGACATGGTGTCGGGCGGTGGCTCCGGAGGTCATACCACACGCCGGCCAACCGCACCTCTCCTCGGCCACGCGCAACCCGTCTTGGAATTCCAATGGCCGAGAGAGAGAATTCTCCTACTCGTCCGCGCTGCGGAGGTGTTGTGTGACCGCAGCGAATCGCGTTCTGTCCTTGACTGCCCCAGACGCCTCTGGAACGCAACGCTATCCAGCGGAGTAATGGCATGTCGTACTTGGCTTGCGTGAATCAGCTCAAGCAGGAGGCAGTATGGCTCATTGGCAAAGGGGCCTGGACCCGCATCCCGCGGAAGTCCAAGGCTGCCACCCATCCCGGACAGGACCCGGCCGCCTCCTGCTCGATGGCGATCATGAACCCCAGACCTGCTCAGGGAGATGGGCCTGATCGCCTCCGATGTCCACGGCCTGCTACTCTGGGTGCGCCTCAGCAACGAAGGGCGCTGGCTACTCTCCTCTGAGAACCGCGATACACCCAACCCTCTGTTGTCCGGTGCCGCCCTCGATGCCTCATCACCCGAGTCCCGAGAACCGATCAAGACATGCGTTCAGCGCCAGGGGACGGCCGCTCGGGAGTGCTGGGGGAGGCCGCGGAAACCAGTCGCTGAAAAGAGCGTGCGTCTAGTGTAGTGCGTCTGACGCTTCTTTACATTTGGCGATCTTGGCCAAGATCCGTTCAACGGGTGCGCTCCAGACAAACACCTGAGGGTTTTGGTTGTGATTGTCCAGGTACTGTTGGATGGCTGCGATCAAGGCACGCACACTGCGAAACGTCCCGCGGCGGATGCGCTTGTCGGTGATCTCGCGGAACCAGCGCTCGACCAAGTTCAACCATGAACAGGAGGTCGG
>Ga0315274_10006813_pt1 | contig 16609 bp, 17 predicted proteins | sample YL17G02_20_MG_FD_203700 | JGI IMG/M metagenome (GOLD analysis project Ga0315274, IMG submission 203700) | Sediment microbial communities from Yellowstone Lake, YNP, Wyoming, USA - YL17G02_20 | ecosystem: Environmental > Aquatic > Freshwater > Lake > Sediment | place: USA: Wyoming | collected...
GGGACAGAGGATGGGGGGTGTCGGTCCCGAACAGGGGCCGGCACTGACGGCTGAATGCTGAGGAGTGCGTGAATATGGCGAAGGAAAGACGGCCGGTCAGCCCGCCAGACCGACGGCGGGTAAAGATTGCGTTTGTTGGAGGGGGGAGCCAGAGCTGGGGTCCGCGGCTGATCCGGGACATCATCTTCAAGAAAGAGCTGGCGGAGGCGGAGCTGGAGATCGCGCTGCTGGACGCACATGCGGGCCGCGGACGGGCAATGAAGCGGCTGTTCGATGTGCAGATCGATCGATGGAAGACCGATCGTATCCGCGTGTACGCCACGCAGGATGCGAAGCGGGCCTTGCGGGGCGCGGACTTCGTGCTTATCGCGATCTCGACAGGCGGGCTGGAGGCGATGCGGCACGATCTGGAGATCCCGGAACGCTATGGCATCTACCACACAGTGGGTGACACCGCGGGGCCGGGCGGCTGGGCGCGAGCGTTGCGCAACATCCCAGTGTTCCAGGAATACGCGACTCAGATCAAGGAGCTTGCCCCCGGCGCGTACGTGCTCAACTACACCAACCCGATGGGCGCGCTGACGAAGGTGCTGGCAGATGAGCTGGGATACAGCCGGGTGATCGGGCTGTGCCACGGGCTGTTCGAGTCGCACGAGGCGCTGCGAGTCATCTTCGGTGCGAAGGAAGAACGCGAAGTCAAGCTCAACTTCGGCGGGATGAACCATTTCTTCTGGATCGTCGACTTCACTGTCAACGGGAAGGACGGCTACGGCCTGCTGAGCAGGAAGCTCGGCAGCCGCACGCTCGCCGAGCTGTTCGATCGGATGTCCACGGACCAACAGGGCTGGAGCTCGCGGGGCCGGCTCGCGAGCGAGCTGCTCCAGCAGTACGGCGTGCTGCCATATATCGCCGACCGGCACACCTGCGAGTTCTTCGGCTGCTACATCACGAACAGGCAGACGATGGAGCGGTTCGGGCTGGTGCGCACGTCGATCGAGGAGAGGGCTGCGTCGTACTCGAGAGCGGCGGCGTGGATCGCGGACATAACAGCCGGGCGGGGCGAGCTGGGTACGACGCCATCGCGGGAGACCGCGGCCGACATCATGGCGGCGGTGACGTTTGACCGCGGGTTCACGGATGTGGTGAACATGCCCAATATCGGGCAGATCCCGAATCTGCCGGCCGGCGCGGTGGTGGAGACGATGGGCTATGTGGACGCGGGCGGGGCGAGGCCGCTGACGGTGGGGCCGCTGCCGGAGCAGATACGGGTGCTCTGCGCGCCGCACGCGGAGGTGCAGCTTCGGACGGTGAGGGCGGCGCTGTCCGGCGACCTGGAAGGGGCACTGATGGCGCTGGTGGCCGATCCGGTGTGCGCGTGCCTGACAGCGTCGGATGCGAAGAAGATGGGCCGGGAGCTGCTAGAGGCCAACAAGCATCACCTGCCGCAGTTCTTTGGGGGGTGAGTGTAGGGGCGCTGACCGCGGAGACGCAGAGGACGCGGAGAGAGAGTCGGCGGCGGGCATAGGCTGCCCGCCCTACACGCGCGCCTCATTGCCCAGGAATCCGTCGCCCCAGAAGACCGGCTCGTAGCCGTGCTCTGTGACCCAGCGCAGGGCGCGGATGACCTTCTCCTGGACATCGGGCTGGAAGTGCGGGAGGTCCCTGCGGAAGTACTGCTCGTGGATGAGCAGCTCCATGAGCTGGCCGGTGTGTGGGTTGCCGGCCTGTCGCTCCAGCCAGGGCACGACCTCGTCGACGCGGAGGTTGTTGACCGTGGCGTCCTCGGTCACGAACAGCAGATCGGTCTCGGGATCGTAGACGGCGTCGCGCTCGTCGGCGTGGTCTTTCACGTCGTCGGGCAGGTAGTAGCCTGAGATGCACTTCCCGTCGAACTCGCGCCGGAAGATCCCAATCAGCACTCTGATGCCGCGGTCGTGCAGCGCCCGACAGGCGTCCTTCGGGGCAGAGCCCCAATGGACGGTGGTGGTCGGACCCATGACTGCTTTGCCGGCGAAGCGGTCGATCTCGGCGGTCACCAGGTCGAAGTCGTGGGCGATCTGGTCGTAGGTGGCCTTTTCGTAGGGACGGTCGGGTTGGTCCTGGAGCGCGTGGAAGCTGAGACGGAGCCAGCCGGCATTCGCCTCCCACTCGCCCTTCCACTTCGCCGGCAGCCGGGCGAGGGTGAAGTCATTGGAGGGCCCGGGCGGTGGTGCGGCAACGGCTGATGAGCGCGGGGGCGACTGCCCCCGCTGCTCATCCTGGTAGTAGATGTTGATGTGGATCTTCGCGCCGAACTCCTCGTGCATCTGCCGCCAGAAGCTGAGGTACCAGTGATCGAAGAGCGAGGGGTAGTCGTCGGGTGTCGTGCCGAGATCCTTGAGGAACTGGATGTTGTCATCGACGGAAAGGCGGTAGCGGGGCCGCGAGGCCTTGTCCCAGAGGACCGTGATAGTGTCTGTGTGCTCAGCGCCTTCGGCGCGGCAGACCGCGCTGATCTCGGTGCGACGCCGGCGGATCGTCACCGGGCACTGGAAGGACCCACCCCGGATTTCGGCAGCAGTCCCGTTGACGGTGACCGCGGCGCCTTTCGGGGCGGCGCCCGAGACGTTCACCACGAGGCTGTCGGTGGTCTCGCGGCCGTCATGGAGGTTGAGGACGTCGCCATGCCAGGGGCTGGTGATGCGGAAGTGGGAGCGCTCGGAATCCCGGGCCATTGTCGTTCTCCTGCATGAAGTGGTAGAGGGTTCGACTCTGAGGGGGTGCAGACCTCGTCGAGCAGGACTACCGCTGCCGCCGGACGGAGACGCTGCTGGCAGACCTCCCGCGTGCTAGTGTAGTGTCTCCGAAAAACCTTTGCAATGCCAAGCGCGACCCTATCCGTAGGGGAGCCCCTCTGCGGGCTCCCATGATGCCTGAACGACCGGGTGACCGCTGAGGGTCGCCCTACAAGGGTTCGCCGACTGCAAACCTATCTCAGAGACGGTACACTAGACCCGCGAGTGCGGGAGCAGGCTAGGCGTCTCGGCCCCCCTGCGGTAGGCCCCCGGCGTGCAGCCGTAGTGCTTGACGAACTCGCGGTGGAGATGGGCCGCGTCGGTGAACTCGAGGTCGCGTGCGACCTTCTGGAGCGACATGTCGAAGCTCAGGAGCATCTCGGCTGCTTTGAGGACGCGGTAGCGGGAGACGAACTCGGAGTGGGTCTTCCTTGGCACGGCCGGGAACGGGTTCCAGCGACGACGGTTTCCTCGCGCCGCTCGCGGTCGTTGACAGGATATGGTCCGACGGTCTGGATGGAAGCGCCTTCTTACCGTCCCTCCAGCGCAACCTTGAATGCATAGGCGTGGTCGCACGGCTTCTTGATCGGGGCCGCGATCCGGAGGGCGCGTTCGTCCTGCGACCAGGTGACCGGCTGCTGAGAGCCTAGCATCGTTACGCCGACGACTTTGCCGGCTCCGCCGCCGAGCGACTCGATCGTCCACTCCTTCGCCGGCCAGCCCAGGCAGATGGCATAGAGCGCATCACCCTTGGTTGTGAAACGGATGTCGTCGCTGGTGAAGGCTTCCCGCTTGGTGTCGGTGAAGCCGCCGCTTTGCACCGCGGTCGGGCCTTCGCCGAAGACCTTCCAGAAGCGCGTGCCATAGACGGCCTCGCCGTTGACGTCCAGCCATCTGCCGAGCTCGAGCAAGACTGCTTGCTCGGGTTCGGGTATGGTCCCATCCGGGCGCGGCCCGACATCGAGCAGCAACGCGCCGTTCTTGCTAACGATGTCGATGAAGTCGTGGATGACCGCGGTCGCGGTCTTGTAGTCCTGGTTCTTCACATACCCCCAGGAGTTCTTCGAGATGGCGGTGTCGGTCTGCCACAAGATGGGTCGGATGCCTGAGAGCTGCCCGCGCTCGATGTCGTAGACCGCCGTCCCCTCCGGGAAGGCCTCGAGCTTGTAGTTGATCGCAACGCCCTGGTTCCACTGCGCGCCGCGGTTGTAGAGGTAGGCCGCGAACTTCTGGAGGTAGGGAACGAAGGCCTGATGCATGATCCACCAGTCGAACCACACCAACTGGGTCCGGTACCTGTCCACCAGCTCGCAGGTGCGCAGCAGCCAGTCGTCGAGGAACGCCTGATCGGGCGGGCTGTCCACCATCTCCTTTTCTCGGGTCTCGCGGCTTGGCGCGGGCCGAGCGGGGCCGTAGAGGCCGTGGAAGCGCGGGTCCTGCACATCGGAGTCGAACTTCGTGCCGCCATCGAAGAACCACCAGTGCTCCGCTCGATGGCTCGACACGCCGAAGACGAGTCCCAGCCGGCGGACGGCTGCGGCGAGGTCGCCGACGACGTCCCGCTTCGGGCCCATCTTCACGGCGGTCCACTCCGAGAGCGAGCAGTCGTACATGGCGAAGCCATCATGGTGCTCCGCCACCGGCACGACATACCTGGCGCCTGCCCTCTTGAACAGGTCGGCCCATGCGTCAGGATCGAACTGCTCGCCTCGGAAGCTGGGGATGAAGTCCTTGTAGCCGAACTGGCTTTGCGGGCCATGGGTGGCGACATGGTGGTCGAACTCGCGAGTGCCCTGGAGATACATATTGCGGGCGTACCATTCGTTAGCGAAGGCGGGGACCGAGTACACACCCCAGTGGACAAAGATGCCGAGCTTCCCCTCCTGGTACCAGGCTGGCGCTTGATAGCTGGAGAGCGATTCCCAGCTTGCGGCATAGGGTCCGGCTGCGATCACGTCGTCGATCTGCTTCAGCGAGTCAGCGGTCATAGGGTCGGGATCCTCGTTGCTGTTTGGTGTCTGCGGCAGCTGTCTATTGGACGGCAGCCCCAGGAACACCTCGCGGGGGACGAATGCTGCTTCTCCGGCCCGATGGCCAGGCGGCGCGGCTGAGCCACTCGGCGCGCGAAGGCCGAGTGGCTCAGGAACCGACGATGCGATCTTCGCCCTGCGATCGAGTGGCGGATGAGGGCTCAGGTCGGAGGAAGGTCTGACCTCCGCACGCTACTCCAGCACGTCGCCCTCGGCCGCCGTGACCTGGACCCCTTCATCTTCGAGGAACTGGATGCCCTGCTCGATGTCCTTCTCGACGCCTTCGAGCTCGAGCACGAGCTCGCCCGCGGTCTCGGTCACGCGGGCGCGCCTGATGTTCGGAACGAGGTCGAACTGCTTCGCCATCTGGAAGGTCAGCGGCGCTTTCACCAGATGCTCGGGGAAGGTGAGCTTCAGGATGCGCTTGGCCATCTCATTTCGCTCCGTCTTGTCCGCTGCATCCGCCCGCGACGGCGGGCACTATAGAGAGCTCGTCTCCGTCGCTGAGCGCGGTCTGCTCTCCCTGCAGATAGCGGACATCTTCGTCATTGACGTAGAGATTGACGAACCGCCTCAGCTTCCCGCCCTCGTCGTAGAGACGGGCCCTGACGCCGGGGTACCTCGCCTCCAGGTCGGCCAAGAGGGCGCGAACGGTGGCTCCCTCGGCGAGGACCTCTGTCTGGTTGCCGGTCACTGAGCACAACGGCGTCGGGATTCGTACTTTCACTGGCATGTCGCTATCTCACCTCACTATCGGCGACTGTCCAAGCGATCGGTCTGGAAGTCTCCTCGCACTCGATCGGCAGCTCGCCAAATGCTTTGAGTGTATCGTCGTAGACCCACGCCCTGATCTCGACGGCGCCGCTCGTCCGCTCGCTGACAATCACGTAGACATAGCCGGGCCAGGCATGTGCTTGGTCAGTATGCGACGGCGTCGCCGGATGGTCCGGGTGCGAGTGGTAGAAGCCGATGATCTCCTGTCCGCGCTCCTCAGCATATCGGTCGAGTCTGAGTATCTCCCGCGGATCCACCTCATAGCGATCGCGGCACCGGCCCGCGCGCTGGTTCCGGACCTGGTGCACTGATTCGATCATCATGGCTGCACCGCCGGTGCCAATCAGGACTCCGCAGCACTCGTGGGGGTACGACGCCCCCGCGTGCTGCTCGATCTCGCGCGTCAGAGCTGCGGGTAGAAGGAGGCGGGTCGGCGCATGTATCACCATGCTGCCGCTCCTTTGGCCAATGGCTCTCCCTGCAGCACCGGACCGGCCTGCTCCTCAAACGACGCCAGGGACGGCTCTACGACGATGGTATTGCCCACGCGGCCCACGAGCGGCTCGGTCGTCTTGAGTCCGTTCCCGGTGACACAGGCGACCGTCAGCTCGTCTCTGGGGATTCGGCCGGATTCGATCAGCTTCCTGAGCACTGCGATGGTCACGCCACCGGCGGTCTCGGTGAAGATGCCTTCTGTCCGCGCGAGCAGCTTGATCGCTTCGACGATCTCGTCGTCGCTCGCGGCCGCGCCGGAGCCGCCGCTCTCGGCGACCGCTCGGAGGACGTAGTGACCATCAGCCGGATTGCCGATGGCAAGGGAGAGGGCGATGGTGTTCGGTCGCCTGACCGGGCGAAGGACGTCACTGCCCTCGCGGAGGGCGTCGACGACCGGCGAGCATCCCTCCGCCTGGGCGGCATGCAGCTTCGTTGGGAGCTCCGGGATGAGGCCGAGTGAGTGGAACTCGCGGAAGCCCTTCCAGACCTTTGGGAGGAGCGTCCCACCTGCCACAGGCACCACCACATGCTGGGGCGCCCGCCAGCCCAACTGCTCGGCGATCTCGAATGCGGCGGTCTTGGCGCCCTCGGTGTAGTAGGGACGCAGGTTCACGTTCACGAAGGCCCAGCCATACTTCGCGGCTACCTCGGCGCAGAGCCGGTTCACCTCATCATAGGTGCCTTGCACCGCGATGAGGGTGGGGCCGTACACCAGCGCGCTGATGACCTTGCCCAACTCGAGGCCGGCCGGGATGAAGACCACTGCCCTGAGCCCAGCGATCGCCGCGTGGGCGGCGACCGCGTTGGCAAGGTTGCCGGTGGAGGCGCAGGCGACGGTATCGAAGCGCAGCTCCTTCGCGCGGGAGAGCGCGACCGGCACGACGCGATCCTTGTAGGAGAGCGTCGGGCGGTTCACCGAGTCGTCCTTCAGGTACAGCTCTTTGACCCCGAGGGCCCGAGCCAGGTTCTCCGCCCGCACCAGGGGCGTGAAGCCCGAATTCAGGCCATCGGTCGGCTCGCCGTCGATGGGCAGAAGCTCACGATAGCGCCAGATGTTGGGCCGCCGGGAGGAGATCGCATGAGCCGACATCGCCTGTGCAACCCGGCCGTAGTCATACATCACTTCCAGCGGGCCGAAGCAGTATTCACAGGTGTAGATGGCCTCCGCCGGATACTCATGCCCACACTCCCGGCATCGCAGGCCCGTGAGAAACGAACTCGTGTGGTTCATCTGCGATTCTCCTCTCTGGCTCCGCGCGGCGATCACGCCCTCTCGATCACCAGCCGAAAGCCGCTGTCCACAGGCGACACGGCGATGATCCTGTGCCCCTCGGACTTCACGCTCCGGGGCACGTTGAGGATCGCGTCGCCGTCATCGAGCAGCACCTCCAGCAGCTCGCCCGCGCCCATTCCCTCCAGGCGCAGCTTGGTCTTAACCCAGTTGAGCGGGCAGGGCGTTCCCCGCAGGTCAATGCTCTCGACAGCCTGGTGTTCCATCGCTCTCTCCAGTAGCGCCTCCGACATCGCCATAGGGTGGGAAGGCATCCACGACACCGCGGTAGAACAGGCGGCGCCACTTCGGCTTCTGTAGATCGGCGGCGGCAAGCAATGCGTCTCCCACCACCGACTTCAGCGCGCGCCGATAGCTGTCGATGCCGACTCGATCCAGCGTATCGCCGATGCGCTCGCCTCGATTGCCGTACTCGCGATACCAGCGCAGCGTGGTCTCGATGACGGCCGGTACGTGCTCGTCCGGCACGAACTGCGCGACCGGGTAGGCGACGTGTGGATGCCGGCCGTGCTTGCCGCCAACGTACACCGCGTGCCCGATACGCTTCGGGATCATCGCGTCGAATGGGCAGACCTTGATGCAGTCTCCGCACGAGATGCAGCGGTCGTGATCGCGCAGGGGCAACTGCTCGTCATCGGTGGAGAGCGCACCATCGCGGCAGGAGCGTACGCACAGCCCGCAGCTCGTGCACCGGTCCGGCACGAGTGTCGGCTCCACCATCCCGTGAAAGCCCAGGTCCGTGTCCCGCGCCCTCGGGCAGTCGATGACGCAGCCCGCGAAGCAGGTCTTGAACTTGTGCGGCGTCTCCCGGCCGAAGAAGCGATTGGTCATCTCGGCCGCCAGCAGTTGACTATCGACCCAGCCATTGGGGTTGTACTCACACCCGCCGCAAGCGGTGGTCACGCGGAACCGCTTGCCGCAGGAGGCGATCTCCTGACCGGCCTCGCCGAGCTCCCTCACGACCGCGTCCAGGTCGGCGAGGTCGATGTAGAGGATCTCCGGCGACTGGCGGACGCTCAGGTGCACTGTCCCATTGCCGTAGGTGCGCGCGACCTCGGCGATCCGCTCCAGCCGCTCCGATGTCATGCGGCCGCCCGGCGCCTTGCAGCGCACAGTGATCTTGGACTTCTGCCGCTGGGGAATGAACCCACCGGCCTTCAGGTCCTCGGCGCGGGCCTCGGTGGCGCGGGCGCTCTCATTGCTTTGTGTGCGTTCCTTGCTCTTCATCGCTAGCTCCTGGCCGAGAGGAGAATCTCGGCGACCTCGGGCCGCGTGAACTCCTGCGGTGGCGTCTCGCCCCTGCTGAGCATCTCTCTCAGCTTGGTCCCCGACAGACTCACCCGCTCGGTCTCACCATGCGGGCATGTCTTCGCTGTGGCCATCCCCCTGCATGATGTGCAGTAGAAGGCGTGGTCGAAGAACAACGGAGCGATGCCGAGGCCCTCGGGGTCGAACTCGTCGAAGATGCGCTGCGCGTCATAGCTGCCGTAGTAGCTCCCGACCCCGGCGTGATCGCGCCCGACGATGAAGTGGGTGCAACCGTAGTTCTTGCGGACGAGCGCGTGGAAGATCGCCTCCCGCGGCCCCGCGTAGCGCATCGCCGCAGGCAGGGCGGAGAGTATGACCCGGTCGCGGGGGAAGTAGCAGTCGATGAGCACGTGATAGCACCTCAGCCGAACATCGGAGGGCACATCGTCGCCCTTCGTTTCTCCGACGAGCGGGTGGATCAGCAGGCCGTCGGCCACCTCAAGCGCGCACTTCTGAAGGTACTCGTGGGCGCGGTGGATCGGGTTGCGCGTCTGGAAACCGACGACGCGTGTCCATCCGCGCTCGGCGAAGGCGCGCCTGGTGTCGGTGGGTGTCAACCGAAGGTTGGGTGGCACATCGCACGCGGGCAGGCGGAAGACCGTCACCTTCCCCGCCAAGAGGACGTCGCCCTGGCGATAGAGGGCAGCCACGCCGGGATGGGCGTCGTCATCGGTGGCGTAGACCAGCTTTGCCTCGAGGCGCTTGTCGTAGCTGTACCTGTCGGCCACCTCCAGCAATGCCAGCGGCCCGTCCCGATCGGCCAGGGCAATGGAGCCGTTCACTGGACAGTGCGAGGCCGTCTCGTCGTCGATGGCGAGTGTGATCGGGAGCGTCCACGGCAGCCCATCCGCGAGGTGCATCTCGTGCACCACGGTCCGGTAGTCCGCTCGGCCCATGAACCCCTCGAGCGGGCTGAGGCCGCCGACCGCCAGCAGCTCGAGATCGGATAGCTGGCGCGGGCTGAGGATCAGGCGCGGCCGATCTTGCGCTTGCTCGGCAAGCGACCGCGCCTCTTCGCCGACCACCAGTCGCCTGACCAGGCGGCCGCCGTGGGGAGCGATCGGCTCGAGCAAGGCCGTTTCTTCGGTGCGAATGCCGGCATCGACATCGACCATCGTTATCTCTTTCCTATCGCCGGCCAACGGTGGCGGCGCGGTCCTGCCCGGCACCCGGCACGTGCAGGCCGCACTCCTTGTGCTCGGGGGACTCCCACCACCAGCGGCCGGCCCGTGGGTGCTCGCCGGGCTTCACCGCGCGGGTGCAGGGCTCGCAGCCGATGCTCGGGTAGCCCTCATCGTGGAGCCGGTTGTACGGGACCTCGTGCCTGCTGATGTAGCCCCACACATCCTCCTGCGTCCAGTCGATAAGCGGGTTCAGCTTAACGATCCCCCCGTGCGCATCATCATGCTCAACAGCAGAGAGCTGGGCGCGGGTCACGCTCTGCTCCCGCCGCAGCCCCGTGATCCACGCGTCGAGGCCGGCGAGCGCGCGCTGCAGTGGCTCCACCTTGCGGATGTGGCAGCACGCATGCCGGTCGTCCAGGCTTCGCTTAAAGGAGAAGAAGCCGTGCGCACGCTCGAGCTGCTCGACCGCCTCGCGCTCGGGGTAGTAGGCCTCGACCGAGATCCCGTAGCGGTCGCGCACCCGCTCCATCGCCTCGTAGGTGGCCTCGTGAAGACGCCCTGTGTCGATGGCGAAGACCCGTGGTCGGGGCGTCAGCCTGGCCAGCATGTCCACCAGCACGACGTCCTCTGCGCCGAAGCTGCATGCGAGCGCAACCCGGTCCCCGAACTCCTCCAGCGCCCGCCTGAGCACCGCCTCCGGCGCGGCCCCATCGAGTTCCGATCTCACCCAGTCCAAGCCGATCCCTCTCGCCATGGATGCCTCCCGAGGTGCTGCGATGTTGATCCGACGGCCATAGTCTAGTATGTCCATCGGAAAACTTGCATACATTATCCCAGAGCCTTGTCTCCCTGTCAAGGCCTCTGCGGCAATCCATGTGCCGTCGGCCTAAGGACCCCACAGGGAGGCCGTGACGGGTTTCCTACCAGGCTTCGCACTCTCATGTCGCGATGGTACCGGCCTGATATGATTTTCCTACGGACAAAGTAGGGAAAGGCGCGTAAGGACTGTGCCGCGTGCTACTGAGGGAGATGCGACTGCCAGCCGCAGGGCGGGTTGGCCGCGCGGGACGGAGGCGTGTGTGAGCCTGCCAGCAGGGCGGGCGGGGTGCCGCTACTTGGGCGGGGCGCCGGGCAGCGAGACGCGGAAGACGGAACCCTTTCCTGGCTCACCCTCGACGGAGACCGACCCATGGTGGGCCTCGACGATGGCCTTGACGATGGAGAGGCCGAGGCCGGTGCCCTCCTTGCCGCTCTCGCGGGCGTTGGTGGCGCGGTAGAACTCATCGAAGATGCGGTCTTTCTCGGCCGGCGGAATGCCCATGCCCTGGTCTGCGACGGAGAGCACGACCCGGTCATCCGACGTGACAAGGGAGACGCTCACGGTGCCGCCGTTCGGGCTGTACTTGATCGCATTGGAGACCAGGTTCTCCAGCAACTCGATGAGCGACGCGGGATCGCCCAGCACCTCGACTGCCGAGTCCGGGGCGGACACGAATAGCGATGCGCCTGCCGACTGCGCCTGCTGCGCGAAGTCGCCTGCCACCTGCCGTGCGAGGGCTGCAAGATCGACGAGCTTCCGGTCTGCCAGCCGGCGCACCTCTCGGGTTCTGGACAGCACCAGCAGATCGCGCGCCAGGTCGAGCACCTCCTGGAGCCGCACCCGGGCGCGATTCAGCATCTCCATCGACTTCTCCGGGATGTGGCCGGTGCGGCCCTCGGCGATGACTGCGAGCATCCGCTCGACGGTAGCGAGCGGCGAGCGAAGGTGATGGGCGACGCGGTTCAGGTAGTCGCTTCTCGCGCCCTCGAGCTGCCTCAGCGCCTCGTAGGCCTGGGCGAGGTCATCGGCGCGCGCCTGCAACGCGTCCGAGAGGTGGACGATCTCCGCCTCCCGCTTGCGCAGGCGATAGGTGATGGAGGTGGCCATGAAGGCGCTGATGTAGAGCATGGTGGCGATGGCGAAGAGCACGCCGAGGACATATGTGGGGCTTCGGTAGAGGCTGTCGTTCACGAACCCCCTGAGCTGGTGGTGCTGGACCACCCCTGTCGCCTCCAGCACGGCCATCAGCGCGAGGAGGGCGATGGCGAGGCTCGCCTGAAGATAGGTCGCCGTGCGAGAGAGCAGTATGCTGGCGATGACGATGTGGAAGACGTAGTAGCAGACGAACGGGTTTTCGATCCCGCCGGCGAAGTGCAGCAGGAGAGTAAGCGCGATCAGGTCGAGGGCGATCTGGCTGTTGGCGAAGGAGGTCACCGCGGGGGCGCTGGTCACACGGGAGAGCCGCCGGCCGATTGCCCAGAGCGCCAGGTTGTAGGCGGCCAAGATGGCGGTGACACCGTAGAGCGGAGCCGCCGCCAGCTGAACCCCGAAGATGTGGCGGGCGACCCAGACGGTGACGAGCACCCCGGCGACGGCAGCCCAACGGAGATGGATGAGCCACCAGATGCGCTCTCGCAGCTCCTCCAGCTCCACGTTAACGCGCGAACCTAACTCCACGGCGCCCCCAAAATGGCTCCCACAGCGGTCGGCTTCGCCGACCTAGCCGCTCGATCTGGCCCTTGCCCTTGGCGACGTCGCGACGTCGCCCGCCTCAGGTGGACTTGGGCGCCAGGGCTTGCTCGATCTCCTTGAGCAGTTGCTCGGACGATGCGGGCTTGTCCAGGAACGCCTGCACGGGCAGATACTCCTGGGGTTGGTAGACCGGATCGGCGGTATCCGGGTAGAGCTTCACCCAGGTGGTATCGTGAATCGCGGTGAGGACGATGATCGGGATGCTGTGGAGACGTTCGTCCGGATCGTTCCGCAGGTTCCAGACGAAGTGGAACCCCTCGGTTCCGGATGGCATCATGATGTCGAGCAGGATCACGTCGGGTCTCTCGGAGCGCGCTTTGTTCAGGCCTTCGCCGGCGCTGGCGGCCTGGATCACCGAGTACCCCTCGCTCTCCAGCACGATCTTCGCAGTATCCGAAGCGTCCGGATCATCCTCCACCACCAACACTGTCTTGCCGACAGCTTCGGCCATACTCTCCCTCCTTCATATCTCCGCTGACGCCGGTTGGCTGCACCGTCCGCCGACACCAGCAGGTTCGACGCCACCGATCGGAATACCCCGCGGCAGCCAGAAATCGTTGCCAGCAGCAGATGACAGAAGCCCTCGCGTCTTCGGACTTGCGTCACCAGGCACTAGCCAGCAAGCAGACTGAACGACTGATCGGCCGCCCGGCAGATCGATTCGACGTCGCGCTCGGTGTGGGCGGACGAGAGGAACATCGCCTCGAACTGGGCGGGAGGCAGGGAGACCCCGCGCCCAGCCTCCCGGCCGGCTGGCAAGTCCAGCATGGCGTGGAAGAAGGCGGCATACCGCTCCCTGGAGCTGCTGGACGCCGTTGCCCAGTCGACCACCGGCCCGTCGGTGAAGAAGACCGTAAGCATCGAGCCGACGCGGTTCACGGTCACGGGAACGCCAACGCGGCGGGCAGCACTCCTCACTCCTTCAGCAAGCGTCTGCCCCATCTGCTCCAGGCGCGGGTACGGATCTTCCGCGGCGAGCAGCCTCAGCGTCTCGGCGCCGGCGGCGCATGCGACCGGGTTCCCCGACAGGGTCCCCGCCTGATAGACCGGCCCGGCCGGGGCGAGCATCGACATGACATCTCGCCTGCCGCCGAATGCGGCGAGGGGGAAGCCGCCTCCGATGATCTTGCCCAGCACCGTCAGGTCCGGCGTAACGCCATACAGGGCCTGGGCGCCGCCGCGCCCGACGCGGAACCCGGTGATAACCTCGTCGAAGATGAGCAGGGCCCCCGCGTCACGCGTCGCGTCGCGCAGCCCGGCGAGGAAGCCGGCCCTCGGGGGGACGACGCCCATGTTCCCCGCGATGGGCTCGACGATGACACAGGCGATCTCGGAGCCGAGCGAAGCAAATGCAGCGCGCACGGCCTCGAGGTCGTTGTACGGCAGGACGATGGTTTCGGCGGCCCAGGCGGCCGGCACACCAGGGGAGTCCGCGATGCCGAGGGTGGCGAGGCCCGACCCGGCGCGCGCCAGCAGCCCGTCAGCGTGGCCATGATAGGCACCCTCGAACTTGATGATCTTGCTGCGGCCAGTGTAGCCGCGGGCGAGACGCAGCGCGCTCATCACCGCCTCGGTACCGGAGCTGACGAGCCGCACCAACTCGATGGATGGCATGGCGTCGACGATTGCCCGGGCCAGGCGGATCTCGCCTTCGGTGGGCGCGCCGAAGGTGGTGCCGAGCCGGGCGGCCTCGCAGGCCGCCTTCACGACCTCGGGCCGCGCGTGGCCGAGGATGAGCGGGCCCCAGGAGGCGACGCAATCGATGTACTCGTTGCCATCCACGTCCCAGATGCGCGCGCCCGACCCGCGGGCGATGAAGCGCGGCGTCCCACCCACGCTCTTGAAGGCGCGCACGGGGCTGTTGACCCCGCCGGGTATCAGCTTCTGGGCGGCTTCGAACAGCTCACGCGAGCGGCTTTCATTCATCCTCGAGCTCCGCCCTCCGTCGTAGGGGCGCACAGCCGCTCGCGCCTACCAGCAACCGCGCGTAGTTGGGCGCCGATTTCCCGTATTCGCGGGTGGAGAACAGCGCCTGCCAGTCGAGCGCGTCATCCCCTGAGGGCGCACAGCGGTGCGCCCCTATGAGATTCGCGACCACCTCCAGGCACTCCTCGCGATCCCGGCCGTGCACCATGGCGTAGAGGTTGTACGGGAAGCCGGGAAAGGGAGGCCGCTGGTAGCAGTGGGAGACGTGGGGCGATTCGGCCAGGCGGGCTCCCGCGGCTTCGATTCGCTCCGGCGGGACCGCCATGACGACCATGGCGTTCGCAGTGAAGCCCAGTCGCCGGTGGTTGACCAGCGCGCCGTAGCGTCTGACCACACCGGTGCGCAGGAGATCGGTCAGCGTCGCCATCATGTCACCGAAATCGACACCGGCATGCTCCGCGAGCTCGCGGAACGGCTCCGGAGAGAGCGGCAGATCGGACTGGATGGCATTGAGTAGATCCGAGGAGTCGAGGGGTCGAGAAGTCGAGAAGTCGATTGGCGAGGAATCGAGACGGCCGTCCGACTCTTGCCTCTTCGGCTCTTCCACTCCTCGACTGTTCGCCTCTTTGACGGGCGCGAGCTCGAAGTGGACGGCGATCTTGAACCGCCGGATCGTCGGCAGGCGCCAGACCCCTTGCACTCCCTCCATCGCAGCCACCTGCGCGGTCGCCGACTCGAACCACTCCGAGGCGGCGGCGACACCGGCGAACCAGAGGTTGACCTCGTGCTCGCGGGCGTAGCAGTGGGTCACCTCGGGCCAGGCCGCGACGGCCGCGCCCACCTGATCCAGGTGCGCCGGGAGGACCCGCGCCGCGACCAACTCGCTTGCCAGGCCGAGTGCGCCCGGCTCCATCACGGGGCCGATCTTCCGTATGAAGCCGGCCTCTTTGAGGGCACGGAGCCGGGCAATGACCTCCGCCTCGGTCAGTCCGAGGGATTGGCCGAGCGCCTCGAAGGGCCGCGATGTCAGCGGCACCCGGAGCTGCGCGAGGGTCAGCAGGGCCTTGTCGGCGTCGGTCAGCGCTGCCGCGGGATCGGCTATCCTTCCCTGAGCCAACGGGCAGCCTCCCGTGCGTGGTAGGTGATGATCACATCGGCGCCGGCCCGCGCGATGGCGGTCAATATCTCCATGATGACGGCGCGCTCGTCCACCCAGCCGCGCTCCGCGGCCGCTTTCACCATCGCATACTCGCCGCTGACGTTGTACGCAGCGATGGGCCGGTCGAGCGCGGCGCGCACCTCGGCGATCACGTCGAGGTAGGCGAGCGCCGGCTTCACCATGATGATATCGGCGCCCTCATCGGCATCCAGCTTCGCCTCACGCACCGCCTCGCGGCGGTTCGGATATGGCATCTGGTAGGAGCGGCGGTCGCCGAACTGGGGCGCGGAGTTGACCGCCTCACGGAATGGGCCGTAGAAGGCGGAGGCGTACTTCGCGGAGTAGGCCATGATCGCCGTGTCGGTGAGCCCGGCGGCGTCGAGCCCTTCGCGGATCGCGCGCACGCGGCCGTCCATCATATCGGAAGGGGCGACGACGTCTGCTCCGGCCTCCGCATGGGACTGCGCCACCTCGGCGAGGATGCCGAGGGTCGGATCGTTGAGCACAACCCCGTCCTCGGAGACGACCCCGCAGTGGCCATGTGTGGTGTAGGCGCAGAGGCAGACGTCCGTCATGATGATGAGATCGGGCAGCGCGCGCTTGAGCGCGCGGACGGCCTGCTGCACCGGGCCGTTGGCGTCGGCGGCCGATCGGCCGAGAGCATCCTTGAGCGCGGGCTCGCCGAACAGCAGCACCGCCCGGACACCTTCGTGCCGTGCCTCCAATGCCTCGTCGACGATCTCGTCGGCCGAGATGTGGAACTGCCCCGGCAGCGATTCGATGGGCTCGCGGATGCCCCGGCCGGGCACGACGAAGAGGGGAAGGACGAACTGATCGGTGTGCAGGCGCGTCTCCGCCACCAGCCTGCGGATCGCCTCGGTGCGCCGAAGACGCCGCGGGCGCTGACGCATCGAGAGATCGTCAGCACCCTCGACGCCGGGCGCGCTCGCCTGTGCAGCCTCAGAGAGGACCTTATCCTTTGCCATCGATCCTGATCTCCTCCCTCTCGTAGGGCGACCTGCCGGGTCGCCCCTGCAAGCCGATCCCGATCTCCTCGTCAGTGAGATAGCAGGTGGGATCAGCCGCCCACACGTCGCCATATACCGCTTCGGCGCGGACCCGACATCCCCCGCAGTAGGCCTTGTAGGTGCACTGA
>Ga0315274_10006817_pt1 | contig 16604 bp, 13 predicted proteins | sample YL17G02_20_MG_FD_203700 | JGI IMG/M metagenome (GOLD analysis project Ga0315274, IMG submission 203700) | Sediment microbial communities from Yellowstone Lake, YNP, Wyoming, USA - YL17G02_20 | ecosystem: Environmental > Aquatic > Freshwater > Lake > Sediment | place: USA: Wyoming | collected...
TACATCCGCGAGCAGGCCGCGAAACTGGGGCCGGGAGAATGGATCTTCGTGCCGCGCACTTTCCCGACCCGGCTGGCCGAGCACCGCATGCCGACCCGCGCCGACTTCGATCCGGTCTCACCCAATAACCCTGTCCTGTACGACGCCAGCTACACGGTGGTGGTCAACGGCTACGCCCTCAAGCAGGCGGGGATCACGCGCGACACCAGGCCGCCGGCCACCGGCGAAATCGGCAAGGACGCCAAAGGCGAGCCCAACGGCATCCTGCGCGGGGCCGCGTCGCTGCTGAAAGCGCCAAGCGAGCGTTCCGCCTACACCGAGCAGGAGAAGCTCGAAGGCCTGGCGGCCATTTTCAAGCGCTACAACGAGGTGGGAATCACCACCACCACGGAGCGCGCCGCGACGGTGGACGACGTTCGGATGTTCGAAGCCTTCCGCAAAACGGCGCGCATGAACGCGCGGCTGCACGTCACCATCCGTTTCGACGCCACCCAGCCGGTCGAGGAGGTGGAGCGGCAAATCCAGTCCCTGCCCTGGAAACCGAACAGCGGCGACGAGTGGCTGAAGATCAACACGCTGAAGGTGACGCTGGACGGCGGCATGACCATCGGCACCGCCTACCAGCGCCAGCCCTACGGCCCGTTTGCCAGGACGCTGTACGGCCATGAGAACCCGGAGTTCCGCGGCCTGCTCAACATCGCGCCTGAGAAACTGGCCCGCATCGTGCTGGCCGCGCATCGGCTCGGCTGGCAGTTCACCGCGCATTCGGTGGGCGGCGGGGCTATGGACGCGCTCCTGGACGCCTACGAAAAGGCCAACGCGGTCCGCCCCGTGGCCGCCAGCCGCATGCTGATCACCCACGGGAACTTCCCCGACCAGCGCTCGATCCGCCGCTGCCGTGAACTCGGCGTCATCATGGACGCCCAGCCCGCCTGGCTCTACAAGGACTCGCCGATGCTGGCCAAGGTGTTCGACGATAAGGTGATGAGCCTGTTCCTGCCGTTGAAGGCCTGGCAGGAAGGCGGCGTGATGGTCGCCGGCGGCAGCGACCACATGATCGGCTACGACTCGTTTGCCGCCAACAACCCGTTCAATCCCTTCCAGGCCATCTGGATCGCGGTCACCCGGAAGACCGAAGCCGGCACGGTCATGCACGCGGAGCAGCGAATCAGCCGGGAGGACGCCTTGCGGCTGTTTACCCGCAACGCGGCCTTCGCCTTGTTTGAGGAAAAAACGCGCGGAAGCCTGGAGCCGGGCAAGCTGGCCGACATGGTGGTTCTGTCCGACGATCTGCTGACCTGCCCCGAAGACCGCCTCCGCCAGATCCAGGCCGCGCTCACCATGGTTGATGGCCGAATCGTCCACGAAGCCCGGTAAGAATTGCGGATTGCGGATTTCGAGCCCGGCTCGCTTGAAATCCACAATCCGCAATCCGCAATTTTTCTGCTTACTGCTTACTACCCCGCCTGGGCCTGCTTAATGCCGTGACTGATGGTGGCTTCGTACTCCAGGTGGGGCACGGGCGAATCGCGCGCGATCAGGAACAACTGCAGCGCCTCCGGCTTGCGCCCGGTGCGCAGCAGGAGGTTGGCGTGCGCCAACAAGGCCTGGAACGACGTGCTATCGGGCAAGCTGTTGCTGTAAATGTTCAGGTATTCCTGCCCCGCGCCTTCCAGGAAATTGCCGCGTTCCAGGTGGCGGGCCAGGCGGAGCCGCAAGGCGGCCGGCACCTCAATCTCCATCCCCCGCGTGTGCATCTCCTCGTAAAGCGCCAGCGCGGTATCCATCTCGTTCTGCTGTACGTATAGCCCCACCAGGCGGATGTAGGCGCGCTGCTCGCGCGGCTCGTCGTCGAGCGTCTTGGCGGCGCGCAACAATTCCAGTTGCGCCTCGATGCTTCTGGGCTGCCGGCGGGCGAACTCCTCCAGGGTGGCGGCCGCCTGGGCGGCCTGCCCGGCATCAATCATTTCTCCGGCCCGCACGATTTCCGGCGCCTGCTTGATGGAGACCTCGGATTCGATGCTCTGGTCGATGCGCGCGTCGAGGCCGCTCAGCCCCAGGACCACGGCGAACAGGACGCCGTACACGAAGCCCCCGACATGGGCCCAAAAGGCCACGCCGCCCTCGCCTCCCAGGCCGCCGGTCATCAGCCCAAAGAACAGTTGCTGGCCCAGCCACAGCGGCAGCATCAGGTAGGCGGGCGCGCTGAAAAAACGCGGGCGGAAGGAGAGGATCAGCAGAAACTTGATGCGCGTCCGGGCAAACTTGACGAGGAACGCGCCCATGACGCCGGCGATGGCGCCCGAGGCGCCGATCAGCGGGGAAATGCTTTGGGGTGCGGCCAGCTTGTGCGTCAGGGCCGAGACAGCGCCCGCGCTCAGGTAGAACAGGGGGAACAGCGCGCGTCCCCAGCGGTCCTCGACGTTGCAGCCGGCCAGGTACAGGAACAACATGTTGCCCACCAGGTGCAGCCAGCCGCCGTGCAGGAATTGGTAGGTGAGCAGGCCGAGAAGGTTGTTATCCACCGGGACGTAGGCGTACTTCTTCAGCGGCGACGCGCTCTCGGCCAGCGACATGGCCCGGCACAAAGCACGGAGTTCCTCCTGCCGGGCCTCTTTGATGACCGGATCGACGCCGGCGCCTCGCTCGCTTTCCGCGCGGGCGCTATCCCTGTAGGTCTGCAGCATCTTGCCCTGCCGACCCGCCCGCATCACCCGATCCATCAGCCTGTCCAGGGGCGGGGCCGGGGTGAGGTAGGGGTGCTTCAGGTAGTATTGCAGAGCCTCGTTCGTCCGGGCCGCGTACTCGGCGTTCTGCTGCTCGATGGCGCCGGTGGTCAGGATAAAGACGGCGATGTTCAGGACGATGGTGACCAGGGTGACGTAAGGCCAGCGCCTGCCCCGCTGGTCTTCGTGGCCGATCGGTATGAGCATGGCTCGCGCCCGTAACCGCGATGCCCCTACCCTATCAAAGCAGCAGAACCAAAAGGAAGGACCGAAATAGGATGCGGGTGAACGCAAACCTGCGTGGGAACCACCAAGTCACCAAGGCACCAAGACTTGGTGTCTTCGTGTCTTGGTGGTGAGGGTTCATCGGTGAGCGGCGCCAACCGGGCCGTGGGAGGCCGACAGCGCGTCTTCGGTCTCCGGCGATTCCTCAACCGGCGCAGGCGCCCGGTAATCGCAGGGGCGGCCACGCCACCGGACCAGGAGCAGGACGGCAGCGCCGGCCAACAGGCGGAAGGAGTACAGGAACAAGTGCAGCAGGTGCAGAGGCCAGGGGCGGCGCCGCCGCTCCGACCACATCTGGTAGAAGATGCGATGGTGCAGGCGCCAGCCGATATGGCGGGCCATCATCCGGAACTGCCGCACCAGGCAGGAATCGCCGTTCTCGTTGTAGATCCGCCGCCGCCCGACGGGCAGGCAGAAGCCCAGCAGTTTCAGGCCCGCATAACCCTCGTTGGTGCAGGGGACCACCAGGTAGCCGGAGCGCCGCGGCCCGACCCACAGGCTGAGAATCTTCAGCCAGAACTTCGCCGAGAATACGTCCAGCACCGTGTGCGAATCGAACAGGTGAGCGGCGGGGATCACCAGGGAGCCCGGCAACAGGGCATGAACCGGAGCGCGGGGATGAATGCGCCGGAGATCGGCTGCGATCTGCTTCAGGCGGAGGCCGGAAGCGGACCCAACGACGGTCACGCGGTTCGGCGGAAGCGTGGCCCAATCGCGCCAGCGGCGGGCGCGCTCCTGAAGAGCGTCCCCGAAGCGCCAACGGAAATGGCGGAACAACAGCCGCAGGTCGCGCGCCGAGTAGATATCGTTGTTCTCGTTGTAGATCTCCCGGCGGCCGAGCGGCAGCAGGGCCACCACCAGCTTGATCAAACGGCGACCCTCGCCGGTATAGGGCAGCACCAGGTAGCCGGCGCGATGCCTGCCGAAGGCCAGCGCCAGAAGCGCCCGCCAGGTCGCCGGCGAGGCCAAGGCCAGCGGCGTCACCGCATCGAACAGGCCGGCCAGTGCCAGCAGGTCCCTGGGCAGCAGGCCGTGACAATGAGCCGGATGGCGCCGGCGGACGTCGCTCATGATGGCCGCCAGCCTGTCAGGTGAGGCCGAGCACAGCACCGTGACCCCCGGCGGAATGTCGAACCAGAAGGCGCGCGACGAAACGCGCCGCCAGAGCACAACGGAATCCAGCCAGGCGTTGTGCAAATGCCACGCCAGGCGCCGCAACAGCACGACCAGATCGAGGCCGGCATTCCGCAGGCGCCATGACACGTGCCGCAACAGCGCCCGGAAGTCACGGGCCAGCCAGGAGTCGTTGTTCTCGTTGTAAATCTCTCGAAAACCGAGGGGTAGCAGCCAAGCGAATAACTTGAAGCCCAGGCGGCCGCGGCCGGTCAGCGGAATGACAACCTCGGCAAACCTGGGCCGGCGGCAGCAGGCCGCCAGCAGCCCACCAACGCCCAGCGGGGCCCGCGAGTCCACCCTCAGCCCGGCTGCTTCGGCCGGAAGAAGGCCATGGATGCGGGCCCCGGGATGGCGGCGGCGCAAATCGGCCAGAATGCGGCTGAGCTGGGCCGGTTCGGCGGCGCCCACCAGGCAAATGTCGCCTGGCCGCGGGCCCCAGGTCTGCCACGCCAGCCACAGGAAACGGCCCAGGGTAAGCTGCATGGTGCGGCCGTCCGGCAGGCGCAGCGAGACGCGGCCACGCAAGGCCAGCGCCAGCAGTTTCATTCCTCCGGAGTGGTCCGTGGCCAGGCAGGCAACTTGCGGGCCGCGCTTCAGCCCCAGGAAAAACAGCAGCCGCGCGTACACCACCAGCCACAACCAGGACGAATAGATCAGCACCTGCCGGGGCCGCAGGCCGGAAGCAGCGATGAACTGCCGGCGCTGAGCGGCGCAAACCACCGCCCGCAGAGCTTCGGGCGGGATGCCGGCGCGCACCGCGGCCACCGCTTCGACGGCCTCTTCGACGGTGCCGTTGACGAAAACGATGGCCTTCATGCCGCGCCCTCCAGCAGGAAATGGCGATAACGTTCCGCCACGTCCGGGCCCTGGCTTTGCAGGCTGTAGCGCCGCTCGATCAGGCTGCGGGCGGCACGGCGCAGGCGCCGGCACAGCCCGTCGTCGCGGAACAGCCGCAGCAGGTGCGCTGCGAACTCGGCCGGCGAATCCGAGGCCAGCAGGTGCTCGCCCTCGCGGGTCCCAATCCCCAGCGGCGCAAAGCGCGAACAGACCACCGGCACGCCCGCCGCCATGGCCTCCAGAATCTTGGTGCGAATGCCGCCGCCGGTGAAAATGGGCGCCACGTACACCCGGCTCTGGGCATAGAGCGCGCGCAGATCCTCGACAAAGCCGCGGTACTCGACGCCGCTGTCGTGCATGCGTCCCAGCAGGGCATTGGAGGCGCCCGCCCCGACCACGGTCAGGCGGGCTTCCGGCTCCTCGCGCAGCACCAGCGGCCAGACGTGTTCCAGCAGCCAGCCCAGTCCCTCCTCGTTCGGCGTATGCGGCAGGAACCCGACGAACACCACGTTGGGCGCCCGCGCGATGTCGCTGTCCGCGGTGAACTGCTCGCAATCCAGCAGGAGGAAGGGCAGGGCCTCGACGCGCGCCCCCGCAACCAGTTCCAGCGCCCGGGTCCGCTCCTCCTCGGAGGTGACCAGAACGCGGTCGAAGCTGCGCAGTGTCCGCCGGTTGTGCAGAATCGTGTCGCAACTGCCCAGCAGTTTCGTGACCCGCGCGCCCCAGGAAAGCGATTGCTTCCACCCCAGATAGAAGTGCCACCACTCCTGCACGTGGGCCCGGATCAAGCGGGTGGTGCGCATGCCGTCGGCGTATTCCGCCATGCTCAGGTACTCCACCTGCACCATGTCGGGGCGGCCCGACCGGTACATGGCGCGCACCGTTTCCCGCATGGTTTCGTCCCGCAGGTTCGAGAAGTAGAAGGGCGTCGAGGAAAAGGCGTCCAGGTGCCGCCGCTCGGGCTCCTCCATCAAGGCCACGTCCGCGCAGATCAGCCGCAGGCCATCCTGGGCCTGGCGCAGCAGCCGCTTGGGGCAAAAGCCCGCAAACAGCAGATCGAAATCGGGACGGAGCGCCCGCAGATATCCGAAGATGGCGCTCCCCGCGCCATGAAACACCGGGTAGGGTGTTACCGGAGAAACGATCATCAGGCGCGGCTTCATGGCTTCGCAGTTAAGAGTTAGGAGTTAAGAGTTGCCTGCAACTCTTAACTCTTAACTCTCAGAAGGATGTGTACAATTCTACCGGAAAACGTTCTCGCAGCGGGCCCACCTTTCGGCCCACGGCGTAGATGATGTCGCCCCGCAGGTCGCGCGACAGGCCCTCCTGGGCCAGCAGGCGGTCGACCTGCGCGTAGCGGTTGGCATCCTCCGGCTCCAGCCACCCGGTCTCCAGCCGGACCGCCTCCAACCCCGAGCTTTCCAGCAGCGCGCGGACGTCCCGCGGCGCGTACTCCCTATTATGGCGCGGATCGGCCTCGCTCCCCGCTTTGGGCACCACGTAAGTATGGAACAGCCCCGGATGGTACCCATGAAGCAGCGCCTGCAGGGCCCGGGCCCCGGCGATATTCGGCGTCGTCAGCACCAGGTATCCGCCCGGCTTCAAGATGCGGTTGATCTCCGACATCATGTGCATGGGATCGTGGTACAGGTGCTCGATCAACTCGCAGCACAGCACGGTATCGAAGGCGGCGTCCGGATAGGGGTAGGGATGCTTTTCCGCGTCAAACAGGTCCACCCAGCAGGAAAAGCTCTCTCCGCGGCTGGAAAAAACCGTTTTAAAGTCGCTCCGCCCCGCCGCCCCATAGTAGCAGCCGCGAATCTGCCGGTAGCCGAGGTAGCGCTGCAGCGCGGGAGTGATTTGCATGTAGCAGCCCATTTCCAGCACGCTGCCACCCGCCGGGTCCGCCGGCGGTGTGATCTCGATGGTCCGCACCAACCGGTTCAGGTGAACCCGGACGTAGCCCTCGATTTCCGGGCCGCCCGCCGCATAAGAAAGGATGTGACTGGCAAGCTCCTCCCGTGTAATTTCGGATTGCGGATTTCGGATTGCGGATTGCGAACCCGGCGGCGTTTGAAATCCGCAATCCGGCGATCCGCCCGCGCCCTGCTCTTTCAAAAAGGCCGCATATTGCCGGGCCACCTTGGCCCACGAGCATTCCTCGGCTGCCCACTGCCGCGCGCGGGAACCGAGAGCCTCGCGCAGCCCAGGGTCGTTCAACAAGGCCCGCAGGTACTCAACCAGCCACTCGACCTCGATGTCGCCGGGCGGCAACTTGATGCAGGCATCGTCCGGCAGTTCCGCGTAGGAGCCGAGGTCCGACACGATGACGGCCCGGCCCAGCGCCATCTCCCGCAACAGGCTTCCCGACGATTCTCCGACGGTCGGGCAGCGCAGATTCAGGCAAACATCGCAGGCCGACATCGAGGAAATGAACTCGTTCAGCCCCACGAAACCCGGAATGCGGACGTGCTCGTCGAGTCCCAGCTCGCGAACCAGCGGCCGCAGCGGATAGTGCGGGTGTTCTTCGCCCACCAGCAACAACTGAATATCGGGGAACCAGGGAACCAGGCGGCTGAGGGCCTGGATCGCGCTGCGGATGCGCTTGTACGGTTTCAGGAACCCGAAGGCGCCGACCGTCGGCTGATGGTCCAGCCCCAGCCTGGCCCGCGCCGCTTCGCGCTCGTCCGGCGGAGCAGCGACGCCGTGCGGGATGCCGGCCAGCGGCAGGCTGAAGCCGGCGTCGCGGATCAACCGCGCCATGTAGCCGCTGTGGACGATGGCCGCGCGGCTGTTCTCCAGCAGCCGCCGGTTCATGGCCACGCCGCTGTAATCCGGCTCAATCTCGCCCCGGCGGACCCCAGCGGCCCGCTCCAGCGCCCCCGCGCCGACGTTGTACTCCAATTCCCGGAAATAGCCGTCCCAGTCCTGCCGCACGATGGTGACGTCCGCCAGCAGGTAGTGGAGATTGAATTCGTGCAGCATCAGCACGCCGGGGATCCGCACCGCCAGGTCGTAGATATAAACGTGCAGCGGGTTGTTCCCGATGTGGTAGAGGATGGAATCATACGGCCGGCGCGCCTGCTCTTCCTCGAACTCCCGCCAATGCCGAACGCGCACCCGCTCGCGCAGTTCCCGGCCGGCCGGCTCACAGTCCTCGATGAAGACATCGATGTCGGCGTGCCGCGCCAGCTCCGGCAGCAGCGCCTCGCTATAGTCGGCGATGCCGGACCGGCAGGGGGGCAGCGGAGAAAAGTACGCGATTCGCATAAAAGCAGGCTGTGGGCTATGGGTTGTAGGCTGTGGGCTATCGCTCGCAGCCGGCGGCCTACAGCCTATAGCCTACAGCCATGCCTCTTCATTCTACTCCCCTGGTTCACTCCGAGAAGAAGCGCCCGAGCGCGTCCCTCCAGTGCGGGAGGGGCGCCAGGCCCAGTTCCGCCAGGCGGTTGCTTTCCAGCACGCTGTAGCGCGGCCGGGGAGCCGCACGGCCGAGTTCCGCGGTGCTCATCGGCTCCACGGCGACGGGCGGTAATGGTTCGCGCTTCCCCACCTCCTCGAGGACAGCGAGCGCGAAGCCGTACCAGGTGCAGGAACCGCCGCCGGCCAGGTGGAGGGTGCCGCGGCCGCCGCCCAGCAAGCCCGCCAGCCCCTGCGCCAGGTCGCGCGTCCAGGTGGGGCAGCCGGTCTGGTCATTCACCACGCGCAACGGCCCGCCCTGGCGGGCCTGCTCCAGGATAGCGCCCGGAAAATGCCGCCCATGACGGCCGTACAGCCATGCGGTCCGCACCACCAGGCTGTCGGGGTGCTCGCCGGCGGCGCATTCGCCCAGCCATTTCGACCGGCCGTACACATTCAACGGGTTCGGCCGATCGTCCTCGACATAGGGCCGGTCCCGGCAGCCATCGAAGACGTAGTCGGTGCTGATGTAAATGAGCCGCGCCCCGATTTCCGCGGCCGCCAGCGCGACGTTCCGGGCGCCTTCGGCGTTCACGCGCAGGGCGCTTTCGGCATCGCTTTCAGCTCCATCGACGTTGGTGTAAGCGGCGGCGTGGATAACCAACTGCGGCCGGGCCGCCTCCAGGCAGGCTCGGACCTGGCCCCGCCCAGTGATATCGCATTCCTGTATGTCGATCAGGTGCAGTTGGTGTTGCTGGGGAGAAGAAGAAAGCACCGCCGCCAGATCACGGCCGAGCATCCCCGCCGCGCCGGTGATTGTGATGCGCATCAGCTCCGGCCGCCACCCCGCAGCATGGCCGCCAGCGTTTCCTCCCGGCGGACGTAGTGCCGCTCGTAATACTCGCGATAGGCGCCATGGCGCACGCGCCCCACCCATTCCGGGTGGCCGGCGTACCACTCCACCGTCCTGCGAAGCCCGTCGGCGAACTCGATGGCGGCGCGCCAGCCCGGGCTGCTGTTCAGCTTGGCGCAGTCCAGCGCGTAGCGCCGGTCGTGCGCCGGGCGGTCCTCGACGAAGGTGATCAGGCTCTGGGGCTTGCCCAGCAGATCGAGCACCGCACGCGCCACCTCCAGGTTGGTGTGCTCGCGGCCCGTGCCGATGTTATAAATCTCGCCCCTTTCGCCGCGCTCCAGCAGCAGGTCCAGCGCCCGGCAGTGGTCCTCCACGTGCAGCCAGTCGCGCACCTGCAGGCCGTCGCCGTACAGCGGCAACGGCCGGTCCTCCAGGGCATTGCTGACGATCAGGGGAATGAACTTCTCGGGGAACTGGAACGGGCCGTAATTGTTGCCCGCCCGGGTGATCAGCGCGGGCACGCCGTAGGTGCGCGCGTAGGCCAGCACCAGCATGTCGGAGGCGGCCTTGGCGGCCGAGTACGGGCTGGAAGGCAGCAGCGCGCCCGCCTCATTCACCCATCGGCCCGGCGGGATCGGCCCGTACACCTCATCGGTCGAGACATGGACGAAGCGCTGCAGCGGAACCTGCCGGGCGGCCTCCAGCAGGGTGAACGTGCCCCGCACATTGGTCTCGAAAAACGGGGCGCTGTCGACGATGCTCCGGTCCACGTGCGATTCGGCGGCGAAGTGCACCACGGCATCCGACTCCCCCATCAGCCCGCGCACCAGTTCCGCATCGCAGATGTCGCCTTTGACGAAGCGATACCTGGGGTCCTCGGCGCAGTCGGCCAGGTTCTCCAGGTTGCCCGCGTAGGTGAGCTTGTCCAGATTCGTGACCTGGCAATCGGGATGGGAAGCCAGCAGAAGGCGCACGAAGTGCGATCCGATGAAACCCGCCCCGCCGGTGACTAGTATGCGCATGGTCCTGGATGCACCCCATCTAGAGGCGCTCCCTGCTTGATGCCCCCGGTGGCGGCCCGTTTCGGCCGTGCCCCGAGTGCATGCTTGCCCTTTGAGCAAGAGACACCGCAGTATACACTTTCCGGCCGGCCGCGGCCAATTGCGGCTAAAGTGTGGGATGGCAGGGAGGACATTGGAGCCAATGAACTGCAAACACTATCGCTGGGAAAATGTGCCGCGCGAGGAACTTGGGCCGCTGCTGGCCCGCCAGATGATCAGTGGCGAGAAAGCGACCGTAGCTCGCATTTACCTGCGCCAGGGCGCCGTGGTGCCGGCTCACCGGCACGAAGGCGAACAGTTCAGTTACCTCCTGGAAGGCGAAATGCGCTTCCAGGTGGAACCAGCGGCGCCTGAGGACCGGAAAGAAGTGATCGTGAAGGCCGGTGAAGTGCTGTGCATAGCATCGAACGTCATGCACAGCGCCGAGGCCCTGCAGGACACCATCAGCCTGGACATTTTCAGTCCGCGGCGCGAGGACTGGCTGCGCGGCGACGATCAATACCTGCGCCGGTGACCCCGCACGAACCCCGGACGGCCCGCGCGTCGCGCAGCCTGGCGCCGCCGGGTAGATTCCGATTGGCTTATGCAGGTTCTGAGAGAAGCGCGGCGCGGCGGCCGGCCCGTCTCGCCTTCAGGCGCGCGAGCGCCCGCCCAAGGGAGCGCTGATTCGGGCCGGAACCGGCCGCCAGCGCCCTCGGGATCGCCTGGAAACCTTTGGCTGCACGGAAATCCGCAGCCCGAGCGAGGCAAGCACGGCGTCCAGACTGCGCAGCGCCGGGTTTCCGGACCTAGACAACATGCGGTACAGGTTCTCGCGGTTCAGCCCGGTTCGCCGGGCCAGTCCGCTTACGCCGCCACGTGCCTCGGCGACATCCCGGAGCGCCAGCAGGAAGACCTCAGGATCTTCGTCCTCCAGGCACGCCGTCAGATAGTGGGCAGCCGACTCAGCGTCTTTCAGCGACTCGAGCAGCCGCTCCTTGTATGACTCAGTCCTCGCCATGCTTGTAGTCCCTCCAGAACTCTTTTGCCGTCGTAATGTCCCTGCGCTGGGTCTTCTTGCCGCCGGCGCACAGCAAAACCACCACGGTTCGTCCGTCCCGGCCAAAATAGATCCGGTAGCCGGGGCCGAAATCAATGCGCAGCTCGTGGACGCCGTCGCCCAGCGGCCGCGAGTCACCGAAGTTGCGGAGCCGGACGCGGTTCAAACGAGCCTGCATAACCGCGATGGTGCGCTTGTCTTCGAGCGACGCCAGCCATGCGGAGAACGGCGCCCTCGACATGCGTCCGCGGTAGATGCGAATCTCGATCTCCTCGCCCACCCGCCCAGTGTAGCTTAAAAGCTACGGACGACACAAGGACAGTCATGCGCAATGGACCGCATCGAGACATTGCTTTGGATTGATTGGCGCTTGGCTCCGGCCCATCCCTGCTCATGTCGCCGCAGCGACTTCACCGGCAGTGAATAAGCTTAGAGGATGACGACGTGCAGCTCGCCTGGGCCGTGGACGCCGATGGTCAGTGTCAATTCGATGTCCGCGGTGCGGCTGGGCCCGGTCACCATCACCATGGCGCTGGAGCGCTCCGCGATCTCGGGCTCCCTGGCGAACAACTCCGGAAGGCCGGAGAGAATCCGGGACGCAGGTAACACAACGGCATTCACCGGAGCCAGCAGCGACAGCGTCCTTCCCTCCCCCTCGGCCGAGAACAGCACCAGCGAGCCGGTGTCGGCCAGCGCATAATCGGCCTGCGTGATTGACAGGGTGGCGTCGGCGGCGGGAAATGTGCCTTGGGGGTGGAAGCGCGGCCCGCTCAAGTGCAGCGCATCGACCAGCGGCCGGCGAGCCACGACCGCTTCTCCGCCCTTCTCCTCCGCCAGTTGCCGCAAGTACTCGGCGGCGGAAGCAGCGCTGTCGGCCTCGAAGACCTTGGCGCTCAGGGCGCCGGCTTCAGCCATGAAGCGCGCCAGCAACTGCTCCGGCGGCCAGGCGGTGACCTCGGCCAAATGTTCCGGCGGAGCGCCGCCCGCCGCCGCCGGAATTCTTCCCAGGACCTGCTCTCTGGCGGATTTCATGGCCGCCTCCCCGTCGCCATTCCGGCCGGCGGCGCGCGCCGCTTGCGCCACCAGTCTCGGAACGATTCCTCAGGGAACACCGGCAGCTCGCGGGTCTTCCGCCAGCAAGCCAGCGGGCCGGCCGCCGCCAGAAGCCGCGCGGGAATGAACCGCGCAGCGCGGCTGCCCAGCCGGTAGAGCCAGGGCTGCCGCATGGCCCAAGCCCAGAGCCGGAAGCCGGTCCGCTCCAGCCATCGGCCTCCGGGCATGGATTCGGTTTCCAGGCTTCGCAACAGAAGCAGCATTTCCGGAATGGGGATCTTCACCGGGCACACATCGCGGCAGGCTCCGCACAGCGAGGAAGCGAACGGCAGCTTCGGCTCGATGGCGAAGCCCAGCATCTGCGGCGTCAGGATGGCGCCGATGGGCCCGGAATAAACCCAGGGATAGGCATGCCCGCCGATCTTGCGGTAGACCGGGCAGACGTTGAGGCAGGCGCCGCAGCGAATGCAATAGAGTGTCTCGCGGCGCAAAGTAGCATAGCCTTCAGGCTGTGCAGTGCCGGCCGACAGGACAGTACCTGCTGCTGCGCTCGCATAGCCTTCAGGCTGTGCCACCGGGTCGGCCAGCATGCGGGTCCGGCCGTTGTCCAGCAACACCAGGTGGAACTCCTGGGGCCCGTCCGGCTCGCCGGGACGGCGGGCGCCGCTCAGAATGGACACGTAGCTGCCCAGCTTCTGCCCGGTGGCGCTGCGGGCCAGCAGCCGCAGGAACACGGCCAGATCGGCCATCCGCGGGATCACCTTCTCGATGCCCACCACCGCCACATGGATCTTCGGCGCCGAGCTGCTGAAGCGGATGTTCCCCTCGTTCTCCATCAGCACGATGCTGCCGCTCTCGGCAATCGCGAAATTCGCGCCGGTGATCCCCATGCCGGCCGCCAGGAACTTCTGCCGCAGGACGGCGCGCGCCGTGGCCGTCAGCTTGGCCACGTCCTCGGTATGCGGCAGCCCCAGTTTCTTCTCGAACAGATCGGCCACCTGCCCGCGCGTCTTGTGGACCGCCGGCACCACGATGTGCGAGGGCTTCTCGCCGGCGAGCTGGATGATGTACTCGCCCAGGTCGGTCTCCACGGCCTCGATGCCGGCGCGCTCGAGGGCGTGGTTCAGCTCGATCTCCTCGGTCACCATGGACTTGCTTTTGACCGCCAGCTTCACGCCGCGGGCCCGCGCCAGCTCGACCACGTAGGAACAGGCCTGGGCCGCATCCTCAGCCCAGAACACGGTTCCGCCGCGCTCCCGCACCCGCGCCTCAAGCTGCAGCAGGTAGGTGGAAAGGTTCTCGATAGTGTGGCGCTTGATGGCGTGGGCCTGGGTGCGCAGTTCCTCCCAATTCGGCAGATCGGCCGCGGCCTGGTTCCGGGCCGTCATGAACCGGAAAGCGAGGTGTTCGAGTGCCGCCTGCAGGCGCGAGTCTGCCAGTGCGGTTCCAATTCGCTCGTCGAACGCGGTCTTCATGCCCCTGCCCTCCCGCCCGCGCCGGCGGAGGTTCCGGCCAGGATCTGGGCGATGTGCAGGCACCGCAGCGGAAGGTTCAAGCGGCGGGCTCGGCCGTCCAGGTGCATCAGGCAACTCATGTCGCAGGCCACCAGCGTCTCCGCGCCGGCCCGCGCCGCGGAACGCAGCTTGTCGTCGGCCATGGCCGCCGACAGTTCCGGGAACTTCACGGAGAATGTGCCGCCAAAGCCGCAGCATTCCTGGGCCAAATCCAGTTCACGGAGTTCCAGGCCGCGAACGTTTTTCAGCAGGGCCCGCGGCTGGCGGCTGATGCGCAGCTCGCGGAGCAGGTGGCAGCTCTCGTGATAGCCGACCGCGCCTTCATAAACCGCGCCGACATCCTCGCGGCCCAGCACCGAGACCAGAAACTCGGTGAGTTCCCAGGTCCGGGCGCCCAGCCGCCTGGCTTCCTCCAGCTCGGCCGGCGAATCGTGAAACAGCTCCGGGAACTGCTGGCGCACGAACGACACGCAGGAGCCGGACGGCGCGACAATCGCTTCGCTGTCGTGGAAAGCCTGCAGCCAGCCCCGGGCCACGCGCCGGGCCTCCTCCCGGTAGCCGGTATTGAACGCCGGTTGGCCACAGCACGTCTGCCCCTCCGGGAAATCGACTTCGAGACCGCAGCGCTCCAGCACCTCCACCGTCGCGATTCCCACTTGCGGGAAGAATTGATCGACGACGCAGGTAATGAACAAGGAAACTCGGGCCGGGATAGCCATCGGCGGAATTGTATCAGGTGTCAGGTATCAGGTGTCAGGTGCGTGGCACCTGGCACCTGACACCTGATTCGGTGCTAATATGAAGGATGTGGCCAGCGTCGCATTGTTCCTGGTTCCGGTTCTTTTGTTCACCGGCTTGCTGGCCTGGTATTTCTCGCTGGTCCAGACACGGCGCCGCCGGATGCTGGAAGTCGCCGGTTGGCTGGAGGCGGGACTTGCCGGCCGCGGCCGGGTGCTGGGAACGCGTTGGGTGGGCCCGTCCGACCTGTTTGCCTCTTTGGATCTCGATGGGCACCGCCTCTACAGCGCTTCGGCGCACGCCCGCCTGGGCGGCCACGGACTGTCCGACCGCATCACCTTGCGTTGCGACCTGGACTGTGCGCCCCGTTTCGCGGCGGAGATCCTGAGCAAGCGATGGAGCCTGTTGCCGACCGATGCGCCTCCTGGAATCTACGATCAAGCCAGCACTCAAAACTTCCGCCTTGGCGTCTACGTGGTGGCCTCGGGGCAGCACGCGGTTTCCAATTACCGGGAGTTGGCGCGCTCCTTGCTCAACTCCCAGCCGCTTCATGTCCAGCAGTTGACCTTGAGCCCGGAATCTCCGCACCTGGAGCTGAGCCTGGATCTGGATTTTGCCTGTCCGCCGCCGCCCGTCCCGGTGTTCCGTTTGTTACAACGCCTGGCCGGCTCTGTTCCCCAGCATTCCCGTTAGAATCAGGTTTCAGGTGCTCAGGTGCCAGGTCCCAGGTCCGGCTTGCCACCTGCAACCTAAGGAGGAAGACGTGCCGCCTGTGACGGTGCCGCAGGAAGAAGTGGAGGCCCTGGTTCGCGGAGACCATGCCGATCCGTTCAAGGTGCTGGGAGTGCACTCGGTTTCGGTGGAGGGTGGCCAGGCGGAGGTGATCCGGGTGCTGGCGCCCAATGCCGAGCAGGCCTGGGTGGTGCTGCCGGCCGGGGGCGCGGTTCGGCCCATGACGCGCCTCCATCCCGACGGCCTCTTCGAATACCGCGCCGCCCAGCGCGAGGACCTGAACGGGTATCGGATCCGCACGCGCGACGCCAACGCCGCGAGTCAGGAGTTCTCCGACCCCTATAGTTTTCCGCCGGTGCTGACCGACTACGATCTGCACCTGCTCTCCGAAGGCCGGCACTGGCAGTTGTACGAGAAGCTGGGCGCGCACCCCTGGCGTTGGCAGGACGTGGATGGGGTGCTGTTCGCCGTCTGGGCGCCCAATGCCGCGCGGGTGAGCGTGGTAGGCGATTTCAATGGCTGGGACGGCCGCCGCCATCTCATGCGTCCCCGCGGAGGCTCCGGCGTCTGGGAACTGTTCCTGCCGGAACTCGCGCCGGGAACCACTTACAAGTACGAAATCAAGTCCCGCCTGCATGGCGGCACACAACTGAAATCCGACCCCCTGGCCCTGGCCAGCGAGGTGCGGCCGCGCACCGCCTCGGTGGTGTGCGACCTGGGCCGCTACCAGTGGAACGACGACGAGTGGATGGAGCAGCGCGCGCGCCGCGACCAACTCTCGCAGCCCATGACCATCTACGAAGCCCACCTGGGCTCCTGGAAGCGCAACCACGACGAGGGCGACCGCTTCCTGACCTACCGGGAACTGGCCGAGCAACTGGTGCCCTACGTCCGCGACCTGGGCTTCACGCACCTGGAACTGCTGCCGGTCATGGAGCACCCGCTGGATGAATCGTGGGGCTACCAGGTGACCGGGTTTTACGCCGCCACCAGCCGCCACGGCACGCCCGACGACTTCCGCTACTTCGTCGATACCTGTCACCAGCAGGGGCTGGGCCTGCTGCTGGACTGGGTGCCCGCGCACTTCCCGCGGGACGGCCACGCCCTGGCCTGCTTCGACGGCAGTCACCTGTATGAACACGCCGATCCGCGCCTGGGCGAGCACCGCGACTGGGGCACGCTGATTTTCAA
>Ga0315274_10006822_pt1 | contig 16597 bp, 19 predicted proteins | sample YL17G02_20_MG_FD_203700 | JGI IMG/M metagenome (GOLD analysis project Ga0315274, IMG submission 203700) | Sediment microbial communities from Yellowstone Lake, YNP, Wyoming, USA - YL17G02_20 | ecosystem: Environmental > Aquatic > Freshwater > Lake > Sediment | place: USA: Wyoming | collected...
GGCGATTTTTAAAGAAAGGCACAAAGACAATGACGTTATCAGCCAGGCCTTAGACGAGGTCGGGATCAATCCCTTTTTGGCATCTTTGAACATTCAGGCCGGAAACATTGTCAGCTATGACACAATCAATAACTTTTTGTCAGACAGCCGTTTTCAGGGATTGGTTGATAATATTGACTATTCGCAACGCAAGCCCATGATTGAAAGTTTTTACTCTTTAATGGGCAATGTCCAGAAAGTTGGCTTAGCTATCGCCATTATCCTGGGTTTGGCAGCGCTGGCCATAGCTTTTGCGACTATCCGGCTGGCGATTTACAGTTCGTCGGAGGAAATCGGGATTATGCGGCTGGTGGGGGCTTCAAACTGGTTTATTAGGGGGCCTTTCGTGGTGCAGGGGATTATCTGTGGTCTGATCGCGGCTTTGGCGGTTTTTGCGGTTTTTGGGGCGGCCAGCTATTTTCTGTCGCCAAAGTTTTTAGAAATCACCGGAGGATTCAACCTTTTTGGGTATTTCTGGGGCAATTTGTTGGCAATTTTGGGCTTGCAGCTGCTAGCTGGTGCTGGTTTGGGAGCGGTTTCCAGCATCGCGGCAGTAGGGAAGTATCTGGAGAAATAATATTGCGAGGTCATCTAATGGTAGGATGCGACTCTCTGAAAGTCGTCATCTTGGTTCGAATCCAAGCCTCGCAGCTATGAATTCGTTTAATGCCCGATATAAACCCTAAAAAAGATCGCTCAAAAAGCGATTTTTTGGTAGAATGAAACATATGAAAAAGTTTCAACCAAAAGCCAATCCAAGGAAAATGCGAAGTTGGGGTCAGGCCACTCGGCTGGAAGGCCGCCGAACCAAAAAGGGGAAGAAATGAGATGAAGATTTGAACATGCGATGTCTAAGTAATTAGGCATTAACAACCCTGTTTTTTGACGGGGCGTGCCCTGCACCGAACTTGTTCTGGTGCAGGGTTTTTTGGTAGAGTGAGATAAATGAAAATATCTAAATTAATAACTTGGGCGGGGGCGGAGGCGTTGGGGGCGTTTTTGTATGTTTTGGGAGCGGCTCTTTTGATTTTCCACGGCAACGAGATATTCGGGGCGATGAAAAACTTTTGGGCGCCGGTGGCCTTTTTGCTGTTTTTTGTGTTCTCGGCCACCGTGGAGGGGGCTTTGGTTCTGGGCTGGCCAGCTTATCTTTTTTTGACCGACAGGAAAAAAGAGGCGATAAAACTCTTGATTCTGACCATTGTTTTTCTCGGAATCATCACCGCCGGAGTTTTTATCTTTATTCTAATCGTGAAAGTCTAACCGTTGTTAAGCGTTGCGATTGGGGTTAACATATGTTAAGATAATAAACAGGAATTAACGTTATTTTTATGACTAAGCAGGAAATGTTATCAACGAGCGAGGCCGCAAAAATCCTCGGTGTCAGCCGAATCACGGTTTTTAACAGGATTAAAAACGGTCAGATAAAAGCAAAAAAAATCGGCCGGAATTTTATTATTCCTAAAAACGAGTTAGGAGGATTTTTAACCAGAAAATTGACCCCGGAGAGCAAACGAGAGATTGAAAAGGCGGTGCAAAAAACAGTCAAAGAGTACGGCGAGACATTAAGGTTATTGGGAAAAAATGATTAAAGATATTTCCATTGGCGAAGTTGAACAGGTGGCATTTTCATTAGCCCGCGAAAAAATGACTTATAATGAGCCGATTCCTGATTTTGCGACGCGTTTCCCCAATATCTTAGAAAGCTGTTTAGCGGTTCCGTTCCAAAGCTTCCAGAGAAAGGTCTTTTACAAGGGAATTATTGAGAAGGCGGCAGTCTTGTTTTATCTGATGGTAAAAAATCATCCTTTTCTGAACGGAAACAAAAGAATTGCGATGACTACATTGTTGGTGTTTCTTTATAAAAATAAAAAATGGCTTAGAGTGGATAGCAGGGAATTGTATAATTTTGCTCTTTGGGTGGCGGAAAGCAACGCGCGCCTAAAAACAGAAACAGTGAAAGCGGCGCAAAAATTTATTAGAACCTATCTGGTAGATTTGTGAAATTCATAGAGAAAATAGTGATTGCCAGCAGGAATCCGGCCAAAAAACAAAGGTTTGCCGGGATTTTTGCCGGCAAGGTTGGACAAGTACTTGGACTTGAGGATTTTAACATTGCTGAAAAACCGCAGGAGGCAGGAGAGAGCGCCGAGGAAAACGCTCGAATCAAGGCCAAGTTTTATTCTGAAAAACTGGGTCTGCCGGCTTTTTCAGAGGACGAAGCGCTTTATGTTGACTTTTTGCCGCTAGATACACAGCCCGGCGTTTTTGTCAGGAGAATTGAGGGCAAGGAGGAGGCAGACGACGAGAAACTACTCAATTACTGGGAAAAAATCATTGCCAGTGTGCCTTTGGAAAAAAGAACGGGTAAGTGGCACATTGCTTATTGTTTGGCTTTTCCGAATGGACAAGTTAAAACAGCGGTTTTAGATCATCCGATTATGTTTTTTTCACCGTCTTCGAAGACGAGGGTTCCAGGTTGGCCTTTAAGTAGTTTACAGGGGCCGGTTATGTTTAAAAAACCAGACAGCGAATTAACCGATTCTGAAAGAAAGGAAAAAAACCAAAGGGCGAACAAATTGATTTTAGAGAAATTAGAAGAGCTGTTATCCGTTTAACACCCGATGTTAAACATTAATTAATTGATAATCGACTTAAACAAGATAAAATATGAAAAAAGTTCTTTTGGTAGTTCTAATCATTATCGCTATAATTTTAGGAGGATATTTTCTTTTGCGGGATAAGTCGGGTGGGGAAAATCAAATTAATAATAAAGTTTTTACAATCCAAGGCATGAACATAAAAATTTTAAAAGAAGGCGCGGGCATAGAGGCGAAAGACGGCGATACGGTCTCGGCCCATTATACCGGCACCTTAGAAAACGGGGTAAAGTTTGATTCCAGTGTGGACAGGGGAACGCCTTTTAGTTTTAAGCTTGGGGCGGGGCAAGTGATTAAAGGTTGGGATTTGGGGATTTTAGGGATGAAAGTCGGCGAGAAAAGAAAACTAACCATACCACCGGAGTTAGCTTATGGCTCAAACGCAGTCGGGGGAATGATTCCGGCCAATTCAACTTTGATTTTTGAAGTGGAGCTGATGGGAATTAATCAATAAAGTTTTATCTATGAAAATCGTTATTTCTAAAGCAACAGAAAAAGAGATAGAGAGCTTCAATAAAAAAGTTTGGAAAGAGGCAGATCAAGAGCATTATGGTCTGGGTGCAAGATGGGTAAGTAAAGAAATTATTTTTAAAGCGGTCGAGAGGAGAAAGATTATCGGTACCGTTAAGGCAAAATATGATTCAGGAGTGATTTATGTTAAAAACGTAATAATTGCGAAAAGTAAGAGAAGACAGGGGATTGGCAGACAACTGATGGCAAAAATAGAGGAAGCCGGTAAAAAACTTGGCGGCCACAAGATTTATTTATTTACCGGCAAAAAATGGGTTAGCTCCCGCAAATTCTACGAAAAACTGGGCTACAAGAAAACCGGCGATTTGCCGAAGCATTTTTTTAAGCACGATTTCGTCATATATTCGAAAATGATTTGAAATAAAGTGAAAAAGCGCCCAAGGGGCGCTTTTTGGGTGGGCCGGCAGAAATCGTCAACCCTATTTTTTGTTCTGTGAATCTTTTTTGAGACGTTCTATTTCTTCTTTTAGTCCCATCATTTTCAGTTCCCGGCCGACGACGAGCTTATTGAATGATTCCAGTTCGTCAATTTTCTCCTGAAGTTTGCTGGTTTTTTCTCTGACCTGATTGTCCAGGTTTTCAGTGAGCTTTTTTAATTCGTTGGTGCGTTCGCGAATTTTTGTTTCCAAAGTGGCCTTCGTGGCTTCAATTTCCTCTTGGGCTTCAAGCAGGTCTATGAAATGTTTTTGCAGGCTCATGGTAATGAGATCGACGATAAATAAGCTGAACAGAAGCAGGCCAAGGTCTAAAGAGGGGACGAGGATCCCGGACTGTTGATAGCTGAAATACAAGAAGGTATAGCTTAGGAGGGTAATCAATCCGGTGAAGATAATTAACTTCCGGTTCCTGAAAAATCCAATCAGGGTAAAAATTAGAAAGTACCCCCAGATGATCAATCTGCCCAAAATAGGATGGGTAAAAGCGATAGTGACTGTCCAGAGCATGATTATAGACAGCCCCCCGAGATATTTAGCCAAAAAGATCCATTCCCCCTTTTCTCTTAAATAAGTTATAAAGAGAAAAGCATTCAGCATAATAAAACCGACCAGGGAGTATTGAGGCCAGTCAAGAATTTTGATTCCTAAATGCGGCAGTATTATTTGTGAAATTAAAGAGAGGATTAATACAGAAGAAAAAAATACGGCCAAAAAGCGAATGCCGTCGGTCTCCTTTTTTTCTAAAAAGTAATTTTTGATAGAGCGAATCGGGGTTTCAGTTTCGGCGCAGAATTTATCTATTAGTTTTCTGCCGTAGTCAGAATCAACCCCCCATCTTTTAAAGATACTTGAAAGCATAAGGCTGCTTTTCGGTCTGCCTTTTCCTTTTTCAACTATCCTGGTAAATATTATATCAAGCAAGTAAGCGGAAACAATATACCACTCCATGGCCGGCGGCATGGCGGTAGTGGAAAAGAGACAAATCTCTTTATCCTGGAGGCCGGCTAATTGGCGTAGGTATTCGGCCATGGGCAGGGAAAGGCCCGTCCAGTTTGGGCTGCCGATTAAAACGACATCATACGGAGAAGCATTGATGATGGTGGGCGTCTGAATCTCGCATTTTCCTTTAAACCAACGGAGAAGAAGCCAATTCCAGAAAGTACGCTCTTTAGCCACGGTTATTCTTTCAATATCAATTAGATGGCCGCGATCTTCAAGGGCTTTTTTGATGGCGTCGGCCAGTCTTTTAGTGCCGCCGCCGCTTGAATAATAGGCAATAAGGATACGCATTATTTGATTTTAACACATAACGCCAAGGCGGACAAAACCGCGCTTTTTTGGTAAGATGAAATAGAATACACAAAATTAGGCATAAAAATATGGACATAATCTTATTGTTTTCAATTATCTTTATCGTCATCAGTTTAGTAGGGTTCCTTTTGGCTTATCTTTACGGTCGGAAAACAACTAATTTCAGATGGAGTGAGTATCTGGCGATAATTATCGCGCCACTCCTTTTCATAGTATTTTTAGGTATTTATTTTGATAAAAAGATTCTATTGGTTTTTTCCGCAAGCGCGGTTGTCGGTTTTATAGCCGAGGGAATAGTCGGTTTTGTTTACGAAAAGGTTATAGGACAAAGACTTTGGACCTATAATTACTTAAGTGTTAAAGGACATACGAGTATTTTGAGTATCCCTATATGAGGAATTGCCGGCGTAGTTTTCTGGTTCGTTTCTAAGTTAGTAGGATTTTAATTGTAAAAAGGTCGGATTTTAGAAATTAGAAATTAGGAATTAGAAATTTATTAAATAATATGTTTGAACTTAAAAATAAAGTGGCTTTGGTGACGGGAGCGAGGAGGGGAATGGGCAAAGTAGATGCTCTGGTCTTAGCCCAACAGGGCGCCAAAGTAGCAGTAACCGATGTCAATTTGGAAGAATGCCAGAAAGTGGTTGAGGAAATTAAAGCTAAGGGCGGAGAAGCCGTGGCTTTCAAACTAGACGTTACTAATAAGGCTGAAATTGACAAAGTTTTTGATGAAGTAGTTAGAAAGTGGGGTCGGTTGGATATTCTGGTGAATAATGCCGGGGTCTTTTTGCCTAAGCCTGCCTTAGAATTAACCGAAGCAGACTGGGACAAAACCCTTAATATTAATCTCAAAGGCGAGTTTTTATGTGCCCAGAGAGCGGCTAAAGAAATGGTAAAAAACGGTTGGGGCAGGATTATTAATATTGCCTCAATCGCTTCGGGCCAGTCAGGGTGCGGTTATCCGGGCGGGGCCCATTATTCGGCTTCAAAGGGCGGCATTACGGGCATGAGTGAAACTTTAGCGCTTGAGTGGGGCAGGTTGGGAATTACGGTCAATGTCATTGGGCCGGGCGCGGTTGATACTCCCATGATTCAGGGCATCAAGGATTCTAAAGAAGCAATGGCGGCCATATCAGCCCGCGTGCCAGTCGGAAGGGTGGGAAGGCCAGAGGAAATCGCTGCGGTGGTGGCTTTTTTGGCGTCCGAAGAATCAAGTTATATTAATGGAGCCACTATTTTTGTTGACGGCGGGTGGCTGGCAGCGTAAAGATTTAAAATTTCAAAATTAAGATTTTAAATTTGTTCTATGGCAATAATTAAAAAGAAAAGTTGGCCTAAAATTTTTAGTTTGATGAAATCGGGTAAGAAAAAGTTTGATTTGAGGGTAGCGGATTTTAAAGTGAAGGCAGGGGATATTTTGGTTTTGGAAGAATACGACCCCAAAAAGAAAAAATATACGGGCAGGAAATTGGCAAAGAAAGTAAAATATGTGATGAAATTCGGGCTTAACGATTTTGGCCAGAAAAAAGCAGTGGAAAAGAAAGGGCTGTATATCATTCAGGTTTAAAATTGTGGGAGGTTGGACCTCCCACAACTAAAGAAGTCCCGGTTTTTGTTCGGGACTTCCTTAACTTAAGTTTTTTCCTCCTCTTTTTTCTTTCTGGATATCTCGATTCCGAATATGAGCGTGGCTAACACAACAGCGACGCCAAAGATCGAACAAGTCACCGCTATTGGAAAGCCCCAAGCGTATGGTGGATTGGCGATCGGTTCCACATACCAGCTAAAATCAGGTTGCTGGTACGAAACCGAGCAAAAACTATCATAGACGCTCATGCTTTTCTTAATCCATTGGCCGCCGGCATTCTCGCAAGCTTCTGTTATAGAGGCGTTAATACGGCTCCATTGACTTACGGATTCCTGTATCGTCATATTGGTATATGGCGGTATCAGAGATACTCGCAGCCCAACAATCAAAATGACAAGGCCGGCTATCAGGAATAAGCAGAATCTTTCAGGTTTTCTTATTTTTACCTTCATTCCGTTCTCCTTTCGTTCTGGTTTTTCTAGATTGGATACTATAAGTTATATAAATCACAAAATAATCTTGATGTCAAATGAATTTAGGAAGCTTAAAGCAAGCTTTAGCTAGCGAGCAGACGTTTCGCCTTAAGCAAGCGCAAAAAGCGGTTTTTCAGGATTTGATAGAGGATTGGCGAGAGGCCGCGGTGTTACCTTTGGCTTTGCGGCAAAAGCTAACAGAAGAATGCCCTTTATTGATTGAGGCAAGTGTTTTGGTTTCTTCTGACAGCAGAACGATTAAGGCGCTGATAACCTTGGTTGACGGGTTGAAAGTAGAGACGGTTTTAATGCGCTACTCTGACCGCAATACGGTTTGCGTTTCTTCAATGGTGGGCTGTCCTTTAAAATGCGAGTTTTGCGCTACCGGGAAAACGGGTTTTAAAAGAAATCTTGTAGCCGATGAGATTATTGAGCAAACTATATTTTTTAACCGCTATTTGAGTCGCCTCATAGGCGCCTCCCCAACGGGCTTCCCGATAAAAAAAGAAAACCAGAGAATTAACAGCGTCGTGTTCATGGGCATGGGAGAGCCGTTCTTGAATTACGATAACGTCATGGCGGCAATCAAAATTTTGAATGATAAAAATTGTTTTAACATTGGCAGCCGGCATATTTCTATATCTACCGTAGGCATTGTTGAGGGGATTGAAAAATTGGCCAAAGAGCCCTTGCAGCTTAACTTAGCGATTTCTTTGCACGCACCCGATGATAATTTAAGGTCAAAAATAATGCCCTTGGCTAACAAAAAATACCCTTTAGAAAGAATTTTGGCCGCAATCAGATCTTACCTTAAAGACACTAACCGCAAAGTGATGTTTGAGTATATAATGATAAAGGGGATTAACGACTCTTTGGCGCAGGCAGCGGAGTTGGTAAAATTGCTTTCCGGCCTTAAAAAATCATTGTATTTGGTTAATTTGATTGCTTACAACCCGACCGGCATTTTTGATTCTTCACCCAGAGAACAGATAAAAAGGTTCAGAGACGCTTTAGAGAAAGAAGGAATTGAGGTGAGCGAGAGATACCGTTTTGGCAGGGACATTAAAGGCGCCTGCGGCCAACTGGTAGCTCATGAAACATAAAACATGAAACATGAAACATAGGGAGGGAAAGACAAAAGAACAAGGACTGGATTTACTTTTGGCTTTTGACATCTTGCTTCTGGGAGCCTTGGCGTTGGCTTTTGCTACGGATTTTGCCTTTGGATTTTACGGTATTAACTTAGAAAATATTTTAATCTTAGTTTCCCTTGCCGGCTTGCTGCCAGTGCTAATGAGCGCCTTGAGGGCGCTCTGGCGAAGGCGTTTGACGATTGATCTTTTAGCTTCAGTTGCCTTAATTTTCTCTTTGGCAAATCGAGAATGGCACTCGGCAGTTTTTATCAGCTTGATGCTGGTTTGCGCTCGGCTTTTTGCGAGGTTCACCGATAAACAAGCGCGCAAAGCGATTGAGAGTTTGTTGAAACTGCGGCCGGCCAAAGCGCATGTAAAATCCGGAGACAAGGTCAAAGAAGTCCCAATAGAAGAGATTAAGGTTGGCGATTTGCTGCAGGTCTCTGACGGTGAAAGGGTCCCGGTTGACGGCGTAGTGGTTGAAGGCCGGGGCGCTCTTGACCAATCGTCTTTAACGGGAGAGTCATTGCCGCAAAATAAAAGAGTGGGTGAGCAGGTCTTTGAATCAACCTTAACTATTGAGGGAAATTTCGTCATGAAAGCCACTAAAGTCGGCGAGGATACGACTTTTTCCAAAATTGTGGACTTGGTGGAAAAATCGCAGCAAGGCAAGGCCCCCATCACCTCGTTAACGGACAAATTCTCCAGTTGGTATATTTTTTTGATTATTCTTGGTTCTTTGGCGATTTACTTTTTCAGCCATAACTCAAAGCTGCTTTTATCGGTTTTATTGGTGACTTGTGCCGATGACGTCGCTGTGGCTATACCTTTGGCTTTTACCGCTGCCATTGGAGCTGCAGCCAGATGGGGCGTGATTATTAAGGGCAGTCGGTTTTTGGAAGGTTTGACCAAAGTTAAAACCTTAGTTGCCGACAAAACCGGGACGATTACCCAAGGCCGGCTGGAGATAAAGAACTCGGCGGTTTTTGCCGGAGCTTCAGAAAATGAATTTTTGTCTTTATTGGGCGGAGTAGTTATTGAATCAAGCCACCCGACCGCTAAGGCGATTTTGGGCTTTTTGAAAAAGAAGAAAATTGAGCCGGCGAAAATTGACGGCATTTATGAAGAATCCGGCTACGGCATCAAAGGATATTTTGGCGGAGAGCAGTTGTATGCCGGCAGGCCTGGTTTCCTTAAAAAGTATCAAATCAGTTTTTCTTCGGAAGAAAACTCTGCTTTTGAAAAAGAGGAAAATCTCGGCCGCAGCGTCATTGTTTTAAGTAAAAGTAAAAAGGCGATTGGCTTTATTTCTTTGGCTGATTCTGTAAGGCATAACAGCCAGCGGGTTATCAAAGAGCTAAAAGTCAGGGGCGTCAAAGATATCTTTATGATTACCGGTGATAACGAGAAAGTGGCCGAGAATGTGGCTGCCGAAGTGGGAATTTCGGAGTTCCGCGCCAATTTTTTGCCAGATGACAAGCTGGAGTTTTTGAGAAAATTGCTCAATAAAAAAACCAAGGTCATGATGCTGGGCGACGGGGTTAATGACGCTCCGGCCTTGGTTTTGGCGGATATTGGCTGCGCTATGGGTGCTATTGGCACCGAGGCGGCGATTGAGTCGGCCGATATCGTTTTGATGAAAGATGATTTGGAGAGTTTACCGCATCTTTTTGACCTGGCCGATTATACTTTAAAGGTTATTCGCCAAGACATTTTCATTTGGGGGGCAAGTAATTTTGTTGGTTTATTGTTGGTTTTTTTGGGTGTTTTGGGGCCCTTGGGAGCGGCGGCCTTTAATTTTTTAACTGATTTTCTGCCCTTGATAAATTCTTTAAAGCTTTTCCGGCTGCATCAACATGGCCGGATATCTAAAAAATGAAAATTCTTTCAGAATTTACAGATAATACTCATTTTTTCCAAAGTATAAAATGAAAATTCTTTCAGAATTTACAGATAATACTCATTTTTTCCAAAGTATAAAATGAAAATTCTTTCAGAATTTACAGATAATTCTCATTTTTTCCAAAGTATAAAATGAAAATACGAAAACCGATTTTGATTATTTTTTTCTTTGTTTGTGCCGCTACCACCATTTTTTTAGTGCGGTTTTTGTCCGGGCCTGAAGATACCTGGATTTGCAGCCAAGGAAAATGGGTAAAGCACGGCAATCCTGCGGCGGAAAAACCGGATAAGGGTTGCGGCCAGGTAAAGGATGAAATGATCAGAATTTTCAGTCCCGAGTCAGATCAAGTAGTTTCCTGGCCCATAATTATAAAGGGTGAGGCAAGAGGGAATTGGTTTTTTGAAGGGAGTTTTCCCGTGCGGCTTTTAGATGAAAACGGCACAGAGATTGCTTTGGGTTTAGCGCAGGCCCAAAGTGATTGGATGACCGAGGATTTCGTACCCTTTGAAGCCACGTTGAATATCGCTTCTTTGCCAGAAATTGACGAGGGGGTTTTGGTTTTAGAAAAGGATAATCCTTCGGGTCTGCCAGAAAATGACAAGCAAATTACAATGCCAGTCCGTTTTCCGAAAGCGGAGCAAACAAGTGTTGTCAAAGTTTTTTTCAATAACAGCAATCTTGATCCAGAGTTTTCCTGCAATAAAGTTTTTCCGGTTGAAAGGATTATTTCCAAAACTCCGGCCGTTGCCAGGGCGGCTTTGGAATTATTATTAGGAGGTCCGACACTGGAAGAGCAGGGAGAAACTTTTTTTAGCGCTGTTGAAGGAAGGGGTTTTTTCACCAGCATTAATCGGGGGGTAAAAATCAAGCAGTTAACTATAGAAGACAATATCGCCAGAGTTGATTTCGACGAACGGTTAGAGTTCCAGGTGGGCGGTTCCTGCCGCGTCTCTGCTATCAGGGCGCAAATTACCCAGACTTTAAAGCAGTTTTCAACAGTCAAAGAGGTCATTATTTCCATTGACGGCCGGACAGAAGATATTCTGCAGCCGTAATTAAGTAGTAGCAGTAAGTAGTATGCAGTAAGGGGGTTTACTGGCAGCTTAAAATAGGTTAAATTAGAATAATGACACTTGTAAGAATTAAGCTAAACCAAAGTAATGGCTAAGAAAAAGAAGACAATTAAAAGAAGAAGGGTTTTGGCCAAAAAAGCGAAGAAATTACCGCCCAAAAAAGAACCGGCCAAGGATGATTTACGTTTGAAAAAGACAAAAATCAAGGTTATAGGCGTTGGTGACGGAGCCGCCGCTATTATTTGCGAGCTGGCCAAAGAGCTTAAAAGGGTTGATTTTTTAATTGCTAACACTGATTGGCGGTCTTTGAAAAAATTGCCTCGTCAGGTGAAAGTCTTTAACTTTGGCGAAAAGTACACCCATGGCTTAGGCACGGGCATGGACCCGGAAATTGGCAGACAAGCGGCCATAGCTGAAAAGGAAAAACTAGAAAAGTTTTTAAAAGGGACTGACCTTTGTCTTATAGTAGCTTGTTTGGGCGGCGGCACAGGATCTGGGGCGGCGCCGGTTATTGCCAGGCTGCTGAAAAAGCAGGGGATATTGAGTTTTGGTATTTTTACCCTGCCTTTTAGGTTTGAGGGCGAGAAAAAAGCCGAGACAGCTCGCGACACGCTGGAGAAGATAAAGTCAGAGCTTAATGCGGTTTTGGTTTTTCCGAACGAGAAAATCTTTCAAACAATGGACAAAAACCTTACCTTCGGCGAAGGGTTCTTGGCGGTTAATAGAGTGTTGGCCAAGGGCTTAGAGGGGCTACTTGGTTTGATTTTTCAGCCAGGCTTGATTAATATTGATTTTGCCGATCTCAAGACAATTTTGGAAGGCAGGGGAAAAGCCGCTTTTTTGGCTAATTCTGAATTTACCAGAGGGATAAAGGCAGAAGAGCTAAAAAAGAAGCTTTTTCAGAGCCAATTCCTGAATTACAATTTCCGCCATGCCAAAGCAGTTCTCTTTAATATAGTTTCAGATCCCTTGATTTCCCTGAACGAGGTTTCCGAGATCAGCCAGATGATTTTTGCCAATATACACCCTGAAGCCAAAATTATTTTCGGCGTGAGTTTTGATAAGAAACTTTTGGGTATTGCCAGGGTGGCGATTTTGGCAATCGGCGGCAGGGAAAAAGGGCTTGGGCAGCCGAAGAAGCCGAAATCCCCGCCTTCGCTAAAGCTACGGCGGGCAAGCAAAAACAAAGGTCAGTCAGATAGTTCAACCAAGAATGAAGTCAAAATCAGGCGTAATGCCCTACAAATAAAAGAAGAGGCAAGGGCTCAAGAAGAAACAATTGCCGCCAAAGAGAGGTTTTGGGAAAAACCAGCGATTTTAAGAAGGCAGTTTTCATAACAAAACAGAGTTTTGATATATCGTAATCGCTATAATCATAATGGCAGTCTCAAAGCCAACAATCGCAGTTTTGCCTTTAGCCGGGCTTGGCACCCGGTTTTTACCGCTTTCAAAAGCAGTGCCTAAGGAGTTATGGCCTTTGTTAAACCGACCAATGGTGGAATACGTCGTAGAAGAAGCGATAGCCTCTGGCGCAAAAAAGATTATTCTGGTTTTATCACCTGATAAAAAAGCTATTTTTGATTATTTTCGGCCAGCGCCAACAGTGATAAAGATCCTTAAAGAAAGAGAGAAAACAAATATTTTACAAGAATTGCGTTGCCATGACAAAAAATGGCAAGGCATAGAAATGTGCGTTGTTTGGCAAAAGCAGCCAATGGGTGATGGTCACGCCGTGCTTCAAGCGAGATCCCTGCTCGGTAAAAAGCCGATAATGGTTTCATTTGGAGACGATATTATTATTTCCAAGACTCCGGCTTTGGCGCAGTTGACGGAAATCTTCCAAAAATTTGGCCGGCCAGTGCTGGCTTTAAAACGAGTGGCCAAGGAGAGAACCGGGTCTTACGGCGTGCTTAAAGTCAAAAAAATTGGTCCTCGGCTTTATCAACTTTTAAAAATGGTGGAGAAGCCAAGCCCAAAAGAAGCCCCTTCTAATTTGGTTTGGCCTGGAAAATGTATTTTAACCAATGAAGTTTTTGAATATTTGAGCCGAGCTAAACCGGTTTTCAGGGGAGAAATCATCTTGGCAGAGACATTTGGAAAAATGCTGGAAGATGGTAAAATAATCTATGGTTATGAGCTTGAAGGAAAGTGGCTTGAATGCGGCAATGTCCAGGACTGGCTGAAATCAAACCTATTTTTGGCAAAACGAGAATTTAGAAACTTTAAATAAATCAAGATGATTGAAGTTACTAAAGATATTTTAAAAAAAGTTTACGCCCCGCGGCCAACTGATATTGCGGTCAGAAAATATGACTACGGCCTGCTTTTAGTTATCGGAGGCTCGGAGTTTTACTCGGGATCTCCGGCTTTGACGACTATGGCTGCCTTTAAGGCGGGCGTGGACATGGTGAGGGTTATTGCCCCCAAAAGGGCGGCTGATATCATTGCCACCTTTTCGCCGACGATCGCGGCTTACCCTTTACCCGGCGACTGGCTGGAAAAGAAGCATTTGCCGACTTTGCTGTCTATGGGAGAAGCAGCTAAAGAGGTTTCCCGGGGCAAGGTAGCTTTGGTGATTGGCGGGGGAGCCGGCCGGACTCAAGCGACTCAAGAAACAATTCTGGAATTCCTTTTAGCAAACAAATTGCCAGCTGTCATAGACGCCGACGCTATTTATGCTTTGGCCAAAGACCCAAGCGCCATCAAAGGCGAGAATTCGTTGCTGACTCCCAACACTTTTGAGTTTTATGTTTTGACCGGCCGTGAGGTTTATCAATTGCCAGACGCAGAAAGAATCCAGGTTGTCCAAGAAGAGGCGGCCAAGCTCCAGGCAACTATCTTATTAAAGGGCAAGCTTGATATCATTTCTGATGGCAAAGAGGTAGCCCTGAACCGGACAGGCAGCCCATATTTGAGCAAGGGGGGCACGGGTGACACTTTAGCTGGAATAGCCGGAGCTTTTCTGGCTCGGGGCATTCCAGCCTTCACGGCGGCCCAGGCTGCGGCTTATATCAATGGCTTAGCCGGTCAGGCCGCAGCCAAAAAACTCGGCGAATCTTTATTGCCAACTGATTTAATTGAAGAGATTCCTGAAGTGATTAAGTAATAGTTTTGCTAAAAAGTCAGACACGAACAGCCCCGCTGTTGGCGGGGCTGTTTGACAAATTAAGTTAGCAGTGTTATTATATAGCCATGATGAAGATTAACTTGAGCCATTTGTTTTCGCAGGCAAAAGCTACTTTTTTGCCCTCTATGGGCAATAATTTCCGGCCTCTATTTTTGGAGCGTCGGTTTTTAGCTTACTACATGATTTTTTTCTTGGTTTTAAAATTAATCGTTTTTCCGTTTTATCTTTTGTTTCCTAAGACTTCGTTTTTTGCCGATGTTGTGGCTTCGGCTTTAGTGAGCCTGACTAACGAAGAAAGGCAGGCAAGGGGACTATCTCCCTTGAAAGAAAACCCGGTTTTAGCCCAGGCCGCTTTAGCTAAGGCTCAAGATATGCTTAAAAATGGTTATTTTGCCCATTTTAGTCCAAGCGGCACGAGTCCTTGGTATTGGTTCAAACAGAATGGCTATAACTATCAGGTGGCAGGCGAGAACTTGGCTATTGGCTTTGTGGACTCGGGCGAAGTGGAAAATGCCTGGGAGAATTCACCTTCGCACAAACAAAACCTTTTGAGCCCGCAATATAAAGAAATCGGCATCGCCGTGGTAAGGGGGATTTTCCAGGGCAAGGAAACAACTTTAGTGGTGCAGTTTTTCGGCAGCCAGGCAGTTCTAAAAACCCAGCCTAAAGAATCGCCGAGCAAAACTCCAGAGCCCAGCGAAACAACCGTGATCTTAGGTAAGACAGAACCCAGCGAAAGCCCGCAGCCGACAGTTCAAGAGGTGGCGGGCGAGGAATCGGGTTTGCTCATGAGGGTTGTTGATTTCGGCGCGACTCAATACGATCAGGTTGCTTCTTTGATAACCAATTTCTTGCTGGCGCTTTTAATCGCGGCTTTGATACTGAACGGGCTTTTGGCTTTTAAGAACGGGGTAAAAAGGCCTGATTTGGTCTTAAAAACAGGGCTTTTTGTTTTGTTTCTGGTCGTTTCCAATTTTATTGATAAAAGCTTGATTATCAGTCTCATTCCGCACGACTTTTTAATCTATTAACTTTTAATGGCAGAGATAACGGGAAAACCTATTAATCTTTTAACCCAGGCAAAAAAACTTTTTGGTTTTTTTTGTGTTTGTTTCATTGTTTTGTTTTTTGTTTTTAGTTTGGTAGCGGTTATTCAATCATTCTCAAAAGGGATTAGGCAAATCATACTCGCTCAGGACAACCAGTTGTCTGGTAAAACAGAGATAACATCTTTGGCAATTGATAGTGAGGGGTGGACAGTGGTAAAAAACTTTACAGCCACTGAAAAAGAAAACAGCGTGCAAATCCCAAAGCTTGGAGTTGAGGCCCCCTTGGTTTTTGCCGCGAGCCAAGACGCCAAAATTATTGCCGAGGATTTTAAAATAGGAGTGGTGGTTTACCCGGGTTCAGCTGAACCGGGCGATCCGGGTCAGCTGATAATTTTAGGGCATTCAGCTCCTCCTGGCTGGCCTAAAATCAGGTATGAATGGGTGTTCAGTAAATTGGGAGATCTGAAAGCGGGCGATGAAATTTTGGTTAACTTTGAAAAAAAACAATATCGCTATCAAATAACAAAGCAAATCTTTTTAGAGAGGGGAGAGGAAATACCGCAGAAAGACCAAGCAAGTTTGCAATCGGTTTTGTATCTGGTGACTTGCTGGCCGCCGGGCAGGGATTTGAGAAGGTTGGCAGTGGAAGCGGTGGGGTTGACCCCCCACCACTACTAAGAAATTTACATTTTTTGGAGAACAAATCTTTAAAAAATTGTAAGTGCCAAGAAAGATGTTTATTATTTTCAGTAGTGGTGGGGGGTTGACAAATTAAGGTAGATGTGATTGAAGCAATAATCAGGCTTTTCGACAAATCAAATACAGAAAAAAGAAAGAAAGGAGAAAGAAATGAAGAGGCTCACCGTTATACTGATAGTACTTTTTATTCTGGCGTTGGGCGTTGGTGGAGTAGTGATACTATATCATTGCTACTTCCGGTCTGTTTCGGCGGTGGTAGCATCACCGACCCAGACCGCGGTTGTCAATTTTGACGCCACGGTCCAAGCAATAGTGAATACGGCTTTGGCGGATGTGGCGAGCTGTCCAAGTTTAGCGACGGCGACAGCAACGGCGACAGCGACGGCAACATGTCTGGCATGTCCAACATGTGTGCCGACGGCGACGCTGACGCCAACACGGACACCGCGTCCGTGGTACCCGTCGCCTACGCCAACGGCAACGCAGGAGCCGCCGGTTATACCGACGAACACATCGTTGCCAACAGCGACACAGGTGCCACTTACGGCCACGCCCCAACCAACAGCCACGCCAC
>Ga0315274_10006824_pt1 | contig 16592 bp, 16 predicted proteins | sample YL17G02_20_MG_FD_203700 | JGI IMG/M metagenome (GOLD analysis project Ga0315274, IMG submission 203700) | Sediment microbial communities from Yellowstone Lake, YNP, Wyoming, USA - YL17G02_20 | ecosystem: Environmental > Aquatic > Freshwater > Lake > Sediment | place: USA: Wyoming | collected...
GTGAAAGATTTTTGTTCTCAGCCACAGTCGGCAAGAAAGGACAGATAAAAGTTTCCAAGGACTCCGATATCGGTCGGGAAGCGATGAAATCGTTGATCCGCGGATACCTGAAATGCTTTGTTTGATCTTCGATCAAACAATGTCCAAAATCACATATTTATCTGTGGATTGATTTTAGGATTTTGTGTAAATTCTAAATTTTATATACCAGTTCATCCTATCATATTAACATGGCAACTAAACGCACAAAACCGGGATCAGCGCGAAGAAGAAAACCTGCAGATGTTGAATGCTATTGCGAGCCTGGAAAAGTTTCAGGAATGGGTCAAGGACGCCGAAGCGCAGCTTCGGGAATGCACTGGCGCGTCGCTCTGTCTATCATAACATTCTTCGGATGGATCATATTTCTGATATTGTGGCTGTTCTTCTATGCAGGAAGCTACAACGTTTATCAGAACATAGCGATATTCATCGTCTCTTTGCTGGCTTTCATAGCAGTCAATGGCGCTGCGTGGGCATCCTGGGGGATGAGATATAGCCGCGGATGAAACGTGTCAGCAGAAGAAGCTGAGATCATTTCAAATCCTTATACTTTTCATCGTTTGTGATATCCCGTCCCATTGGACAAAATATGCTAGCTATCTCTTCGTTTGAAAATTCTAATGCAATCACGACCATGCTCCCACCATAATAATAATCGATTGCCATGAAAATGTCGCCTCTCCTCTTTTCCAGTCTTGTCACCTCAGCCCCGTTTCCATTTCTGATGTTTCTGCCGCAGTTAATGACATGTTTTTCAACCTCTTGTAAAGAAAAATAATTGTTTCCAGGATACATTCGTTGCATTAATCTGTAAAGCTCAGCATTTGCATGACTATCAACATCCGTGCCGTTTTCTTTTACCAGATATTTTCTCCGTACAGTTGTTTCAGGCATTCCAAGATGTTACAACACTAGTTTTTATTCTCCATGTGTTCTCCGGTGGGATTCACGTGTCCCGACCTTAAAGACATATGATACTCCACTAAATATTTTTTTCATGCGCATGCTTTTTATACAGATCCCACTAAGTGGTATTTAGGCCAAGCTAAGCTGGTAACAACGGAGATGCAGGTTTAGTTCGGCAGAAAAAAGTTGATAACCATGGCAGTAGAGTGCGATGAGTGCGGATCCGCGAAAATCGGATTCGACAAAGGAATCCGGTTCTGCAAAGAATGCGGATTCGTAATGCAGGAAGAATAGCAAAAATATTCTTTTTCTACTAGGACAAAGTATGGAAAAATTCTGAAACGATATAAATGTAACATAGCGTTTCTGGAGGAGAAATGAAACAAACCACGCAGTTTTTATATACTCTTCTATGTGTTTTATGATTAAGATGTCCAAACGAACGATGCGAACAAGTGAGATGAAATCGAACGCCAGTGAGCGAAGTGAGAGCGGAAGGTTATAATTATGGACAAAGAAAATAGAATGAGCAAAGACGAGCAGATAGGATTTCACAAGGGTTCGTTGACTACCTTGGCGAATGAAAGGCAGGAGCTTATCAGGATTGTTCAGGTTGTCGAGCAGCTCATGGGCATGCACGCAAAAGCTCTAGAGGATCTCGGAGTTAAGCTGGAAAAACCGGAACGAACCGATACAAGAAGTACGCCTAGCGGATTTGAACATGCTCCAAAGCCAGCGCAGCCGACTTCCCAAAAGGAACCGCCGAAAAAGAGAAGCTTTGACGAAATGCTGGATGACAACCGTTTCTGAAAAGCAATTCTTACACTTTCTTCAGTTCATTTAATTTATCCAGAGAAATATCGCGTTCTTCGCCGGTTTTCATATTCTTGATCTTGATCTGATTTTTAGCGAGCTCCTTTTCGCCAACAATGACGAGAAAATTCGCTCCAGTGGCATCCGCATATTCTATCTGCTTGTTGAATTTGCGATTCATGACGTCGATATCGCATATAATATTCATGCTTCTGAGCTCTTTTGCTATCTCTGATGCCTTTTCGCGCATGGCATCATTTGTTGACGCAATGAATAATTTCTTTTGTTTGCCATCAATCTTCACGTAAGGAAGAAGTCTGTCAATTCCCAGAGAAAAACCAGTTGCGGGAGCATCTGGACCGCCCAGAATCTTGATAATCTTGTCATAGCGACCGCCTGCAGCGCAGCTTACTTTGGAATCGCCTACCATTATCTCGAAAACAAGTCCTGAATAATAATCAAGTCCGCGAACCAGTGAAGGATCGATTTTAATATATTTTTCAAATCCCTGCTTTCTCGCTGCACTGAGAAGATCCTTTATTTCATCTATCCCGTCCTTGTATTTTTTCTCGAGCTGCCTTATTATATCATCATTCGTGCCTGTTATGGAAATGAACTTGATTATTTCATCCGTATAAAGTCCCTTTTGCTCCAGTTCGTCCTCAATGCCACCTTTTCCGATCTTGTCCAGTTTATCAACAACCCTGAATGCATCCGGTATTTTATCCTCGGGAATTCCGGAGATCTTCATCATGTTTTCGATAAGTTTTCTATTATTCACTCTTACGAAAAATTCTTCGATACCGAGAGCAAGCAGACAGTCTATAACCGCGGAAACGCATTCAGCATCCGCCTGAGTAGACGAGGAGCCTATTATATCTACATCGGCCTGGTAGAACTCCCTGTATCGCTGTGCCTGCGGATTGTCGTATCTCCAGACCTTGCCGATTGCATACCTCTTGAACGGCTTTGGCATCGTAGGATTAGAAATGAAAACCCTGAAAAGCGGTACAGTAAGATCAAACCTCATCCCCAATTCTCTATTTCCCTTGTCCTTGAAGTAATATATTTCATCCCTGATGCCCTCGCCAGTACCTTTTGCAGAGAGCAGTTCGAATCCCTCCAGCGCAGGCGTATCCAGCGGCCTGAAGCCGTATCTCTCGAAAACATTCCTGACAGTATCAATGACAAAATTAAGCTTCTCTGCATCGTCGGGCAGAAAGTCCCGCATGCCTTTTACAGGTTGGAATTTGGATGCCATAAAAATCGCCTACAAACATATCTATTATGCAGAATTAAATAAAGTATTAATCAATGTCTCGTAATCATGTAAGGATCAGTGGGGAGTAATTCTAACAGTAATTCATTAAGACGAGTTTTTATTTTTAGACCAAAGTCCGAATGAGAAGTTCGATCAAAAACAATGTCTTGGGGTGATAGAATTTCAGGCCGGTCTTCATAACTAAAAATGTTAAGGCACACAACTTTCTCTTCTTCTCCATATTTGTCCTTTATTTCTCTCACCATTTTCGGAGTCATTGTAAAAATCTTACGAGAGGAATCTATCATTTGTCTGTTCAGTCTGCGTTTTCTCCAGTGCCCGCCATCCAGCAATGGTACCTTTTCGTCCGATGCTCTCAAGCCAGCAGAAGTAACAGTTCCGTACATGCCTACGCGTTTCAGAAGACTTTCAAAATACTCAGCGCAAAACGGGCTTCTGAGATAATTTTGATCACAGACAAAAAGATAAACCGGAACATTCCTAGAAATAGATCCGAGACCTTCGGTATATTTATCACAAGGAGTTACTGTAGCCAAAGCAGGTGGCATAGATCACCCATTGACCACACCACTGAATTTTGAACTCAAGCACAGTTTTTACAGAGTCCTTTCTTAGCCTTTCCCTTTATCGGCTTTCCGCAATCCTTGCACTTCAATGCCTTCTTCTTAGCTTTCTTTTTTGCCATGATTTTCACTTGAAAATATTTGCACAACCCTGGTATATAAGATTTGTGGTAAGAAACAGTTGAAATCTGAACATTCCACCAGTCTGTGACTGGTAGGTCGCAGTATAAACTAGTGGAATGTTGGATGTAAACAATTTTGGATTGTAAGCATCATCACTCGGCTGTAAAGTGGAGTATCCATCTGTGATGGGTGGAGACCAAAATTGTTTCACAAATAAAAGATGAAAAATTGCCTTCTCATTTTCTTTTATCTTCTTTTTTTGCCAAATCTACTCCATTCCATACCCGCCATTGGAATCTTCTGATTGCAATTGGGACAGTTCCAATTCTTGTTCTTTTGGATGAGTTTGAAATTGTATATGTTATATCCCTTTCTTTCTATGACAATCTCGTTGCATTTCGGGCAGAAAGTGCTTTCATGCGGGCTCCTGACATTTCCAAGATAAACATAATTTATTCCGACGTCCTTGGCGATCTTGAACGCCTTTTCCAGCGTTGCTGCAGGAGTTGGGGGCTCCTTCATCTTGAATACCGGATAATAGCTGGAAAAATGCAGTGGTACGTCAGGACCGACATTGTCGAAAATCCATTGGCACAATTCTTTGATGTCCTCGTCTTTGTCATTCTTGTTTGTCACTATCAGGTTTGTTATCTCGACCCAGACGCCTAGTTTCTGATACAACTTGATAGCTTTTTGCACAGGTTCAAGCCAGCCTGCGCAGGTCTCCCTATAGAATTTATCATTACCCTTGAGATCTATGTTTATAGCATCAAGGTTCATGGCCGCGGTTTTTACAGCGTCCTCTGATGTAAAGCCGTTAGAGACCCATGTTTGATAGAAAACAGTCTGCCGCAGCGGTTCAGAATCATCGCTGCGGGTTTTCATCGTCTTGCGCTTTGCGAGCAGAGCAGTATCGTGATAATATTCAAAGAAAATAGTAGGCTCTGTGTACGTCCACGAAAATCCTCCAACATGGCTTTCCTCAGCTATCTGCAAAAGTTCTTCAGGAGGCAACTCTTCGCCGATTATTTTAGGGCTGTGAGCGATTTCAAAGTTTTGGCAAAATCCGCATCGCAAAGTACATCCAACCGTTGCAACTGACAGCGCCTTGCTGCCTGGTGCAAAATGAAACAACGGCTTTTTCTCAATCGGGTCAACAGCAACGGAAACAGCCCTGCCGTACACCAAAGAAATCAGCTTTCCATCCTGATTCTGCCTGACGCCGCAGAATCCGAATTTTCCAGGAGATATTTTGCAATTTCTTGGACAGAGAAAGCACTGCACGTTTTTATTCTCTGTCTTGCTGTAGAACATCGCTTCTTTGATCATGTTTATCCTTTTGAAAATTTAGTTTTCAAACGTTTATATTCAAAGATAGCTAACTAATAATTTGGTGAAACGATGTTAGGAAAGCTTTTCTCTGACCCGGCAGCAGCAGTGTTGCAGGTCACAAAAGGTAAGAAGAAGACAACTAGCAGGGCAATGACTATATTGTTGATAACGTCCTTCCTGGTTGCTCTTGCAGCGTGCATAGCATCGACCAAGCTCGGAGTAGCTGCGGTACCGGCTCTAATGCTGGGATCGCTTCCGGCGGCCTTGGCACTGATAGGTTTCGTTGTATTCCTGCTGGTGCTGATTTCTGGCTTGTTTTTTGCTTGGTTGATTAAGATAGCAGCAACAACGTTGGGAGGCAAGGGCAAGTATCTGGACGGACTATTTGTAATTTCGCTGTCAACCTTTGCTCCAGCAGTAGGTCTTCTGATAGCCAGCGTATTTTTTGAGACAGCAGCGTTCAACCTATACGGCATTGGAACAGCGGTATCTGTATTGTCGATTGTAGTAACAGTGGTCTTGATGTTCGCGACAATGTACAGATCGGCGAAAGAGATCTTCGCAATGGATATGATAACAACCTATGTTATGGTGAGCATAATCATCATAGCCGTAACCGTCATATATCTGTTGTCCTTCGCGGGAATCCTGTCGCAGATGGGAATCATGCTGTCGCCGCCCACAGGACTTGTTGGTTGATTCTGTTTTCGTTTTTTTTCCTTAATTTGTTTTAAATAGACAAACGACTTTTTGCGGTGACGTAGTTTATTAAAATCTCTTCATGCAAAATTCCAGTCTGCGTTCATTTATAGGTTGCCGGAATAAAAAATACCATGAGAAGGAAAACATATACCCGCGCAGATGTTATTGAAAAAACTGCCCAGATTACGCGTCTGATGGAGCGCGGTTCTGCTAAGGACGTTAATGACGTTTACAAAGCAGCTGGTGTGAAGTACCATTCTGGCCTGGGTGTTGCTATAAGAAAAGTCTTCAGAAAAGCGGAACGGATTTTCGAAAAGGATATCCTAAGAAAAGAATTAGGTGCACAAAGTATCCGCCAGAATTAGTTCGTCAAAAAGCATCTGATATAAAGGGATATATGGATAGTGGAGAGACCGATGATGTCAATGCTGCCTACGAAAAAGCCAGCGTCGACTATTTTTCTACATTAGGTTTCAAGGTAAGAAAAGTGTTCAAGGATGATGGAATAAGTTTTAGAAAATACCATTCCAAAAAAGAGATTCCACGACCAACAAGAGCCAAAAAAGTTGTAATAGAAGAATACGATCCTGAGGAAATAGAAAAATACTTCACCAAACTAAAGGACACAGTCGATCGCGGACCATTTTCAACACCTAAATCAGTGTATAAACATATCGAGCTGGATCCCAATTCTGGTCTTGGCCGTGCAGTGCGAAAATATTTTGTTGGAAACACTGGGGTAACACCCGAGTGCCGTTTGGAAAGGCGAAGGCGATTTGGCGACATAAGGCGACGCGTTGGTGATGATGGCCAACCAAAACCGCTGGTACAAGACAACGATCTCTGCGTTGAAGATTTTTCACCAGAACCAGCTAATGATGCAACTGATGAAGGTCCACCGATGTCAGAACACGATCGAAGAAATTTTGAAAATTCTCTATTGCGAGATATTGATGTCGTATATGCAGCTCCAGGACGCAAGAGAAAGACTGCTGCGGGATCAATTTAAATATTGTAGCATGCAATCTCTCTTTCTATGCAATTCTGTAAATGCGGCTCGATAATGGTTCCCTACGGAAATAATACTCTCAGGTGCAGGAAATGCGGAGAGGTCATTAATCAAAAAATTAATGATGATATGAAGATGTCCACAAAACCTGCTGAGAAAAAGGAAGTTGTGGTTCTTGAAAAGGATGATGTCTCGCTGCCGACAACAACTCGCGAATGCCCCGATTGCGGTCACATGCAGGCATACTATTGGCTTATACAAACGCGCTCTTCAGACGAACCGCCTACACAATTCTTCCGCTGCCTGAAATGCAGGCATACATGGAGAGAATACAAGTAGAACTTTTGAAGAAGTTCTACAGTGCAGAAGAACTCTGCGAGTTCTTCATGTACAAGTAAGCGAAGCGTGCGAACGAAGGAATTTCGAAGTTAAACTGAAGAAATTCCGATGTGAGCTAGCTGAGCTTACTCAGAAACAAAATTTCACTAGAAGTAATCGCCGCGAATTATTCTAGATCTCCCGGTTTCTCTGGCAAACCAGTCACACTGTTCTGGCGTTCTTGTAGGTCCAGTATCATTGAAGAATAGATGAAAAACAAAATTAAAGGCCGCGACTGGGATTTGAACCCAGACTGAGAGATGCCTGATTGTCCATATCAAAATTATAGACAGTAGACAAGCCACAGTCTCTCGTGCTACCGTTCTGCCCTTCGATGCGATAAACGAACACCCGCAGCGGTTATTAGATATCGCTGCGGCATACTTCATTCGCATCGAGTCTTTAGGTTTACACAATCGCGGCCATGATCTCATTCATAGGTTGCCCTCAGAATGGCCTAATACAGTTATAGCAAAGGAGAAATATTAAAGTCCTCTTCTCTTATAGATGTATATGCCTCCGTAGCTCAACAGACCTCTGATGCAGTTCAGAAATCGTGCATCAGGTCGGAGAATAGGCAGAGCGCCAGTTTCGTAAGCAAACCTGACGTGCGACATAGAAACAGTGCACGTCGTTTGCCGTCTTAACTGGAGGTTAAGGGTTCGATTCCCTTCGGGGGCTTTAGACTAACAGTTAAAACGTGGGGCTTTATATTCAATCGAGAACAAAGAATGAGTATGAAGCCCGACAAAAATCTAAAGCGACAGGAATTTCAGATCAAGGACATAATCAATAAAGTAGATAAGAAAACGCTCAACAAGATAGATGAATATGTTACATTCAAAAAATCTTCAGGCGAGGTAGGCACTGACACCAGAGCACTGAAATTACAGCGGGTACTTATCAAGATCGCGTTCTGGTTGAAAAAAGATTTTCAAACTGCTGATAAAGATGATCTGATAAAGCTCATTGAATTCATTGATAAACAGAATTATTCTGCGTGGACAAAGCATGACTACAAAGTTATTTTGAAAAATTATTACAAATGGTCTGAGGGCGAGAACGAGGAATTCCCAAAGAAGATACGATGGCTGAAGCCAAAAGGATCACTCGGAAAAGGAAGATTTCTACCAAAGCAAATTCTTTCAGAAGATGACGTATTGAAGATGATAAAGCAAGCCAATCACCCAAGAGACAAGGCTCTCATATCAGTGCTATATGAAAGTGGCTGCCGAATTGGAGAATTGCTCCCGCTGAGAAAGAATAATGTAACCTTCACGGAGAACCATTGCGTTATTGTTGTATCTGGAAAAACTGGCGACAGGAGAATAATACTAATCTCATCAGCTCCCATGTTGGCGGCATGGATGAACAATCATCCAGTCAGAAACGACAAGAAAGCGTTTGTATGGATGGGCTATGGAAAAAGAAATAATGTCGGACTGATAACATATTCAGCTGTATGCGTTCTGCTCAAGAGATTGGCTGAAGAAGCTAAGCTTCCACAGGATAAAATGAATCCGCATCTTCTGCGTCATTCACGGGCTACATTTCTTGCGAATCATCTTACAGAAAGTCAGATGTGTGCATACTTTGGCTGGGAAATCGGATCAGAGATGCCCAGGATATATGTCTCCCGGAGCGGGATACGGCTTGATAGTGCTATAAAAAAATTAAACGGACAGGAAGTTGAGAAAGAAGAAATGGAAAGCAAACTGTCTCCGAAGAAATGCCCAAGATGTCGAAAAATACATTCTGCAACCTCAAGATTCTGCGAGGGGTGTGGATGTGTCCTTGATATCAAAACGGCCATGGAACTGGAAAAGAAATCCGAAGATGCTAGATTCGTTGAGAATGAGGTAGACATAACGAATGTGCATGACAGACTACAGGATCTGGAAGCGAAGTTTAAGGTGATGAATTCTAGAGGAAGATGATGGTGTGAGTATGGTCAGGTGTGTTCATACGAAAGATACGAACTTCTGTCAGAAATGCGGAGCCGACATGAAGCTAACAGAAGAAGAAATAAATAATCGGGATAATTTCCATGAACACTTCTCCGAATTACTGAAAGAAAAAAATAAAGGCGAGGAACTACCCAGATGGGTATTCGATCATTATTTTCAACAGCATGGAGCCACGTTTGCTATGCAGTGTCTGGATCATTCTGCAAAAATGCTCAGGGACAAAATTATAGAAAACGAGAAGCTTGCGAGACCAGATAAACCCACAAAGAGTCGGGCAGGGTTGTATAATCTTTTCATGAAGAGGCTGAAAGAAATCGAACGCATGCCTGGAAAGACCATACCGATGCGCGAGGTGTACCAGAAACTCTGCGCATCGTTCTGCATAACCAAGACCGAATGCAGGGACGTGCTGCTGATTATGCGGGATTTTGAGTTTCTAGAATACTCGAAGGATGGAGTGAAGATACTGATGACCGATAACATTCATTTGCTAGGTAAACAATAATCATCAATTTCTTTACACTTGGTTTGTATTGGGCAATCCTGCGATTTATTCATAAAGTCCGGACATGCATGGAGCATGGACAGGTGCTCTTCTTTTTGGGCACTTTCAATTTCATTAATTACGGATCGTATAGTATCTTGCATATTCTTGATTTCTCCAGACTTATAATTTACTTCAAACGCATTAACTGTTTTATTTTTTTTGGGAAATATTGTCAATATAACACCCTTAGATATCCCATAGCCAGCGCAAATTACTCCTAGTTCTGCAATATGATAAAGCGAAGGTTTACCATAGTTGGTATCTGATAGGTTGACAGTTGTAATATAAGGTAGGGATATTTCGTTTCCTGGATTCGACGAAGAAGGCAATCTAAGCCAATTAAATGGTATTGAAAATCTATTATCGAAATTTTTTTCTTGCAATTTAATTTTTTCTTCCGGAGTAAATTTTGCTAAATTTGACTTGTATATAGCAGTAGACAAACAGGTTCTAAAAATAAATTTTTCATCCATTCCTTCGAAACTGGGTTTCTCGAGTTCCAAAATATTTGTAATGAAATGCTTTCTCGGAGCTATGATGTTGTTTGGATAAATCTTTGTAGAACTCGCATCAGCAAATTCTCTAGCTTTTTCATCTAGTTTTCTCTTGAATTCATCAGACACCGTTATATCAATAGCTTTCTTTAATCTCGATAGATCTATTGGAGAAATTTTATCACAACGACACACACCGGCTTCATGAAATTCACAACCATGTATATGATATCTACATTGGCCTAACTTCGTGAATGGTTTTTCCACCGCCGTTCCGCTACGAACTGATTCATCCAACAACTTTATTCTTTCCATTATTAATGATTTGATCACATCAAAATCTTTGGTAATTATTTCAAATGCCTTCATTGTGTGAGGTTTCTTATCTTGCATAAATAACAAAATATTTTTTTCTGGATTGTTTGGGTGTAGGGCCGAATAAAATACCAATTGCTCAAGATCGTTCGGATATTTTTCAAATACCTCATCTATCGATTCAGGTATTTTTTCTTTAGTTTTTAATTCGACTATCATATTATTAATGATATAATCAACCTTGCCCTTGACCCTAGGAATCCCAACATAAGCTCCATCCAACAACCCTTCTTCTACTTGAAGATCTGGCAATAAACGGCACCAGTTAGAGAATTTCGCTTGCAATTTATTCCCCATAATTAATTTTTTTGTTAGTGTATTGCTCTTCTTAACATGTGGAGCTATTATTTTCCAATATTTCTGTTGTGGGTTGGTTAAATCGGTCAAGAAATAATAACTATTAGGCGCGGGGGTCGACTCATTAAGAAGTTTTATTGTTCGTTCGATGGTACTACTCAAAGACAGATTGGGGGTCACACTCCCAAGAAATCTATTCTTTACTTCTTTCACTACGTCTCTTACTACCATAGACAACAATTATAGATATAACCGAAGTCCATTTAATATGCATCAAATTAAATGTTTTCAGAAAGACATATTTTCTTCCCATAGTTTCCCTATATAATTCCACCGGGTTTTCTTTAATTTTCGCAATGTCTATTCAATATTTTTCTAATGTCAGACGGATTCTTTGATACATCCCAACACCACTCACCGAAGCCACCATGTGTATTGATTGCTCTAATCCACTCATCTAAAAATGCTCGCTTAGTTTTATTTTGTTGATTGTCCATGCCTTTAACCTCTAGAACAAGAGTCTTTCCACTATTTAATTTAATTATAAAGTCGGGTCGATATTTTCTAACAATACCTTGCCAGGAATATAATATTTCGAATCCTAGGTGATCGTTCTTTACCCAGGAAACAATCTTTTCGTTCCTATCTAGCTCACATGCTTCACTCATTTCCCAGGTACTATCATATACCACGTGTGATATGTGAGATTTTCTAGTTAACTCACATGGTCTGCTAGTATACCATGTCATCATGTCTTTTGTTGAACGTATGGGTCTTTCTCTATCAAATATGGGTTCCAAATTTTCGGTGTTGCTAAATCTGATAGCTTCTCGTATATGTTGAACTATTTTAGTCATGTTGAGTGTTAACAGTATGCGTTTCAGTTGATCATCTTCTTTGGGTAAATTTGTGAATTTTATTCTATTCGAATCTAGATACTCTTCGATTATCTTAGCAAGCTGCCCCCATAGATATTCCTTATTTCCTTTCCATTCATTTTCCATTTGATCGTATACTTCTCTAACGGTCTCGAATATTATTTTTTGTCTCCTAAACCTGCTTTCGAGTTCTCGGAGGTCGATTTCAGTTAGTTTCGTTATATCGGGTTTTCCTTCAACTATAGGCGCTATTCCTGCCAGAGTTGGTGTTTCCCTGGGGTTTATCGTGAGAGGTTTGATTTTTTTCCAGTCTACAGATAATTGCGGTCTGTACACATGATCGATCTTTATCACATTCGGCCATGATATAACATATTCTATCTTATCATTATCCGGTTCTATCATCGTTCTGGGTGGTGGAGGAGGAGGTATTTCATCATCGGTTCCGCCTTCATGTGGTAAGAATGTAAAAGGTACCCCGAACACATTCACATATTCCGGATCAAATAAACCAGTATTCGGATTTATCTCATAAGATGTTCGTCTGAGACCTCTTCCAACTACTTGCTCACATAAAAGTTGACTTCTAAATGCACGAAGACCCATTATATGAGTAACCGTTTTTGTATCCCAACCTTCAGATAGCATAGCAACTGCTATAACATTCTGTATTTGTTCGCCGGGTTTTCCTATTTTTCCGACCGTATCTACGGTATAACGTAAACGTTCTTCTTTTGTCATCTCGGTTCCGTCTGAGTTAGTGAATTCTGTTTTATCATCGTTCTTGCTCTCAGCTTTACCTAATATATCAGAATCTATTCGCAGTGTTTTCTCAGGATTCTTGAGCTCATCTATTCGTATTCTTCCATGATTGAATGCATACTCTACTCTTGCGGCGGTTTCCGTCCTGTTACAGATAGTTATCATTACCGGAGGTACTCTATAACCCACAGATTTCCATTTTTTGAGAGTTTCTAGCCAATCCTTTCCCAGGAGATAGTAAGCATTAAGAATGAGATCTGGGAGAGGATCCTTCTCATCAGCCCGCCTGTTCAAATCATCTGCTACGTGAGGATATATGTGATACAATTTTGATTTGTATGTTTTCGCGTCCGGAACTCCATCATCCCTGACGACTACACGCGGAGTTTTTACCAAACCAGATTCTATGGCATCATTTAAATTGAAATCGGATATTATCCATGTAAATAGAGCTTCTTCGGTGGTCTTTTTACCAGACGGTGCAAAAGGTGTCGCAGAGAAATCGTAACAACATTTTATCTTTCGTGTTTCATGAATTCTATCTAGACCACCGATCCATTTAGTCGCTTCTTCATATTCTTCTTTTGTTACTCCCTTAATTTTAGATTCTGCTGGAACTCTCCACGCATGATGAGCCTCATCATTTATTACTATTATATCATGTGCTTTATCATCCATGCCTTTCATTATTCTCCTAGCATATGCCAAATCAGACTCTTCTCCTAATTTGACCACACTTCTGCTTTTCTTTATCTTTTCTTCATCATCCCACATCAAAAAATGCCAATTGTGGATTATCACTTTACCCTGTCTGAGTTTTTCTATGAGTGCAGGTGGAACTATATTGAATTCTTGATAATAGTTATGAATATCATCTTGTTTCAGAACAGACAATCTGTTTTTAACGGTGAGTCCTGGAGCCATTATCAAAATATTTTTAGAAAACCTATCATCTTTTGGATATGTGATTTTATTCAATATCTGCCATGCTATTAGCATAGCCATTACTACAGTTTTTCCAGATCCTGTTGCCATTTTTGAGCAAACTCGTTGGAACAATCCACCATCCGATGGTATTTTTATATTGGTTCTATCTGACTCGGGTGATTCTGTCAACCAGATCAGCGTTTCTATAGCTTCCAGCTGACAAAAGAAAAAATTTCTATCTTTCCTTTCCTCTGGATCTTTCCAATGATCTAGAAGTTTCTTAGTTATACCAGTAATGCCAGGATAACCATCATCTCGCCACCTATCGATTCTCTTTCTCATTTCATTCACGATTGGTAGATCAATAAAAATTCCGGGATCGTCGAACGATTTCGCATTTTCGGATGATACTATATATCCGGCAGATCGTCTACCTTCCTCAAGAAAGAATTGTCTCTTTTCTCTAACATAATTCCAATGTTTTTTCGGTACTTCATACGGATTGTTTATTATTAAATGATCGATCCCTTTCATTTATCTTTTCACCCTTATTATTTTTAGAGATTCGATTCCCCTATCGTCTATTATTTTTACAGCTATCTTATCACCGGCAGTAAACGGTAAAGAGATCGTTCCTTTGAATTGTTCAGCTAGATCCTCATCAATATATGCTTTGAGATTTTTCATTAGTTTACTCCACGAATCGTCCTTTCCTGACATCGGAAAGAAAACTTGTCGCGGATAGAAACTTCTCCCATCATAATCTATATCTAACATCCACATTGCTATTTTAGTTGTGTCACCAGATTCTATTTCTCCAGTCTTGGTGTTGTAATAATCGAATCCCTTGACTTCTATAATATGTTTTCCTTTATCTTTTTTGACAATTATGTCTGGCTGACCTATCAACCAGAATGATTGGTTACTTGATCTATTTTTCTTGAGATCTTCAGTTAACAAATCTGCATTCATTTGAACTTTCAGAACATTAACTCCGGGCCAATCTAATTCATCTATATCTTTTGCAGCTTCCGGATCAAATTGGAATGCAGCAAACACTATCAGTTTAGGTTTTGGAACTAGACTTTGAGCCTCTTCGATCGCTAATTCTACTTGTCTTGATTCTAATGGAGCATGCTCAGGACCGAATGATACTACAACGCGCCTTCTATCTCTATCCTTTGTTTCAGCATCGGCATGAAGCCATCTCGCTGTCGGCAATGGTTCTACACGAGAAAATTCAATCATCTGCCCCGCTTTTCCACGTATACCGGTCTTTAGAAGTTCTCCTCTCCAATCGTCTTGTCGTAATGTTTCACCTTGTCTAGAGATGGAATTGTCAGCTTCGAATTTCATCTGTTCCGATTTATCAAGTTCATCTATAGATTTTACAATCGGCGATGGAACAGCTTCGACTGTGAATGGACCAGAAATACGAATTTTTGATTTGTCTGTGATAGGCTGATCATAAAGAATCTCTTTTGGTGCTGGTTCATCATTCGCTATAGAACCTAATGTTATATGAGGCACTATCCTATATCTGAATCCGCTACTTATACCATCTTTCATATTATTGAGTTCATAATACTCGAATGTAGATGTCATCAAACGTTGTCTAGCTAAAGTTACAGCTACTCTCGAAGTATCACATGTTATCCAACGTCGTCCCCATTTCTCGGAAACATTTGCCGTGGTTCCTGATCCGCATGTGGGATCAAATACAATATCTCCAGGATCTGTCGTCATAAGAATACAACGCTGAATTGTCTTTTGTGTAGTCTGCACCACGTATACCTTATCGTCACCGAAACCACCGGTTCCTGTATCGTTCCACATATTATCAATAGCTATAAACGGAAAGTCCTCGAAATATTTTACTTGTGCTAATTGTCTACCAACTTTATCGACACGCCTAGCAGAAACTAATATTTGCATGCCATTCAATGTAGTTTTCCAGTGGTGTCTTGGTCCTGGTGTGAAAATCTCTCCACGAAACTTAAAGCTATCATCTCGACTGGACTTTCCTGGTGAAGTTATATCACTATATCTGTATATTTTTGAGTTCTTAGGAATTATATATGGATTTTCTCGTTCATCAATTGTCATATTTCTACGTGTGCCATCGGATAACTCTATAAACCGAAAATTAGGATCGTTTATCGGTAGATTTTTTGGTTGAAATAGATTATGATATTTAGTTTTCTTCACATCTTTTCCATACCATAGCAGATAATCAGAAATCGGTGGTAATAACTGGCTAGATGCGAATGATGTTTTTCTAAACGATATTATTCGTATGAAATTTTCTTTTCCAAATATCTCATCCATCAAACATCTTACAAAATGTACATTCTCATCAGATATTTGAACAAAACAACTTCCACTTTCTGTCAAAAGTTCTTTTGCTAAAAGCAATCTATCTCTGAAATATGTCAGATATGAATGTATACCAAGTTCCCACGTATCTCTGAATGCTTTGATAGTTTCTGGTTCTTGTGTCAAGTCTTCATCCTTCCCATCTTTAACATCACGTTTATTTATGAATGGTTGAAAATTCGAACCATATTTTATTCCATATGGCGGATCGATATAAATCATCTGTACCTTTCCGGTCATGCCTTCTTTATGTAACAAAGAATTCATCACTATCAGAGAATCTCCAGCGATTAGTCTATTACTCCAGTTTTGTTCGTGCTTGTAAAATTTTATAGCGTCTCGTATTGGAGGATTATTTTTTGGATCAAAATAGTGTTGTATCTGAAACAGATTTATCTGACGATCTTCAACAGGAACTTTTTTTTCTATCTGTTCTATGATCGTGAGAGGATCTATACGTTCATGAACATGCAGAGATACAGTATCTACATGAAAAGATATGTGTTATTTTTTTCCGGTCCATTGTAATTGAGGATCAAGATGAGGATCGTAGTCATATTTCATTTTTGGAGCGTCTTTATCAGTTTCTGGAGTAACTAAACCCACCGGAGGATTATTGACACGTTTCTTATCTTTGTGAAAATATTGTTCAATTTCTTCGGATTTGCCTTTAAGTCTGATATTATTTTTTGACTTCGCATTTTTTGGTTGAATGAGTTTTTTTGTGCGTTTTGCCATGCTAGTTACTCCTCCACAATCTCTTTTACCCATAGACACGTAGCACATTCAACATGATGTGCCGGGGCTTTGTGTAATCTA
>Ga0315274_10006825_pt1 | contig 16591 bp, 13 predicted proteins | sample YL17G02_20_MG_FD_203700 | JGI IMG/M metagenome (GOLD analysis project Ga0315274, IMG submission 203700) | Sediment microbial communities from Yellowstone Lake, YNP, Wyoming, USA - YL17G02_20 | ecosystem: Environmental > Aquatic > Freshwater > Lake > Sediment | place: USA: Wyoming | collected...
TGCCGAAGGATTACACTGAGGAGCGCCGCGGGGTCTTCGTCAACGCCACGACTCTCCTCGGCGAGATCGGCCGTCGCTTCCACAACGCCCAGGTCAAGAAGCGCGTGGCTCCCTTTGTGACCGTGCTCAGACAAGTCGAGCCCGCTCTCGCGGACCTGTCTCTGGGAGCGGACGGGCAGGTCTATTGCGACGTGGGGCTGCCCCATTTGGCGCCGTTGAACGTCATGGGGGATGGCATTGTCCGCCTCCTCTCCTTTCTCCTCTCCATCGCCGACACGGAAAACGGCGTCGTTCTGATCGACGACATTGACAACGGGTTTCACGCCGATGCCCAGAAGATCCTGTGGCGGGCCGTTTTCGAGATCTCCCGGGAGTTCAACGTTCAGGTCATCGCGACGACCCAGTCGCGGGGGTGCGTCCAATCCCTGAGGGCCTGCAGCGCGGATTCGGCCGCGGAAGTCGACGAGAGCCGGCTTTTCCTGGTTGAGAGGACGGAGAACGGCTGCCACAGCGTCCGGGGCGGAGCGTGGTCATGAAAAGGCCCGCCTTCTTTCTGGCCTGCGCGGTCGTGGCCGGCGCCGTGGCGGGGCGCGCTGTCATTGCGCCCCCCGCGGCGGGGCTGGGCGCTTTGCTGCTCCTCCTGGCGACCGGGATCACGCTGTTCCTGCGCTGGTCGGCGCCGGCCGCGGCGGAGCATGAGAACCATCGCCGTCGCGCCGTTCTCACTCGCGTCCTCCTCGGAGCGCTCTTCTGCCTTGCTTTGTTTCAGCAGAACGAGATCGTTCGGCGCGAGCGCCTGGCCGAGGAGCAAGCGTCGCTCCTCCAGAGCGAGGGGCCTCACGCGTTCCGCGCCACCGTTGCTTCCGAACCTTCGCGCCAGGGGCGGGACGGCCGGGTTGTCGCGATTCTGCGGGACGTGGCGATCCCCGAGTTCTCAGGGGATGGCCTGCGCGCGCCGGGCGAGACGAATGCGGCGAAAGAGACCCCCGCCCCGATCCGCCGGTTTGCCGCCCGCGTGGAACTCTCGCTGTCGCCTCGCGCCGCCGAGGGGCTCGGAGAAGACCTGCCCGTGCCGGGCGAGCGGCTGGAGATCTCGGGGACGCTGCGGTCGCTTCCCGAGGCCGCGCATCCCGACCTGTTCGACTACGGCGCTTATCTTCGCACGCTCAGAGTGGGCGCGCGCCTTTCGGTCTGGGATCCCGAAGGTGTCCGCCGCGCCGACGGTGAGGGATCGGAATCTGAAGCCTCTCTTTACCGCTTCCTCATGCGCTGGCGCCGATCGACGCTGAAACGGCTCGATCTGGTTCTTCCCCCTGACCGTTCGGCCGTGATGCGCGCCATGCTGCTGGGCGAGACGGGAGGATTCGAAGCGGGAACGCGCGACGCCTTCGTGCGGACCGGGCTGGTGCACCTTCTCTCGGTCTCCGGCGTGCACACCGGCATGCTCGCCTTGATCGTGTTTGGGGTCTGTCGGATTCTTCAGGCGCCGCCGCGGCTCGCCGCGTGGGTCACGATCCTGTTGCTGGCGGTTTACTGCGTGCTGGTCGGTTTTCGGGCGCCCGTCGTCCGAGCGTCGATCATGGCCGGCTGCCTTGCGGTTCCCGTGCTGGCGCGCCGGGCCGTCGACACACTCACGGCGCTTTCCATCGCCGCTTTTTTCACCGCGCTGTTCAACCCGCTGGCGCCGTTCCGATCGGACTTCCAGTTCTCTTACGCCTGCGTCTTCGGCCTCGTCACGGTGCGACCGGCGCTGCTGGAGTTGTTCTCCTTCTCCTTTCGCGACCGGCCCTACTCCGTCCGCCGTCTCTTGCACTTCCACAATCAGTGGATCGCCGGCGGGTTGGCCGTGGTCGTCGCGGCGCAGCTGGCTGTTATCCCCTTGCTTTCCATTTACTTTCATCAAGTCTCCCTGATCGGGTTCCTGGCGAACCTCGTCATGGTTCCCTTCGCCGGGGTTTTGCTCGCCTGCGGGTGGGCATTCTCGCTCCTGGGCGCCCTGGCGCCCGCCGCCGAGGCCTGGCTCGGGGCGATTCTCTCGGGAGTCAGCGGCGTGTTTCTGGCGGTGGCTCGCGTCTTTGCCGACCTGCCCGGCGCCGCCATGTGGTTGCCCGCTTTTCCCTGGTGGGCGGCGGGAGCGTACTATGCCGTCCTTTTCCACGGTCCCCACATGCGGATGGCGCGGGCGCCGGGCGCCCTGGAGTCGCGGCGCGCCCGAATGCTGGTGCGGCTGGCCGCCGTCGGGGCGCTTCTGGCTTGGGTTCCCTTCGCCGCGCGCGCGTCTTGGCTTGGGGGCGAGCCGTCCGACCAGTTCCGGGTCGCGATGCTGGACGTCGGGCAGGGCGATTGCTTTGTCCTGCGGTTGCCGAACGGCAAGACGATGGCGATCGACGCGGGAGAACGATGGGCCGCACAACGCATCCTCCAGTACCTGAGGTCCCAAGGAGTGGGGGAACTGGCCGCCTTGCTGCTGACTCACAGCGACGACGATCACATCGGCGGCGCGCCGGACCTGATTGACGCAGGCTTCGTAGATCGGCTTCTGGTAGGCCCAAACCGCTCCGACACGGAAAATCAAGAGCGTCTGGAGGCAACGATCCGGCGCCACGGTCTGCCGGTCGCCCAAGTCGCCCGGGGCGACCGGCTGCAGGGCGCCGGCATGCGCCTGGCCATACTCGGGCCGAGCCCCGAAACGAACCCGGGGATCGACTCGAACGCCCAATCCGTCGTGTTGCTGGCCGAACTGGGCGAGATGACGTTCCTATTCATGGGCGACGCCGAAGCGCCGACGGAGACGGACCTCGTCGAAGCTTACGGGAGGGAAACGCTCGAAGCGGAGGTCCTCAAAGTCGGACACCACGGCAGTCGAAACGCCTCGAGCCCCGCTTTCCTGAGCGTCGTGCGTCCTCGCGTCGTCCTGATCAGCGCCGGACGCAGGAATCCCCACGGTCATCCCTCCCCCGACGTCCTCGACCGTCTTGAAGGGCTCGGCGCGGAGATCTGGAACACGCAGGTTCACGGAACCGTCGAACTGCGCACCGACGGCCGGCGTCTTTGGGTGCGCCCCGTGCGGGCGCCGGAGGAAGACCTTGCCATCCCGCGAGCATTACGGGACCGTTCGCGGGAGTCCGCGACGCCGTAGCCGCTTCGGGGGCGCCCCTGCAGCGCCGCGGCGAGACGATGGCGGGCCTCGTGGTCGATCCGATGCGGGATGAGCGGTTTTTCGCGCAGCGTGTGAAAGGAGCGACGACCGGACCATCCGCGAGTCCTGGGCGGAGTGGCAACGGACTCTCCGCTCCTCACGGAGTCGGCGTCGGCTTTTCCTCGATGACTTCGATCAGTTCGATCTCGAAGAGGAGCGTCGCCTGGGGCGGGATGGTCGGAGTGCCTGCGCCGTAGCCGAGGTCGGGCGGAACGAAGAGCTGCCACTTGGCGCCTTCCTTCATCAGCTGCAACGCCTCGGTCCAGCCGGGACGCACGGCGCTGACGCTGAACTTGGTCGGCTCGCCTCGTTGGTAGGAGCTGTCGAACTCTTCGCCGTTGATAAAGGTCCCTCTGTAGTTCACGCGGACTTGGTCCGCTCTTTTCGGCGCTTTGCCCGTGCCTTCTCTCAGAATCTTGTACTGCAGACCGGTGAGCGTCGTGACAACGCCTTCTTTCTCGGCGTTCTCCTCGAGAAACTTCTTCCCCTCCGCCTCGTTCTTCTCACCCAGCGCCTTGCGCTCCTCCTCCCGTTTTTTCTTATAGGCCTCCATGACTTTGTCTTGCTCGTCAGAGGAGAGAGCGGGCTCGCGTTTCTCGAACACGTCTTCGATGGCCTGGACAAGGACCTCCATGTTGAGCGGCTGCATGCCTTTCAATCGGTCTCCCACCCAGAGCCCGACACAGTAAGTCACCTTGTCCGTGTCGGTTTCGAGCACGGCTTTGCTCTTCCTCGTCGCCGGCTGCGTCTTCCTCTCCTCCCCCAACGGGGGCTTCTCCACTTTGTTGTCGGCCCACGCTTGGACCGAGACAAGCATGGCCGCCTGAATCGCCAGAAGAAACGCCCACTTGTTCATGCCGTCCTCCTTCATGCAATTGCTTCCGCGCCCCTTCTCCGCAAGAGGCGCCATCCTTCCACTGATTCCACAGACGACCCGTGGTTACAAGACATTTGTCCCGCCCGCGCCTTGGCGGCCTTCGTTCGAGACGCCCTCCGCCCGCCCGCGCTTTGACGGCCTTCGTTCGAGACGCCCTTTCGCCGACGGCGGCTGTCGGCCGCCCGTCATCGACGCGCCGTCACAATCAGGCGGCTGGACTCGGCCTCGTTATAGAGCTCCCCGTCGAATTCACCGTAGGTCTGAAGGACTTGCAGTCCTGCCCGGTGCAGCATGGCCTTGATCTCGGCCAGATCGTAGAGCCGTACGGTGTAGGACCGATTCACGCCCTTTCCTGCCAGGACAAACCGTGTCTTGTTGTGCAGACGTCTCGATCCGCGCTCGTAGCGCCAATCCTCGATCACGACCGCGTCCCCGGTCTCAACCCGTGTGCGTGGGTGGTCGCGCACGATATCCAACAGGGGGCCGGAGTTCGCCACGTCGATCAGGAGGCGCCCCCCCGGGCGGAGGACTCGGGCGAACTCCTCCAGGACCCGCTGGTTCCCCTCCTCGGAGAAATATCCAAAGCTGTTGAAGAGATTGATGACGGCGCCAAACAGACCGTCGTCAAAAGGGAGGTCGAGCATGTCGCCTCGCACAAGCAACGGAAGGGGCATCGCCCGCCTGGCGCGCCGGAGGCAGTCCCAGTCCAGATCCACGCCGACGACGTTGGGAAGAAGAATGCCGAGCTCAGCCATGTGGCGCCCGAAACCGCAAGGGCAGTCGAGGACTCGATCGCCCGGCCCGAGACCGAGAACCTGGCGCGCGAACCGGGCCTCCTCCATCGCCGCCTCGGGAGACAACAGGTATTCGGCGTAGATCTCTCCGTAAGGCTCGGCGAAATAGCGTCGGTGCCAGTCGCTGTCCGTCATGTTTCCGCGCCGTTTCCTTCCGTGGCATCGCCGGCGCCCCCCTCCCGGCGTTTCGGATTGGGAGCGGTCGGAGCCGACGAGTGAGAAGACCGCGCCATTCTGGCATCCCTCAGGGCCGGGGCACAAGGCAAAAGGCGGGGCATTGGCGCCGCAAGGGCGTTGGCGCGACGCCTCCCGTCTTCCCGCCCGCCGTGGAGAAAGTCCTTTACATGCCCGTTCGCCGGTTGTAGGTTGCAACGCAATGAACGCGGGGCCGCGATGAGGCCGCCCAGGGCGGTGAGGCCGCCCGGGGCGGTGAGGCCGCTCGACGGTCCTCTCGGCCATCTGTGGGAAGCGGCGTTTTCTTCAGAGACTCGCACCAAGGAGGCGGAAGATATGGCAAAGATCGATTTTGGCGGGGTTGTGGAAGAAGTCGTCACGCGCGAGGAATTTCCCATGTCCCGCGCGCGCAAGGTTCTCAAGAACGAAACCATCGCCGTCATCGGCTACGGCGTGCAGGGACCCGCCCAAAGCCTGAACCTGAAAGACAACGGTTTCCACGTCATCATCGGCCAGGCAAAACGGTTCCAAAGGGACTGGGACCGCGCTCGCAAGGACGGCTGGACGCCGGGCAAGACCTTGTTCGACATCGAGGAGGCGGCCGAGCGCGGGACGATCATCCAGATGCTCGTTTCCGACGCCGCCCAGAAGGCGATCTGGCCCGCCGTCAAGAAATGCCTGAAGCCGGGCGATGCCCTGTATTTCTCCCACGGCTTCTCGATCGTCTATAAGGACAAGACGAAGGTGATTCCCCCCGACTCCGTGGACGTGATCATGGTGGCGCCGAAGGGCTCGGGCACGTCGCTGCGGCGCAACTTTCTCTCAGGGGCCGGCATCAACTCGAGTTTCGCCGTCGAGCAGGACGCCACCGGCCGCGCCCGCGAGCGCTGCCTCGCCCTCGGTGTCGGCATCGGATCGGGATATCTTTTCCCTACGACCTTCGCGCACGAGGTGACCAGCGACCTCACGGGCGAGCGAGGCGTTCTGATGGGCGCTCTCGCGGGCATCATGGAGGCCCAATACGACGTCCTGCGCAAGAACGGCCACACGCCGAGCGAGGCCTTCAACGAGACGGTCGAGGAGCTCACGCAAAGCCTGATCCGTCTGGTTGACGAGAACGGCATGGACTGGATGTACGCCAACTGCTCGGCGACGGCCCAGCGCGGCGCGCTGGACTGGAAGCCGAAGTTCAAGAAGGCGGTTCTGCCGGTCTTCGACGCGCTCTACCGGTCGGTCAAGAGCGGCAAGGAGGCGGCGCGCGTCCTGCGCGCCTGCGGCCGCCCCGACTACCAAGAGCAACTGACCAAAGAACTCAGCGCCATCGGCGACTCGGAGATGTGGCGCGCCGGCAGAGCCACGCGCAGCCTGCGGCCGAAAACGCCTGGGAAGACGGCCGCCAAGGCCGCCAAAGGGACCGGCGGGCGCGGGAAGAACTGACTCCTTCCCCCGCCGCCTGGCGTGGCTTTTCCGCAGCCCCATTCGTCGGAGTCACGCGCCGCAAGGATCGCGGCGGCCGCTCAGGGTCTTGACGCCAGGCCGGCAACACTCCGGGCGCGAGACCGTTGCGAGGGGCGAACGCGCCCCATTGCGACGGCGCCTCCACCATGAAACTCCTAACGCTCATCCGCCACGCGAAATCGAGTTGGGACGATCCCATGCTGACCGACCGCGACCGGCCCCTGAACAAGCGCGGGAAGCGCGACGCGCCGACGATGGGCAAGCGGCTGGCCCAGCGTGGGGCGCAGCCGGACGCGATCGTCTCCAGTCCCGCCGTCCGGGCTCGCGAAACGGCCGAAGCGATCGCGCGGGAGATCGCGTATCCGCGCGAGGCCATCCAGTTCGACGAGAGGCTTTACGGAGCGGACCCTTTCGAGTGGCTCCAGGTCGTCCAAGGCCTGGATGACTCTCTGGAGCGCGTCATGTGCCTCGGGCACAATCCCGGTCTGACCGATTTCGTCAACACCTTGTCGCCGCGCCCGATTGACAACGTGCCCACGTGCGGCGTCGTAGCGATGCGATTCGACGTCAACGAGTGGAGGCGCGTGGGCAAGATCAGGCCAACGCACGTGGATCTCGACGCTCCCAAGAAGACGGAATAGGAATCTCTCGCGAGGGGCGCATCTTCCCTCCGCTACGGCGAGGACGCCCATGGAACGCCCCGGGCCGGGCTTGCCCCGGTCGGGCGAAGGATTGGCGGCTAAGCCAAGAGGGCGGGTTCCCCCCCCCCTCCCTCCGCCTCCGCCCCCTGAACGGAAACGCGACGAGACCAAATATGCTTTTCGCGCCGAGCGACCAGCGGCGGCGGGATTCCGTCATCTGCTACGGTCAATCTCTCGAGAGGAAGTGAGAGAAGGCCATGACGACAGGCGTCGGCGGCGCGACGAAAGGAGGGCGGGCCACAGTTGTCGGACTTGGGGAGGTCCTTTGGGACCTCCTTCCCGAGGGAAGGGAGATCGGCGGCGCTCCCGCCAACTTCGCTTTCCATGCGAAGCAACTGGGCGCCGACGCCTTTATCGTCAGCTGCGTCGGCGAGGACCCCCTCGGCCAAGAGATCGCCGACCGTCTGACCGCCTGCGGGCTCGACCTGACGCGCCTCGCGATCGACTCGAATCATCCGACGGGGACGGTCTCGGTGGACCTCGATCCCCGCGGCAAGCCCACGTTCACGATCCACGAGAACGTCGCGTGGGACTTCATCCCGTGGACGTCGGACCTCGAGGAACTGGCGCGGCGAGCCAACGCCGTGTGTTTCGGATCGCTTGCCCAGCGCTCGACAACGTCCCGTGAAACCGTCCATCGCTTCTTGAGGGCAACGCGGACGCGCTGTCTCCGGGTCCTTGACGTGAACCTGAGACAAGACTACTTCGACAGGCCGACCATCGGCGCCTCGCTCGACCTGGCGAACGTCCTCAAACTCAACGACGAGGAGTTGCCCGTCCTGGCTCGGCTCCTCGACATCACGGGCGCTGAGTCCGGTTCCACGGACCCCGTTCGCCTCCTCGAGCGACTCATGAAGCGCTTCTCGCTGGACGCCGTCGCCCTCACCAAGGGAGCGGAGGGCTGCGTCCTCGCGACGCCGGCGGGCCGCGCTTCTCACCCGGGCTTTCGACCTCCCGCGATTGTCGATACGGTGGGCGCGGGCGACGCGTTCACGGCGGCCCTCGTCATGGGTCTCCTGGCGAACGACCCCCTCGAGGAGATCTGTGAGAACGCCAATCGCCTCGCCAGTCACGTCTGCTCGCGGAAGGGCGCGATGGCGCCTCATCCGTGACGTTTCACCTTGCGGGGACAATCGCCCGAAGCCGCCGGGCGCTTCGCTCTCGGCGCCCCCCTGCCTCGCGGCCAGTTCCTCGGTCCGTATCTCCTTGGAAGGCCTAACGTGAAGCTCGGCGGCACGGTCTGCCGCGTCCGCTGGAGCGCCTGGTTGGGCGTTCCGATTCACTGGCCCGTGCGTGCTCCGACAAGGCCGCAGTTTTTCTCTCCGCCCGCGGATACAGGGCGTTGATCTCTTGCTGAATGCTGAGGGTGAGATTGAGGGCGGTGACCATGCGGCAATAGGTGCGGATGTCGTCAACCTCAAGACGGCGTTCCCGGCGGTCTTTCAACCACTTCTCGCAGACCTGGTAGCCGCCCACCTGGTACGTCCAGACGGCTTCGGGCAGGGGGCCGAAGTACTGGGTCGGGTTGATGTACATGCGCTTTTCGCCCGCCTCGTAGCGCAGACCGGCCTTTTTGCCTTTGGCGATGCGGCTGTCGCCCTCGCCGTCGAACCGGCAAGCTGGCGGATCGAGTTCGGGCGATTTCAAGAGGTGCAACGCGGTCAGCCGCGCGCCGAAGGCGGCGAGTTTCTTGAACAAGCCCGCATCCGCCGTGAAGGGCACGCGCGGGAAATCCATTCGAAGGAACTCGGCATACTTCTCCCGATACGCCGGCGCGTAAAGCACCGCGTAGACGTAGTGGAAAATCTCTTCCGGCGTCGCCTCGCGGCCATACGCCTCCGCCAGCGTCGCCACCAGCTTCGGGTTCAGGTTCGGCTGCCGCTCCGAAAGCTCGTGATGGGCGAAGAGGTCGCCTCGGTCGGCGGAGGGGTAGAGATAGAGGGGGAAATGGTAATCAATGGTCTTGAGTGATACTGTCACGTGCTCTGAAATGGCATCGGCCACGAAGGCATGATGCCATGCGCCGACATGTTCTACACGCTTTGGCATCATCACCGCCAGATTTTCCCCCGCCAGCATGTGGCGCATGACCTCGGGGCGGGGCATGCAGATAAAGCCGCGCGAGTGGCCGGTGTAGTAGGTGTGGCGCACATCAAAAGGCCGGTAAAGAATCGGAACTACTTTCTCCCGCGTCGGCCCGGAATCCAGCAGGTCCTTCTGAGCCAGGGTCACCTTCCAGTCCCGCGCGTCCTTACCGAGCTTGTAGCCTTGCCGGGCCAGTTCGGGTTCCATCCGAGAAAAGACGATAACGGTCTTCCAGACTTCCTCCGGCGACCAGTGAATGGTGAGCCCGTCGCGTGCGGTGACGATGCCCACGCTGTTCACAGGGAACAGCTCGGGGACAGAGAAAAAGCGGTGATATCCGGCTTCGAGTGAACTATCGCGCGGCACGAACAGGTGGAACGGAGAAGCGGGCTTCAACTCCTGCCACTCGGTATGCTGGAGGTCGAGGGCATTGAGCCATTCGTACTTCGATTCCCTCGTCCCCCATAAATCGGCGTGGCGCACGAGGGCGTCGTCTTTTTCTTTTCCGCCGCGCTTGACGAAGAACGCGATGGCGACGCCTTGCTGGATGTCGAACACGTTCTTGTCTTTGCCGCCGTCCGGGCATGACTCCTTCTTCAACGAGTTACCGTGCAGGTCAAGGACGTAGATATCGTCGAAGGTTTGCATCAGCCGTTGGCGCATGCCGCGGAAGGTCGGATTGTCGAGGTAGCCGTGATTCGTAATCATCCCCACGACGCCGCGTCCGGCCTGCTCGATTTTCCACTGGGCAAAGCGCAGGAACTTCACATAGTCGTCCTGGAGCCACTTTGGGTTCTTTTCGCCAAGAGGCTTGCCGTCCACCTGGAAATATTCACTCAGCTTCTCACCAATGAAAGTTGGCTGCTCTATGGACATGTCCTTCTTCGCGATGAAGACGTTTCCGCTGATTTGCGTGACCCACATTCCGTTGATACGCTTCTTGTACCGCTCGCCTTCCCTAATCCTCTCCTTGCGTGTGGGGGTATTGGCCGAGTGACCGGAATACGGAGGATTGCCGAGGATGACGAGGATGGGGGTTTTCATTTTGACCTTGCCGGCGAGGCGGGATTCCTCCGCCAGGGCGGAGAAACCGGGCAAGCGGCTCTGCTCCAGTTCCTCGCTGTCGAGGGCGTTGGTGAGGTAGAAGGGCACGCGCTCGTCGTCGGCGAGGCGATGGCCCAGTTCTTCCAGGAAGAAGCCCATCTTGAGGTGCCCGACCGCGTAAGGGGCCATCATCAGCTCGAAGGCATAGAAGTTCTTCAGGATGTGCCGCCGGATGAAGTCCTCGCGCGCGCCGGCGCCGTAGTTGGCCTCGAACTCGCGGACGGCCTCCTGCGCGGCGCGGGCGACGAAGGTCATGGTGCCCGCCGCAGGGTCCAGCAGCGTCACGCCGTCTGCGGCGAGGCCGTCGGGTTTGCGGAATTCGGTCTTGAGCAGGCCGTGCAGCGAGCGGACGATGTAGGAGACCACGGGTTCGGGCGTGTAGTAGACGCCCCGGCGCTCGCGCTCGGCGGGGTCGTATTGGGCGAGGAAGGTTTCGTAGAAGTGGACGATGGGGTCGCTGCCTTTGCCCTCGTGGTAGTAGCGGTCGAGGATTCCGGGGGCGTCGGCCACGGCGAGGACTTCGGCGATGTCGTCCACGCACCAGGCAAGCTGTTCGGGGAGATCGCCGAGAGAGATGAAGCGGAACAGGTCGCGCAGCACGCCGATGGTGTGCGGGATGTTGTCGAAGGCCGCGCGGCGGCTGAAGCCTTCCCCGGCCCGCGTGCGGGCGGCGAACAGGCCGTAGGCGATGGTCTGGGCGAAGAGATCGGCGAAGTCCTCCGGCGTCAGTGTGCCGATGAGGTAGGTTTGGAAAGCCTCGAAGAAGCCGGAGAGTACGCCGGGTGTTTCCCGCTCTTGCTTGAGCTGCTGGCCGACGACGTCACGCAGGAAGCGCGTGCGTTTGGCCAGTTCGATGGCGAGGGACTCCGCCGTGAACGCCTTGGGAAGCGAGAAGTCGAGGAAGCGGTCGAGCAGGGCGTAGAGTTCGTCCGGCTTTTCGAGGGGCGGGATCGTGCGCAGCCGGTTCAGGACGAGCGGCCGAGCGGCAAGAACCGAGTCCACGCGTTCGCCGTTCCGGTACAGCCGGAATTCGAGGAAGTTGGTCAGTATAAGGTTGGGGAACGTGGAGCGGTAGCGCCGGAGTTGTTCGGAATCCTCGATCGGGTCCAGTCGTTCTTCAGTCGGCTTCTTGGCCTCCACGTAGCCCACGATGCGGTCGGTCCCGTTCCAGAGGCGGAAATCCGGGTTGCCGGCGTCGGTGGCCTTGGGGAGCGTGGTGACGCGGACATGCGTCCGTCCGCTCGTCTGCGCCACCTCTGCGAGCATGTCCCTGAGCGCCGGGTAGAAGCTTTCTTCCCGCGCGTCTCCCTGGAGCGCCACCGCGGACAGCTCTTTCAGATACTTGGAAAACAGGGTCTTCTTGCTCATCTGGCCTTTCTCATGACGCCCAACGGCTTGCAACAACCTGCGGGCGCTGAAGGCGACCGTCAGGTTAATTGCTTTGTTAGACGCCGTGCCCGGGTGTGCCGACACTCCTCGCCATCGGGGATTATCATCGAGTTCTCCTTGTGAGGGCATATGACAGGAAGATCATAAGGATTCCACCGACCATTGCAATGAAGGAGACAGTTTTGCCACCCAAGCCAGTACCCTGGAGGAAAGTGACTCCACCATACATGATAGGAATGGCTCCGAGTATGATCCCACCGACCCTGAGGAACTTCCGGTCAAATAGTGACTCTACTCGCTCGAGGATGTTCTTTCGATCCTCCTCTAGTTTTCCGGCGAGAGTGCTGGTCTCAGTCTGAATCTTCCTAGAAAGCTCGTCGGTGCGCTTCGAGAATTCGTCGCGCATCATCCGGACGTCGGTGGATACAATCTCAAACTTGCCGTGAAGCGTCGTTAGTTCTGTTCCGATATGGTCGAAGGGATATCCTGCCTCTTTGAGTTGCTTCTTCGGATCCAAGCGATCGAAACGGGAGGAGATCACCTTGTCTTTAGGAATATCGACAGGAATCTTTCGCGTGGACCGGCGAATCGCATCCGTGTCTTGGTAACTGTCTCCAGGGCGCTCACCGTAAGGGATTTCGGGTTTCTCGTCCCCACTGAGTTCGAAGATCGTTAGCTTGAAGATTGGCTCGCCGTACTGAATGATCAGATCCCTCGTCGAACCATTCCGCAGACCCCAGTTCAGGATTCCACGGAATCCGGCGTCGATCTTAGTGGAGACCTGCGAGATGCCCTCTCGCATCATCGTTGTGGTAGGTGTGATGAACCCCATGAGCATCTTGCCGGGAAGGACCTTAGTCACGGTCTCAGCCTTGAAGTCGATTGTCTCAAGACTCGAGATGGCGACGCTCTCGCCAGGATTCACCTTGAGAAACTGACCTTGCGTGAGCACTGCTTCCTCACTTGTGGAATGGAATATAACGTGTTTGCCAAGGCGGAGTTCAATCCCGTTCGGATTAATCAGTTGCACATCGGCGTCCGACAGGACAGTTCCAACGAGTCTTCGAATATCCCTATCAGCTAAGATCCTTGCCATTTACGTCTCCTCCTCTTGGCAGCTGGTAGCACTGCGTCTAACATTGCGGGTAAGCCGCGCGTCAAGCGCGTGGGCTTGACCCGCTGGTTAGGAGCTGATTGTCATCTCTCGCTCGTCCATGCCGTCGTTTGTAGGTCCATAATATGCTCCCAAAGATCCAAGACTTTTTGCGGCGCGCGGCGACCACAAAGGCTCGCGTTGAACTGAGCCGCTTCGCCCGTGGGTGGGCCTTGGGGATCGTATTGCGGTCAGACGCGCCCTAGGGGTTGATTATCAACGCGTGAACAGGGGTGTCAAGGACGGAAAGGGCCGTTTGGGCGCGAGTTCAGGAGTTCCCAGAAGTCTGGCAGGAGTTAATCAATGATCTCGGAAGACCCAGCCGAGGGCGGCTGGGCCACAAGAAAATGCGGGAAATCCCGCCTTCATGCTTGTGGCACAGGCGCCCTCTTGCGGCGCAGGCACCCTCGGCCAGGTCGCAGGAAAAGGCGGGAAAACGCGGGAAATCCCGCCTCCATGTTTGTGGCACAGCCGCCCTCGGCTGTGATTCATCCAGCCCTCTGGGAACTCCTGGGCCTGAGTTGGCGCGCGGCAAGGCGGGGCGTGTGGGCTTTGGGTTGGGGCGGCGGACCGCGCGCGCTCGATTGGCTGACCGGCCACGGATCAACGCGGATGGAACGCGGATTCCGGGATAGCGATCCGCCGCGACAGCGCCTTCTCTCCACGGAAGCAGATCGGGCGCTCCGCCTCCACCGCGGTCGTCTTGCGCGTCACGGCCGCCCCATCCGTGTTCCATCCGCGTTCCATCCGCGGCCTTTCATGCAGCGAAGCCTCGATGAACGGCATGGCCGCGTCGTACGAGACGCCGGCGCTCAGATCTCGTGGATGCCGGCGATCTCGATGGCGTGGGCCGCGATCGCTTCCTCAACGGCGGAGCGCGATGGGAGGGGGAAGCGCAGGGCCGCGCCGCAGTCGCTCGAGAGGTGGCGGGGCGTCGGGATCAGTTTCGTCGGCACGCCGTGTTCTGCCAGCGCTTTCTCGAGCTGAAAGACGGCGTGGGTCGTGTGGAACAACACGACGCCTTGATTCCCGTCATTCTCGATCCGTTTGCGGGGGCTCACGAGTCTTTCCTGATGGTCAGCAGAAAGTCCCCGGCTCCCAGGGGCCGGATGTCCACGGCGCAGCCTTGCGAGCGCGCCATGCGCGAGACGTTGTCCCGGCCGGCGCCGGTGTTGACGGTGACTCTGACGATGCGGGTCGCGGGATCGTCGATGGCCTTCTTGGCGAGAATGACCGGTTCAGGGCAAGACAGGCCTCGAGCGTCAACTTCGACTTCCTCCACGACCTGCGCCTCCCCTGAATCAGAGTGGGACGAAAGACCTCACGGGTCCAAGCAGAGGTCTGGACCGGATGCCTTGCTCTTCCCGAGGGATTGCGCGCTCTGTCCGGCGCGCGGCCGGGCCGTGAACCCCAGGAGAAGGCAGAAGGCGATTCCCGCGAGCACGGCGATCTTCCCATACACGCCCGGCCCGCCGAGAAGGACGGCGCCGTCGGCGGCGATTGCGTCCGGCGCGGCCGTGAGAAGCCAGTTATGCGCGATCGCGGCGCCGACGATCAGGCCGCCGCAGAAGATCGCGGCGTCTCCGTCGCCCTCCCCCGCCAGGAAAAACTGACGTCCCGGACATCCCCCCGCCAGGCAGAAACACAGGCCGCTCAGAACCATCCCCAGGAAGCTCCACAGAGTGTTGGAGTGCGCGATCGGCATGTTCGCCATGCCCAACCTGAAGTTCCCAGAACAGACGTTCACGATGAGAGCGGCGAGCGCCAAGGCGACGACGCCGCTCAGCAGATGCCAGTCGCGGATGAGAATGACGTCGCGAATCGCCCCCATCGTGCAGAAGCGCGTGCGCTGGGCCAGAACTCCAACGACGAGGCCAGCCGCCAGTGAATAGCGGATGCGGGCATGGGCCGCTCCGGGGCCCTTTTCGCTGAAGAACAGGGCGCCGTCCGGGCCAAAGGACGCGCGAAAAACCAACAACCCAAGAAGCAGAAGCATGACGGCCGGCATGAGCAGCCCGGCGATCGTCGGCGTCTGGTGTGAGCGGCCCAGAGAGAACCCCTTCTTGAAAAACCCGACGGCGATCCAGACCCCGATCGCGAGACCGGCCAGACCGACTGCGCTGTTCATGTCTCCTCCGGCGAAGCGAAGTAGCGCCCGCCAAGGACATCCGAGGAAGACGAGAGCGCCGATCGCGGCAAACACGCCGAGCAGGAAACGAACAACCGGCGCCGACCCGGCCCGGGCGCGGAACTCGCGAGCAGCCCAGGCCGCGAACAAGGACCCCAAGACAAAGCCGACGAGTTCAGGCCGGATGTATTGGCACGGCGCGAAGCGGTGCAGTCCGATGGCGCCCGCCGTGTCGCGCGAGAAGCAGGCGACGCAGATCCCCATGTTCGCCGGATTCCCCAGGAGCTGCAACAAGGCGGCCAACACGCCAATGGCGGCGCCCGAGACGATAATGCCCGCCCGGGAGGCGAGGAATCCATTCACGCGGGGTCATCCCTCCTGTTCGGCGAAGGCCGACGAGGTCGGGCCGCCGAGGAGATCGGGTCGCCGGGGCGATCGGGCCGCCGGCTCTAATTCCGCAACGTGTATTCCTCGCCCTCGATGCTCAGGACAACGCTGTTGCGGCCGATCTTGACGACGCGGGCGCCGCCGATCAGCGACCCCTTCTTCACGAACTGACCATCGATGATGGCCATGGCCGACGAGTCCTCGCCCATGATTATGCCCGTCACCGTCATCGATCCAATGAGGGCCTCGGCTCGCGCTCGGCGCGCCTCCCTATCCGCCCGCGACTCGGCTGCGGATCGGGGCGCGGGGGCGGGAGGGGCGACGGCGACCGCGGGCGGCTCCGGCTGCTCCTGCGGGGTGGGCGCGATGATCGGGACGGCGCTCTGGTCTGGCGGCGGGGTCGCAACGGGGGGAGGCGGCGGTGAAATGGGCGCGGCCAACGCTTCGACTGGGGAAGGGGTCGGGGAAGCCTGCGCGGAGAGATCGAGGGCGGCGGTCTGGTCCACGGAGGCCTCTCCGCCGGGACTTCTGAAAAGGAGAACGACCACGGCCGCCAGCAGGAGAATGATAACGACGATGGCGGCGCCCACGGCCATCTTCATCGCGCGGAGTCGGTCGTCAGGGTTATCGGGCGCAACGGCCAGGTAGTCGTGAGTGTCGCTGCTGAGGATCTCGCGGCGGGCGTCCACCGATTCCTTCGCGGGCATCGCCTTGGCCTTGCGCAAGGCGTCGAGAATCGTGCTCATGGAGCGGGACTCCTTCCTGCGGGCCGGGGCTCGGACCCAGGCTGCGCCACTCCCTGAAAAAGGTGCGGGCGGAAACTCTGACGCCGAGCGGCGATGCGAGCGGCGGTGGGCCCGTCGATCCGGCCGGTCGGTTCCTGTCGGCACAGCTGCTGGAAACGTTTGACCGCCGCAGTCATGTTCTCGTCGAAACGGGAGGAGGCCTCGCCTTGCCACACCCCTTGGCGTGAGAGAAAGACGCGCAGCCGCGTCACGGCTTCCCTCTCTTCCCCGAGAGCCAACGAAGCGAAATCGTCCGGATCGATGTAGAAGGCCATCGTGCGCACGAGGATCGTCTCGATCTCTTGAAGCCGTCGCCTCACCAAACCTAGACACGGGTCCGCCACCGAGCAGGCCTCT
>Ga0315274_10006826_pt1 | contig 16590 bp, 12 predicted proteins | sample YL17G02_20_MG_FD_203700 | JGI IMG/M metagenome (GOLD analysis project Ga0315274, IMG submission 203700) | Sediment microbial communities from Yellowstone Lake, YNP, Wyoming, USA - YL17G02_20 | ecosystem: Environmental > Aquatic > Freshwater > Lake > Sediment | place: USA: Wyoming | collected...
CTTGACGCGGTGATGGGAGGCCAGGAAGTCCGTGGCCTGACGCATTTTAAACTGGTAATCGTGCTCGTCGGTCTTTGGCCGCAGCCGCACTTCCTTCAGCTTGACGACGTGTTGCTTCTTCTTGGCGAGCTTGGCCTTCTTCTCCTGCTCGTAGTGGTATTTTCCATAGTTCATCAATTTGCAGACCGGGGGATGAGCTTCGCCTGAGACTTCCACCAGGTCTAGACCCTCCTGCTGCGCCCTGGCCAACGCCTCCCGCATCCCGACAATCCCCACCTGATGGCCATCCGAACCGATCAGCCGGACTTGGGGTGCTCGGATCTGGGCGTTGACGCGCACATCCTTGACGATAGGTTTTTCTCCTTTCCTGCTGAAGATGGATATCACTCGGTAGCCTTCGCTTCCACCTCGCGGCGCATCCGAGTATAAAGCTCCTCCTTGGGAAAACTGCCTAAGTCGCCCTTCCCGTGCCTCCGCACGGAAAGGGTTCCGGCCTCTACCTCCCGCTTTCCGACCACCAGCATATACGGCACCTTCTGGCTCTCCGCATCCCGGATTTTTGCCCCCACCTTTTCATGGCGGAGGTCGGCCTCGGCCCGGAAGCCCTGATTCCGAAGCTCTGCGAGGACGGCTCGGGCATAATCAAACTGCGCATCTGTAATCGGCAAAACTACGGCCTGCACCGGCGCCAGCCAAAGGGGAAACGCTCCGGCATAGCGCTCGATGAGCAGGGCGAAGAACCTCTCCAGGGAGCCCAACAATGCTCGGTGGACCATGTACGGTCTCACAGCTTTGCCCGCCTCATCGATGTAGGTGATTTCAAAACGCTCCGGGAGATTGAAGTCGAACTGAATGGTCGTGCACTGCCACTCCCGGCCCATCGGGTCCACGATCTTGAGATCGATCTTTGGTCCGTAAAAAGCACCCCCTCCCTCGTCCACCTGGAAGGCTAACCCCCGATGCTCTAAGGCGGCCCGCAGAACCATTGTGGCTTTGTCCCAGTCTTCCTCCGATCCGACCGATTTCTCCGGGCGGGTCGCCAGGTAAAGCTTCAGGTCTTCGAAGCCGAAGGCCCGAAAGAAGGAGACCGCGAAATCGAACACCTCCATGACCTCGGACTCCACCTGGTCCGGCCGGCAGAAGATGTGGGCGTCGTCGATCGTGAACCCCCGAACTCGCAAAAGGCCGTGGAGCACTCCGGAACGCTCGTATCGGTACACAGTGCCCATCTCCGTCATGCGGATGGGAAGGTCGCGGTAAGAGCGCAGCCGGGTCTTATAGATCAGGATGTGACCGGGACAGTTCATCGGCTTGACCCGGAACGGCCGCCCATCGATGTCCATCGAAGAGTACATCAGGTTCGTGTAGTTCGCTAAGTGGCCGCTCTTCTCGTAAATGACCTCGCTGGCGATGTGTGGGGTGTAGACCACCTCGTAGCCCCGCCGCCGGTGCTCCTCCTTCCAGTATTCTTCGATTGCATCCCTGATCACAGCCCCTTTGGGATGCCAGTGCACCAGCCCGCCACCAACCTCATCATGGATGCTGAACAGATCTAACTCCTTGCCCAGCCTGCGGTGGTCCCTCCGGGCGATTTCCTCCAGCCGTGCGAGGTGGGCCTTGAGATCCTCCTCGGTCTCGTAGGCTGTGCCGTAAATCCTCTGTAGCATGGGGTTCCTTTCGTCCCCACGCCAGTAGGCCCCGGCCAAAGAGAGGAGCTTGAAGACTTTGATTCTGCCCGTGGAGGCAACATGAGGTCCCCGGCAGAGGTCCACGAAGCTCCCCTGGCGGTAGCAGCTTATCTTCTCGCCGTCCAGCTCTCGGATCAGCTCCATTTTGTAGGTCTCTCCGGCCTGCTCGAAGAGCTTCCGGGCCTCCTCCTTGGACAGTTCCTCGCGGTGCAAGGGAAGGTTCCTCTGTGCGATCTCGCGCATTCTATCTTCGATCCGTCCAAGGTCTTCAGGAGTGAAAGCTTTGCCTCGATCGAAATCGTAATAGAACCCGTCCTCGATGGCCGGTCCGATAGCCAGCTTGGTTTCCGGGAAGATTTCTTTTACGGCCTGGGCCATGAGATGGGACGCGCTGTGCCGGAGGACATCTTTTCCATCCGGGCTCGCGAAACTCACCGGTTCCACCGTTGCATCATTCTCTAAGGGGAAACCCAGATCCACCAACTCACCGTCCACTTTGGCCGCCAGGAAAGAACCCTCCTCTCCGGGATAAGTCTTCTTCAGGACGTCCTGGACCCGGGTGCCCTTGGGAACTTCCGAAGTTGCTTTACCTTGAAAAGTTATCTTGATGTTCTGCATAGCCTTAAAATTATAACAAAATTGTCCCCCATCTGTCAATTGTCCGTCAATGAAAAAGCAAGACACGGAACGTGCCTTGCTCTTGGAAAAATCCAACCTTTTGTTGCGTCAGGCCTTAAAGGGACACGGCCAGGGCGAATCGGTGCGTGGGATGCTGCCCCAGGCGGTCCGTTCCGAAAACATAGTCCAGTCTCGTCGCGGCCCAGGGCAGTGGCGCCAGGACTCCTGTTCCCAGCGAGACCTCCCCATGTCCGTATCCCCCGCGGAGGCTCCATGTTGGCAAGACCTTTCCTTCCGCCCCGAACCGGATTTCCATGCGTTCCTGGTTGCTGCTGACCCGGTCGCAGGCGACGAGGAGCTTTCCGCCGAAGGCTTGGTAGGCAAAGCCAAGTTTGGTCACCCTGGGCAAGGGATCCTTATGCCCCGTGTTCCAGGAAAGGTCGGCGTTCAGGTTCTGTTTCACCAAGCCCACCGACCAGCCATTGGTCATTCGGAGCAGAAAGCCAAGGTCTGCTCCCGTGGCCGTGGCGTGCTCCCCCAACAGGTTCTGGGTGATGTATTTTCCGGTGATCCCCACGCCCAGGAACCCCAGGACCGATTTGCTGTAGGAGACCAGATAGGCGTTCTCGTCGTCCCTTCCGTACCCGTCCGGCGTCGGGGTGTCTCCCGTCCTCAGCTCGATCTTGTCCACCCCGAACCGCATCCAGCCCAATCCCAGGCTCCCATACCGCTTCATGGGCTGGGAGAGCGCCCCGGTATCGTAGTGCCGATCCAGGGAGAGCCGCGAATAACTCGCTTCCAGTTTTGTGCGATGGAAAAGGTCCAGTCCCCCCGGGTTCCAGTATCCGGCCCCGGCCTCGTCCGCCACCGCCACGAAGGCCCCGCCCATGGCCAACGCCCTTCCCCCCATCCCGACCTTCAGAAACGCTGCCCCGTCCGCGGTTTGCCCTTGGGCATCGGCGAAGAGGCCCGACCCTGCGAGCAGGATCAAGGCGATAACCGTTCTCGGTTTCATGGTCCCCCCTTCTATCGTATCACCGCGATTTTGAATCCCGTCGTCGCCTTCCCTATCTTCATCCGTCCGAAGTATACTCCGTTGGCCACCGGCGTCCCCCGGTAGTTCCTTCCGTCCCAGGTCTGGCTGTTGTAGATTCCCGGGGGTGTCTCTTGCTGATCGGCTATCACCGCAATCTGGTTCCCTGCTGCGTCGTAGACCCGGATGTCCACCTGGCTCGCTTTTTCAAGCACATATCGGAAGTGCACTTTTTCTCGCTCCGGGTTGAACGGGTTCGGAAACACGTAAGCCGACCGGCTGATCGTCGTGTCCCCGGGAATGAACGGGGTATAAGCGAACACATAGAATTTCGGGGCTTCCCCCCCCCTGGGATCAGGAAGAGATGGAAGAAGAGATGGAACAATTTTAATTCCTTTTATGCCAGGATTAAGGCTCAAGGCCTCTGAGGGAGATCGCTTGAGGGAGCTGATCGTATTTGTTCCGGTCGCGAAGTCTTCGGTGGTCGAGGTGATGACATACCCTCGATATAGAAAGCCGGTGCAGCGTGCCCCCTCTGACCACCAAACGGCTGTGTCCTGCGCTATCTCCACCTGGAGGTCGGATTTGACACCTGGGATATAACAATAGGCCTGTCCATACCAGGGGATTTCCAGAAAAGCCGAATCCGGAAAACTTTGAAATAGGTCCGGCGGTCCAACGCTGTGATTCACCTTAAATCGCGATGACCCCCCCAGCGTCCTCCTATATCCGAAGACTTTCGAGGCCACTCCCGGCAGGGCGAGTGTCGTATCGTTCACGAAAACGGCCACGGTCCAAGGTGGGAAGATATCGTAAAACCAGAAGGTCGAGCTTCCTGTCTCCCACAGCGCCCTCTGCACGTTGTCTATGCCTTTTTTGATAAAGCCCACCGGAAGATTGAGGTCTCGTCGGGCCACGAGGTAATAGATTAGAGGGTGTTGAGGATCGTTTCCGGGGTATTTCTCCATCAGGTAAGCGAGAAACGCATACTGTTCCCCTCGCCTCGCCCACATGTGTTCAGAGTCTTCAGAGGGGTAAAGGGGAATATCTAAGATTCTCGAGGGCCATTCGGTCATGTTCAGACTCGGGTTGTTCTGGAAGGCCTGGACTTCGTTGATCGCGCTTTCGAACCCGCACAGGTCCATCGCATACATTGCGCAGGCCTCGTCCAGCCATATCTCTCCCGGCGGGTTTTGCCACCAGTGGATCAGGTGTTCCTCGCAGTGGGCCATCAGTCCCTTCATGCGCATCACATCCTCCCCGGGACGAAGGTAGAACATCTCCCGCTCGTTGGAGCGGTGGCCCTTCGTCTGCGCCAGGCTATCCGGCATCTCGTCAAACGGCGAGAAATAGAACTCCACGCGCAGGCTGGATGAAAGAAGAATGGTAACCAAGCTGTCCCCGTCTATTCCCGGGTTCCACTCGTGTCCAAAATTTCTACGGCAGTTGGGATAGATGTTCGAATCGTACGCTGTCTTCAGGTCGTCTAGCACCGAATCCGGGACCTGGGTCCCGTCCTCCACGTACAGATAGCAATGACACCCCGTCCTCCGGAGCGTCGCAGATTTTTGGGCGTACTGGTAAATGAGGCCGAGGGTGTCGTTGGGCACCCGCACCCAGAATGTCTGCTGGGTCCCCAGCTTGGGCTGGATGACCCTTCCGGAAGCCTCCATCCTCCCTTGAGCCATCAGGTATTCCCGGGACAAGGGTGCCGGGTTCATGGGCGTCGTGTATGCCCCTGCGGAAGGGCTTCCCAGGGCCAGCCAGGTGAGGGCAAGGTTTAAAACCCAAACAGTACGTTTAAAAGGTCGTCGCAAGTCCAATGGTCGCTCTCCTTCCTGTGCTGTAAGCGCTCGGGTCCTTTAAGGTTCCTCCGGGGTTGCCGTCTGCATCCACCCACAGCAGGTTGCGGTTGTCCAGGACATTGCGGCAGTCCGCGAACAGGGAGAACCTCAGGCGGTTCCAGTAGAGGTCCCGGCTCGCCTTGATGTCTAAGTAGGCCCTGGACCTCATCCGCCCGTTGTTGGGGCCTTGATCGTCGTTTCTTCGCGTGTAGGGCAATGGGCTGTTCAACCTCAATATCGAGGAGATCCCCCACCGCCGCTCGTCCCTCAGGTCCAGGTTGACCACCAAGGTGTGCCGCTGGTCCCAGCTCAGGTAGTAGTCTCCCCCCCTGGGGACCGCCACGCCCCACTGATACCAGTTGTATCCCTCCCCTGCCGAGCTGCTGGTGCCCCGGGCGGTCATGAAGGTATAGGCCACTTTACCGGACACGAGATGGGTCGGGCGCTTCTCCAGGAAGACCTCCAGACCCCGGACCGTGGCCAGCCCCAGGTTGACGAACTGCGTATAGCCCAATTTCGATTGCTCCGAGAGGGTGTACGTCTTGGTGTCCACCAGGTTGGAGATGTCCTTGCTGAAGTAGGTCAGGCTGATCAGGTATTCCTTTCGGATGGCTCGCTGGTAGGCCAGTTCCCAGGCGACCGTCTGCTCAGCCTTTAGGTCCGGGTCCCCGGAAATCGGGAAGCTTCCGGAGTAGTCGTAGCCCAAGTTGGTGTACAAGTAGTCGAAGGTGGGCATCTGAAAAAAATACCCGTAGTTGATGAAGAAGAAATCCCGTTCCGTGATCGGCAGGGCCAGGCCCAAGCGTGGGGAGACCTGCCACTTCAGCTTCGCCGGGACATAGCTGGTCACGATCGGCTTGTAGGCCCTCTGCCCATAGTCGTAGCCGTAATCCACCAAGGGCCGCTGGGCTCTGGGATCCAGGAAGTCGTAGCGAAACCCCGCATTCACCACCATTCCCTCGTACTCCAACTTCTGTTGCAGATAGGCCGACCCGGACCGGGGCTGGTACCGGTAATGGGTCTCGAAGGTATTGAATCGAGTGGTGTCCCCGGTAGTGTCCCCTCCGAACACGAGCCCCTGCTTATGGTTATCCATCCTCAGGTCATAGAGGATGACCTCCCCTCCCGCCTTGAGCTGAAGGTGCCTCGTCGCCTGGTCCGTGAAATCCCCCTTGGCAATGGTGATCACCTCCCGACTGTCCTGTTTCCAGTCCAGGTCTCCGTTCCGGACCCAGTTTCCCGTGCGGTCAAACACGATTCCCCACGTGGAGTCTGGACCAAGAACCCGTTGCCGGATCGTGTATCGGCTTCCGCTCAGGGTGTAAAACATTTTGGGAGTCAGGCTCTGGGTCCACGTTCCGCTCAGCCGATAACTTTCCTTATCCCGCGGCGGAAGCCCGTCCAGGTTGTTATGCCAGCGGTACTGGTATTCGTACCAGTGCCATTTCGAGTAGAGCCCCTCAGCCGAGAGCCTCATGTTCGGCGTGAACCGGTAGGTCAGTTTCCCCGTGGCGTTCCGGTTTTCCTCTATGGGATGGTGATGGAACCGGGTCTGGTCCTGGTGGTACCTCGTGTCCGTCCGGTCTATGTTTCCCGCGAAGAAATAGTTTCCCTTTCCGGTCCAGGGTCCTCCCAGGTTCAGCTCGTATCGTCGTGTCCCCTCCGATTCCAGGGACTCCACCCCGAAGTCCTCGGTCGCCGCCTTGACCTGCGACTGAAATTTCCCTCCCCCGCTCTTCGTCACCGCGTTCACCACCCCGGACATCGCGTTCCCGTATTCCGCGTTGAACCCTCCGGTCTGGATCGACAGGTCCACCACCGAGGTGTTCGGCAGGTTGCTTCCCATGCCTCCCGAGATGGCCTGCTGCACCGGAAGCCCATCCACCAGGTAAAGCACCTCGGTCTCCCGCCCTCCCCGGATGTGCCCCTCTACCACTCCCGGCTGCAGCTTGATCACGTCCTTGAAGGAGTTGATGGGCAGTTGGTCCGATATCTCCTTGCCCAGCACCGTCCGGGTCGTGGATGTCACGTCCTGCTGGATCAGCGGCCTCTCTGCGGTCACGGTCACCTCTTCCCCGATCCGCAGGACCGTGGTCTCCATCGTGATGTTTATGGTCGTCCGCAGGTCCATGGCCGCGACCACGTTGCGCACCGTGGTGGTCTTGTAGCCCATCATCTTGGCCATCAGGGTGTGCGTCCCGGCCGGCACGTTGTTCAGGATGTAGAACCCCTTCTCGTCCGTCGCCGTACCCATCCCTAAGTCCTTCACGATGACGTAGGCCCCGATCAGTGGTTCCTTGGACTTGGTTTTCACGAATCCCGCCAGGGTCCCTGTCGTGCCGCCCAGGACCACCGAGCCCAGGAAGCCTGTAATGAGGAAAACGGAAACGGCACTGCAAAGCAATCGTTTCATGGGCTCTCTCCGTTGAGCTTCATTTGAACCGTATAATCCAGGACGTAGCCGTTCGGAAAGTTGGGCGTGGAGGGGATCGCCAGGGTATCCTCGTTAGGATAAGCTTGAACCCATCCCCCGTGCTCCAGGACGGTGAGTTTATAGAGATGATTGGGCAGAAGTACATTGATGTTCGTAGCAAAATGAGCCACCCCTCCCGTATCGGTTACGGCCGTCAGGTTCGGCGAGGGGTCCCCCGGCCTTTGGTTAAAAACCAGGACCGTGGCTCCGGGGACTCCGTGGAAGGCGCCCTGGGCCGTCGCGTTCAGCTCCACGCCTATCGTCTGCGGTCCGGTCGTCCCGGTGTTGATGCTGCACTCGTAAAGCAACCCGACGCTCTCACGAAACAGAAAAGAAATTGTATACGGATACGGCCTCCTTCATTCTCCTGGAGGCATCATGTGCACCGTGGCGAACAGGACATATCCCGATGGCTCTTTCGGAGAGCTCGGAACCCTGATCGTATCCGCATCCGGGAAGGCCTGGACTAACCCTCCCGCGATCACTGTGATTTTGTAGGTGTGATTGGGAACCAAAATGTTGATGTCCGAGTGAAACACGGCCAGTCCGTAGGTGTCCGTAACTGCGCTCAGATTCTGCACCTGAACGGTGGCTCCGGAAACACCACGAAAGCCGGCTTGTGCCCTCACGTCCAACTCCACCGGTAACGTCTCCGGCCCGCTCGTTCCGGAGTCGTTGCTGCATTCCACAAGCAGGATGAGGGCGGCTCCCAACAGTAGGAAGGCGTAGGTTCTCATTTTAAAGTAACGTTCCTCATGAAAAGGCTGAACACGATAAGGGCCACTGCCAGTACGGTTCCCAGTGTGAAAACCGCGTCCGCCTGGGATTTGAAGTGCCCCTCATCCCATAGGTACCGGAGAGGCACGAAGACCCGCGTGGTCTCTCCGACGTTAATCCTCACCGTGTCCCGCCAGTCCAGGTATCCTTCCAGCTTCAAGGTGAGGTCGTAGTACCCCGGCGAGAGCGGGACTGTGGCCGGGGTGGTGAGGGCGCTTCCCCGATCCGTGTACTTATAATGTCCGTCGAAGAACAGCGGGACCGCCGTGGGCCGGGACGTGATCGTCATCCAACCCGGCTCGCCCTGGTTTCCCACCTTGGGTTTTTTGGAAAATAGGGTTCCGCAGCTTGTGACTAACGCCAGGATAATCAGAACGATTCCCACGGCGATTCCGCTCCGGGTCCTTTTATTCATGGACCTCCCTTCCTTTATCTTTATGATTTTATTTGGGCCTCGGAAACGATTGCTGATGATTAACTTTACAATAAAAGGTCTTTTTTGTCAATAACCCTGATGAATACCTCTCGCCCTGCTTGGCGTGAAACGGGAGGTCTTGGGTTCCCTCTCACTCATCTGATATTATACCACAACAAACCTTATCAAAATCTTATCAAAACCTTTTCCCCTGTGAGCAGGGATGGTGTGAGGGTCACGTAGATATCGCTAACTTGTTTTTTAGAGTTGGCAACTTGTCTGAAAATCCTCATTGACAGAGGGGTTATATCGTCTTGTCATCGTGGCTCTTACGCCTTGCAGGTTAAAGCGGTTATGCCTAAAGATACCTTTCTATGGTTAAAAACACACAACTAACCGTATTTCCCTGTAACCAGTTGTGGGGAGCGCGTGAAGTGGGCGTGAATACGGCGTGAATACCTCGGAAACCCCTCCTGGATTGCGGAGCTTTGTCGGCCCTCCCCCCCAATGGGCGATTTGGCATAACGTAGCGTTGTCGGCCCTCTTTAGGCTCGCAACTTAAAGTGACGGCCTGCACATGGCCCGCTCGCTCCACTTTCTTATTCTGAAAAAACGTCTTTAAAGTCTCTTTGAGCTTGATTTTCCTTTCCATCTCGGCTACAATTATTAGCTATGGTAGATCGTTTCCAGCTCACGTCCGACTACCAGCCCCAGGGGGATCAGCCCGAGGCTATCCGTCAGTTGACTGAGGGCCTCCTTCGCGGGGACAGGGACCAGGTCCTGCTCGGGGTCACGGGCTCTGGCAAGACATTCACCATGGCCAATGTCATTGCTCAGGTGAACAGGCCCACCCTGATCATGTCCCATAACAAGACCCTGGCTGCCCAGCTCTACGGCGAGTTCAGGGGATTCTTTCCCCACAACGCCGTGGAGTATTTCATCTCCTATTACGACTACTACCAGCCCGAGGCCTACGTGCCCACCACCGACACCTACATCGCCAAGGACGCCTCGATCAATGACGAGATCGACCGCCTCCGCCTTCGGGCCACCTCCGCCCTCCTGGAGCGTCGGGACGTGGTCATTGTGGCCTCGGTCTCCTGCATCTATGGCATCGGCTCTCCGGACGAGTGGCGAGACTTCATCGTCCTGGTCGAGAAGGGACAGGCTCTGGAGCGCGACACTCTTATCCAGCGTCTGGTGGATATGCATTATACCCGCAACGACATGGACATTCCCCGGGGCGCCTTCCGCGTGCGCGGCGAGACCGTGGAGATCCATCCCGCCGACGAGGAAACTGGCTTGCGGGTGGAATTCTCCGGCGACCGGGTGGAGAGGATTTCCGATCTCGACCTTCTCACCCGTGAGACCATCGCCGAGCGCGGGCGCGTGGCCGTTTATCCTGCCAAGCATTTCGTCACCTCCTATCCCCGCTTGGAAGGGGCCATGCGCTCCATTCGGGCCGAGCTCGTAGAGCGCTGTGTCAAGCTCAGAGCTCAAGGCAAGCTCCTCGAAGCCCAGCGCTTGGAGCAGCGCACGAACTTCGACCTCGAGATGATGCGCGAGATCGGCTACTGCTCGGGCATCGAGAACTACTCCCGTCACATCTCCGGCCGCAAGCCCGGCGAGCGCCCCTTCTGCCTTCTGGACTTCTTTCCTCGGGACTTCCTTCTGGTCATCGACGAGTCCCACGTCTCGGTTCCCCAGATCCGGGGTATGTACGCCGGGGATCGCTCCCGCAAGGAGACCCTCGTGGAGTACGGATTTCGCCTTCCCTCGGCCCTGGACAACCGTCCGTTGCGCTTCGACGAGTTCGAGGGACTGGTGACCCAGGTTATCTATGTCTCGGCCACCCCCGCCGACTACGAGCTGCACAAGTCCGGCGGCGTGGTCGTGGAGCAGATAATCCGCCCCACGGGCCTCATTGATCCCCGGATCGTGGTGCGACCCATCCAGGGGCAGATCGACGACCTGATCTCCCGGATCAAAGAACGCCTGACTCGCAACGAGCGCGCGCTGGTCACGACGCTCACCAAACGAATGGCCGAGGACCTGGCCGACTACCTTGTGCAGATGGGCCTTCGCGTCCGCTGGATGCATTCCGAGATAGGCGCCCTGGAGCGGGTGGAGATCCTGCGCGGCTTGCGCCTGGGCGAGTTCGATGTCCTGGTAGGCATCAACCTCCTGCGGGAAGGCCTGGACCTCCCCGAGGTCTCCCTGGTCGCCATCCTGGATGCGGACAAGGAAGGTTTCCTTCGTTCCGAGCGCTCGCTTATCCAGATCGCCGGCCGGGCCGCACGTCACATAGAGGGTGAGGTCGTGATGTACGCCGACCACCTCACCGAATCCATGCAAAAGGCCATCCGGGAAACCGAGCGCCGCCGTCAGGCCCAGAGAATCTTCAATGAGGAGCATGGGATCGCTCCGGCCTCCATTGTGAAGTCCGTGCAGGATGTTCTTCGTACCACCTCTGTGGCTGACGCAAGGCAGACGGTCGTGGCCGAGAAGAGAGAGCGCTATCTGGCCGGGGAGTTGGACCGCGAGGAGATGCTGCGCCTGCTGGAAAGGGAGATGAAGGAGGCGGCCAAGGCCCTGGACTTCGAGAAGGCCTCGCTTCTGCGCGACGAGTTATTGACCCTGAGAACCCAGGAAGACAGGACCAAACCCAAACCGAGGGCAAGACGATGAGCTTGGACATGGAGAAGGTCCGCGCCTTGGTGCGCTTGGCCCTGAAGGAGGATATCGGCAAGGGGGATATCACCTCGAAGCTCACGGTTCCCAAACCGGCTCAGGCCCTGGCCTTGATCATGGCCAAGGAGGAAGCGGTCATCGCGGGTTTGCCTGTAGCCAAGCTTGTTTACGAGATGGTGGACCCCGCCCTTGTTTTCGACGGGCTCCTCCCAGATGGCTCCCGCGTCGAATACGGCGACATCCTGGTCAAGATCCAGGGTTCGGCCCGTTCCATCCTGGCCGGTGAGCGGGTGGCTCTGAACTTCCTTCAGCACCTCTCCGGTGTGGCCACCCTGACCGCGAAGTATGTGGAACAGGTTCAGGGGACATCCGCAAAGATTCTCGACACCCGCAAAACCCTTCCCGGGTTCAGGGTTCTGGATAAATATGCCGTGCGAATGGGCGGGGGAACGAACCATCGCATGGGCCTGTACGATATGGTGCTCATCAAGAGCAATCACGCCGAGTTGGCCGGTGGAATCGGCAACGCGATCCGCAAAATCAAGCGCTCCAATGGCAAGGGAACCAAAGTCGTGGCCGAGGTTCGGACCCTGAACGAGGCCACCGAGGCGCTGTTTGCAAGCCCCGACCGCCTGCTTCTTGACAACATGAGTATTGACAAGATACGCGAAGTCGTGGCCTTGGTCGAAACCTCCAATCGGGCCCGAGAGGTCAAGACCGACCTCGAGGTCTCGGGCGGCGTTCATTTAGATAACGTCCGGGCCATCGCCCAGACCGGCGTGAACTTCGTCTCGGTGGGTGCGCTGACCCATTCCGCCCGGGCGGTAGATATTTCTCTGACCTTGCGGGAGATCGGGAGTGCCTGATTCGCTGGAGTTACAATCTGTTCTGCCGGGGCTGCAGCATCTGAGGCTGTTCAAACGCACCCTCTTCTTTCCCAAGCTCGACTCCACCAATGCCTATTTAATGAAGCTGGCCGAACAGGGCGAGTCCGAGGGCACGGTTGTTTTGACCGATGAACAAACGGCTGGCCGGGGCCGGTTCGGACGTACCTGGACGGCCCCGCCAGGCACGAGCCTCCTCGTTTCGGTCCTTCTCAGGCCCAAAGTAGGGCTGGCCGATTCCAGCAAGCTGAGCTTGGTGGCTGCTCTGGCCGTGCGCCGAACCCTTCAAGAAGCCGCCGCACTATCCAGCGCCATCAAATGGCCCAATGATGTCCTAATCAATGGAAGAAAGGTCTGTGGAATCCTGGCCGAGACCACGACGAGCACAGGGGTGGGGACGAAACCCGCCCTGGTCCTGGGAATCGGACTGAATGTCAACCAGGATCGCCAGGATTTCCCTGTTGAACTCCGGGACCAGGCGACCTCCCTGCGTATCGAGACCGGCCGGGAGCAGAGCCGCCCTCTTCTGCTTCAAAAGCTTCTTGAATCGCTTGAGGACCTCACACTCGCCTTCGTCCGGGAGGGTTTCCTCCCTTTTCTGGATGAGCTTAGGGAATCCTCGGCGGTCATCGGGAAGCGGATCGTCGTCCGAGTCGGAGCTTATTCCGTGGAGGGAGTCGTGGACGATCTCGACGAGGAGGGCCGCCTGCTGATGAGGATGGACACCGGTTCCCAAACGGTCCTGAACAGCGGAGAGGTTTCCTCCATCCGTTCCCTGTAAATCCGTCCTTAATCACCAACTAAAAGGATCGCATGCTTATCACGCTGGACATCGGAAATACGCACATCGTTCTGGGCCTATACCAAGCAAAAAGCCTTCGGGCGCACTACCGTCTGGCCACCCGGGCGATGACCGCGGATGAGGCCGGTCTGCTGATCGTCCAGATCGCCGCGGTGGAGAGAGTCAAGAGGTTCACGGGCATGGCCCTCTGTTCGGTCGTCCCGTCCCTGACCGGGCCGTTCGTCCAGATGGCCAGGGAGAAACTCCGGCTGAATCCCCTGGTCGTCGATGGAGAAACCAAAACGGGCATCATCATGCGCTATGAGACCCCCCGGCAGGTCGGGGCGGATCGGATCGTGAACGCCGCGGCGGCCCATGCCCGCTTCGGGGGACCGGTCCTGGTGGTGGATGCCGGCACGGCCACCACCGTGGATGTGGTCACGAAAAAGGGGGAGTATCTGGGAGGGGCTATCGCCCCGGGGATCGAGACCGGAGCCGAGGAGCTCTTCCGCAGGGCCGCCCGCCTGCATCGCGTGGACCTGGGCAGGCCCAGGGTCGTGATCGGAAGGAACACGGCCGAGAGCCTCCGCTCCGGTATCTATTACGGGGCCATCGGGGGGATAGACGAGATCGTGACCCGTATCCAGCGGGAGCTCGGGGAGCGTGCCCGGGTGATCGCCACCGGAGGTCTCTGCGAGTTCATCGCCAAGGATTCCCGGACGATCACGGACACCGACCCCTACCTGACCCTGGAGGGCCTACGCCTGATCTATGAAAGGCTGCGGGGCGGGAAACGCAAGGCGTGAAACGACTCATTTTAAATTGTAAAATTAGCATTTATCATTTCAAATTTGAAGTGATAAATTTGCATTGCTAATTTTAAAATGAATCTTTTCTCCTCTCTGCTCTTATACGAATGACCCTTCAGGAAGCCAAACAGCGGATCGAGGCCCTGCGAACCTCGATCCGCCGCCATGACCACCTCTATCACGTCCTGGCCGAGCCCGAGATCACGGATGCGGAATACGACCGGCTCCTCCGGGAGCTCAAGCAGCTGGAGGAGAGCTTTCCCGTCCTGATCACCCCGGACTCCCCCACCCAGCGGGTGGGCGGGGAGCCGCTGGAGACCTTCGCCACCGTCACGCATCGGGTCCCCATGCTCTCCCTGGGCAACGCCTATTCCGCGGAGGAGTTGGAAGCGTTCGACGAACGCGTCCGGAAGGGACTGAAGGACGAGCCCTGCGAATACGTGATCGAGCTTAAAGTGGACGGGGTGGCCGTGAGCCTGCGCTATGAGAAGGGGAGATTCGTCCAGGGTTCCACGCGGGGGGACGGGGTTTGCGGCGACGACATCTCCGCCAACCTCAGGACCGTGCGCTCGATCCCCCTTTCCTTCATTGCCAAAGACCCCTCCCTCCGGACCCTGGAGGCGAGGGGTGAAATCTACCTGCCCAGAAAGGGTTTCGACCGGCTCAATGAGGAGCGCGAGCGGGAGGGCGAGCCGTTGTTTGCGAACCCCCGCAACGCCGCTGCCGGGAGCTTGAAACTCCTGGACCCGGCCCTGGTTGCCGACCGGCCCCTGGATATCTTCATCTATGGGGTGGCGGAGTCTCCTGGTGGCCGGTACAGAACTCACTATGAGACCCTGATGGCCCTGAAACAAGCCGGCCTTCGGGTCAACCCTCACGTCCGGTGCTGCCGGACCCTGGAGGAGGCCGTCCGATATTGCAACGAATGGGAGGCCAGGCGGGACACCCTGGATTACGACATCGACGGCATGGTCCTGAAGGTCAACCGCTTCGACCAGCAACTTAAACTCGGGCAGACCGCCAAGGAACCCCGCTGGGCCGTGGCCTACAAGTTCCCGGCCCGGGAGGCCGTGACGACGCTGAATAACATTGTCCTTAGAGTGGGCCGGACCGGAGCCGTCACGCCTACGGCCGAGCTTGAGCCCGTGAACCTCTCGGGCACGACCGTGTCCCGGGCCACCCTGCACAATGCCGACGAGATCCAGCGCAAGGACATCCGCATCGGGGACACGGTGGTGATCGAGAAAGGCGGGGAGATCATCCCCAAGGTGGTGCGGGTCGTGACAGAGAAGCGGACGGGCAGGGAGAAGGCCTTCCGGATGCCCGAGGCCTGTCCGACCTGCGGAGGGAAACTCAGGCGGGACGAGGAGGAAGTGGCCTGGCGCTGCGAGAACGTGGCCTGCCCGGCCCAGCTCAAGCGGACCCTGGAGCACTTCGCCGGACGCGGGGCCATGGACATCGAGGGCCTGGGGACTGTAATGGTCGAGGCCCTCGTGGACCGGGGATTAGTCAAAGACTACGGCGACCTCTATTCCCTGAAGATGAAGGATGTTCTGGGTCTGGAGCGGATGGGCGAGAAATCCGCCTCCAATCTCCTGGCCGGGATCGAGGCCAGCAAGGAAAGGCCCTACGAAAGGGTCCTCTTCGCCTTGGGCATCCGGCACGTCGGCCTCACCGCGGCCAGGCTGTTGGCCGAGCGGTTCCCTTCAATGGATGAGCTGAGCAGGGCGACCCCTGAGGAGATAGACGAGATCCCGGGAGTCGGCACGACCATCGCCCAAAGCCTGGCTGATTTCCTCTCCCGCAAATCCAACCTCGCAGTCATCGCCAAGCTCCGCGAGGCCGGGGTGCGCCTTAAAACTGTTGTAGGGGCGCAGCATGCTGCGCCCCTACTTGCCGGCAAGACCTTCGTCCTGACCGGCATCCTGCAGCGATACTCCCGGGAAGAGGCCAGCGAGAGGATCATCGCCCTCGGAGGCCGGACCTCCGACAGCGTGTCCAAGAAGACCGACTACCTCGTCGTCGGCGAAGAGCCCGGGTCCAAGCTCAAAAAAGCCAAGACCCTGGGCGTCAAAATCCTGTCCGAGGAGGAATTTGACGCCCTGATAAAGGCCTAAGTCTCAACAAGTCCAAGGCCCAGGAAACCTAATCAAACCTGCAAATCCAAGGACTTGAAACGACATGCCCCGAACAAAGGAGAAATCTAAACAAATGTAACCCAATAACAGCCAAATACTTACCAAACAAACCATAAGTTCATTCTTCCTTCCGAATCCATCCCTTTCAAGCTTAACCCAAAGTAAATCAACAGACTATACCAACGCCTTCCGAGCACTTCCCGCCGTGTTCACACTAAGTTCTCACTAAGTTCACACTAATTTCTCTCTAATTTAACACTAATTTAACTCTAATTTAAGTCTAATTTAACACTAATTTAACTCTAACTTCACACTAACCCATTACGCACTCATGGAACAGGGCCGTTCAGGCTTCAGGCTGAGGGTGAGGTGAACAACTAATTGATAAACAGATACTTAAAGGGATTGGAGAAAGAAGAGGGAGGAAATAGGCGGGAAA
>Ga0315274_10006827_pt1 | contig 16590 bp, 25 predicted proteins | sample YL17G02_20_MG_FD_203700 | JGI IMG/M metagenome (GOLD analysis project Ga0315274, IMG submission 203700) | Sediment microbial communities from Yellowstone Lake, YNP, Wyoming, USA - YL17G02_20 | ecosystem: Environmental > Aquatic > Freshwater > Lake > Sediment | place: USA: Wyoming | collected...
CGATACCGAACGCACGATCGAGGCGATCCAACTCGATCGCCACCTCGTCCATCGCAGCGCGATCGAGGCGCGGGTATGCCGTGGCCAGAGAGTCCCTCATGGGCAACTTGGGCACGCCCTCGGCCACCGCCTTGGCGTCCGCCTTGGCGAACTTCGCTGCCTGCTTCTCTTCCGCGAGGCGGCGAGCAATCGCACCCTGCTGTCCGAAGTTGGGCGCGATCATCGCCTGCTGGAAGTCCACCTTGATCGTGTCGGCCCCGATGGCCTCCAGCCACTTGCGCAGGCCCTCGTTGATCGTGGTGCCGTTCAGTTCCAGCGCCAGCCCGTTGTCAGCCGCACGCTGCCCCAACTCGCTGATCGCGCGCAACGTGAACTCGGAGTCGAGGATGTGGGCGCCATCGACCGTGACGCCTACCTCAAGACGGATCGCATCGGCGGTCTGCCGCCAGAACGCGTGGTAGACGGAGCCGTCCAACTCGTAGCGGGTCACGTTGATCGCCGACAGGTCCACGTTGGGCAGCAACGACTTCAGCACCCACTCGGACTCAGCCATTGCCTTGGGGTCGGTGACCACAGCGCGAACCCGACTGCGGCCTGCCGTGTCGAGCACACCCTGTGCGAACCCCTGCACGTCGCCCCACGTGACCGTGGCGGCAACGATCCCGCCCCTGATGGCGGCTGCGGTGTCAGCGCTCCACGAGAACGCCTCGTTCTCGCTCTGGGTCGATGGATCGGGCATCTGGGCCGCGAGGGAGTCGATGCTGGCCGGGTTGACGCAAGACGCGGCCTCCTGCACCCAGACGTTCCACTTGTTGCCCTCGCTGGCCTCCATGATGCCCAGATCGCCAAGCGCGCCCGACCCCATCATGGGATCCATGCACACCTCTGACGGGACCTCGTACGAGAGCGTGCAGTGGCACTTGCCGCCACAGTTTGCGACAATGACATCACCGGCAGCGAACCATCCGCCGGGCGTCGAGAGGTCGTAGACATGCCCGTCGTAGTCCCGCCGTTCGATCTTGACGATGCGGTCAGCCGTTACGAAGCCGGGACCAGCATGCTCCAGTTGTCGCAGCAGATCGGCATCAGCAGATCGGCTCTCGCCCGCCGGTTCATCCAGAACGGCGTCAAGGTCCGCGATCGATCCGAAGGTCAGTACGTGCGTATGCACCGCCTCTCGCCCGGAGAGCGCCGAGCGCTTGCGGCCTCCGCCCACGCTGCGGTCAGGGGCTTCCGCTGGAGCGACGAGCGTGCCAGCGCCCGCGCTCGGGCGGCTCAGGAGACGCTCGCCTTGCGCGGTTCCTACGAGGACGAGATCGCGAGCCTGCTCGCAGCCCGGGGCGTGGCGGTCGTCCAGCAACTCGCTGAGGGGCCGTACAACATCGATGTCGCCCTCCCCAAGCAGGGCGTCGCCGTAGAGGTCCTCGGGAAGTCGGGGCGCATGAGCGGAGACCGTCGAGCGCAGGCTCGACAACGCACCCAGTACCTCCTCGATCGGGGCTGGACGGTCGTGTTCGTCTACTGCTTCGTTTCGCCCAACTCGCCCGCGTTCCTGCGCCTGACCGTCGTAGCAGACCAACTCGTCGCCTTCGCGCAGCACGCCAGCCGGTGCGAAGCCTGCCGGGGTAAGTACGGGGTGGTTCGGGGTAATGGTGAGCCGACGACCACGCGCAGTCTCCACTTCGATGACTTGCCCGCGATAGCGCATCCGGTAGCCACCTGTGAATGCGCCTGCCACCTCCGTTCCGGGAACTAGGCATCGCGTGTGCCCGGAGCCCGGGTTCAGCCCGTTGCCTTGCAGGATGTCGGCGTAGTAGGGCGAGGCATCCGAGAGGCGCACGCAGTCGATGCAGTGGTCAGCCGCGCCGAGGTTCCACCAGACGAGCACGCTCTTGCCCGGGATCTCGCTCGTGAGACCGGCCAACTCGCCCGCCTTGGACATCGAGCGGATCTTGTCGCTGTACTCATCGATCTTGGCCGCTGCCTCGCCCATCCGCGCGGACGCCGCCGCGGTGGTCCGCGCGCTCTCCATGCGCTTGAGCAACTCGGGGGCGATCGTCCTGCCCTTGCGGATTGCCCGAGCAGCCTCGGTGTCCATGCGCTTGACCATGGCGGGCGGGACGGGCTTGGTGCTCTTGGCCCGCTTCTCGATGTCCCGCACCGTCTGCACCAGCGACTTCTTCCCGGCGCCGATCGGCTGCGGGAGCCCTGCCCATGGATCGCCGGGAAGCCCCGACCCGAGATAGTTGGTCGGGTCAAGGATCATCGCGACGAGCAGCGCCGAGAGCCCCGCCGCACCTACCGTCTGGGCCCTCATCCAGTCGCCCAGCCCGCCAAGGTCGTCATCCATCAGATCGCCCAGCGCGGCTTCCTCTGACGGCGTGAGGGCCCTGATGTTCCCCAACGCGCGACGCCCGGCCACGTAGGAGTTTCGGGCTGACCGCTTGTAGTGCCCCATCATCTGGTCGAAGAACCCGTCGATCGTGATCCTGCCGTCGGCCAACTGGGCGAACAACGACCGCGCCCCGAGACCCCACTCCGCAATCGCGCGCTCGACGCGTGCCGCCTCGTTCGCGTTCTTGGCGGCAGGGCGCCAGCCCGTGACTGGCAGCCCCATCCCCATGGCGTACGAGATAGCCGGGAGGTTGTTGATCAGCGCGTCGGCAAACTCCTGCGCGCTGTTGAACTCCGCCTCAGTCAGGCGGGTGAGGTCATCCTCCAGAGCCGACAACTCGGCGAGGACGCCATCGATTGGGTCGCCCAGAGCGACCACGGCTCAGCCTGCGCCAGCGACGGCGGCCCCGGCCTCGCGCACAGACTGGAGGAGCCGTCGGCGTCGGATGTCGGCGATGCTCTCGGCAACAGTCGCGGGGGCGTCCTCTCCCCCGAAGGGAGGCTGCCCGGGCACCATGGCTGGCGCAGCAGCCGGAGGCACGAGCACACCCACCATGTCGGCGGGGTAGATACGCTCCAGCACCTTGTCCACGTCGTTGACCCCGAAGACCGAGAGGGCCAACTCGACCACCAACTTCTTCGCCTCCAGCACTTCGGACGGCATCATGGCAGCCAGTTTCTCCAGCGCCTGCATGTACTGGAAGATTTCCTTCTGAATGATCGGCGGGAAGTCAACGTCCACGTACCACGGGACGGGATCATCCGGCCCCGGCTCCTTGGGTTCCTCGACCTCTGGCGCGTCCGCCTTGGGCATCATCCGGATCCCGCCCGGGAGCGGTGGCGGAGCGTAGGGCATCTTGGCTGCCGTTGCTGCGGCAGCGCCCTTCAGCACGAGCCCGTCCTTGCCCACGAGTTCCTTGTCCGCCTCACCCATCATCGTTGGCGCGGCAGCGTCGGGCGTCTGCGGCGGAGCGCCTCCCGGCGAACCCGGGGCCGGAGCGGCCTCAGGCTGCTCCATCACCGCCTGCGCGCTCGTCTTGGACTCGGTGTAGCGGAGCGACAAGTCCTCCTCGCCCACGCGCCCAGCCTCGTGGCAGGCGGCGAGGTAGAACCTGATGATGTCGATCAGCACCTGACGCAGGGTCTGCTGCCAGTCCTCGTACGTCTTGAGGAGCGGCAACTCCATGGCCGTGGCAGTCGCTAGGTTCGCTGCGGCCTCGTCCCCGAAGTAGTGATTGGGGATGCCGCCCATGCCGGACCCGGCCATCATGCGCAACTTGCGCTCGTCGTAGTCCGCCGACGCACCGCCCGTATTGGTGTCCACCCACTCCATCGACGTGCCGCCGTTCTCGACAATGGTGGAGCCTGCCGTCCGGGTCGGGTTCTGCTCGTAGCGGCGAGGATCCCCGATCAGGCTCGACTGGAGGCGCTCGACTTCCTTGGCGATGTCGGATGCGCCGCCCTGCCGCTTCTTCTTCCACGCGATGCTGGCGGCTGCACGGTTCAGCGTGGAGCGGTCCTCCATGAACTCGCGGTGCGCCTTGAGCCAGTCAACGGCAGTTGCCAACTTGGAGCGCCCGAACAGGCCGCTCTTGTCAACGGCGATCTGGTAGATCAGGCCATCTTGGATTGCCTTCTTGGGCATCCCCTTGGGCGGGTCATCCTCATTGGTCCACCAGCGGTAGTAGACGAAGTCGCCGTTGTTGCCGCCGCCGCTTTCCCACTCGCCCGTCTTGTAGTTGAACACCGACGCCTTGGCCTTGGCCTTCAGCCACTTGGGCATCTTGGCGTTCTCGTCGTCCGGGATGATGTCCACCACTCGGAGGGCATCCAGCCAGCCAACCCGCAACAGGCCCTTCTTCTTGTCCACGAACAAGACGAGGTACGCGTCACCGTCCACGAAGGCCCGCTCCAGCAGTTCCTTCTGGGCGTCATGCGTCGTGAGGGTGACCATGTTCTCAGGGGCCTCAAGGAACTCGTCAACCAACTTGGCGACGATGTTCTTGTTCTGCGCCTTGATCGTGATGCCCTGACCCAGCGTGTAGTGCTGGAGGAGGTCCACGGCTTGACGGGCCATCGGGTTGCGCTTCACGGCGAGCCGGGCACGCTTGATCAGCGTTTCACGATCCTCGCGGGTGTCATCGAGGGTCCGGCGCCCGTCCTCCTCGGACATGTTCATCCACGTGGCGTCTTCCAACTGCCGCTGAACGAGGCTGATGCTCTCGCGGAGAGCGACCACCGGGCTGGGAACGGTCGAGACAACCTCGCCGCCCTCGGATAGGACGAGTCCCATCGTGTGCTGCCTGCCCTGCGTCGCGGTCTACCCTGCTCGCGACCGGCTCCTCCCCGACCGCTCGCGGGAGGATGGTGCGCCGCCCACAGCCTACGTGGCAGCGTCTGGACCGTCAACCGGGAGGAGGGAGTAGCACCAGCCGCACTGGAAGCCAAGCAGACTGCCGTCGCCCTTGACGAGCCGGGCGCGGGGAGCGGTGTGCTTGCAGGAGCGAGCGCGGATCCGGTGCAGGGTCATCTCGCCCGGCTGGGTCACGACCATCTCGGCTTCGCCATAGCGGGTCTGGAGCGGACTCGACACGGACTGGTTGGCGCGGCACTCGGGACTGTCCGCGCGGTGCGCATCGAGCGCTGCGCTGCCTTCCAGCCGCAGCGCGCACCACGTGCAGACGAACATGCCAGACCGTTCGGGACGACGGAGCAGCCTCAGGAGCGGGCGCGTCACGGGACGGGGAGCAGCAGGGTCCTCAGCGCGTCTTCGGCGTGCGTGGCCACGAGCGCCATGGCACGACCCATGCTCGGGTTGGCGGTACGGAACAAGTCCGCCTCGCCCCGCGCCCACTCGATCGTCCGCCGGAGCGCCAGTTCAGCCCCGCGATCGGTCAGCACCTCCCGGTCCCGGAAGGCGGCAGACCGGCCAACCTCGATCGCGTTGGCGAACCACCCGATCATCAGGCCCTCGTCCACGGTCTCTCCGCCGACGTTGTTGCCGCGGAACATGCGCAGGAACTCAGACGCCCAGTTGCCAGCATCCGCCGTCTGGAGCAACTCGCGGTTCGCCTCGTAGTGATCCACGCCGCCTACCTCGTACCAGATAAGGGGGCGGCGACCGTTGGCCGCCCGCGCGATCACCAACACATCTCTCGCGCGAACCGGTCGCCCCAATCCCCTTGCGCCTCCATCGGTCGGACGGGTTGCCGGTCGGACGGATTGCCTAACGGTTCCCCGGCGTGAGTCGGTTGGTGGGCCCTCTCACGCTACCCCGATGATGACGCATGCGGATCATTGGTCGGATCGGAGCATCCCGTCAAGACGATGTACGCCCCAGAGTGACTGGAAGCCGGGTGACCGCTTGGGACCCCGGGGGGTCGTCGGTGGCCGCTCCGCCCCCCTGTGCGACTCACCTTCCGGGTTTCGATCCCTGACAACACGGCGGGGGGAGCCGTGATGGCAAGTAGCCCAGTGGGTGCCCAGCCTCTCTGAGGCGTTCGCGCATAGTGCCAAGACCCGGTCATCCTGTCAAGGCCCTACGATTGGCCCCATGGATCAGCGCCGCACGCTCCCGTGGATGCCCTTCCCGGAACACGCGGACGCCTTCATCCGCAGCATTGTGAAGCCCGATCAGCCGATGAGGGTGAGCGTGGTTGCCTTGGCGCTGGGCGTCCACCCGCACACGGTGAAGCGCATACCGTCCGAGCAGTTGGCCTACTTCCGGGTTGGCACGCGCGGTGATCGCCGGTATCTGGCCCGAGACGTGAAGGCGTACATCGACCGCCGGGCGGAGCGGTGAACTGGGTGAAGGAATGCGAGTGCCCCGTCTGTGCTCGCTGCAAGTACCCATCCAAGCCCGGATCGGTGAGGAACGGGCTGGCGATCTGCTGGCGCTGCACGAAGGCCCACATCAAGCACATCAGAAGTGCGGGCGACCAGTCGGCAGGGCCCGAAGGCTCGCCCGCGTCGTAGTCGCCCCGTCCTCAGCCTCACCGACGGCGCCGCCTGAATATCCCGCTCTCGTCGTCGTTGCCTTCGGCGAGTCGGGGGGTCAGCAGCACGCCAGAGGGATATGGCCTCCTCCGGCTTTCGCCCCCGCCGCTGCTGCCCCACCTGTCCGCGCCTCGGGATGACGGTGCCGCGACGCGGGGCTGCGGCTTTGTCGGTGGTCCAGCCGAGAGGTACTTGCAGGGCCAGTCTAGTCGTTCTCTGTCTCACGCAGCCGTCGGATGTTGCCCTGTTCCAGTTCTTCCCCGCACGTGATGCAGTCGAGGACCTGTTCCGTGGTCATCGAGCGACAGGCTGGGCACCACATCACGCCATCGGACTGGCGCAACAGGGCCTCCCTCCAGTTGTCCGTGTTGGCCGCGCAATCGGGGGACTGGGCCCCGTCCCGCGCCAAGCCGCCTCGGTAGCACCTGTGGCACAAGCGTGTGACATCCGGAACCTTGGCCCGTAGCAGCATCCTCAGGACGCCGGAGATCGGCTCCACGTCATCACAGCCACAGGTCTCGGAGAAGTCGAGCCGCGTGAACGTGCGAAGGTCGTCCGGGTTGGGGGTGCAGCGGCGCCCGACGATCCTGCCCACGTGCCAGATCCCGGAAGCCGGGTTCCTGTACGGGACACGGGAGCCCATCGAGATCACGAGCCAACGACCTCGCCCATGCCGGGGCTCCTCTTCTTGCGCGGTACTGCCGGGGCGATGCGAGTCATCTTGCGGTCCATCTGGCGCACTGTCTGGAGGATCTCATCGATCCACTCCTCCCAGTCGCCGGATGTGACGCCCGCACGCTCCAGCCGGAGCAGGCGAAGGTGGAGCGTGCGGAAGGCGTCCACGAGGTCCGGGTCCTTGGTCAGCGAGACGGGCTCGGGCACCGGAATGATCCCCGCCGCGCTGACCAGCAAGGCAAGGCGGTCTTCGACCCTCAGGAGCGTCCAGCGCATCGCCTGCACATGTTCGGTCAGGGCATCCAGATCAGGAGAGGCATGCCCGTTGCCGTTCGATGGCGCAGGCTCCAGAAGAGCCACGTCAGCGAACGCCCCACCGCACTTCCCTGACGGGGGAGCAGCACGCCTCACCCCGATCGTGGCGGCATACCTAGCGTGCTGCTCCGGGCTCCACTTGCCGGACATATGCCTCCCTGAGCGCCCGGGCAGGCTTGCGTCACGAAGTGTAGCGGCCTGACGACCCGCGCCACATGCCTTTGCGCTCCCGGATCTGGGTCCTCGTCTCGACCACGTGGCACTCGTGGCAGAGAACTTCCAGACCATCCAGATGATGCACGCAGCCTGCGTGATACCCACGCCCGACAAGCGGGACCTTGTGGTTCACCTCAACGCGGATGATCTTCTCTCCCACGCGCTGTCCAGCCCGGTGGCCACAGCGCTGGCACGTCGCCCGGTCGCGATGCAGGGCTCGGGCAGAGGCGTACTGCCACGAGTGGTTGGTCCACCACGTGTCCTCGCACCTTTCGCTGCACCAGCGGCGGCGGTATCCGGACAGCGGGGCACCGCACAGGTAGCACCCGACGCACTGGTCCTTGGTAAGGCCGCGCATCTCGGGGGCCCGGAACTGGCAGTCATCCATCCGGATCCGGTGCTCACCGAACACACGTGCCAGATCGCGCTCCGTCTCTCGAACCCGCGCGACCCGGTCTCGCCAGCGTTCCATGCGACGCACCTCGGTGAGGTTTGGAACACGAGTTTGGAACACTTTCGGCCCTATTCCACTCAGGGGGCCTGTTCCAAACCCTACCAGCGTCACACGAATGTTGCACGCGGTGCGTGGCGTCTACTGCTCGCCGAACACCGGCTTCCCCACGGCGATGTCGATCACGGTCCTTGCCCGGTTGACGCCATCACCGCTGATCCCGAAGCGGTGCTTGGGTTCCCGGATGCACTCGTACACGTCGTGCCACCCTCCAGCGATCCTGAAGCGACCCACCTTGCTGACGGGCTTGCCGCAGATGTCGGGCTTGTAGGCCCCACGCCCGTAGGTGAGGCCAGCAGGGGCTTGGCACACGATGAACCCGTCGCGTTCCTTTGCCCGGTCCTCGCCCGGGTTGTAGGGGCGCCGCGCTCCTGACGCCTTGGTGACCATCAGGATTGCCCTACCCGCTTGACCACCTCGACCGCCTCCGGATCACTCAGGTATGCGGGCTCACGCAGCCTGACGCTGATCGCCGGGATGTGCCGCGCCAGCACCATGTAGTGGCGCTCGCACGCTGGGACCTTCAGGCCGCCGCCCGGCAGCGTGACCTCGTGCGTTCCATCGCCCTTGCAGGCGGTCCCGTCTTCCGGGAGGTAGAACGGGCAGGGCTTCACGCGATCTCGCCCCGGGCCCGCTTGCGCTGCTGCTCACCACGCTCCATTGGGCTCATCCTCCACCATGCGATCGACCTCGGTGATGTTCCAGAGCATCACGTACTCGGCAGCCGCAGTAAGCAGGGCCGGATCATCTCGGAAGTAACCCAGCGCCGTGTTGCACGAGTGGCACAGGAGGCCCCTGACCTTCCCCGTCCTGTGATCGTGATCCACGCCGAGCGGCTGCACGGACCCGGACCTGTCGCGGTGAGTCTCGGGCTGGCGGCAGATAGCGCATCGACCGCCCTGAGCCTCCGCCAGCGACACGTACTCATCCATCGTGAGTCCGTAGCGCTGTCGAAGGATGCGCACTCGCTGCCCAGCAGGGTCATGCGGGCGAACCCTCGCGGCGCTGTAGCAGGAACCACAGAGGCCCTTCGCGTAATGCGTCCGGTCAGGGTGGCACTCGGCGACCAGAACGCCCTTCCCTGTTGCCACAAAGCCGGGCGCTCGCCTCTCCCGCTCATAGCACGCCCCGCACCTACCCCGGCTCACGGACGGTCGGTCAGGGTGACAATCGGCGGCGCTCCTCACTCCTCAGCCACCCTGTCCACCTCCACGATGTTCCACAACATGACAACATCATAGCGGCAGATGATGTCCACGAAGCGCTGCTGGTCAGCCGCGAGCCCCGGGTTGAGGTTGGGTGGCCGGATGTTGGTCGCGTACCACGTGACGCCCTTCATATCGAGCGTCTTCTCGTAGGTCAGCAACTCCCGGGAACAGCAGGGGCAGTAGACGACCTTGCGTCCTGTGCCACGCTCGCGGCCCAACTTGGCCGGTGAGTCCCACACGGGCCTGTCCGATCCGGTGCAGAGGTTGCGGCACCGGGGGTCGATCAGGACCGGAGTGCGGGCGATCGTTCCCGGCTCCATGACGCGATCGGGCTCGTGCCCCGTCTGGGACCGCCGGAATGCTTCCTGCTCCTCGGTCATCGCTGCTTCCTCCGGCTCTGGCGGGCCATGCTGCGGCGCGCCTTCTTCTGTGCCCACTCGGCTGGCGTGTACCGCTTCCCCGGAGACGGCGGTGGCGGCTGATCCTCGCCTCGCGCCACCTCCTTGGACAGCAGCCTGATCTGCTCGGCCTGCTCTGCGGTGTCCTGTTCCAGCGTGGCCTTGAACTTCTCCAGCGTGGCATCGAAGTCAGCGCCGCCGCCGGTCGTCAGGTCAGCCATCGTGATGCTCCACGATCTCAGGGGTGGCGTCCACGGGATCCTCGTCCACGAACTCGTAGCCCAAGACGGTCACGCTCTCGGCTGGCTCGTCGCCTCGGGCAATGGCTGCCGTCAGCGCTGGCATGCCCTTCCTCAAGATGGCGTCCTCCAAGACCCACAACGGCACCTCGTGCTCACCCGATGTGATCAGGTCCAACTCGACCCTGATCCGGGCCAGCGACCATCCGTCCCGCAACATCCGGGCCGCGCGCATCATCAACTGGTCGGGATCGATGCTGTAGGACTCGCCATCCTTGGCGTAGGTGAGGGTCCTGTCGTCCACGAGCGGACGCATCAGGATCTCGCCGCGGGGGCCGTGGATGACCCGGTTCTCCCGCGCGTCCATCCTGCGCAGGATGTCCTCGACCACGGCGTCGCGCTGGTCGCTCATCGGAACCATCCCCTGATCCACAGCGCGATCCGGCGGAGGATCCCGCGATCCCGGACCCACCTCGGTCTCCTTGGGACCCTCCCGGTCGCTGCCATGTAGGCAAGATCGGCCACCGTGACCTCATCCCCGGCCTCGTGGTACGAGCGTGTCACGGCACGTCCACCTTCCCGTCCACGCGGGCCTTGACGATGACCTTGAGGTTCTTGGTGCCGCCCTGCGTGGTCAGGCCCATGTAGCGGTCAGCCATCTGGACGTGATGCGCGCACGGCACGCTCTGGCTGAAGTGGTCCTCCAGACACAGCCGTCGGGCGAACTCTCCCTTGGGGATCACGGGGTCTCTCCTTTCAGGCTGGGAAGTGCAGCCGCTTCATCGTCTCCGCGGCCTCCTGTGTCATCACGATGCCGTTGTCGTCGGCCTTCATGCCCGGGAACTTCGCTGCCATCTCCTGTTGACGGACCTGTCCATGTCGCGACGATCAGCCACGTCCACTCCCCAGCAGCGGCGGCATCTTCCCGGTCGAGTACATGCGCTCGATCTGGTTGGCCGCCCACTCGCCCATTGTGGTCCCATCGGGAAGCATCAGGAACGGCAACAGGTACTCGGCGGGATCTGCCCCCTCCTCCCCGACGAACTCCAGCGTGGCCTTGAGCCACAGAAGCCGGGCGCGCCAACGGCGCGCCAACTCGCCATCCACAGCAGCCTTGCGGTCGAGGACGCGCGACGGGTCCTTGTACCCCTTGGCAACCTCCTCCCACGTCGGGTGCATCACCGTGAACCTGAACTGGCGCTCGGACAGGCGAAACGCCACGATGTCATGGCCGGGCTCGGTGCCGAACGCGTAGTGCGAGGCTCCGAACCTGCCCAGCATCCCGGCGATCTCGCTGCGCGTCTTCTCGACCGACACGCGGGTCCCGGTGGCGTAGGCGCGGGTCACAGCCCCACGACCTTCAGTGGGTGCATCGGGCGATCCTCACGATCGTGGCTGGCTGCTTCTCCAGCCGCCGCTGGACGCGGGCGGTCACGGAGTCGAGGTAGATGTAGGAGTCGTCCTTGAGCAGGCTCAGCGGGCCCGGCACGAGCAGGGCGTCCATGATGGGCTTGGCGCCGCCGATGAAGTTGGCGATGTCCCGCCGGTTAGGCTTGGCGAACTGGAAGACGAAGTCGATGTCGGCTGCCAGCCATGGGGCGCCCAGTACAGCCGGGGTCACGCCGGACCTTCCGATCGCCTGCCGGAACAGGGTGACGGTCATGTCCCGCCATGAGTTGTCGCTGTCAGACCGGACGCGCCAGTGCATGCGTTCACGATCGTTCTGGCTCGGCGGCGTCCCCGGGAGCGTGACAGCGAAGGCGTCCACGAGCGGGGCGCCGTCGATCGAGAGGTGGTGCTCCCAGAGCATCCCGTCGCCCAGATCGGTGATCACGTGCTCACCCTCCCGGCGCGGGGATACGACCCCGGACCGCCCGCGAGGCGGTGCAGGGTCTGGTTGTACGCTGCCCGGGCTGACTCGACAGCCCCCCCGCCGGAGAGGACGCGCTGGTACTCGCGCCACGCCACGAGGCGATCGCGGTGGTAGGACTGGATGTGGTTGGCGAGCCGCACGTTGGCCTCCCGGCGCGACTCTGCGCCGGGAGTGGCGTGCTCGCAGAAGGGGCACACATTGACGTGGGCTGCCTGATTGTTCATCGGGACTCGCTGCTCTTCCATCCCGCTTTGCCCGGGACCTCTGGGTGGATACCTTGCGTCAGGGGGACGCATCCCGTCAAGAGTGGAGCACGGAAGCCGGGGTCTCCCCCGGCCTCGGTGCATCGGCGCCGTTCAGCCTGCCCTCGACCCGTGGCCGCCGATCAAGTCGGACACTACCACGAGGGCCCTACTGCGGAGATCCCTCCGAAGCATCGAATGGCAGGTCCATCAGCACCTTGTAGAGCCGGATCACGTCCCGCTCCAGCGGGGTCTGCGTCTTGAGGCGCTCCATGGCTGCCTCGGCCAGATCGGCCATCCCGTGTCGCTCAAAGGCGGCGGCTGCATCGATCATCTCGGTCTCTCGGGCGATCAACTCGCGGATGGCCGGGAAGGTGTCACCATCGCGGAGCCGCTGCTGCAACTCCCTCACGCCCTCGTGCAGGTGCGCAAGATCCTCGACCGGCGCCACCTCGGGCTCGACCGCCTTGTGGCGGGCCTTCCGCGGCGCGTGCTTGGCCAGCGGCTCCAGCGCGTCGGCCAACGCGGCCTGATCCTCGGGCATCGACCCAAGCATGTCGGCCTCCAGCAAGGAAGCCCCCCGCGTGGTCATAGCACGGGTCTCCTTGGTGATCCGCAGCCCCGCGATCGTCTCGGGATCACCCGCGCTCCGCTCCGTGAACTTGACCATCCCGGCCAATCGCCATGCCCTCAGGGCCTCGGCAGTCTGCTCCGGCGTCCTCCCGGCTTGTTCCGTGATCCGGTCGAACGTGAGCCCTCGGACCCAGCCGCGCTGCTCGGCAGCGTCCCGGAGTTGGGCGAGGATAGGTGTGGTCATTCTGACCCTCCATCGGTACTTGTCGCCTTGGCCTTGCGGTAGAGCGTGAGCGCCCGGGCCTTGGCGGCCTTGCGGGTTGCGTGGTGAACCTCCCGGGTGATCCGCCACGAGGTGACGAACCGCTTGCCCTTCCGACTCCCCTTGCCGGTCGGCTGGTAGATGGCCGAGGCGTACTTGCCGTCGCCCATCTTCTCCGTGGTGTAGATGAACATCGCGCCGTCTGGCGTCTGCCAGTAGCGGTAGCGCGGATCCCGGGGCCAGAGCGCCTGAAGCAACTCTTGGACCGCGGGGTCGCTGGCCAGCCTGCGCTCGATCTCCTGTGCGATCTCCGTGGTGCCACCCATGGCCCTATCCCACCGTCTTGGCAGCCGGGACGTTCTTGGCAGTGACGCGCATCGGGGGATCTCCTTGCTGCTTGCCGGTGCTTTGCCCACCGGCTCCACTACCAGTATATCACACTCGTCAACACCTTGTGCGAGCGATCATCGGAAGATGTTCGTCTGGACCTTCTTGTGCGTCACGCACTTTCCAAGGACCCAGCCGTCCACGAACGCGACCGGGACCACGTCGCCCAGAGGGGCGTCGCAGACGACCCCGTTGTCGTCCTTCGTGCGGCAGCGCCACGTGGGCTCCTTGACGGCCTCGGGGCGAAGCGGAGCGATCGGGCTCGCGTCGGGGAGATTGGGCTCCACGCGGCCAAGGTTGGGCTCCCCTACGACCGGCCACCGGAGGGAGCCTCCGAGTTCCCATATGTGGCTCGCATACACGCGCTGCGGACGACCGTGGTTCCGACTGGTAGCCGGGTCCTGCGAAACGAGAAACCGCTCGGTCGGCGTGATTAGTCCCTTGCGGACGCCCGCCAGCATCACAGGACCCATCGCGCGTGGCTCCAGCGGGGCTGGCACGCTGTGCGCCGTCAGGACGCGCCATACGTCGTCGGACGTGATCTCCACCGACTTGGCGGCAGCGTGGATCAGAGCCAGTCCTGCCCACGGCCTCCATGGGGCGCTCCGGATCTCCACGTGCGCCAGCGCGGCGGCCAACTGGGCCTTGGCTCGATCGAGACTCTCGGTCATCGTGCGCTCCACTTCTTCTGGACTGCGTCGGCAATCAGACGGATGTCTGACGCGGACAACCACCGTTGACTGCCCCCGTGCCACACGTGGACGGGGATGGGCTTCGCGAGGGCCTGAGCAATCGCGTCGGAGGTGCCGGGGCTCACCGCCACCGTGTCGATCAGGTACGTGGCCTTGGGCGTGACGAACGCGAGCAGCGACTCCGCCCGGGCCACGATGCGCCCGTTGCGGATGTGCCCGGCGCCCTTGCCCTCCTCGGCCCACTTGGCCTGCTCGCAGACGTACGTGACGTGGAGCATCTTCGCGTGCTGGATCGCGCACTCGTCCACCCCGTTGGCGTCCCCGGTCACGATCACGAGCGTGGGCCCGTGCTTCGTCTTGAGGCGCTCGATCGAAGCGAACATCAGGTCGTCAGGGTAGTAGTCGCGGGAGCCGGAGATCCCGACGTACGTGCGCTCGATCACCTTGGATGCCGTGGTGGGGCGTCGTCAAGCCACACGTCGTAGGCGGGGTGGAAGAACCCGGCCATCGAGAAGAACCCGGACGCCAGCCAGAGGCGGATCTTCCAGATCAGGGGCGTGCGCTCGATCACTGCGTTCCCTCCACGGCCCGCATCGTCTGGCCTCCGCCGTGCTCATGCTGTTCCACGACCGGACAGCCGACCATCTCGCAGCGATAGCGGACCCAGAACGCCGCCTTGGTCTCCCGGTACGGATCGGGCCCCAGCATCGCCACCCGCTCGTACTTCTCGTCGGTCGTATGGCCATCCCACAGGATGTGCGGGATGTCAGGATCCGCTTGACGGGCGAGGCCATCGAACAGGCGCATGTCCACCGGGTTGACGTGCCATGACACCTGACCCTGAGGCGTCTCGGCGTAGACGATCCACCAGCCCTCAGCGTCAGGGGCTGGGACAATCGAGGCCAGCCAGCCGTTCGTGCGGATCAGAGCGGCGATGACCGCGTTCCGCTCCCGATAGGCATTGTCGAGTGCGTGGGCGTCCATCACGGGCAACCTGAGCACGCCCATCGCAGCGTCTCTCAGGAACAGGCGGCACCATGCACGCCGGGACGACTCCGAGTGGTTGGGGCTGTCGAGCCCGGCGATGAACGTGTCCAACGCCGCTTCGCTGCGGAGGACGAGGTCGTTGAGCGCCTTCCAGTCACGGTCGTTCCGTGCTTGGCTGACGCGGGCCAGCCACAACTTCTCGTCCTGCGCCGGGCAGGGCGGGTTGTCGGAGTCGTTGGTCCCGCAGCCGCCAGCGCAGCCGTCGGAGTGGTCGTGGGTCATCGGGGTTCCTCGGCACCCGGCTTGTGCAGGGCCGTGATGATCGCGTTCACGTCGTTGCAGTCGAGGCGACCGCACCGGAGGCAGGGATGGTCGTCGTACGGCGGATAGCCGCGCTGCTCGTCCTCGGCATGACGAGTCCCGCTGCGGTAGCCCTCGTGGAAGCCGCACCCATGCACGTCATAGCGCCACTGGTTGTGCTGGCAGACGGTCCCCTGTTGGTGTCGGCATCCGAACCCGATCAGCCACTCAGCGAACCTGACGCGCCAGCCGTAGATCGCGGGGTTGGGGTAACGATGCGGCTGGTCACTCACGGTCGGCCTCCTTCGGCTGGGCCTCGCTCCACCTGAACGTCTCGCCGGGCGAGCAGAAGCCGACGAACAGGTGGCCCGGCTCACCGCAACTGAGACAGGCCATGCGGTAGTCGTGGTTCTCGCCGGGATGCGGGGCCAGCGGGTCGGGGGTGGCGGCGAACTTCTCCATCGCCATGCCAGCGACACAGCCGCGCTCGTAGGCTTCGGCTTCGATGCGGGGGATGGCGTGACGGATGATGCTCTCGGCGTTGAGATGGATCGCATCGGGGGCGTCGATGGCGCGAGCCGTGAACGCCTCCAGCAGCGCCCGTCCGGCAGCGGTTGTCGGGTCACTCACGGTCGGCCTCCTTCGGCTCGGCGTACCCGATGTATTCGCGCTTCGGTCCATTCACGGGTGATGGTCCTGCGTGCTCTGCTGCGGCTGCCGCGATGACAGCGGGCAGGAGGGCAGCGTTCAGGGCTTGTGCCTTCTCCAGCATGTCGCGCACCGCTTGGAGGTCCGCCGTCTTGACCGTGACGTAGCCGTCCAGTGGGGCGGGGGTGGCGGCGAGGCGGTCCACGATGGCGAGCCATCGGGCAGTGTCCGTCGCCGTGTTCGTTCCGATCCACGCCTCGTTGTACCGGCGCTGCGATGCGATGAAGGCCAGATCGTCAGCGTCCAGTGGGGCGGGGGTGGCGGTTGGCTTGCCGGGATGGCGAGGGTCGCGGGTCGTGTCGGGTCCTTTCGGCGGGCCGGGGTCACGGACGCCGCGAACAGCGTCCAGCGGGGCGGGGGTGGCGTTGATGAGTGCGGCGAGAGCCGTGGCGATGGTGCCGTCGTCGCGGGCGATCAGGATGCGGTCCCACTCGCCGCCGGGGTGCTGGATGAACACGCAGTCGTACGTCTCGTATCGCCCGTTGTCGAAGGTCAGACGGCGATACCCGCCGCGACGAGCGGGCCGCATCGCCGCAATCACAGGGTCGTCCAGCGGGGCGGGGGTGGCGGCGCGACGACAACGCTCATCGGTCAGCCGCAGACGCACATCGGCG
>Ga0315274_10006831_pt1 | contig 16588 bp, 16 predicted proteins | sample YL17G02_20_MG_FD_203700 | JGI IMG/M metagenome (GOLD analysis project Ga0315274, IMG submission 203700) | Sediment microbial communities from Yellowstone Lake, YNP, Wyoming, USA - YL17G02_20 | ecosystem: Environmental > Aquatic > Freshwater > Lake > Sediment | place: USA: Wyoming | collected...
GCACCAATAAAGATCTTATTACTTTCTTCACATATTGTGCCCGATCTCTAACACCAAGTATGATAGACATTTTCATCGCACGACGGGAACGACGCTTCCGCTGCTCTTCACGCCTATCAAGAGGAGCATCAATAGGAAGTACTTCCTCAACAGGCTCTGGTGTGATAGGAACTTCTTCAATGGGTGTGTTAGTTTCTTCTGTCATAATCCACGACGCTTCCTTGCCTTTTCCAGCGCTATTTTAGCTTTTTCTTTCATTAGGTTGCCACCATCTGTATTTGATATCTGCTTGGGATGATGTCTATATTGTGTGAGCGTTTCTCGGATGATACCAAGATCACCATGCTCAGAAATTCTGAGCCACATGCAATAGTCTTCAGCCGGTACCATATTCTGGTCATAGTATCCACACTTAGTTAGAATCGACTTACGAAACATTACTGAAGTATGAACAAATACATTCATTTCTAACAATTTATCATGTATTGTCTTAGGATTATCTTCTACGTGCTTTACATTCCTTAGCCACCAACCATCTCGTAATATATTGCCTGCTATATCGATATTTTGTGTCCAAGTGCCCACCATTTGAACATTAGAATGTGAATCTAGGTATTCAACTTGTTTCTGGATTCGTTCTGGAAGAGATATGTCATCCGAGTGAAATATGGCCACATACTCTCCCTCTGCCACTATCAGTCCATCATTCAAACTCTCGGCAAGCCCTCTATTTCGTTCGTGTCTTATAACTCTTATATTTGGTGTCTGGCTGTAGATGTCAATAAGCTTTTCAGTCCCATCGGTACAATAATCATCTACTATAATGATTTCCATATCGGTAAATGTTTGATTGGCAATACTCTCGATTGCTTCTCTGAAATATTTTACGCAGTCATAGGTGGGGATTACCACACTAACTTTGACCATTTACCAACTCCCTGAAAAGCTTGTCATACTCTTCACACATATGCTTTATTGTAAATTGTTGAGCACGTTCTTTAGCTGCGATTCCCATATCGTGCCGCAGTTTGTGGTTCCGAGCCAACTCTTCACAATAATATTTTACCTCACGCCTACTGGTGCAGAGAAAGCCAGTTATGCCATGCACCACTTGTTCAGGTGTTCCTCCAACATTCTGTGCCACTACAGGAATCCCTGCGGCCATAGCCTCCAATATTGCAAGAGAAAATGCTTCAGATTTTTCTGTGATGTAGCAGACAATATCAAACTTTGCCAATGTGCTTGGAATATCCTGATTGGGAATCTCACCAGGAAGGTCGAACTTATCTTGCACACCTTGCATTCGAATATCGCGTAACAAATGTCCTCGACGCTCACCCTCACCTACTATCATATGTAGTACATTTGGAATATCAAAAGACTTGGCAAAAGAAATCCAGTCCTGTGGAATTTTAAATTTTGGCAATGCACTTATTCGGCCAATAACAAATTTATCTTTAATAGGTTGTTTTGGAACATCAAACCTTTTTACATCTATTCCATTATAAATAACTCGGTGATTAGATTGTCCACCACCTCTTTCTTTTGTGATATACTTTTGGAATTGTGCATTATGCTTACTTACAGAAACATAGTAATCATAAGAGGGCACAGATACATCGTTATTGTGGGACACCAATACAATCTTCGCTCGTCCATAAACCTTGCGAGTTCTACCGAACTTATTCATTCTTTGAATGCGAGCACTTCTCCACCAGTGATTTACAATAATATCAGGATCAAACCACAAAACATATTCTTCCAAACCCCTCGCCACACAACCCTCTCTAACCGCATTTATATAGTGTACTGGAATCTGTGCTTCTGCAATCATTTGGGGAAGACCAATCTGTCGTGTATCCCAAGCTGCTGGAACTGCAATCTGATGCTGATGTTGTGGTAATCCTTTTATTAGGTTGTACATTACCATGGCCCCACCACCACTAATTGCATCAATTAGACTTAAAATCTTCATGACTTTCTCCTTATAATTGGTGGAGGTCTATTTTCGGGCTCCCTTGCTTTTAGTTCCATCTTCTCTGAATATCGCATCTGCTCCCGCTTCCAATCTACCACACCCAGTCCACCACGTAGCGAATTGTCTTGTACCCACTTGGTCTCATGCAGAGCTGGATGCTCGTATGTGACAGAATAAGCCTGAGCTGTGGGCAAAAATAGCACCTTCACTCTTGCCTGAGCCAATCTGTGATAAACATCCCTATCTATCGCTCCAGTGTATCGTGTGAAGTATTCATTGTATCCACCGATATCACACAATGTTTGTGTTTTGATCGATAGATTGCTCGATACCATCATTTTCTTGCGGTAAACACGACAACCTTCGTACACCTTACTCTCGGTATATTTTCTGTACAACTCGTTAAAAACATTTGGATCACCCACGAATTCACCTACTCTAAAAGGTGGACAACGTAAACGTGGGCCCAAAAACGCATAATGTAAACCTGTTTTATTCTGAGATGCAACATGTAGTGCTATGCAGTTAGAATGTAGATAGATATCGTCGTTTAGTAAAAATGTCAGTGGCCCACTCGCGTTTCGAAGCCCCTCGTTGATAGCATTGCACATTCCAAACTGATTTGTTAGTCCTGTTTGAAAAACCTTGATTTTTAGATGGCGCTCTTCACGACGCATCTTTTTAAGTTGCCTAATCGTCTTATCAGTTGAACCATCATCTATTACGAGCACTTCGAAATCTTTAAATGTTTGCTGATTTAGTTTGCGAACAATATCACAAACCAGTGAGGCTTTATTAAATGTAGGTATTATCACTGATACAAATGTCACTTCTTCACCCCTACTAGCCCGTGCTTCTCAATCTCCGCTCGCACTAGATCATTGATCCTACCTGTCTCTGGATTTATCTTTGGAGTCGTATCTGTCCACTGGAATCCAGGTGCATTCTGAACCTCTTTTGGTGCTGGATATTTCTTGTACCAAATCCCTAGACCTTTCAAGCCCTTTTGGTATAAGTGTCTATTCAATACATACAGCTTCTTATTACGACGAACATACAAGTTCTTGTGCTCTCTATAACCGCCTACCATGTCGTCGTCGTTGACTGCAAATCTACCAAATAACACCTCACGATGATAGACAAATTTCTTGCCGTCTGTCATTACTCGACGAGCATAATCTTTATCACCCTGCCCATATATGCCATACTCTTCATTGTAATAGCCACACTTCAAAAACGTTCTACCTGGGACATAAACTGCACCACCAGTCCCTTCCTCTATGAGGGATAATAGTGGGTGTCCGTTCAATACTACCGCCTCTGTATCTTTACTTCTTTCTTTTTTACCTTCAATGTTGGCACCAATCATTCCGATATCAGGATTGTCTTCACAGCACTTTATCCACTTATCAAGCCATCCCTTCGTTAGAATCTTCACATCGTTATCCAGCTTCACAAACCCATTTTTTTCTGGGCAGTTTGCCCGTGCAATCAGAGCATTCGATGCCTTCCACACACCAATATTTTGTGAGCTGTAAAATACTCTTGTGTAGTTCTCTTTCTTTCGAGCAATCTCTTGTAGGTATTCTTTTATGCCTTTTTCAGTTGACGCATTATCCCAAATCAGAAGTTCGTAAGGATTACAGGTATTAGCATAGATCGTTTCTATTGTACCCCTCAAGTACTCCAATCTGTTGTAATTTACAAGTAGTATGCTTATTCGTTCTTTCATAGTGGCATCCCGGTTTCCCAATTTACCAAAGGCATTGGATCTGATAGTTGCACACCTTCTGGATGTGGATATTTGTCATACCAAACAGCTGGTGATCTCTTCCCAGATAGATATTCTTGCTTGAACTTCTCATACACTGGTCGATTGTTTTTCACGTATCTGTTCTTCCACTGCCTGTAATTGCCATAATTATCATGTCTTCCAGGTTTTTCACGATCTACTCTTACGTCCTCATCATAAACGAACCATTTACTCATAGATCGACAGCGAACCTCTAAGCTCTTGTCACAATGTCCCATTTTTCCAAAACACTCTTCGTAATACCCAATCATCTTGAATGTACGGCCAGGAATCATGACACAAACTCCTGTCCCATAGTCAACATTTACTAGAAGATTATGACCCCTTGCAGTAAGCGGTGTAATGTGGCTATTCTTTCGTGACACCTGTTCGGCATTGGCTCCTATAACACCTACTTGAGAAATGTCCTCAGCAACTTTTAGCCACTTGGTCTCCCAACCCCTAGTGTGGACAATGCAATCATTGTCCATTTTTATAAAACCCAGTGTCTCACGACTACTGGCACTGGCTATGAGAATATTGGATGCTCGCCAAACCCCTATATTCTCTTCACCATAGAACACTTTTACCGGTACTTTGGCTTCTTTTTCAAATCGTCTTAAAAATCTTTTATCTGGATGGTCAGAATTGTTGTCATAAATCAGAAGCTCAAAGGGGTGCACTGTGTTTCGTAAAACACTACACAGAGTAGCTTTGAGATAGTGGATACGATTATGGTGTACAATCAATATGCTTAATCTTTCAGACATTGCCACACCTCAATTGTATTTTCTGCCTAATGTGTTCAGTAGTCAAATCTTCATCATATTTTACTCGTATTAGTGTGTACCCATTCTTTTTACATAGGCGCTCTTTCAATCGATCTCGCTTCTGTGTGAGAACCAAATTGTCCCGAGCTTGCTTCATTGTCATTTTTGCACCACCGAAACGAACTGGTCGATAATGCTGTTCACCATCATATTCAAAGGCAAGTTTCAGGCTTCTCACACTAAAATCTACAGTTTGAGGCTGTAAAAAACTGAGATTGTCATACTGTTTAACCTTGTCCAAATAAATCTGTTCCAGTATCTTTCCCAATTGTTTCTCGCGTTTAAAGTTTTTATGATAAGGACAACGCCCTCCAACATGAAAGAATCTGCTCCAAGTAGTTTTATAAACGTCTCCGTCGGGGCATCTGACGCTAATTGGAGCGAGACAATCAATATATTCTTTGGACAAATCAGATAATACAGTATATCCTTCCTTCTGAAAATAATCCATAATGAACTGGAAGAGTCTTTGTAGTGCCTCATCAGGAGAACATATGATACCGTGCCTTTTTAAAAAGAGACAATGCTTTTCATTAATTCCACTTTGAAGTTGTCCAATGTTTTTCACACCGTACCTTTTCAGGCAAGTTTGTTCGCTCTTTTCCTTAATTTGTGCAGATTGTTGTGGATTGTCTACTCCATATTTTTTTCGAAGAGCCTGTTTAATCTTTTTTTTATGTTTTTCAGACTGAAAAACATTTTCTACTCCATAGGCTAACAAGTTAGTCTGTTTCATTTTATCGTGTATTTCTTTTGATTGTGCTGGATGTTCTACACCAAATTTTCTTAAACAAGTTTGTATGGATTTTGCAGGTACGCATTGTCTGTGTACAATAGCAATGCCTTGTAAAAATTCCTTGTATTTAGTTTCTTTGGAAAGTCCACAAATTTCACACTTATGAATAACTCTTTTAGTTGATCCATGTGATAAATCCTGGATCTTATATCCAAATTTTGCTTCAGTCTCTTTGGATAGAAGCAAACTCTTCTGAATATCGGTCAGTATCACTTCCATTATACAAATCTCTTCAACATATCGTCAAATGCTTGCCTATAATCGGCATACTTACTTCTAACCTGTTCAGTTGCCAAAGACATATTCTCGATGTAGTTTGGATTATCTCCGAAGAAACTAAATGCTTGAGCCAACTTTTCTTCATTGACAATAGCTGCATTGACTCGCAGATTCTTATTTATTGTATTACCAGGAACTATCTCTGCCTCTACCAACCATCCTGTTTTTTCATGCTCTATGTGTTCATTCATCGGTGGGGCATCTGTGGTGATAACAGGAAGACCAGAAATTCCTGCCTCTAGGTGAACAAGACCTAATCCTTCCCACTTGCTTGGAATCACAACGCAGTGTCCAAACATGTAAGCCCCCGAATTGTAAACCACATCAGTATTATTTACTTCGCGTATTTTGATTCTTTCACACTTGCTTGCTATTTTCTTTGTTTCCTCATCATAGGTCTTCCACTTCTTCTGCGTTATAATAGTAAGGTGTGTATTTGAGTGATTAGCTTGTGTAAACGCTCTTATTGTCGGCTCAACACCTTTTCGACCATCTTGTCCACCCCAGCCTGCATGTACTATGAACTGAACTCGCTCAGAACCTCGCACCTTTCTCAGTGTCCATGGATATTTATAAATATTTGCCATGTATTTTACTAACATCAGGTTTTGATATCCATACTGGAACATTATATCATAACAATGTTGAGTCGGGCAGAAGAAAAGACTGCAATCTTTATATACATCTTTCAAATCAGGATTGAACATCTCAATATCAATGTAGTTGATAGTGGGCACTTTTAGATTTTTGCAAATCTTGAATGTGTTCGGATTGTTCGGCTCTTCAAGAGTGAGTACAAGATTGAGTTTATTGGTTGCTACCCAGACTGCCACATCCTCATCACTCAGTTTTACGGTAGTGCGATGAAAGCGATTGACAATCGTGACGTTGTCCCGCTTCCAATCACCAGTGGTCAAACACGGCTTACGATGGCTCAATGGATAGGATAGGAAATACACCTGATGGCCCAGAGACTCCATGAGACGGGCAAAACATTCTCCTAGAAGGCCCATACCCTTTGTATACCTGATTCCTATGATCCCTATTCTCATAGCCTGTATTTCTCCTGACTTTCCTGGCCCATTATTTCTGTCCAGGGCTTAATTTGAATCCCATCTACATTCTGGTTTATGATTCGTAGCTCGTCTTGCATCCCTTTGTTGCTTTTGAACTCTTCAAAACTGATGTTTTTCCTGTGTTTTAGCTGGTAAACTTCGTGGTATCTATGCATATGCTTATCTACTTTCAGCCATCCATAGTGTACTATTTTGACTCCTGATGTTGCTGTGTTCTTCCTATCAAACCCCCTAGGAGTGGCAATCACAGGCTGTGGAGTAAAACGAAGACGACGATTGACCCAGTACAGACGGAATCTAAAGAAGTCCCCATAATCGCCATCAACCCTAAAATGGTCTATATCTCCATATAAATGGCAGAGTTGGAACCGAGTACTTGCCTTCTTTGCCAGTATACTAGGCAACTCAGTCCTTATCTTATCCTCAATAATTTCGTCAGCATCTATTTGTAAAATTACTTCGGCACCACGAGCCCGAGCCATATCCAAAAGTCTATTACGATTGACAGACTCTTGGCCATTCCCAAAAGGCTTTGTGCCTATGGGATTAGTATGAATAGATGTAATTTTGGGGAAGCTGCGGATGATTTTAGGTGTGCGATCGGTGGAACCATCATCCAAAACCACGATTTCGTCGACATATAGAGAAAGGTCGGTTAGAGTTTTCTCAAGAATCCATTCTTCATCACGTACTGGAACAGTAGCTATTAACTTTGGCATCTGACCTTCCTCACGCAAATCCAACCATATTACAGGATTACGCTATATAGAGTCAGAAATATCGATACCTATATAAAAGAAAAAGGGCTTCTATTCTTTCGAATAGAGGCCCTTTTCGGAGATAAACTATGACAACAACAACGATTATTAGCAGACGCGATATTCGTCTGGATTAATTAGAATACCATCATCGATCATGCGACCAGTAGATGGATCAATGTTCCCTGGAACCCTGAGGCTCTTGGGGAAACTCCCGCATCCTGAAGCCTTGAACAACTTGTTGGAATTGTGATAACGTGCGGTATAGTTCCAACAGATTGGAGGATATTCATACTCGTTTGCTCCAATATCAAATGCAGGACCCTGTGGACGAGATATGCCAACAAAGTCGTATGTAACGCTTCCTAGTGTTACACCATTGTTTTTGAGAACGGAACCTGTCTTAATGTGAAGATCTTCGGTATCAGCACCTATGTTAGTAAAGTTGGTAGTGGTGAAAAGAACATCCTGGTACGTTGGGGCTTCATCATTGACAGTTGCATCATTAGAACCGGGGGTAACACCCTGGTAGATGAATGTCCCATCAACGGCAGCACCTGCATAGGCATAGTAGCAATTTTGAGAAATGAACACAGCTGCGGTTTCTACAGCTACAATATACATCGTCCCCTGCCCATCACCACCATTGGTTCTAATTACAACATCGTTGTTATAGCTTGTAACTGTACCGTTGGTATTATGGATACCTCTCACAACAACAGGGTTTGGCCATGGATCACCACCGATGGTAATCTGGGACGCAAGGGTAAAAAGAAGCACGCTATTTTTGATGGTATAATCTATTGTAGGTCCCGAATTGCCCACAATCCATACACAAGTATTTTCAAGAGGAATATTAAGTCCAGCATCTGCTGCTGTGGTTTTGTAGCGAATAAGACACTTATCTATTGTACAATAAACACTACCGTTTCCGTTATCATTATAAATTACTTGGAGACCATCGACGGTGTTGTTTGTATTAGTAGATACTTCAAACTGCATTCCTGTAATTCGTAGATCAATTCTTTTGCCTGTAGTCCCCGAATTTATAAAAATCGCCCTAGCGTCGTTGGTGGTAATCGACCCGCGTGCCTTACTTGTGCTCCAATATCCTGGATGCTGTTGTCCTGCAGCAGCACGGATCTCTATGTAGCGTGTAGCATCCGTGATCCAACCTACACCAGCAGAGTTTGTGATGTCTAACTGACCAGTAAGTGCATTGCCAGGACCAAAAACCTCGGCAATTTCAATGGTGTCACTCACCGTAAGATCGCCCTTCCTTGCAGTATTCCACAAATTTAAACTGGTAAAACGGAAATCATAGCCAACATCAGGTGCACCACCAATGCCTGGTGTAATTTGACTTTTGAACGTTGTTGTCATTCTTAAATCTCCTCTTTAAAAAGGGTTGTAACCTAATTTATGCATAATCTTTCTTGCCCTATGGGGTATAGTTTTAAATCGATACTTTTTACCTGTATCCCTCCAAATTTGAGGGGGTTGGAAAACCTGTATCTTGTGGATAATCCGTAAAAGGTGTCCACGGAAAATCAATTATTTCTTCCTCACATTTATTGCAGTAATATCGAGGGCGTCCTTCAAATTGTGGGAGAGGAGTCAGACCGCCCTGACATTTCGGGCAAACCATTCTGCAATATTTTGTGAAACGTTTTATTCTCATTAGATTCCGAGATAAATATGTACCAATCCATAAGTAGCTGGAGGCATACCTGGCCCAGCACCTGAGATAGTAAATCGCATGTGATCGTTCAAAACTATTGGATGGCAACATCCATAGCCATCTTGGATTGCAGGCACGAATTCAACTGGTGCACCTGGAGCAGGTCCTGCACCTATTCCCATCCCCTGGAATGCGTCGATACCTACATCGTCCCTGAACGTAACTGACCATCCACCAGCATTACCTGGGAATGTTTCGAGAACAACTTTCAAGATTTCGCCACGTGTAATGAATGGCATATAAACACGGGGATGTCCAAATGCTGACCGCCGCTGATTATGACGCGGATCAAATGGTCGCTGATCATACTCACCATAATACTTGTAATCGACTGCACCAGCAGGATCAGGCATAAATTCGTATGTTTGACGCCACAAATCTGCACCAGCTGAGAAGCTTTCCAACAGAGCCCCACCACCATCAGTAAGATTGAGACGCTCTGGATAGAACAATACTTTCCCCAGTTCTGTAAATGTCAGGGCATGCTCAATAAACCTTGCGTTCCAACTCAGATGCAACTCGTCAAACTCTCCCATCGGTGGATTGGTCACCCTAATCGTAACCGGGCGATCAAAGAACGTAATATCACCGGGGATACCACTCTGTGGTGGAATCACTGGTGTCGTTATGGTAATGTGTTGCAGATTATCCGGGAAGTGGATAAACTGTACAATCGCAGCAGCTGGAATCAACGTGCTGAGTGGCTGCAGACGAAAATCGACAACAGCTGCTGAGTCGATGTCCTTGCCAATTATGGTAATGTTTTCCCCACCAGACGCCTTCCCTGTGGTGGGTACAACATTGATAAGACGTGGTCTTGTCATAGGTCTGACTCCTCTTCAATTGTTAGGGGAAGCGGTTTCTCGGAAAATAAATGCACATCCTTGTCCCACAACAAGAATCGTGCTTCTATTATTTCCGCAATCCTCTTTTCTATTTCTCGACACAAAGCAAAAATCTCTGGGTCGGCAATATAGGTCTTACATAAACGCATTACCTGTTGATAGTCATCAAGAATATTTGTATTCTTCAACATGTCCTCTGTGACGATCGTAATTTTATCGGTAGATGGCAGTTTAGCATTAGCTCTGTTGAGTTGATTTTGATCAATAACTATGTATTCTGCTATGACACGTTGACCCTTGGTTCGACTGAATGCATATGGAGAAATGGGCTGATCTGTCATAATACTCCTTTTATATGATCTGCTTCGCCCGAAGGTGTCTCAACCTCATTAAACCAGGCAACATGCTCGTCACGCGGAAGGTACCAATTCCAGCAGGAGACGGCTTGATGTTAGCTTTAATCTTCTCTTTCATGTCTGTATAACTCTGCAATAGAGTTGAAGCTGCTGTTTGCATGTATCCGCTGATTGGTGGGTTAACGAATGAAATACCATTGTCCGTGACTGTAAATTCGCGACCAGCCTCCAGAAGCCCTTGACTAAACAAAGAGAACACCTGAGCACCTAATGTGATTACACCCAAGAAAGTTTCTGGTAAAGTATCCCATGTGAAACATGTAAAGGTAGGCCAGGCATTAAAATCAGATAAACTTGTTTCAAGTTGCATGTCAATTTCCGATTCCGAAAATGCCCAACATTGTGGCTCGATGTCCTTCAGCCTCACCCTGGTCATGGCAACAGCCCTATCCTTCATGCAATCGTGTGTAACTATTCCATTTGTGACAAAGTCAAAAATACTTTCCATTGTGACGTCATACACATCTGCTTGACTTTCGAATATTTTTACACCTTTTACAATATCATATACATTATTGCTACTTACGTATTGCTTACACCAGTTGTCAAAAGTGGGAAACGTTGCATCAGGCCCTGTATTGGTATATTTTTTATAAAGCCATGCATCAATTGTATTTCGTCTCAGATTGAGTTTTTCAGCAATTGTAGTTAACGAATCACCATTCTGTTTCAGTTTATTTGCCTCTTCACGCATTAACTGTCGATTTTGAATATTTTGATCAATGCATCGCCGATATTCACTCATTCTCCGAAACGACATCTCTTTTTTAGGACTATATCTTATCCCTATCTGAGAACAAAACCGTAGTAGAGATTTGTGACTCGCCACTCTCTCTTTGGAATTACCAACACGCATAATTCTATATTGCGTTGTTACCTTGCCATCCTTTCTTACAACACCTGGTGATGTTTTCAGGGTCATACCTATGCCAAATTTTGCGAATCCATCAATTAATTGCTGAGCATAATGTAATGCACTATATCTCAAATTATCATCTTTATTAAATGTAAGACAAAGATAATTCAAAGTTCCTCTTGAGGTAGTACAATCAAATCCCTCACTACCATACAAAGCACCCAAAAACTCTCGCAAATAATTTTTGTTTCCATAAATCCATTGTGGTATTTCTGTGGGTTGGATTGCCTTACCTCCTAGTGGAGCCCCCAAAATGTACATTAATTCACAAAATGACGCCTCACGACACTGTGCTTGTGATGTCATACCATCTGCAATTTCGCTATGCGCTACACATGTTCGAACCGAACTTACACAAAAACCTAAGGCACGAACATCTTTACTCACTTCGTCAATTTCTTCAGTTACACCCCCGAAGAAACTAGAACCCAGACGTTTCTTCCCGTTGGTATTGAAATACTTGGACAAACCCCCATCTCCGAACATATGTCCAATAATTCGTGATAAAATCAAGCTGCGTTCGTCTTGACCACTCAAAAAACAGAAATCTCTTTTCTTTAGATCTTTGATCGATGCCTCAATTTGGTCTTCATCATAAATTATTTTAAGCCGATCACGAACGATTGCCTCGGTTATAATATCCTCATTTCGATATTCAACAAATTCATATTCAACTGCCAAGGGTTCTACCAATAATTGCATTCCTTGCTTTAAATCTTTTGCCTTTACATAATCCGATGTGCCTCGTATTATGAAGGGATGTTCCTTTGTGCACATTATTCGACGACCTCTTTCAGTAGTTACTTCACAAAGATTTCCATCTCTTGTATTATTGATGTAGCATTTAGTAACTCTTTGAAAACTGAATCGTTCTATGCTTTTATCATATACCTTCAGTACATCACCAATTTTTACATCTTTTATTTGCATTCTTCCTTTCGAAGAATCAACGAACGTGTCACCGGTTACACACTGACCACGTTTTCCTATCGGTGTTATGCAGCTCTCTTTGTACGAAATACCATCCCAGAATCCATCGCCTATTGGATTAACGTTAGTCCTACACCCCCCTGTGGTTGGAATGTCTTTTGATTTGCAATTGTCAAACCCACACCCCTCACGTCCAGCAAATGTTCCATATCCATCAGCACCTGACTGAATCCCATGATCACAGGGTCCATAGCACCCATAGCCATCACCATATCCGTCACAGCCATAGCCATCTGGTCCATAGCCATCACAACAGTTATTGAATGGAATAGAACCTATAGGAAGAACGGCAAAATGGTACTCGTCACTAACTCTTACACCATCAATAATACCTACTACCTCGGCTGTCCATATCCCAAAATCTGTGTTTCCATCGGTACCAAAGAAAAAGAAGTATCTACCTGCATCTCCTCTTGTCATTTGTTGATTGGATAGAAAGATTTTGCCACATGGACCTTTTATTGTAATTCTGGGTTCGATAGGGTCAACAAAATGTCCAGCAGCATTTTTGAAAATGGCTGGAAGTCTTGCAATCGCTCCTTGTTCAACTCCGAGTTCAGCGTTGTCCAAGTTGAAATTCATTCCTCTGCAGTCTATTCCACGCAACCATTCTTTGCGCGTACAGGTCTTGGGTGTTCTGGAACAAGATGGTTCACAAGGTGCATTGACGTTCCATGTCATCCGCACTTTATCCGGTTGAACACTATGGCAAGGACCATTATCTTTTGGACCTTTATGACAGCCACATCCACAAGGACCATTATTCCCTGGATCTCTGTGGTGGCTACCATCTCTATGGGAACCGCCGTCTCTTGAACCTCCGTTGCAACCACAACCCATTTATCGTCTCCTATCTCTCACATGGACCAACACTTGGTGCCTTCAAATTTAAACTAAGCAGTAATGACTCTATCCGCTTCAATCTATCAGAGTCACCTCCAATTGTCAAAAGGTATGCATCCTTTGAGCCATTAGTTGCCTCCGAACCAATCACCACATAATCACCATCTACGGTACCGGTGAATAAAAAGCTATATACACCTGTATTGCCGAGTTCTGCCATAGTTGCTCCGGCAACCAGTAGAGTATTAAACGGATTATAAATTGAAATCTTGACATCAGTCTGACCTGGCATAGCTAAGTAAGAAATTCTTGTAGGAGTATTGATACGCACATTTAAATATCTAGGTAGTAAGCCAAATCCTGTGCTAAGCTTTCCAGCAAGAGAATTGGTGAATGTAAACTCGTTTTCTTCGATAAACTGATTAGGTGCTGTATCGTATCTGTAAATAACGGTATAAACTTCTTCCAACGTGCTACCAAAATCTTCAGGATCAAAATCGTAATAGTAGGTACCAAGCCCTATCGCAGTCATTCCAGTTCGAAAGTTAGAACCACTGATAGTTATTGGAGTAGTTGGTGCAAACTGATTCAGTACAAAATTTGCTGCACGATTGTCGCTATCCCTGACGATCGTAACAGTTGGATTGATACCATCTACTGGCAGTCCGTCATTAGAGACAGTAATCTTTAATCTCGCAGTGCCACCTAGAATATAAACATCACCTACAATTACAAACTTTTGTGCCATCTCTTACTCCTGTTTATCGAGGTTTGGCTCAATATGGTTCTTCCAAATTTCTTCTGCTGTGTCAACGTCAGAATTTTTGTTTAGTCGAATCATTTTCTGTCCTAGAAGCTTAAAGTGATCACGTTGTCTTTTGCGTTCCACTATCCACTTCTGTCGATCGTCTTCGAGACGCTTGGCCTCATCCTGCATAACCTTATCTTCAGTTTCACCCATATTCTACTCCTTAGACCGTATGCTCTCTATATGTCTTAATGTAGCCGACTAATGTCCAGGCTACGTTAGCATGTACAGTTGATACGACTGTTTTACAATCCAATCTTATTCTCACACCATGTGGGATCTCTGTCGCATCTGGTGATGCAACACCAAAGAAATTACTAGAATTACCTATCACCAAGAAATCCCTTACAAATCCCATTAAGGGAATTTCCGTTGCGAAGAGATTACCAAACACTCGTACGATATTCGGATCACCAGTGTTCAAATCTTTATGTTCAGCATATGGATTTTCTACAGGAAGTAGATTGAAAAACTTTTCCTCTGTGAGGTCATAATCTACCTGCCAAAATGTTGGAGCATAATAAGTTCCTGTCATGATCATTGGTGCTGCACCAGTGATCATGAGTGGCTGAGGTGTATTGGCTATGTTTTGTCCTATTGGAAGACTATGAGTTCCACCTGTGAGTCCAGGCATGGGAACCAGAAGGTAGCCATCAACAATAGCACAACTACCTGTACCAGGTGATACCTCATAATCAGATGGATCAAAGGTACTACTAACAGCACTCATGCCGAGAGACATTAACCCATTAACACCATTATCGGCAAGACCTCGCCACATGACACCTCCATCATAGAAGAAGGTGCGATTTCCTAATACCTCAAAATCAAGATATTTTGTGTTCAGCCAGTACTTTGAAATCTCGTTGTCTCCACCATTGTCCATAAATAAGCCACAAGGTCTGTCAATGTCCTGCTGCTCTTGCCCATACATAAACACAGTATGGTCAACGTGGACCAAATCACCTAGGCCCGGTTGGCTATCAGTTCTACTGGTCAAACAGAAGTCAGTCATAATCCCAGGTTGAGGAGTAGAATTGACCACGAGTTTATTGTCAGGAGTGGTTTTGAAAACCTGTGGGTACTGACGAATTATGTCCAGAGAACGAGGAAATGGAATTTCTACATCGTCGCCCAGATCAAGAACTACATTGCCAGAACCTAATTCTCTGGCTAGATCGTCTGACTCGGCCAACATTTGCAGTCCCAACCTAGCTGACAACTCCTCCTCACCATAGGCTGGGAGAGTTGTAGATATGTCTCTCATATAAACTATTTGATCAGTTTTGTTTCGGATAATCCTCAGTGCCATCTTTTTACTCCCTTTATCCTATTCGCCAAACTTCCGTGCGTATTCTTCTAATATAACAAGTAGCTGGCGTGGTATTAAGTCCAAAATATATATCAACAGTATGTGAGCCAGCCGTAAGAGTTTCAAAGTTAAAGCCACTTGTCATAATGAATGACGCTGAATTTCCTTGACTCGAAGTGCTACCTAAGTCTCCTAGATATATACTAGTGTCCAGTCTGACCGTCGCTATAAATCCCTTATTATTGGTATCTACTGCCCACTCGAAGAACCAACCAATGCGATAATTACCAGCTGCAGTCGTGAATGTAAAGCTATCTGCCAGTGTAGGGGTCGTGGTGGTGCTGCTTAAACCTGTTACACCCCTGCCTCCTGTAGCTCCTGTACTATAATCAATAACATTGTATCCATTGTTTGATCCAAAATTATTGGCCATTGTGCCTGTGACACCTTGGATACCTGTAGTGCCTTGGATACCCGTTACACCTCGGAGACCAGTGACACCTTGGAGACCTTGTATGCCAGTTGCTCCCTGTGCACCCTGGAATCCTGTGATGCCATAGGGACCAGTTACACCACGAGTTCCTGTTTGACCCTGGACACCAGTTTGACCTTGATCACCCTGAACACCCTGCTCACCTTGGGAACCAGTTAGACCTCGTACACCGGTGGCACCTTGGATACCTGTGGTACCTTGAATACCTGAGGTACCTTGAATACCTGAAGCACCATAGATACCTGTAATGCCTTGGAAGCCAGTAGTGCCTTGAAGGCCTGTAATACCTTGGAGGCCAGTAATGCCTTGGATACCTGAAGTACCTTGGATACCTGAGGTACCACGGAGACCAGTTTGACCTTGAAGTCCTGTTATTCCTTGAAGACCTGAGGAACCATAAATACCTGTAATACCTTGGAGGCCAGTAATGCCTTGGATACCAGTTTGTCCTTGGAGACCTGAGGAACCATAAATACCTGTAATACCTTGGAGGCCGGTGATACCTTGGATACCTGAGGTACCTTGGATACCTGAGGAACCATAAATACCTGTGATGCCTTGAACTCCTGTTTCTCCTTGGAGACCTGAGGAGCCATAGATACCCGTTTCGCCTTGGAAACCAGTTATTCCTTGGATACCTGAGGTACCGTAGATACCTGTGATACCTTGGAGTCCTGTTTCTCCTTGGATGCCAGTTATGCCTTGGATACCTGAG
>Ga0315274_10006834_pt1 | contig 16585 bp, 10 predicted proteins | sample YL17G02_20_MG_FD_203700 | JGI IMG/M metagenome (GOLD analysis project Ga0315274, IMG submission 203700) | Sediment microbial communities from Yellowstone Lake, YNP, Wyoming, USA - YL17G02_20 | ecosystem: Environmental > Aquatic > Freshwater > Lake > Sediment | place: USA: Wyoming | collected...
TCGAGCCCGAAGGCTCCTTCTGCCTCCCCTTCCTCCTCCTCCTCCTCCTCCTCCTCCTCCTCCTCCTCCTCCTCCTCCTCGCCGGGCCCGGCCTCGGTCCTCCGGGCGACGCTCGCCGCCGAGGGCGCCCTCGGGCTCACGCGCGGCCTCGCGGCGACAGCCGCGCGGGAGGTCCCCGGGAACGCCATCTTCTTCGTGACGTACGAGGCCCTGAGGAGACGGTTCTACTTCCTCGACGAGGAGGCGGTTCTCCTTCCTGCTCAGGGCGCGCGGGCGCCCAGAGTCGGGATCGGAGGGAGTGCTTTGTCGTCTTCGTCTTCCTCTACGCTCGACGACCTGGACGGCGGCAGCGACGACGGGAGCGAGAGAGCCTCTTCTCCTCCTTCCTCCTCCTCCTGTTCCTCTTCTGTCGCCAGCGCCGCGGCCGCTTCCGTCGCCGCGGGAGGGGTCGCCGGAGGGCTCATGTGGGCCTGCGTGCTGCCCGTCGACGTCGCCAAGACGCGGATCCAGCTCCTCCGGCCCGGCGCGCCGCGGGCGAGCCTGCTGCCGACGCTCGCGGCGCTGGCCCGCGAGGGCGGCGCGAGGTCGCTCTGGGCCGGGCTTGCGCCGACGCTGGCGAGGGCCGTGCCGGCGAACGCGGCGCAGTGGCTGGCGTTCGAGGTGGCGCTGTCTGCCTGGCCCGAGCGACGGGGAGGAGAATGAACCGTCCTGGGGATGAGGTGGGGGGGGAGAGACTTTTAAATGGGAAGAATTGAAAACGAGCGACAAAAAAATGAAAAATTGAAAAATTGAAAAAGAAAGGGAAAACTCGTTGATCCGTCGCGTTTGTTCTTGTGTGTAACAAAATTGTTAAAAAATATGCTTAATTCCTCGCTGATTAATGCGCGTTCTTTCCGTGAAGAAAGAAGGTGGGCGCGATAAAAAAAAACGGACTAGAAACAGAAGCTCGGATTCTCAAGACTCGGCGGCGCCCCGAGCCCGGAGCCCCTCCGCCGGCGGCGGCGACGTCCCGAAAGCAGCCGGCTTCTGCCCTCCGGCAAAGGCCGTGTCGGGCCTGCGCTCCCTCGCCGGCGACGCGTTCGGGGTGATCGGGGGCTTGAGGGGCACGGAATCGTCGTCGGAGTGGAGAGAAGCTCGGTTGGCAGCAGCGGCAGCGGCAGCGGCAGCCGAAGCGGAAGAAGCAGCGGCCCGACGGCGACGACGGCCGCCGCCGAAGAGCGCGCGGAACCCCGCTCGGACCGCGACGCCGACCACAGCGTACACGGCGACGACGTCGAGCATCGCCCACCGCCACAGCGGCACCAGGTGGTCGCCCGTCTTCAGGTACATGTCCCCGTCGGTGGCCAGCACGCCCTCCACCGCGTCGATCGCGTCCGAGACCGGGTGGCGCCTGCGCGAGCGCATGCGGGCCGAGACGCGCCGCGCCGCGAGCCGGTAGGCCGACGGCGCGGAGGGGGCCGAAGAGGGGTCCTCTCCGTCCCCTCCGATCACCTTGCGCGCCGCGGCGGCGAGCCTCTCGGCGGAGAGCCTGCGCAGCGGGAGCATGACGCCCCAGCCTCCGGCGACCTAATTTGGTATTTTGCCGAAAGGAGAGGGTGGGAGAAGAGGAGGGAGAAAGGTGAGAGTGAGTTTTTTTCCCGCTCGAAGGGGGGGGGGGGGGAAACGGCCCCTCGGAAGGAAGGACGGAAAAGAAAACGCCAAAAAAAACTCACCGCCTTGGCCACGTTGTCGGGCTGGTCCCCGAAGATCGGGATCCCCGCCACGGGCACGCCGTGGTAGGCCGCCTCGTAGATCGAGTTGATCCCCCCGTGCGTCACGAACGCCGCGAGCCTCCCGTCGCCCAGCAGGTCGTTCTGCGGGACCCAGGCCAGCGCCCTGACGTTTTCCGCCAAATCCAGGTCGGCGACGGCCATGGTCCCGGGGAGGTCCGCGTCCGAGAGCTTCCAGAGGGCGCGCGTCGGGGCCAGGAGGGCCAGGCCCTTGGCGAAGGCCCTGTACTCGTCGGCGGAGATGGTGACGAGGGTTCCCAGAGAGGCGTAGATGACGTCGTTGGGTTCGTCCTGCTTTTTTTTGCGTTTTTTTTTTGGAAAATCGAACGGTCGAGGTGAGTCTTTTGTCCCTCTTCTCTCCTCTCTCTTTCTCTCTCTTTTTCTCTCTCTCTCTCCCGCTCTAAAAAAAAAAAAACTCCCTCTCTTCTCTTACCGTCCCCTCCTTCCTCGGTCCCAGGAGCTCCTCCCAGGGCTCTTTGGGCAAAGGCTGGGCCGGTCTCGACATCAGCGACCCGGCGAACAGCGCGCTCGGCGGCAGCGGCCTCGGCGCCTCGACCGCAAAGTCCGAGTTGAACAAAACCAAAGGCGCAGAGTGCAGAAACGCCGTCGTCACTTCCACGCCGTGCCTCTGCCCCAGCGCGATGTAGAGCGGCTTTACCCTGACCGCGTGAATGGCGTGAGCTCCGAGATAGAAGGCGACGTTGACGCAGCGCTGCCACAGCGGCATCAGCCCCCTGTTGGTCGCGCCGAGCAGGCCCAGCGCCCTCGCGAGCCTGTTCCCGAGGGTGCCGTCGTCGGGGTCCAGGTCCACCGCGTCTCCCCTGGCGGCCGGGAAGCCCGTCCCGACCTGAGGGATCATGCCCAGGTGGTTGGGCAGGTTGTCCTGGATGTTGGGGAGCAGCGGGTCGAGCATCGGGAGCACCGAGACGGCGACGCGCGGGATCGAGATGAGTTCGGGCTTGCTCTCCTTCGCCAAAACAGCAGCCGACTTCCTCAGGTCCCTGGCCGCCGCGACTCGCAGCCACGAGGCCGGCGGCGTCATGTTACGCTGCTCGACCATCATCGGCAGCTTGTACGCGAGCCCGCACCCGCAGGGGGAGATCACGTCCCCGATGATGAGGTCGGGCAGGAAGGCCAGCATCGTCTCGACGTGCGGCGTGTCGCTCATCTCGGCGTCGCAGTACTCTATCAGTGCCTGAAAGTAGACCACGAGGGACTCCAAGGCGCCCAGAAAGGGATTCGAAACGGCCTGGCGTGAGTTCTCGACGCGCTCCTTCATTTCCTTCTTCGTGTACGCTGCTTTGTACGTCGTCAGCTGCGTGAAGGGTTTTTTTGCCGGCGTGCGCGCCAGCGTCTCGGCGTCTGACTCAGAGACGGCGAGGAGGACCTCGTGCCCCCGCTTGACGAGCTCGTCGGTGAGGGCGGTGACGACGAAGAGGTGGGAGTCTGCTCCCGGTAAGGGGACGGCCAGGATCTGGTTGTGGAGTGGGTGGGTGGTGGTTTGGAGAAAAAGGCGAAAAGAGGGGAAAAGTGTGAGGAAGGGAGGAAGGGGTCGGGAGGGTTCGAAAAGAAAAGAAAATAATGCTAGTCTGGCAAGGCAGCGAGACCGGCGGACGGGCGGCATGTCAACCGTTTTATGCTTTTCTCTCTTCGGCTCGCGCGAAACAACTCTCTCGATTGCTCAACCTAATACACTCTGTAGTTGAGACGCTTCAAGAGCTTCATTTTCAGCCCAGAAAAAGAAACTCACTCTGGCCGCGTCGGAGCCGGTCGAGGCTAGGAAAAAGAGCACGAGCAAGAGCGAAGACAAGGCCGCCGCCGCAATTGACGACGTCGACATCTTCATGGCCTCGCGCTGGGGCGAATCCGAGGATTCGAATGGCTCTGTTGCGCTTCCACAGGTGTCGATGCGAGATGCAAAAGCGATTCGAGTGACAATCAGAGCGCGGCAAGAGGCGACGAGCCGGGGACCGCGAGGGTCTCGGATGTCGTCCGGTTTTTCTTTCTAGACGTTCGTCGCAGTGTGTGTTTTTTCTTTTCGTCGTCAACCCCCGACCTCTTTTTTTTTCCTTTTTTTCCCGTCTTCCGTCTCTCCCTCTCTCGCTCCTTTGGATTTCGCTCAAGTGAGTTTTCTTTTCTAACACAGGGGGGAAAAGGCGCGCGCGCTCTCCCACCCTGCAAGGTGGTGTTTTTTTTTTCGAGGAAAAAAGAACAGGCAAACTAAAAAAAAAACTCACAGAAAAGAAGCGGCAACTTCTACTTCCTTCCCCTCCCCTTCTTCGTTTCCCTACTCCCTGTCCTCAAACGGCAGCGACATCGAGTCGAGCAGCTCCTTGAAGGCCGCCAGGCACATGTCCTTGTCCGTCGGGGACAGCTCGAACTCGGCCCCGATCTCCGAGGCCACCTCGGCCGGGGAGTCGACGTCGGGGTCGTACGCGAAGTCGACGGTCCTTTTGGGGCCCTTGAAGCGCCGCCGCGCGCCGCCGCCGCCGCCGCTCCCAGAGTCGTCGTTGCCGCCGCTCCCGTCGCCGTTTTCTCCCGCCTCGTCGTCGTCCCCGGTCTCGTCGTCGTCGTGGTCGTCGCGCTCGTCCTCGTCGTCGTCATCGTCGTCCTCCCCCTGCCACGTCATCGTCAGCCTGAAGTGCAAGACGCCGTCGCGGAACCGGCCGCTGAACTGGAACGTGTAGTCCTCGCCGCGGACGGCGCCGATCTGGCATGCGCCGTCGCCCGTCAGGAACGCCGCCGCCGGCGGCTCGTTGTTGTTCCGGGGAAAGGGAGGAGGAGGAGCAGGCCCGCCGCCGTTGCCGCTCGGAGAAGCAGCCTCGGGGGCGGGGGCGGAGACGACGGCCTGGACGGCGGCGGAGGCCTCGAGCTGCCTGAGCCTGGAGCGGCCCGAGGAGCCCGCGGCGGGCTGGGAGGAGCTCGAGGCGCCGCGGGGCTCGCTCGCGGCTTCGGCTTCGGCTTCGGCGGCGTTGGCAGCAGCGCGCGCGCCTTCTCCTCCTCCTCCCCCTCCTCCTCCCTCGCCGTTGCTGCTCTCCCGAATGGGAGGCGCAGGGGTCGACCCTCGGAGAGAAGGCGCTGGAGGAGCAGGCGGCGGCGGCGGGGAGGAGGAAGGGGGCTGCTGCTTCGGGCTCGCGGAGCCGTTTGCAACGACTTGCTGCTCTTCGCCGATGCCGCCGCCGCCCTTGCCGCCGGCAGCGGCAGCAGGGGGAGGAGAGGAACCTACTCCGCCTCCGCCCTCGCCTCCGCTTCCTATTCGGTGCTCCAGGTCGAGAGACGCGCCCCTGGAGTCCGTGGGGGCGGGCGAAGCGCACGCAGAGGCATGGAGCGAAGAGGCGCGCTGCTGCTGCTGCTGCTCCTCGTCGGAGGGGTGCCGGCTGCCGAGCCTGTGGCCGTTGGCCGGCGGCGAGGAGGGCGCCGTCATTGCCCCGGCTCCTGTTCGCTCCTCGCCCTCGGAGCCGCTGCCTCCCCTTCCTTCTCCGAAGCCGGTGTCCGTCGTCGTCGTCCGGCGGGCAAGCCCTGAGGGCTCGGCGCCGACGGAGGCGACGTCCTCGGCGCTCGCGGAGGCCGTCGTCGTCGCCGTCGTCGCCGCGGCCGAAGCGGCGGCCGAGGCGGCAGCAGCGGAAGCAGTTGCTGCCGCCGCCGTAGCCGCCGCAGCAGCAGCTGCTGCTGCAGCAGCCAGAGCGGCGGCGCTCCTCCCGGGATGGTGCAGGTGCGAGGGCACCTTGGCCAGGAAGGGGTCGTCCAGGAGCTCGATGGCTGTCGGCCTGTGCGCCGCTTCTCCTTCTTCTCCTCCACTTCCGCCGCCGCCGCCGCCGCCGCTCAGGCACCGCTCGATAAACGCCCGAGCGTCCGCGTCGGGCACCCTCTCGTCGAGGATCGCCCGCCAGTCGCTCGCGTTCGACGAGTCCACCTTCACGGAACTGGCCAGCTCCAAAACGCAGAGCCCGAACGCGAAGACGTCGACGCCCTTGTTGTACTGGTTGCCCTCGCCCTCGCCGTCGGAGCCGCCCCCGTCGGCCAAGCCGTCGGGCAGCACCGCGGGCGCAAACCGCGTCGGCAGCAGCGTCGCCAGGCCGAGGTCCCCGATCTTGATCTCGCCCGAGTGGCCGTTGATGTAGATCTTGTCGCACCGCAGGTCTCCGTGCACGATCGGCTTCCCTCCGGGTCCCTCCTTGCCGTGGAGGTGCGCCAGCCCGGAGAGGATCTGCCGCGCCCACTTGCGCACCGCGCGCGCGCCGAGGTGCCGGTGCCTCGCCCGGTAGTCCCGGAGATTGCCGCTCGTGAAGAACTCCGTGACGAGGTTGACGCAGCGCGAGGTCGGGTCGAGCCAGCAGCGGTAGCAGCGGATCACGTTGGGGTGGTCGAGCCCGAGCCCCACGCTCATCTCGCGGCACGCGGCCCTCAGCTGCTCGTCGTCGAGGCCGTTGCGCTCGGCCGACACTTTGCTCCACGCGACGTCGATGCCCGCGCGCTCGTCAAAGCCGCGGTAGACTCGCTTGAAGCGACCGCTGCCGACGAGGCGGTCGTAGCGGACGTAACGGCCCGTGGGGTCGGTCTCGACGACGACGTCGTCGTCCTCGTCGATGTCATCGGTGGCGGAGGGGCGGTTGGAGGAGGCGGAAGGGGGAGGAGGGGGCTGTTGGTGCGGCTGCTGCTGCTGCTGGTAGTATGGCGGGGGAGGCGGCGTCGCGCGGGGCGAGCGCAGGGGCGCGGGATTCTGCTGCTGCTGCTGCTGGAATTGCTGCTGCTGCTGCTGAGGCGGGGGCGGGGGGGGCTGCTGGGGCTGCTGCTGAGGCTGCGCGGAAGCGAAGCCCTCAAAGGGCGACGGCTGCCGCGGCAGCGACGACGGGAGCGCCGCCGCCAAAGGCGGCTCGTCTGCTCCTCCGCCGCCGCCGCCGCCCCCGCTCTCGTCTGTTGCTGCTGCCGTCGCGGTCGCGTTCATCGTTTCCGTCTTCCTCGTCGTGAAAAAGAAGAAAGAGAGAGGGGGGGGGGGCGGTGGAAAGCCGGTCTCCGGAAGTGGAAGAAGCCTTCTTCCTCTCTCGCGCGCTTCAGCCGCCGTCGAGGTCGTTCGGCGGCTGAGTGTTTTTTCAACGGACGAACAAACCGGACGAGCGAAGAAAAAAAAGGCGAAAGTCGACGAAGAAGAAAAACTTCTTGCCCCACCGAACGGACGTTCAGAAGAGGCCCGAGCCCTAGTTCAGACCTCCGTGGACGGTCTTAGGGGGCCTGTGGTGCGTCGGGAGTCACGATCGACACAAGCGAGAGTGAGCGAGAGGGGCGAGGGAAGACACACGTCGATGGTCTTCTCGCTCGAAGACGTTCGGGCATGCGTTCTCGCTGTTTTTGCTTTCAAACGCCCTCTCCCGCGGTGACGGAACAACTTGACTGCCCTCAAACCGCGCGTCTAAAGCGCTCTGGTGGCAAGAGGTAACGCTGGGCCCCTCCCCAGTGCCCTGGGAGCGAGCCAGAGGCCCAAGCGGAGAGAGGAAAAGTGATTCGAAAAAGCAAAGCAGCGAAAAGAAAAAAAGCGAGAAAAGCAAAACTCCCATTCTTCTCTCTCTCCTCACCTCTTCTTTCCTCTCTTTCGACCAGCGCCGCGTGTCTCTGGATCAGGAGTGCGAGCTAGGAGAGGCTCTCGGGGGCGGAGGAAAGCATCTGGGACCGGGTCTGAGGAGAAACAAAGAGGGAAAAACAGGGTGCAGAGAGGGGCCCGGTTTGACGGCGGAAGAGCAAAGTGACTGGAACATGACGCTTCACTGTTATTCTTCGTCTCTCTCTCCTTGTGTTCCATCGACTCGAGGCACTCACACCCGACCGTGGCGCCTCTCTCTCTCTGGCTTTTTGAGCTCTCTTTCTCCTCGCACCTGAAGACGTCGCACCACGCTCTTCGCGCCTGAAAGGGTCGAAAAAAGAAAAAGCGAGAATGACGAACGAGGCAGCATCCAATACCACTGCTGCCGCGACCATCGATCTCGCCGCTGCTGCCGAGGCCTCGGCGCTCGCCCGCTGGGAGCTCGAGAACACCGCCCGCGACGCCGCGGCCGGGGCCGCCGCCGAGGCGTGGTTCGCGCACGACGCCGAAGCCGAGCGCGCGCAGCTCCAGGCCAAGCCCTGGGCCGCGGACCCGCGCTACTTCAAGCGGTGAGGAGTAGGGGAAAGGATAGGAAGGGAGAGGAAGAGGAAGAGGGAGGAGTTTTTTTTTCGTTTCGTCTCTCTTTGGCCTCTCTCCCCATCCCCTTTCACTCATTAATATATTTTTAAAAACGCTCTCATACTCACCGCAACGCCACCAACAACAACAACAACGACACCAACAGCGTCCACATCTCGGCCCTGGCTCTGCTGAAGATGGCGATGCACGCCAAGTCGGGAGGCGACCTCGAGGTCATGGGCATGCTCGCCGGCCGCGCCGCCGGCGACGCCTTCGTGGTCCTCGACGCCTTCGCGCTGCCCGTCGTCGGCACGGAAACGCGGGTCAACGCGCAGGCCGAGGCGAACGAGTACATGATCGACTTCCTGGAGACGAACAAGGTGAGAGAGAAGAGAAGTGAGAGAGAAAGAGAGAGGGAGGAGAGAGGGAGAAAGAGGAAAGGAGGGAAAGCAGGTGAACGTTTGAGAGGAGGAAGAAAAAACACTCTCACTTTTTCCCAATCCTCTTTTCTCTCGTTCTTCACAAAAAAAGCTCTCGGGCAAGCAGGAGAACCTCGTGGGCTGGTACCACTCGCACCCGGGCTACGGGTGCTGGCTCTCCGGGATCGACGTCGGGACGCAGGTTGGTATTTTTTGTTTTCGCTTTCGATTTTTTTTCTTTTTCTTCGGGGTCTAAAACTCTGGGACGCGGCCTGCTGCTCGCGGCAGACCGGCCCCTCGCTCGCGGCCGACCAGCCTCTCGCTCGCGGCATACCGGGGACGCTCACTCGCCACTTTCCAAAATCCAAACATTCTCAAAAAAAAAAAAAAACTCTCCAAAACACAACAGACGATCCAGCAGCAGTACAACGAGCCCTTCCTCGCCATCGTCGTCGACCCGCACCGCACCGCCGCGGCGGGCCGTGTCGAGCTGGGCGCGTTCAGGGCCTACCCTCAGGGCTACACGCCGCCCCCCGAAAAGAAGCAAGAACCTTCTTCGACCTCGGGCCGCCAGACGATCCCTCTCTCGAAGGTCGAGGATTTCGGAGTCCACGCCGACCGCTACTACGCGCTCGAGACCGAGGTCTTCAAGTCACCGCTCGACGCCGGAGTGCTGAATGCTCTGTGGAGGCGCTACTGGGGGGCGGCGCTCGCGGCCAGCCCCGCGGGGTCCGCCACGACGGCGGCGCTGGCCGCGGGCGCTGCCGGGGACGTCGCGGGGAAGCTGGCCGCGTGCTGCGAGGCGGCCGCTGCGGCGGCGCGCGGCGCCGCTGAGGGCAGCGGCAGGAACAGGGACAGGATGGGAGGGTACTTTGGCTCCGGTGGCTTCGATTTCGGAGGAGAAGGAGGAGGAGAAGGAGGAGGAGGAGGAGCGGGCTTTGGGGCCTCGGCCTCGAGGCGGCTCGCCCGCCTCGTGGTCGGAGGGAGCGGAGGGGGAGGAGGCGGAGGGATCGAGACCCCGCCGTCGCTGGTTGGAGAAGCTCCTCCGGCTTCTTCTGCGGACGGCGCGGCCTCCGCGGCGGCCGCCGCGGCCTCCGTCGCCGCGGCCGACGCCGCCCGCGCGGCCCGCGCCGCCAGGCGGCCCGGCGGCGAGGGCGAGCGGCTTTCGTCCGCCGCCGCCGACGCCGCGAGGCTCGCCGCGGAGCAGGCCAAGGCGCTGGCGAGCAACGCCGTGCGGGCGTCGCTGTTCGGCGGGGGAGTTTTGCTGCAGGCCAGGAGCGCTGCTGATGCTGCGTGTGGCGAGACCGGAGGGGCAGCGCCGATGGACCCTTGAAAAAGAGAAAGAGAGACAGGCGGGGAGAGGGAGAAAGAGGAGGTTGAGATTTTTTTTTCCCGATGCAGGTCAGTGTTTTTTCTGCTTTTTGTCACTTTGGCTCTCTAGCCGCACACAATCGCCTCTCTTGCGCGCGCGCTCCTCGCGGCGCTCTCTCCCTTTTCTTTTTCTTCGCAGAGGCACTTCTGACATCGTCTCGACACCGCCCGCACAAGTTGCGAGCGGCCAAGTCGAAAAGGCGCAGGGTAGAGGGACCAAAAGACGAAACGATTTTCATAGCTGGCAATCAAAGATCGGTCGCTCGCTGCCCTCCCTATCCTCAACTCCACCTTCTCCTGCGAGCCCTTCTCCGTCTCTTCGATCGCGCTGATTCCCTCCCCTGAGCACCCAAGACATCAAACTTACGATGGCCACGTCAACTTACGAGGAGATGATTAGGGGACAGCAGAGGCCGAGGGAAACGACCTTTTCGGAGGGCAACGCCGATGACGGCATCGCCCCTCTCCCGTCCTCGTCGGCTGCCCCGCCCGTCGACGAAGACGCCCTCTCCCTGCTGACCTCTGTCGCGGCGCTGCTGTCGTCCTACGTCGCCTCCTCCAGGACCGACAGGGCCGCGCCAGTCGTCGCCCTGAGGAGCCCCGACGCGCTCGCCTCGGAGTTTGCCCGCGGCGGGGTGCCGCTCTCCCTCGTCGGAGGCGGCGGCGGCGGCGGGAGCCGACAGCGGCAGGCGCCGCTCGACCAGGCCGCGCTGCTGAGGGCGCTCGAGCTCTCGCTCGCGCTCTCGGTGCGCACCTCCAGCCCGCGCTTCTTCGGGCAGCTCTACGGCCGGCCCGAGCCCTCGGCGATCGCCGGGGACTGGCTGGTCGCCGCCGTCCCGGCCGCTGTCCACACCTTTGAGGCCGCGCCCGTCTTCGTCGCGGCCGAGCGGGCGGCGCTCGCCAGGCTCGGCGCCGCGGCCGCGGGGAAGTACTTCGACGCGGAGGCGGGAGAGTTTCTCGGGGACGGGCTTTTCTTGCCGGGGGGCTCCGCGGCGAACCTCGCGGCGATGGTGGCGGCGAGGCACGTCGCGGACCCGGAGGCGCGCCACCGCGGGAGCTGGTGGGGAGGAGGAAGCGGAGGCGGAGAGGAAAGCCCGTCTTCCTCCTTCTCCGCCCCCCCTCGCCTCGTCGCCTTCGTCTCCGAGCACGCCCACTTCTCCTTCGACAAGGCCGCGATCGTTTCCGGGCTCGGGCTCGACAACCTCGTCAAGGTCGCCTGCGAGCCCGACGGCAGGATGAGCGCCGCGGCGCTGGAGCGCGCGCTGGCCGACGCCGTCGCGGAGGGGAAAACGCCGTTCTTCGTCGGGGCCACCTGCGGCACCACCGTCCTCGGCGCCTTCGACCCCCTGAGGCAGATCTCGGAGACATCGCTCAAATATGGGGCCTGGCTGCACGCGGACGCGTCGTGGGGCGGCGGCGCGCTCTTCTCCGAGAACCACAGGTTCCTCCTCGACGGCCTCGACCTTTGCGACTCGTTCTGCGTCTCGCCCCACAAGAGCCTCGGCGCGACCTTGCAGTGCAGCGCGCTGGTGACGAGGCACGCCGCGGCGCTCTCCGCGGCCAACGGGGTCGGGGGAGGCGGAGGGGGCCGAGGAGGAGGAAGAGGGAGCGGGGGCTCGAGGCCGGGCAGCGCCGCCGCCGCCGGCCTCGGCAGCGGCGGCGGCGGCAAGGAGGGGAAAGCGAGCGTCCCGCGCTGCTCGTCCAACGCCTCGGACTACCTCTACCAGCCGGAGAGGCCCAACGCCGAGGCCGATGTCGGGGACCGCTACGGCGGCTGCGGGCGCAGGGGCGACGGCTTCAAGTTCTGGCTGCTGTGCAAGAGCCTGGGGGACGCGGGCCTCGCCGAGAGGGCGGACGCGGGCGTCGGCCTGGCGAGCTACGCCGCCGCGGCGCTCGCGGCCCGCCCGCGGGCCTTCAGGCTCGTTCGCCCGCCCTCCTACGCCAACGTCTGCTTCTGGTACGTTCCTCACGACCTGAGGCCGCTCAGAGAGGACTGTCTTGGCGGCGTCGCCGCGCTGTCGAGGGCCGACGCCTCGCTGCTGGCGAGGGCGACGGCGGTGATCAAGGCGGAGCTCCAAGAGCAAGGGTCAGCGGTGATCTCGTTCGCCAGGGTTGGGAGCCTGCCGCCCTTCTTCAGGCTGGTGTTCGCTTCGGGCTGGACGGTGAGGACTTCTGACGTGGACGCGCTGCTGGACGCGATCGAGGAGGCGGGGGGCGGGGGCGGAGAGGGGGAGGGCGGAGGAGGGGAGGGGCGTGGAGAGGGGCGAGAGAAGCAATGAGACGGAGGAGAGAGAAGCGATGAGACAGAAGAGAGTTTTTTTTGAAGGAAGATTTTTTTGTTCTTTTTCTTTTCCCTGTTTCCCCCTTCTGAGGCGCCGCGAACTTGCCAGGGCACTTTCTGATGCTATAAACCATCCGGTCTCCACCATTGAAATACAGTTTTTTAATTGAAATCCTCCCTCAGCTCTCCGCCATGGAAGCAGCGGCTGCTGCCGAGGCCGCCCTCGCTGCGGCGTCGGCGAGCGCTCCTGCCGCCGCTGCCGCCGCTCCCTTCCCCTCGCCTTCCTCTTCCCCTCCTCCTCCTCCGCCTCCGCTGCTCGACCTCAACTTCACAGAGACGTACACATGAGCGTTCGGACACGGGTCCTTCGCCCCCTTCCTGATTTCTGCGACGATCGAAGACAAGACGAGGAACGGTGGCTCCTCTCCCGCCGCCGACGACGACGACGTCGAAGAAGAAGAAGCCGTTTCCCTCGCGCTCGCAAAGTCCCTCTTCCTCCTCTCAGGCTCCCTGCACGAGACCATCACGAAGACCCCGCCAGGTCTCAAAACCCTCGCCGCCTCCGCAATGACCCGAGCGGCCGGCGGGAACGACGAAGAAGGAGGAGGAGGAGGAGGAGAAGGAGAGGGAGTCATCGTCAGAGCGGCGGAAGAAGAGGGAGCAAGTTTTTCGTCGTCTCCTCCCTCTTCTTCTCCCTCTCCTTTTTCTTCTTCTCTGTCGCCGTCGCCGCACCCGGCGCAGTCCAGCGCGTCCGCGGTCCCCTTGTCGACGACCGCGTCGAAACTGGCGTCGCCGTAGGGCAGCCTGAAAGCGTCGGCGATCTCGTAGGAGACGGTCGCGACAGCTCCTTCCTTTCCTTCTCCTCCCTCCTCCGCGCTCGCTGTCGCCGCTCGCCGCCTCTCTTCTGCCCTCGCCGCCTGCCTCTGCCTCTGCTTCTCTATCGCCACCTCCGAGGCGTCGCACGCGACGATTTTCTCGAAGGAAATCCCGCCGCCGCCTCTGTCTTCCGCTATCTTCTCCGCCAGGAGCGAGGTGCCGCAGCCGATGTCGAGCAGCGAGAAGGCGCCCGAGGTTGTCGAGGCCGCGCTAGCCGCCGAAACCGAAGAAGAGGAAGAAGCCGACAACAGCGCTCTCTCGACCGCGGCCATCGCGACGCCGATCGACGGCGTTTCATACCAGTCGAACGCCCCGTCGTCAATCGAGTAGCGCGCGTCCCAGAAGGCGACGTCCTCGAAGGCCGCCGCGGGGAGAGAACGGGAGGGCATGGCGCGCGTGCTTACTATGAGAGAAAGCGATTGCGATTGGACGGAAAAGATACAATGTTGAGCAAAGAAACAAAAAAAATGAGAAAAAACTCTTTTTTTTCCCTCAAAGTTTTTTTTTCGCTTCGAGAGAAGAAAAATCATCTACTTGCCGCGCGTCCGCTTCCTCGCCCCTCCTCCTGCTCCTCCTCCGTTGCCGTTCTCCGATCTCGGGGGAAGAGAAACCGCCAGCTGCTTTTGCTTCCTGGTCGTCGCAGCAGCCGCAGCTGCATTCGTCGCCTTGGCGGGAGGAGCAGCAGCGGCACAGGCGACAGAGGCGGTGGCCCGGGTCCGACGGCGAGGAGCGACGGCCGGAGCGGCGGCAGCGCCCCCCTCGACCTCGCACTCGTCCCCGTCCTCCTCCCCTCCCCCTCCTCCCGCCGCGCCGCTGGCGACCGCGGTCGCCGTCCCCCCCGCGACAAAATTGGAAGAGACCCCCTCGGCGCCGTTGGCCGCCGCCCTGCCGCCGCGGGTGTCGCCGCCGTCGTTGTTCCCGGCCTCGCTGCCCGTCGCCCGGAAGAGCTGCTGCCGCTGCTGCTGCTGCTGCCGCTGCTGCTGTTGAGGAGCAGTTCCCCCCCTTCCCTGCGCTCCCGCCGAGGGCGAAGATGCAGTGGTTATCCCCGGAAGGGGGAGGGGCCTGTGGCTCCCGGTGACGACCGCCGGGGTCGCGTCTCGGGTCAGGGGAGCCGCCGCCGCCGCCGGTGCCGCCGCCGCCGCCATTGCCGGAGGAGGAAGAGGGGGAGGGGCGGGCTCGAGCGGCTGCAGCCTCGGCGGGCCGGCAGCAGCAGCAGCAGCAGCTGGAGCAGCGACTGCGGCAGGGGCGGCGTCCTCGCCGCCTTCGCCTCCGCCCTCGCCGCTGCCCCCGAGCAGAACGTCCCCGGCGGCGGCGACAGGAGCCGCCGCGGCGGCAGCTCCTCCCGCTCCCCCTCCGCCGCTCCCGCCGCTCCCGCCGCTCCCGCCGCCGGCGGCAGCGGCCCCGGCGGCTGCGGCGGCCGCGGCGGCCCCCGCCACCGCCCCCGCTCCCCCAGCAGACAGCGCCCTCGTCGCGGCCGCGAGCGCGCTCGCAGACTCCTGCGGGCTGACGACCCTCTCCGGGTACGTGCCGCCGTCGGGCCCGCCGACCTCGACGCCCGCGTCGGCGAGCACCGCCGCCGGCGCCGCCCAGGGCCGATGGATCCACCGGTCGGGCAGGCGGGCGAGCGCCGGCAGCCACGCGCGCACGTAGCCCCCGTCGGGGTCGTAGCGGCGGGCCTCGCGCTCGAGGTCGAGGAGGTTGCCGAAGGGGAGGCCGTCGGGGAGGCCGCCGGCGACGTACTGAACGTTTTTTTTTTCGTTTTTTTTTAGGTTCTTTTTCCGGTTGAGAGATTCCTCCCGGACCCCCTTTGGAACCTCGAGGGAAATTTCGGACCGGGCGCGCCAAGGGGGGAAAAAATAGCCGTCTCCTCTTTTCCCCACCCTCACCTGCCACCCGAGCGCGCAGCACTCGAGGTCCGCGTCGAGCAGCGCGTCCCAAAAGTGCTTGAGCCCCCACTGCCAGGGCAGCTGCAGGTGCTTCACCAGGAAGCAGGCGCAGACGACCCGCGCCCTGTTGTGCAGCCAGCCCGTCGCCCACAGCTCGCGCATCCCGGCGTCGACCAGCGGGTAGCCCGTCCTGCCCGCCCGCCACGCGCGGAAGGCGCGCTGGTCGTAGCGCCAGGGGGCCCCCCGCAGGTGCTCCAGCAGGGCCCGCTCGTGCGTGAACGGGAAGTGGAAGCACATGTGGCGGGCGTACTCGCGGAAGGCGAGCTGCCTGAGGAAGAACTCGGCGGGCGCCGCCGCCTCCAGGGCCGCGGCCGCGGCCGAGGCGGGCGCGGAGGCGGCGGCGGACCCGCCGCCGCCGTCGCCGTCATTCTCGACGACCACCTCCCCGCCGCTCTCCCCCTCCCCTCTCGCTCCTCCCCCCAGCGTCGTCGCCGGCGTCTCGGCCTGCGCCCTGGTCACGGGCTGCATCAGCATCTGAGGCAGCGACGCCGTCGCCGCAGTCGCGGTCGTCCTCGCGGTCGCCGCCGTCGCCGCCGTCGCCGCCGTCGCGGTCGTCCTCGCCGGCGAGGCGACGCCGTTGGCTCCGTTGGCTCCGTTGGCTCCGGCGCCGCTCCTCGCCCCTCCCCCTCCGCTCGACGCGGCGACAGCGGCGGCGCTCGCCGACGCCGCCGCCAGCGCCGCCTCGACCCTCGAGACGACCGCGAACACGGTCCTCACGGACACCTCGCCCCAGTGCAGGTGCGGGCTCAGCCGCGACGTCGACGCGCGGTCCGTCTTGGCGCGGTCGGCGCCGAACGCCGGCAGCGCCGAGGCCACGAAGGCCGACAGGCGCCTGGCCGCGCCGCGCGAGCCGGGGGTCCAGCGGCGACCCAGCTGGCGGTTGGACTGCGCCTCCTCGGCGGTGAGGAGGCCGAGGTCGTCGAGGCCCAGCGAGGCGACGGGCGCCGGGGCCGTCGCGGCGGCGGCGACTGCCGCCGCCGCTCCGCCGCCGCCGCCGTCGCCCCCCCCTTCGCCGCCGCCGCCGCCTCCTCCCTTCCCGGCGGAGGCCGCCACCAGGGACTCCACCAGCGGGAGGGGCGGCATCTGGGCGGGGACGCCCAGCGGCGGGGCCGGGGGGCTCTCCGCGACGAGCTCGCGGAGGCGCGCCCAGAACGGCTCAAACTCGCGGAAGGGGGCGCCGCCGCCGCCGCCGCCGCCCTCGCCCTCCTTCGACAGCACGTGCCACGGCTCGAACAGGCAGTCGCCGCAGAAGGACCGCACCTGGACGCCGCGCGCCGCGAGTGCGGCCTTGGCGTCGTTGTCGCGCACGAGCGAGATCGGGTCGTAGAGGTGGTTGAAGTAGAGCGCCGTCGCCCCGCACTCGGCCGCGACCTGCGCCAGGGCGGCCGCGGAGTCCGGGGAGCGGCGCAGGACGAGGGCCGAGGTCCGTGGAGCGGGGAGAGAGGGGGGAGGATGGGCGGGGACGAGGCCCGGGCCGCCTTCGGTGGCGCCTTCGCCGCTCGCCGCGCCCTCCGCCGCCGCCGCCGCCGCTGGAGCCACTCCTCCTCCTCCTCCTCCTCCTCCTCCTCCTCCTCCTCCTCCTCCTCCTCCCCCCCTTTCTGCTCGGAGGCACGGCAGCCGCTCGAGGTCCGCGGACAGGGCGGCCAGAGACTGCCTGAGCCACCAGCGGGAGCACCTCCCTGGCTGGAACTGGCCCTCCTCCTCCGGGGCGTAGACGAAGAGTGGGACCTGACGGGAGACGAAGGGTAGGGAAGGATCGAGAGAGAGAG